>Ga0315281_10012365_pt1 | contig 11633 bp, 7 predicted proteins | sample YL17G07_0_MG_FD_204540 | JGI IMG/M metagenome (GOLD analysis project Ga0315281, IMG submission 204540) | Sediment microbial communities from Yellowstone Lake, YNP, Wyoming, USA - YL17G07_0 | ecosystem: Environmental > Aquatic > Freshwater > Lake > Sediment | place: USA: Wyoming | collected... | reverse complement strand
CCTCATCCTGACGACCTTCGACCTCGACGAGTACGCCTTCGAAGCGCTGCGCGCGGGTGCCAGCGGCTTTCTGCTCAAGGACGCGCCGGCCGAGGACATCGTCCACGCCGTCCGCACCGTGGCGCGAGGGGACGCGACCCTGGCGCCGGCGGTGACACGGAGGCTGGTCGAGCACTATGCGGCGCGCCCGCGACCGGAGGCCTTCCCGGCCCTGGCGACGCTCACCGCACGCGAGCTCGAGGTGCTGCAGTTGTTGGCGGCCGGTCGATCAAACGCCGAGATCGGCGACCAGCTGGCGCTCAGCGAGGCGACGGTCAAGACCCACGTCGGCCGCGTCCTCGACAAGCTCGCCGTCCGCGATCGCGTGCAGGCAGTCATCTGCGCGTACGAGTCCGGCCTGGTCGAGCCGGGCGGCGCCCGTCACGGGTAGGTGGTGCGGTCCTGCGGTGAGGTGGTCCTCGGTGAGCGCCCGACCGCCGAAGGAGGGGCAGGGAAACGCCCCCGGCCAAGGAAACGCCCCCGGCGGTGCCGGGGGCGTTGGCGCTGCGGGTCGGAGCCGACGCGAAGGCGTCAGCAGGCGCCGGTCAGGTTCGTGATGGTGCAGACATTGCCGCTGATCGCGTTCGCGCTTCCGGTGCCGTCGCCGTAGATGTCGTTCGGCGTGTTGCCGGAGAGCCAGTTGAGCCGGATGGAGTTGCCGGTGGGCGGGGGCGAAGCGGGGCTGACGTCGGGTACCGCCGCCATGGTGAGGATCACGATGCCGCCGCCGGTGATGCTGCTGCCGGCCTGTGCCACGTTGTCCCGCACGTCGTTGAGTGCGACGACCGTGTTCTGTGCCCCGAGAAGCGCGATCCCGATGCCACCGTACGCTGGCGCCCCATGACCATCCGCCGGGCACAGTCGAGTGTTCGCGGTCACCTGGTTGAGCTGGATCGACACATCGCCGCTGGCCGACCCAAATTCCCCCCCAAAGGCAACCGCGACGATGCCGGCGCAATTGCCGTAGGCCGCGTTGAGCGCGATCCGGCCACCGAGCGAGTTGACGAACATGATCCCGCTGCCGAGGTTGTCGTACGAGATGTTCCCGAAGATGACGGCGTTCGCAGACGGCGAGCCCTCGGGCAGGTTCTCCAGGAAGAACCCGTCGCCGTGGTTGTCGAACGAGCGGTTGTACAGCAGCGAGAGGTTCGACACCATGTTGATGAACATGCCCATCTCGCCGTTGTGCACCGTCACCACGCGGACGGCACGGAAGCCCGCCACGCCGAGGGCCACGATCCCGGGACCGCCGAAGTTCCGGACCGTGATCCCCTCGATGGAGACATTGGAGACCGGCGTCGCGATCGCCGTGAAATCAGCATTGAATGACCCGTGGATGCACATGCCCACCACGCCATCGAAGAAGCCGGGGGTGGTGCAGAGGTTCTCCGTCGTGACCTTGGCCGGCACGATCACCGAGCCGTGACCGACGAGGCGTACCGAGCGCTTGATCTCGAGGTTGCCCCGGTACGTCCCGCGCTCAACGCTGATCAGGCCGCCCGCCGGGGCCTTGTTGATGGCGGCCTGGATCGACTCGCCGGGATGCACGTAGATGGTGGACGCGGCCGCGACGGAGCCGACCGGTGCAAGCAGGGTCAGCATGAATCCCGCGGCCGCGAGGGCGGCGACACGACGTTGCATGGGTGGAGCCTCCTGATCCGATGGGGTAGGGCGTGCTCTACCGCGTCGAGAGCCGATCGCGGTGTCGCATCCACGAAACGGCGGCGAAGAGCCCCGAGACGATCAGCAGCAATGCGGAGATCAGGAAACCGAACCAGCCGATAAATCCGATCCAAGACGGGCCGCTGGCCCAGTAGGTGTTCGCCTGGCCGCTCGCTGAAAGGAGGAACAGAACAACTGCGGCCACGAGGAGCACGAGCGTCGACTTGCGAGTTGGTCGCATCACAACCTCCAGGACGCCTGCTTTGATGGGCCGGTCTCGCCATTGGTTCGGCGCGACCGCGGTCTGCAGCATCGAGGGCGCACCTGCGAGCCGTCGTCATCCGCAGGGCTGCCACGCATCCATCGCTGGTCGCGAGGTGGCGCGACCAATGGATGACGAGGCGCGGTCCGAGGGCCTGTAAGGTGGCCGGGTGAGGCAACTCGGCTGGTTGGCGCGCGAGCGGACGGTCGGCGGGCGGCCCTCGCCGTCGGTCCTCGACTGGCTGGTGGCGCTCGCGCTCGTGATCGTGGCGTTCATCGAGGCAGCGAATGGGTCGTTTCCCGGTCCGGTCGGGGTCGCGGCGGCCCTCGAGCTGGCGGCGATACTGCCCGTCGCCTTCCGGCGCGTGGCGCCGCTGCCGGCGATCGCCTTCAGCCTGGCGGTCCAGTTCAGCGTGGCGATCTTCCTGCCGGCCGTCTTCGTGTACGGAATCGGCAACAGTGTCGCGAACGCGGCGACGGCGTTCCTGCTCATCTACTCCGTCGGTCGCCACACCGACCGGCGCGGGCTGCTGGCGGGCGCCGCTTGCGGGCTGTTGCTGATCGTCGGCGCATACGGATTTGGTGGCGGGCCGTCGGGCCCGTCCGATTGGGCCGCCACCCTCATCTTCATGGGCGGGGCATTGGGAATCGGGGTGGCGCTGCGGGTCCAGGTTCAGCGGTCGATCGCGCTGGCCGTGGTGGCCGAGCGCGCCCGGAGCGATCAGGGGGCGAAGGCCCGGATCGCCGTGGTCGAGGAGCGGGCGCGCATCGCGAGCGAGCTGCACGACGTGGTGGCCCACAACCTGGGACTCATCGTCCTCCAGGCCGGCGGCGGCCGGAGCGTTCTCGCGACCGATCCGGAGCGGGCTCGCAGCGCGCTCCAGCAGGTGGAGGAGACCGGCCGGCAGACGCTGGCCGAGATGCGCCACCTGGTCGGCATCCTGCGGGTGGACGAGAGCGTGGATCGGCAGCCCTTGCCGCGACTTGAGCGCCTGCCGGGATTGGTCGACGAGGTGGCCGGGCGGCATGCGCCGTCGGTCCTCGACTGGCTGGTGGCAGTCGCGTTGGTGATCGTGGCGTTCATCGAGACCGCGAACGGAGTGTTTCCGGGTCCAGTGGCGGTCGCGGCGGCGGTCCAGCTCGGGTCGATACTGCCCGTCGTCTTCCGGCGGGTGGCGCCGCTTCCGGCGATCGCCATCAGCGCGGCGATCTTGCTGCCATACGTCGTTGTGTACGGGATGGGCAACAGCACGGCGAACGGTGTAACGGTGCTGCTGCTCACCTACTCCGTCGGTCGCCACACCGACGGGCGCGGGCTGCAGGTGGGCGCGGCCTTCACGCTGTTGCTGATCGTCGAGGAGCTGGCGGGAGCGGGGCGGCTGTTCAGCCCGTCCGATTGGGCCTACGTCCTCGTCCTGTTCGGTGGCGCACTGGCCCTCGGGGTGGCGCTGCGCGTGCAGGTGCAGCGGTCGATCGCGCTCGCCATTGCTGCCGACCGCGCCCAGCGCGAGCAGGGGGCGATCGCCCAGGGCGCCGTACAGGAGGAGCGGGCGCGCATCGCGCGGGAGCTGCACGATGTCGTCGCCGACAAGGTCGGGCTCATCGTCCTCCAGGCCGGCGGCGCGCGAAGCGTCCTCGGGACCGATCCGGAGCGGGCTCGGACGGCGCTCCAGCAGGTGGAGGAGACGGGCCGGCAGACGCTGGCCGAGATGCGCCACCTGGTCGGCATCCTGCGGGTGGACGAGAGCGTGGATCGGCAGCCCCTGCCGCGCCTGGAGCGCCTGCCGGCCCTGGTCGATGAGGCGCGCGCCGCCGGCCTCACCGTGGAGCTGAAGGTCGAGGGCCTCGTGGTGGGGCTGCCGGTCGGCCTGGAGCTGGCGGCCTATCGGCTCATCGAGGAAGCGCTGACGAACGCACGCAAGCACGCCCCAACCGCGCGCGCCCAGGTGCGCCTCGCCTACGAGCCCGATGGCCTGCGCATCGAGGTGCGCGACGACGGTGGACGGTCCGCCGCGGTGGGCCGCAGGGCCCGGAGCGTCCCCGGGCTCGGCTACGGCCTGATCGGGATGCGCGAGCGGGTGAACCTGTACGGCGGCCGGTTGCAGGCCGGACCGATGCCCGTCGGCTTCCGGGTCGAGGCGGTCCTGCCCCTTACGCTCGAACCCGCATGACCCATGACCGACTCGTCGTCGCGGAGATTGCCAGGTTCGTCAACCGGTTGATCGGCCTGCAAGGCGAGTCGGGACGATCAGGGGCGGGTAGCTCCTGTCGCGACGGGCGAGCGAGTCTCCCGCTCACGGTCTCCATAGGCGATGGTCGAGACCCAGGTCGCGATCTCGGCGCGGCGAGCCACGCTGAGCTTGGCGAGGATGTGCTCCACGTGGGCGCTGGCCGTCTTCGGGGCGATGCCGAGCTCGGCGGCGATCTCGCCGTTCGTCCGGCCCGTCGCGATCAACCGGGCGACCTCGAGCTCGCGCGTCGAGAGCGGGTGCCAGGGCGCTTCGACGGATGCGCGGCCGCGGGCGAGCCGCGCGACGGCCTCGGCGCGCTCGATGAGCGGGCGGCTCCCGAGCCGCTGGGCGGTCTCGCGAACGTCGGCGACGAGGTTGGCCGCCTCGACGTACCGTCCCGACCGGACCAGGGCCCCGGCGAGGTCGATGCGGGCCCACAGTCCCTCCCAGGCGCGACCCTTTACCTCCCAGCCTGCGATCGCGCGTTCGAACGCCGAGCGCGCCGCGCCGACCGAGCCCTCCGCCAGCGCGACGAGACCCCGGGCGTGGTCGAGCGCCGAGGCGTACCACGGCACCGACCCGAGGAGCGCGCTGACCTGGTCGAGCCATCGCGCAGCGTCTGCCGGTCGGCCGCCGGCCAGCCTGGCGCGTACCCCCGTGACGGCGAACGGCGCGAACTGGCCGAGCTCGCCGGTACGGCCCGCCAGGACGAACGCCTCGTCGGACAGCTCGACCGCCGAGCGGTACTCCCCCGCGAGCAGAGCGGCCTCGGCCTGGCCCCAGAGCGCGGCGAGGATGAGGTCGGGTCCCCCGTTCGTCTCACCGAACGCCATCGCCGCGGCGAGGTGCCGTCGCGCCTCCGGGATGTCGCCGCGGCCGAGGGCCGTGTAGGCCAGCGGCCAGCGCGCCATTCCCGCGCCGCGGGCGCTGCCGCGCTCGGTGAGCGCCTGCTCACCTCGGGTCACGGCATCGTCCCAGCGTCCATCGGCCCAGGCGACCAGCCCCGACGTGGCACTCAGGATGTGCCCGCAGTAGGACTGCTCGATCGAATCCGACCAGCGGATCCCTTCGTCGATCCAGGAAGCGGCACTCCGGTAGTCCAGCGCCTGGGCCGCCGTCGTCGCCGCGATCCGGTAGGCCGTGATCCCGGCCTCGTCCTGGCCGCGGTCGCGCGCCTCCCGGGCGACCGACTCGAGCTCCGCCAGGCCCTCCGCGACCCGACCCTCGGCCACGGCGACCCGCCCCTGGAGCGCCCGGACGCTGAGACGAAGCTCCTCGTCCGGGAGGCCATGCGTCGCTCTGAGAGCGGCTTCCAGGGCCGCTCGCGCCCGCTCGAGGTCGAGCTCGAATAGCGCGTTGTGCGCCGCGTCGAACCAGAGCCAGCCGCGCGTCGACCGGGTCTCGTCGCTCGCGGGCAGGGCCTCGATCTCGGCCTGCGCCTGCGCGATCAGTTCGGAGCGCTGCTCGAGCGGAAGCGCATCTCGTCCGGCGAGGTTGATCAGGGTCCGGGACATCCGGACGGCGCCGAGCGCGTCGCCCGCCTCGCGATACAGCCCGCGGCCGTCGCGGGCCCAACGATCCCACGCCGCGACCTGCCCGCGGGCGGCCGCCTCCTCGACAGCGGCCTCGAGGATCGCGGCCTGCTCGTCCGGGGCGAGATCCTCGGGCATGTTCGCGATCGCGCGCTCGTACAGGTCAAAGGCCTCGCGGTGGGCGGTGATTCGGGCCGCGGCACGCGCGCCGGCGAGCGCCGACTGGAATGCCTCGGCGCGCATCCCGGCCCGCTCGTAGTGGACCGAGGCGTGGACCTCCGACGCGCCCTCGAGCTGACGACCGAACTCCGCGGCCCTTGCGTGGAACCTCCGGAGATCGCTACTCGACACCGTGCGGTAGAGCGCATCGCGCAGGAGCTGGTGGCGGAAGTCGTAGAGTCCGCGTTCGCCCGGCAGGTCGAGGACGCCATTCTCCACGAGTTCGCGAAGCTGGTCGGCGAGCGAATCCGGCGGGACATCCATGATCCCGGCCAGCACCTCCGGCACGAAGCAGCGCCCGATCACGGCACCGGACCGGGCGACCGCCTGTGCATCCGGAGAGAGCCGGCCGAGGCGCTGGAGGATGGCGTCCTCGAGGGTCTCGGGCACCGCGGCATCCCGAATCGCACGGCTGTTCGTGCGTTCGGCCTCGGACAGCGCCCCGAGCAACTCCTCGATGTGGAGCGGAACGCCGTCGCTCCGCTCGTAGATGGCGGCGACCACGTCTCGTGGCGTCGGCAGCCCCGTTGCGAGGATGACCGATGTCATCTGGGCGGTCTGCTCGAGGGTGAGGGGCGAGAGTCGGGCCTCCTCGGCCATCCGCTGGGAGAGGAGCCGCGATCGCCATTGGCGGAGCATCGACCCCGGCGCGACCTCGTCGGTCCGGTAGGCGCCAACCATCAGCAGCGGCCGATCCCGGGTCGCGCGAGCCAGCTCCGTGAGGATCTCCAGGCTGAGCTCGTCGGCCCAATGGAGGTCGTCGAACCACAGCATTGCCGGACCGTCGGCTGACGCCGAGATGAGGTCGACGACCTGCAGGACGAGCGCTCGCCGGCGCGGATGGGAGGCCGATGCCGTGGCGTCGGCGAGCACGAGCAACGCCGCCCCAGTCTCGGCGAAGGCGGGACTCCGCGCCATCGTTCGGGCGAGATCGAGAACCGACGCCGCGGGAACGTCGCGGTCCTGGGGTGCGACATGCCCGGCTGCCGTCCGGAACCCGGCAGCTCGCGCCTTGCGCTCGATCGATGCGATGAGGCGGGACTTGCCGATCCCTGCCTCGCCGGCCAGCAGAAGGAACTGACCGCGACCCTCCGCCGCCGCGGCGACGCGGCGATCCGCCTGGTCGAGGAGGTCATCCCGACCGACGAGGATCGGCGACAGGAGGGGGCCCAGTCGAGTCACAGCGGCGAGTCTACATCCTTGATCGACCGGGCCATCGGTCGAACGACCGATACCGGCGGCAAGGAATCGCGCATCTCCGGCCGCGCCGCCGCCACTCGACCGATGACGGGACGCTTCCGCCGAGCCAGCCTCAAGGGCGATGGGGCCACATCGAGCCCCGGGCGCGAGGAGGTTGGATGGCCAAGTTCATGGATGTGCACTCGGGCTTCGTCGGGGTGACGGCCCAGCAGCTCAAGGAGGCGCACGAGCGCGACCTCGCGATCGAGGCGGACGAGGGCGTGCACTTCGAGCGGGCCTGGCTCGATCCCGTCGCGGGCGAGCTGTTCTGTCTCGCGACGGGTCCGAACCGAGAGGCAGTCATGCGGATCCACGCGCGAGCCGGTCATCCGGCGCGCGAGGTTTATGAACTTCAGGTAGAGGTGGCGTGATGGGTTTTTACAGTCGCGGCCGATCCCCGCGGATCGGCAGGATCATCCGACCAATGCTCATGGCGGGGCTCGTCGCCCTGGCCGTCAGCGCGACCCCGGCACTCGCGGTGCCATCGGCCCCTGGTGCGACGCAGGCGAATTTCGCCGCCGTCCGCGCCGCCACGGCGGCGTTCCACGACCTGTCGGCCGCGCAGGCCGCCGGGTACGGCCTCTTCCCCGGCTGCTTCGCGCACCCCGAAGGCGGGATGGGCGTCCACTACGTCAACTTCTCGAGCGTCGGGGACGGAGTGGTGGATCCGCTGGCGCCCGAGGCGCTCGTCTACGAGCCGCTTCGGGGCGGCGGCTCCCGGCTCGTCGCCGTCGAGTACGTCGTCATCGCGGCGACCTGGACCGGGGCCGAGCCGCCGGAGGTCTTCGGCCAGCCGCTCGAGTACGTCGACTCCCCGAACGAGTTCGGCCTGCCACCCTTCTACGAGCTGCACGTCTGGCTCTGGCAGCCCAACCCGAGCGGGATCTTCCACGAGTGGAACCCGAGCGTCAGCTGCGGAGCCGCCGGGTAACCGCGGCCCCCGCACGGAGCGTGGCGCGCCTCGACTCCAGGCGCGCCACGCCGTTTCGAGGTTTCAGTCCGCGGACAACCGGCTGGGCCGCACCGTCCCGCGGCGTCCACAGCGCCGCGACCCGTCAGGCCTTGATCCGAAGCCGGTCCGGGTCGTACATCGGCCGGACGGAGGCCCGCGCCGGGTAGCGGACGCCCGCGATGTCGAGTTCGAACCGTCCGCCGTCGATTGCCTCGGCGGGCAGCCCAGCCTCGTCCTCGATGATCGCCAGCCCAACCGCCCCGCCGAGCGTGTGCCCATACGCGGCCGCGCGCACGTGCCCCAGCCAACGGCCCTCGCGCAGCAGCGGCTCTCCCCCGTGCAAGAGCGGCTCGGCATCCTCGACGAGCACCTGGACCAGGCGTCGCCTAGGTGGTCCGGATACCCGTGCCGCGAGCAAGGCCTCCCGTCCGATGAAGCCGCCGGGCTTCTCCCACGCGACCGCGAAGCCGAGTCCGACGTCTAGCGGGTTGTCGGAGTTGTCGATGTCCAGGCCGTAATCTCGGTAGGCCTTCTCCAGGCGGAGGCTGCCCATCGCGCCGAGGCCCACGTTGCGGTAGCCCAGGTCGGCACCGGCCTCGAGCAGTGCGTCGTAGACGGTGAGCGCCATCTCGGCCGGGACGTGGAGCTCCCAGCCCAGCTCGCCGACGTAGGTGACCCGCATCGCGAGGACGCGCGCGTAGTGGAGGTCGATCTCATGCGCGGTCAGGTAGGGGAAAGCCGCGTTGGAGAGGTCTGCGCTGGTGAGATGCGACAGGAGCTGCCGTGACCGCGGACCCTGGACGGTCATCAGGGTCGTCCCGGATGTCACGTCCGTGACGGTCACGTGCGCTCCGTCGGGCGCGTGCCGCTCGATCCACGGAGCGATCCGCCGGTGGGCCAGGTCCGTCACGACCACCAGAAAGCGATCCTCGGCCAGCCGCGTGACTGTCAGGTCGGCCTCGATGCGGCCGGCCCGGTTGAGCCACTGCGTGTAGACGACCCGCCCGACCGGGACGGCGACGTCGTTGGCGGAGACGAGATTGAGGACCTGCTCGGCGTCACGTCCCTGGACGAGGAACTTGGCCATCAGCGACATGTCGAGCATCCCAACCGCCTCGCGGACGGCACGATGCTCGGCGGCCTGGAGCGGGAACGAGGCGTCGCGGCCCCAGCCGTGCACGATCTCGGGGTGTGCGCCGGGACCTGCGAACCACTCGGCGTATTCCCAGCCCGACGATGCCGCGAAGTGGGCCCCGGCGGCCGCCAGCCGATCGTGGATGACGGAGCGGCGGACGTTCCGGGCGGTTCGGTGATGCCAGTTCGGCCAGACGGCATCGCCGAAGAGGGCGCCCAGCTGCTCGACGGTCCGGTCCGCCCGGAAGCGCCGGCTCGTCTCGAAGGTCTGGGTCCGGTCCAAGGTCATGCCCGTGACATCCACCGGCGGCACGCCATCCACGATCCACTGCGCCGTCAGGCTTCCGACACCGCCGCTGAGCAGGATGCCGAGCGAGTTGAGGCCGGCGGCCACGAAGTAGCCGCCGAGCTCCGGTGCCTCGCCGAGCATCGGCGAGCTGTCCGCCGTGAAGCTTTCGGGGCCGCAGAACATCGTGCGGACGCCCGCGTCGTGGAGGGACGGGAAACGATCCAGTGCCCGGGAAAGGAACGGGCCGATCCGGTCCCAGTCCGGCGGCAGGCTGGCGAACGCGATCTCGGCCGGGATGCCGTCGAGGGACCACGGGGCGGCGACCGGCTCGAAGAGTCCGACCAGGATGCCGCCACCCTCCTCGCGGTAGTAGCCGTAGCGGTCTGGCTCTTCGACGACTGGCAGGTCGGGGTGGGCCCACGGCACGGTGTCGGTGATCAGGTAGTAGTGCTCGGCTGCCTGGAGCGGGACGGAGACGCCGGCCCTCGCGCCGAATTCGCGCGCCCACATGCCGGCGGCGTTCACGACGAATTCGGCCCCGATGGTGCCGCGATCGGTGACGACACCGGTCACGCGGCCGCGCGCCTGCGTGACGCCGGTCGCCGTGACCCCCTCGAAGATCTTTGCGCCGCCCATCCGGGCGCCCTTCGCGTAGGCCATCGTCAGGTCGGCGGGGTTGACCCGGCCCTCGTCGGGGACGTAGAAGGCGGCGAGGACGTCGTCCGTCTTCGCCGCGGGCCACATCCGCCCGAACTCCGCCGCCGAGATCTCCTGGTTGTCAACGCCGAAGCCGCGGACGAAGGCTGCCTCCCGCCGGAGGGCCTCGAGTCGCCCCTGCGTGCTCGCCAGGTGGAGGTGTCCGATGGGCCTGAAGCCGGTCGCTTGGCCGGTCTCCCCTTCGATGGTCGCGCACAGGTCGCGGGTGTAGCGCGACATCCAGAGAAGCGTCTCCGACGCCATCCCCGCCGACGTGATGAGTCCGGCGGCGTGCCACGTGGTGCCGGCGGTGAGTTGCCGGCGCTCCAGCAGAACGACATCCCGCCAGCCGAGCTTCATCAGGTGGTAGGCGATGCTCGCCCCGCTGACGCCGCCGCCCACGATCACCACCCGGGCACGATCGGGCAGCGGCTCGGGTTGCCGGGCGGGCGCAGTCTCCTCCATGGAGTCCCTCGCTGCCGTCACGGCGATCGCCTCCGATTGCACCGAGCTGCCGCGCGATCACGCGGCCCGAGCCGATACTACGGGAGATCGGTGAACCGGTAGCCCCTGACGACCGCCTCGTCGACCTCGACGCCGAGACCGGGTCCCGACGGGGGCTCCACCCACCCGCCGTGCTGCTCGATCGGGACGCGCACGAGCTCGTGCTGCATCGGCGAGGGCAGGGGCTTCAGCTCGAAGACGAGCGTGTTGGTCGCTGCCACGGCAAGGTGCAGGGACGCGGCGGTGTTCAGCGCGCTGCTCCACGAGTGCGCGTTCCAGGATTGACCCGCGGCGGCTGCCATCTCGATGATCGCCCGGGTGCCCGTAACCCCTTCCGCCTTGCCCGGGTCGACCATGATCACGTCCAGTGCCCGGGATTCGACCAGCGTGCGGTAGTGGGCCGCCGTCCAACCCTTCTCGCCCGTGCAGATCCGTGTCGTGACGGCGGCTCGCAACCGCTTGTAGCCGTCCAGGTCCTGCTCAGGTAGCGGGTCCTCCATCCAGAACAGGCCGACCTCGTCATCGATTGCCCGAGTCATCCGGATGGCGTGGTCGGCGTCCCATCCCGCCAGCGCCACGACGTCAACGATCATGTCGATCCCGGGGCCGATAGCCTCGCGCACCGTCCGCGCGATGGCTCGATCGCGCGCCTCGTCACGCCCGAACGCGATCGACAGGTCGTGGCCCCAACCGCCCTTGACGGCCGTGTAGCCCTGGTCGACGAACCCCCGGAACTCGCCTCCAATCCGGCTGAAGTCATCCGTAGCGAAGATGGTGGAGGCACAGGCGCGGACGCGGTCCTGTCGCTTCCCGCCGAGGAGCTCGTAGAGCGGCACTCCAGCCGCCTTGCCCGCGACGTCCCACAGCGCCATGTC
>Ga0315281_10012364_pt1 | contig 11633 bp, 9 predicted proteins | sample YL17G07_0_MG_FD_204540 | JGI IMG/M metagenome (GOLD analysis project Ga0315281, IMG submission 204540) | Sediment microbial communities from Yellowstone Lake, YNP, Wyoming, USA - YL17G07_0 | ecosystem: Environmental > Aquatic > Freshwater > Lake > Sediment | place: USA: Wyoming | collected... | reverse complement strand
GAACCGGCAGAACTTGCTCATTTCGAGCCGCTCGGTCGTCTTCTTCTTGTTCTTCGTCGTGCTGTAGTTGCGCCGCTTGCACTCGGTGCAGGCGAGCGTGATGATGTCTCTCATGGTTTTTTCTCAGGGACTTGGGACTGGGGGTCTTGGGGCTCGAAACGCGCCCCGTCTTTCCAGCCCCTAGCCTCTAGCCCCTAGCCCCCACCCCTAGCCCCCAGCCCCTATTCGATAATCTCGGTCACCGTGCCGGCGCCGACCGTCCGGCCGCCTTCACGGATGGCGAAGCGCGCCCCCGCCTCGAGCGCCACCGGAGCCATCAGCTCGCCGCTGATCTCGGTGTTGTCGCCCGGCATCACCATCTCGACGCCTTCCGGCAGGTGGAGCGTGCCGGTCACGTCTGTGGTGCGGATGTAAAACTGCGGGCGGTATCCGTTGAAGAACGGGGTGTGCCGGCCGCCCTCCTCCTTCGACAGGATGTACGCCGTGCCCTTGAACTTCGTGTGCGGCTTGATGCTGCCCGGCTTGGCCAGCACCTGCCCGCGCTCGACGTCGTCTTTTTCCACGCCGCGCAGCAGGACGCCGACGTTGTCGCCCGCCTCGCCCGCGTCGAGCAGCTTGCGGAACATTTCGACGCCGGTGACGACCTTCTTCTCGGTCGGCTTGAACCCGACGATCTCAATTTCCTCGCCGACCTTGATCTTGCCGCGCTCGATACGGCCCGTCACCACGGTGCCGCGGCCCGAGATCGAGAACACGTCTTCGATCGGCATCATGAACGGCTTGTCCACGTCGCGCTGCGGGAGCGGGATATAGCTGTCGAGCGCTTCCATCAACTTCGTCACGCCGGCGATACCGTCCGCGTCACCCTGCAGCGCTTTGAGCGCCGAGAGGCGGACCACGGGGATGTCGTTGCCGGGAAAGCCGTAGGACGTCAGGAGCTCGCGCACTTCGAGCTCGACGAGGTCGAGCAGTTCGGGGTCGTCGATCGCGTCGACCTTGTTGAGGGCGACCACCATGTACGGCACGTTGACCTGCTTGGCGAGCAGCACGTGCTCGCGCGTCTGCGGCATCGGGCCGTCCACGGCGCTGACCACGAGGATGGCGCCGTCCATCTGCGCGGCGCCGGTGATCATGTTCTTGATGTAGTCAGCGTGGCCCGGGCAATCGACGTGCGCGTAATGCCGCTTCGCGGTCGAGTACTCGACGTGGCTCGTCGCGATGGTCATCACCTTCGAATCGTCGCGCCGGCCTTGTGACTCGGAGGCCTTGGCGACTTCGTCGTACGAGATGAACTTCGCCCAGCCCTTGTCCGCCGACACTTTCGTCAGGGCCGACGTCAGGGTGGTCTTGCCGTGGTCGATGTGGCCGATGGTGCCGACGTTGACGTGCGGTTTACTCCGGTCGAATTTTTCTTTGGCCATGTCTGCGATCCTCGCGCTACGTTCGGTGTAATGGAGCCGATGTCCAGAATCGAACTGGAGACCTCGTCCTTACCAAGGACGCGCTCTGCCAACTGAGCTACATCGGCCTTCGCCCTTCGGGCTTCGGCCGACAAGTCGGCCTCACTGGCGTTCCTTCGTTTCGCCGGTCGGCCACCTTCTCGTGAAGGCTGGCTTGCCAGCCGTAGCTCGCACGCGGTTCATGCGAGCGGAGGCTGGAGCGGGAGACGGGGATCGAACCCGCGACCAACAGCTTGGAAGGCTGTGACTCTACCACTGAGTTACTCCCGCCTACGCGTCTCACGTGCTCTCTTTCGTTCGCCGCTTCGGCGGGTCGACCCGCCGCACCCTATTTCCGATCGCGGAGTGCGGAGTGCGGAGTGACATCCGCACTCCCACATCCGCACGCCACAATTCCGCGATCGCCCCTGGATGGTGGCGAGGGAAGGACTCGAACCTTCGAAGCCGCTAGGGCGACAGATTTACAGTCTGCTGCGTTTGACCGCTTCGCTACCTCGCCAGCTAGCTGTTGGTGTTGGGAAAATGACTGTTTCGGTGCGTTCCCACGACCGGTGACTCTGTCGACGGAGCTGGCGAAGGGATTCGAACCCCCGACCTGCTGATTACAAATCAGCTGCTCTACCAGACTGAGCTACGCCAGCCAAGACAAAAGGTGAACTATAGCACGTCCTGTGCCACCCTACAAGTCTCTGCAAGGTGAATCGATGGACGCGTCGGTAACCCTAACGGTAACCGTCTATTGTACTCATTTTCTGGCCCGTTGCCGAACGGCTTCGAACAGCGCAATACCCGTGGCCACCGAGACGTTCAAACTCTGAACATGGCCCGCCATCGGGATCGACACCAGCCAGTCGCACCGCTCCCGAACCAGTCGCCGCAACCCCGTCCCCTCCGCCCCCACGACAATCGCCGTCGGCAGCCTCAGATCGACCTCGTCGTAGCGCTTCGGCGCGTCACCCGCCAGCCCCACCGTCCACACGCCCGCGTCCTTCAGGATGTCGATCGCCCGCGCGATGTTCACCACCTCGGCGATCTTCACGTGCGCCACGGCGCCGGCCGATGCGGTCGCCGCCGCGCCGTCGAGCCGCGCCGCATGCCGCGACTGCCGCACGACCCCGTCGCCGCCCGCCGCATCCACCGTCCGCACGATCGCACCGACGTTGTGCGGATCCTCGATGCTGTCGAGCACCACGATCAGCGGCGCCCGCGTCGCACCGATCACCAGATCCTCCACGCTGTAGGCCCGCGCCTCCTCGACGTCGCCGATCACGCCTTGATGCCGATGGCGCGCGCCGCCCGCGAGGCGATCGAGTTCGTCAACGCTCACGCGCTGCACCGCCACGCCCTGCGCCTGGGCCAGGCGCACCACCGTCGTCAGGCGATCGTCGGCGCGCGGCGAGACGCGGACGAGCGTGGCCCGCTTCGCGCGAAGCGCCTCCAGAACAGGGTTGATGCCGTAGATCAGCATGGCGATTCAAATGCAACCACGAAATTCAAATGCAACCACGAAAGCACGAAGACACGAAGAACGCACGAAGAAAAGGTTCGTACAAGAAAGATCTTCTTCGTGCGTCTTCGTGCGCTTCGTGTCTTCGTGGTTACGGCAGTTTGCCCTCCAGCGCGCGCGCGAACGCCGCGGCGCGCTCGCGGCATCCGATGATCCTGGGCATGCCGGCAGACGCCGGCAGCTCCGCGCCCAGATCGATCGCCGGCACGGCCAGATCGAGCTCGGGTCCCTCCGTGCGCCCGGTCAGCGCGACGCGGATCGGGTGAAAAAGCGCCTTGCCCTTGTGACCCGTCCGGGCCTTCACACGGCTCGCGACCTCGCGGAATCTTTCACGATCGAGCCGCGGCGCCGACGCCAGCTCCTCGGCGAGCGCGGTGACGACCGCGCGCGCGCCGTCGCCGCGCATTTCCGCGAGCAGCTGCCCGTCGGCGAGCGCCGCCTCGGCATCGTAGGCGAAGAGCAGCGCGAGCCGCGCCGGCACCTGGTTGAGCCGATCCACCGATGCGCTGGCCATCGCGAGGGCCGTCGCCAGATACGCAAGGCCGCGTTCGTCTGGCGCCATCCGCACGCCGGCGTCGTTGAAGTAGGGCAGCGACAGCTCCGCGAGCCGCGCCCGATCCGCGGTCTTCAGGTAGTGGCGGTTCGCCCATGCCAGCTTCTCCTCGTCGAACACGCCGGCACTGTGCCCCACCGCGTCGAGCGAAAATCGGCGCGCGAGCTCGTCGATCGGCAGCAGCTCGTCTCCCCCGCCCGGCGACCAGCCGATCAGCGCGAGGTAGTTCACCAGCGCCTCCGGCAGATACCCCTTCGAGCGGAACTCGGCCACCGACGTCGCGCCGTGACGCTTCGACAGCGGGCTGTGGTCCGGCCCCATCACGAGCGAGAGGTGCGCGAAGATCGGCGGCGTAAATCCGATCGCCTCGTACAGCAGCAGCTGTCGCGGCGTATTCGAGATGTGATCTTCGCCGCGAATCACATGCGTCACGGCCATCAGCGCATCGTCGACCACCACCGCAAAGTTGTACGCCGGCGTGCCGTCGGCGCGGACGATCACCGGGTCGCCGATGACGTCGGTCTGGAAACGGACGTCGCCCCGCACGGCGTCGGTGAAGACGACGTCGCGCTCCTCGGGAATGCGGAACCGGATCGCGGGCCGCTCGCCGGCCGCCATGCGAGCCGCCGCCTGATCGCGCGACAGCCGGCGGCAGGTGCCGGCGTAGTGCGCCGGACGTCCGGCCGCGAGCGCCTCGTGGCGTTCGGCGTCCAGCTGCGCCGTGGAACAGAAGCAGTAGTACGCCCCGTCGGCAGCGAGCAGCTCTTTCGCGTAGGACTGATACAGATGCAGCCGCTCGGACTGTCGATAGGGACCCAGCGACCCGCCGATGTCCGGTCCCTCGTCCCAGTCGAGGCCAAGCCAGCGCAGATCGCGCACGATGGCGGCTTCCGACTCGCGCGTCGATCGCTCGGCGTCGGTGTCCTCGATGCGGAGGATGAACGTGCCGCCAGACCCGCGCGCGAGCAGCCAGTTGAACAACGCGGTGCGCGCGTTGCCGACGTGCAGTTGCCCGGTGGGGCTGGGGGCGAAGCGGACTCGCATGTAATGTGGAATGGTGAATTTGGAATTTGGAATTTGGAATGCGTGTACGAATTCCAGATTCTTACTTCTTACGTCTCACTTCTGAATTGCCCGTATCAGCGCTATCGCGTGCGCGGCAATCGCCTCGGTGCGGCCAACGGCGTCGACGCCTTCGTTGGTCTTGCCCTTGATGCTGACGTGCGCCACGTCGATGCCGATCGCGCCGGCCACCGACGCGCGCATCGCGTCGGCGTGGTCGCGAAGCTTCGGCGTCTCGAGAATCACGGTGACGTCCACGTTGCCGACCATGAAGCCACGCTCGGTCACGAGCTGCGCGACTCGCCGCAGCAGATCCAGACTGTTCGCGTTCTTCCAGCGCGGATCGGAATCGGGAAAATGCCGCCCGATGTCGCCCAGGCTCGCGGCCCCGAGGATGGCGTCGATCACCGCATGGCACACCACGTCGGCGTCGGAGTGGCCGAGCGCGCCCCGCTCGGATGGAATCGTCACGCCGCCCAGCACGAGCGGCCGCCCGGCGACAAGACGATGCAGGTCGTAGCCGGTGCCGACGCGCGACATTGCGGATTGCGGATCGCGGAGTGCGGATGGGATCTCGCTCGGCAAGACGTCGGCTCTCGACAATCCGCGATCCGCATTCCGCAATCCCTGGATGATCGCCTCCGCCATCGTCATGTCCTCCGGCGTCGTGATCTTGATGTTCGACGCTTCCCCTTCAACGATCCGCACTGGCAGTCCCGCGAGTTCGACGAGCGCCGCTTCGTCGGTTGCGTCCAGGTGATCGCGCTCGCCACGCTCGAGCGCACGCCTCAGCACGTCGCGCTGAAACGCCTGAGGCGTCTGCGCGAGGTAGATCGTGTCGCGGGCAAGTGTGGATTTTACAAACCGCACGACTGAAGTCGTGCGCCACTCCTGCCCGTCCTGCCCTTCCTGCCCGTCCTGCCCCTCCTGCCCATCCCGCCCCTGTTTCACCGTGTCGCGCGACTGCACGGCCGCAACCGCCGCACCCGATTCCGCCGCCGCGGCAATCGTCCTCGCGATCAGGTCCGCGCTCGCAAACGGGCGCGCCGCGTCGTGAATCACGATGACGTCGCTCGCCTCGGAGATGGCCCTGAACGCGTTCGCAACCGAATCCTGGCGCCGTTCGCCGCCCGCCACGATGCGGAGCGGCTTGTTCATGCGAAGCAGATACGCGGGGGGATCGGCGGCCAGCGCCCGCGGCAGCGCGACGATGAGCGCGTCGACCGCGGGGTGCGACGCGAACGCCAGCACGCTGCGCTCGAGGATCGGCCGTCCGCCAATCGAGATCAGTTGCTTGGGCTCTGCGCCGCCGAACCGCTGGCCGCGCCCACCGGCCGCGATAATCGCTGTGACGTGCATTCTCTCAGCTTTCAGCTTTCAGCCATCGGCTCTCAGCGAGCGGCGCTCGGCCCGCCCCGAACACCGACAGCTGAGAGCCGGGCGTGAGACTCTATGTTATCCGCTCGAGGCCGACGGGAACTGCCGCTGCTCGACGGCGGCGGCGACGATCGCGTGAACCTGTCCGGCAAGCGCCTTCGCGTCGCGCGGCGTGGGCGCGTCGAGCGCTGGCGGCTGAATGGGTTCGTGGATGATCAGCGTGACGTCGGCCGGCTCGGTCCGCAGCCGCCCTTTTGGCATCGACGTCCGCGTGCCGATGACGGCGATCGGCACGATCGGGAGCCCGGCCTGAATCGCGAGGAGGAAACTGCCGGCTTTGAAACGCGCCACGTGGCCGTCAGGGCTGCGCGTGCCTTCCGCGTAGATCAGCAGCGACAACCCTTCCGACACCAGCGCACGCCAGCGGCGGAGGATGCCGGTGGGATCGGGATGCCGGCGATCCACGAACAGATGGCCGCCGCGGCGCAGATGCCAGCCGAGCACCGGAAACCGCGCCAGCGACTCCTTCGCGATGATCCGCAGTTGATACGGCAGCGACGCGAAGATCACCGGCGTGTCGTAGATGCTCTGGTGGTTGGAGACGAAGACGTAGGTCGTGCCGGGCGTGATCCGCTCGAGCCCTTCAACGGTGACGCGGACGCCGGTCGTTTTCAGAATCAGCCAGGACCATGTCCGCGCGCAGCCGTGCGCGAAGTACCCCCTCCGGTCGAACAGGCTCGATGCCAGCGACGGCACGCCGGTGACGATCGTGTAGACGGTGATCGCCGGGATGAGAAAGAAGACCGTCCGCCACCAGTGATAGGGAGGAATGCGCAATGTGGAATTATGAAGTTGGAATCAGGAATGCGTCAAGAATTCCGAATTCTGAATTCCCAATTCCACATTCAGGTCTGCTGGGGCAGAACCGGCACAGCCGGCGCGGCGGTCCTGGCGCGCTCCGCCGCCGGCGCCGGGGCGGCCGCCGACGCGCCCGATCCCATCCCCGCTTCGATGTAGCGGCCGAAGATCATCTTCCCCGCCGTTGTCTGCAGCACGCTGGTGACGACGATGTCGATCGTCTTGCTGATCATCTTGCGCGCGTTGTCGACGACGACCATCGTGCCGTCGTCGAGATACGCGACGCCCTGGTTGTATTCCTTGCCTTCCTTCAGGATGAACACCTTCATGATCTCGCCCGGCAGCACGACCGGCTTGAGCGAGTTCGCGAGCTCGTTGACATTGAGCACGGCGACGCCGCGCAGCTGCGCCACCTTGTTCAGGTTGAAGTCGTTGGTGACGATCTTCCCCGGCAGCGCCCGCGCGAGCTCAATCAGCTTGAGATCGACTTCCTTCACCTCAGGGAAATCCATGTCGGAGATGACGACCTCGATGCCCGCCATCTTCTGGATTTTCTGCAGGATGTCGAGACCGCGGCGCCCGCGGTTCCGCTTGAGCGAGTCGCCGGAATCGGCGACCAGCTGCAGCTCCTTGAGCACGAACTGCGGGATGACGAGCGTACCGTCGACGAAGCCGGTCTCGCAGACGTCGGCGATTCGGCCGTCGATGATGACGCTGGTGTCGAGGATCTTGTAGCGACGCTGCGGGCCGGCCGCGCGGAACAGGCTGATGAGCCGGGCGGGCTCCAGCCATTCGCCCTGCTTGAAGCCCAGCACGAGGCCGAGATATGGGAGCACGATCAGGACGAAGCTATGGAGAAACTCCACGCGTCGATCGCCGTTGTCCGCCCAGAACAGTCCGCTGGTGATCAGATGGGCGATGCCGAGGCCGATGGCGCAGCCGATGAGCGCCCCGAACACGCGGGTGACGGCGGTTTCCCGCAAACGACTTTCGAACAAGACGACGAGCGCGGCGAGCACGATCCCGAAGACGATATTGGCGGGCAGTCCGTACGAAAGCGGCTGAAGAATCGCCGCCGCGTAGGCCACGATCGCGACAAACATGATCCGGGCGAGCGCAAACCAGTCCATTGGGGTAACCCCCGTGTATAAATTGGCCGCTTGAATGAATAAGGAAGAAGCCGCGGCAAGAGCCCCGCGGGAAAGATATCACCAATTGTCACCGCCCGCGCGAGCTAGCTCAAGAGCGCGTCGAGGGCGTCCCCGACCGTCCGGACGCCGACCAGCTCGCATTCGCCCGCCAGCTGACCCGTGTCCGACGGATCGATGTTGGCCGCGGGCATGATGCAGCGGCGAAATCCCATCTGCGCCGCCTCGCGAATGCGGAGCGGTGCCTGCGAGATGCCGCGCACCTCGCCGGCCAGCCCGACTTCGCCGAACATCGCCGTGGTCGCGGGGATGACGCGGTTGCGCACGCTCGAGGCGATCGCGGCCAGCACGCCGAGATCGGACGCCGGTTCGTCCACGGTCATCCCTCCCGCAATATTCACGAACACGTCGTCGCCGATCAGGTTCAGGCCGGCGCGCTTCTCGAGCACCGCGAGCAGCAGCGTGAGGCGCTGCTGATCGATCCCGCTCGCCATGCGCCGCGCGTTGCCGTACGTGCTGGAGCTGACGAGCGCCTGCACTTCCACGAGAATCGGCCGCGACCCTTCGACCGAGCAGAGCACCGCCGAGCCTGGCGCGTTGATCGGCCGCTCGGCGAGAAACATCTTCGAGGGATTGGGCACGGGACGCAGCCCGGTGCTTGTCATCTCGAACACGCCGAGCTCGCTCGCCGCGCCAAACCGGTTCTTCACCGCCCGGACGACGCGATGGGAGTGATGGCGCTCGCCTTCGAAATACAACACGGTGTCGACGACGTGCTCGAGCGCTTTGGGGCCAGCGAGGCTGCCATCCTTCGTGATGTGGCCGACGAGGAACGTCGGGATGTTCTGCCCTTTCGCGGTGAACAGGAGCTGCGTCGCCGCTTCGCGCACCTGGCCGATGCTGCCGGGCGCCGACTGGAACTTGAGCGAGAAGACGGTCTGGACGGAGTCGACGATGACGAGCGCCGGTTTGATGCGCGCGATCTCCTCGAGGATCCGCTCGAGGCACGTTTCGGCGAGCAGATACAGCGGAGCCGTGCCGACAGCGAGCCGCTCGCCGCGCGATTTGATCTGATGCTCCGATTCCTCGCCAGAACTGTAGAGCACCGGACCGATCGTGCGCGCCATGTTCGCGGCCGCCTGCAGCAGCAGCGTCGACTTCCCGATGCCCGGCTCGCCGCCGAGCAGCATCAGCGATCCCGGCACGACGCCGCCGCCGAGCACGCGATCGAACTCGTCGATGCCAGTCGTGAGGCGCGCGTGTTGCTCGATCGCGATATCGGCGTACAGCTGCGCCGTGCTGTTCGCGCCGGCCAGCGCGTACCGATGCGGACCCGCAGCTCCGCCGGCACTATCGGCCTGCGGCCGCTCCTCGACCAGTGAGTTCCACGCCCCGCAGTCGGCGCAGCGGCCGAGCCACTTCGGCGACTGGCTGCCGCACTCCTGGCAGACGAAGACGGTCTTGGGTGCTTTCATGTGGTCGGGTAGGGCTGGCAGGTCGGGTGGGTCTGGTCGGTCACTTACCTGACCTACCTGACCTACCAGACCTACCTGGCCTCGTCGTAGATCCTCTCGATCCTACTGCCGATGCGGCACAGAATCTCGTACGGGATGGTGCCGATCTGCGCGGCCATCTCACGCACGTCGATGCGATCGGCGCCTTGCGACCCGATGATGACGACCTCGTCGCCCGGCGACACGTCGAGGCCGGTGACGTCGGCCACCAGCATGTCCATGCTGACCGAACCGACAATCGGCGCGCGGCGGCCGCGGATGAGGACGAATCCACGGCCGCCCAGCCGCAGATCGAGCCCGTCCGCATACCCCGCCGGCACGACGGCGATCGTCGTTGGCTGCTCCGCGGTGAACCTGGCGCCGTAGCCGACCCCTTCGCCCGCGCGCACGCCTTTCACCGCGACGACACGACTGCCGAGCGTCATGATCGGCGCCAGCGGCAGCGTGGACGCCAGCGGCGGCGGGACGATGCCGTACAACAACAGGCCGGGCCGCACGCGGTCGTACCACACTCGTGAATCGCGCAACAGCGCGGCGCTGTTCGCGGCGTGGACGTACGGAAAAGAAGAAACCGCGGAGCTCGCCGAGACCGCAGAGAGAGCATTCTCTTTGCGTGCTCCGCGCTCTCCGCGGTTCCCGTCCGTGATCTCGGCGGCCACGCGCTCGAAGCGCACGCGCTGTTCGCTGAACAGCGGCGACTCCGGTTCGTCGGCGGTCGCGAAGTGCGTGTAGACCGCCTCGAGATCGAGGTTCGGGCTCGCCAGCAGACCGGGCAGCGTTCGCCGCAGGTTGTCGAAGCGGAACCCGAGCCGGTTCATGCCGGTGTCGATCTTGAGGTGGTAGCGCACGCGCCGCTTGAACTTCTCGGCGGCGGCCTGCACCGCGTGGGCGGCGGCGGGCGTCGAGATCGTCGGCGTCAGGCGGCAGTCGAACAAGCCGTCGAGGTCGCTGACGCTCAGCGCGCCGAACACGAGAATGTCCGCGCGCACGCCGGCGGCACGCAGCGCCGCCCCCTCTTCGATGTCCGCGCACGCCAGCAGATCAGCGCCGGCCTCTTCCAGCGCCAGCGCCACCTGTGTCGCGCCGTGCCCGTACGCATTCGCCTTGACGACCGCGATGACACCAGGGGACGGAGTGCCCGCCCCTCTGTCCACGGCGAGATAGTCAACGAGGTGCTGGTAGTTGGACTTGAGCGCGTGGAGGTCAATCCGCGCGATGGTTGGGCGAATCATCGGTGGTCAGCACCAACTCGAATGATTTCGCCAGCAGTCACTCTGGACAGCGCCTCGAGCAGTTCGCCGTTGCGCTTCGATGACCACCCCATGTCGACGACGTGCTCAACGTCGTGCGCTGTCAGGTCGTGCTTCAGCGGCCGCGGGACGCACTCATCGAGCAATAGCCGCATGTGATTCGGTCATCTCACGTGCGAACTCGAGAGCCGCAACGGCCTGCTCGCGGCTGACGGAGGGGAAGTCGTTCAGAAAATCGTCCAGTGGGTCGCCGGCCTCGAGATAGTCGAAGAGCGTCTTCGCCGGTACCCGGGTTCCGACAAACACCGGCGTGCCGCCGAGGATCTCTGGGTCGACATGGACGACAGCCGGTCTGTTGGACATGGCTAGGCCTTCTGCCTCCGAGTATAGCGCCATAATCTGAGTACGACGATAGACACGAACCTGAGGAGCGGCGTCACGATGTCGAACGTCTACTTTCTCATCATGCGCACGTCGGCTGATCCCGGACACGATTTCGGATTCGTCAAAGTCGGTGTCACGGACGGGGACGTAGCAGCTTCGCATCGGCAGCCTCCAGACAGGCAACCCCCACGAGCTTCGCTGCATTCACAGCTTCGAGACTTCTTGCGCGCGTGAGGTGGAGCACTTCATGCACCGAACGCACGCCGCCCAGATGCACAATCGCGAGTGGCTTCGCTGTCAGGCGGGCGACGTCTCCGATCTGTTCGAGAAGGCGAAAGAGGCCGCTCTCCGCTTCGAGAGCCGCAAGTCGAAAGAAGATGCCTTCCGACGAACTGAATCGAACGGGAAGGAGCGGCGGGCTGAACTTGAAGAAATCAGGCTGCATAGAGAAGTTCGGAGGCAAAAGGAGAAGCTCGTGCGAGCTCAACTGCGGCTTGACGTCGCTGAGAATCAATTGAAG
>Ga0315281_10012363_pt1 | contig 11634 bp, 7 predicted proteins | sample YL17G07_0_MG_FD_204540 | JGI IMG/M metagenome (GOLD analysis project Ga0315281, IMG submission 204540) | Sediment microbial communities from Yellowstone Lake, YNP, Wyoming, USA - YL17G07_0 | ecosystem: Environmental > Aquatic > Freshwater > Lake > Sediment | place: USA: Wyoming | collected... | reverse complement strand
CCTCCCACGCCAGCGCGGCCGCAACGAGCGCGACGGCGACGCCACGGACCCGCCGGGGCGGGTCCAGCCGGGCGGCCCCGAGCGCGCACCCGGCGAGCAGGACGGGTACCGCCGGAACGAGGTACCGGCCCGCGTAGCCCGAACACCAGGCCCAGCCGGCCACCATCAGCCCCAATGCGAGGACAAACCCGGGGCGGCCGGTTGCGAGAAAGGCGACCGGCAGGCTGGCCACGAGAACGGGCGAGAGCAGGCCGTCCCAGATCGAGATCCGGACGGCGGCCTCCCACGGCGCCGCGAGCACCGCGCCGAGCGAGTCGTGGCGGAGCCACGCGCGTTGCTGGACGAAGAAGGCCGGCAGGACGCCCGCCCCGAAGGGACTGACCGGGGACCCCGCCTCGAGCCAGTTGCGCGCGAGCCACGGCGCGACCGGCACGAGTCCCCAAGCCGCCATTCGCGCGGCCCTCCGGATGCCGCCGTTCAAAGCGTCGCCGGCGACGGCGGCCGCGAAGAACATCGCGACTTGCGGTTTGGTGGCGATCGCCCCGCCCCAGAGAAGCCCGGCGAGGGCGCGCCGACGCCCGAAGAAACCCGCGTACGCGGCCAGCGTCACCCACGCCGCGGCCCGCATGTCCGTCCACGCGAGCTGGGCCAGCAGGAAGTGGTTGAGTCCGGCGAGCCATGCGGTCGCGGCCAGCGGCCCCCAGACTCCTCCCCACTCCAGGAGCGCGACCGCAACGAAGCACGAGGCCTGCCAGGAGAGGAGCCGGACCGGCACTTCCCCGGCAACAGCCGCGACACAGAGATTGACCCCGATCGGCTGAAGCGGGCTCCAGCTCAGGGGCCAGCGCTCGGCGGGAACGATCCGGTGCAGGATCAGCGCGCGCCGCGGCGCCTCGACCCAGAAGCGCAGGGCGTCGGCGCTCACCTCCGGCGCCAGAGCCCCCAGAAGCGCGCCCAGCGCCAGCAGTCCGCAGAGCAGGACCAGGGGCAGCGGCACGGACCTCAGCGCCACCCAAGCCGCCCGGAGCTCCGCCCGTGGGAGGCGCGGCATGGCTGCGATCGTGCCCGCGACCGCGATCGCGATTACCCCGGGGTACGCGAGTCCCGCGAACCCGAGCGCGACCGCCGCCGCCGCCAGCACTGCCCCTCCCGCGGCGACCGTCGCGCCGAACCCGAAGATTCCTGCGGCCACGGACGTGGCCGCCGGAGTTTCACCGGACGGTGAAACTCCGCGGGCGAGGAGACCGAGCACTCGCCTCCCCGCGCCCCAGCATGCCAGGTCGAATCCCGCGATCGCGAGAAGCCACATCAGGTTCGCCGATTGCGCGGCCGCGAATCCCGCCCAGCTCCACCGTCCTGTCGGCGGCCAGAAGAACCGCCAGACCCAGTCCGGGTTGACCGCGTGCGCCTGGACCGCGTTGGCGCACACGAGCAGGGCCCAGCACAAGCCGGCCGCCGTCGCGAGACGCCGGTCAGACATCGAAGACCACGCGCGGGACGCTCATCGCGACAGCCGGATCGTCGTGGTCCCGCCGCCGGGGACTTCGTACGAGAGGCTGGTCATGGGGCCGAAGGCCTTTCGCAGCGCGGCCTCATCGAAGGTGAGCGGCACGTCGGGCCAGGGGCCCTTTCGCCGGGGAATCCGGCGCACCCGCCATACCATGGCCTCCCCGTCGCGCACCGCCTCGTCCATCCAGACCCGCCAGACCCCGGCCGCGACCCGCTCGGCCCTGGCGTCGAACTCGAGCATGGGGAAATCACGCGTGTACTTGAGCCGCCCCGACTCGCGGTCGTTCAGGTAGACGTACCCCGCCCGCTGGCGAATCCGCTTCGCCGCCTGCGCCGGGGTGAACGATGTCGCCAGGATCTCGTGGGCCAGTTGGACGTCGTAAGGGCTGTGGTTTATCGCGGGCCGGGGCCAGTACGCCGCGCGGATGTCCCCGACGAGGAGGATCCGCGCGCCGGGCGGAAGTATCCGGTCCGCCAGGGCGGCGACGCCCGCGTACGAGTTCGGGAGTCCCCGGGCCCAGACCTCGCGCGGGGAAGCCCGGCCGGTCAGGACCGGCAGGGCGGTCGCGCAGAACCCGGGCAGGCAGCGCACGAGCACGTCCAGCCCCAGGACCGCGAGCATTCCGGCCCGCACCATCGCAAGCCAGATGCTCTGTCCCCCGTTACCGGAGTTTCGACGTCCGGAGAAACTCCGCGGCCGTCTGCGGACGGGCGAGCCGAAGGTCACCGCGATCAGGACGGCCGCGAGCACCCATACCGCCGTCAGGTACCGGGAGACGTGCGTCGTCAGCGCCCAGGCCACGGCCGAGACCCCCGCGATCCAGCCGTAGACCCGGAAGGCGCCCGCAGGCGGCCAAAGAACGAGCCACGGGACGGCGAGGAGGAACACGGGGCCGAGCCGCGTCTCCTCGTTCATCCCCTTCGCGCTCTTCCAGGGAAATAGCAGGGCGTCGCGGGGCCCCGTGAGGACCCGGGACTCGGTGTGGCGTGTGAGCAGCGCCCGGTTCGCCGCCGGCATGGCGCGATAGGCCCGGAAGATCCGCGCCCCGAACGGGTAGACGGGATTCCCCATCAGCACTTCGTTCCGCGCCCACCACGGGGCGACCACTAGCGCCGTCACGACGAAGACGACGGCGCACCGGCGGATGACTCGCCGCATCGGGAACGGACCCGCCGCGAGAATGAGCCCGGGCAGGAGAAAGACGCCCTGGTACTTGACCGCGCATGCGGCCGCTCCGAGGACGGCGGCGGCCACGAACCACCGCCCTCCCCGCCGCCGGGCCTCCCCCGCGCGCCGGGTGGCAAGGCAGGCGAGCAGGCCCAGAACACACACCTCCATGTCCACGAAGGCCGCGGTCCCGACCCAGGGCGTTTGGGGCAGAGCGACGAAGATGCCGGCGGCGATCCAGCCCGCGCGCGGGTATCCTTCCCGAGCGCACAGGCGGACGATGAGCCACACGGTAACCGCGATCACCCACCAGCGCCAGGCCCGGACGGCCGGTTCGCCCGCAAGGAGGAGCATCCAGCCGTAGTGCATGGGAGCGCCCATGGGCAGCGAGCCGTGGAACATCTGCGTGACGGCGACTACGCGGTGTTCCATCACGAAGACGCCGGGAAGGGCCAGGTGGTAGAGGAGGGGATCGGCGGCGCTCTCGGGAATCAGGCTGGTGGCGAAGAAGATCGCGAGTACCGCGGCGACCACGACCCGGAAGAACCCGGCAACCCATCCCAGGCTCGCGCTCTCGGACTCGCGGACCGCGGGCCCCTTCGTCGCCCGGCCGCGGAACCGCCACAGGAGCCACAGCCCCGCAACCGCGGCGCCCCACGTCGGTCCCGGGGTCCACAGCCCCACGAGCCCGAGCCCGAGCCAGAGGAGCGTCCCTGTCCCGAACCCGAGCCCGCCGCAGAGCGCCAGCCGTTCGGCCCGGGGCCCCATCCTCCCGAGCCCGAGGAGGGCGAAGAGGGGGCCCCCCAGCCCCGCCAACGCTGGTGCCCAGACGAGGACGCCCGCATGGCCCGCGACCAGCCGCCAGGCGGTCTCCGCAGCCCAGGCCGGCCGGAACAACGACGCATGCCAGGCCGAGATCGCCGACCGCATCTCCCCCGCCGGATCGATCTGCTGGAACGGCCGGAACGCGAGCAGGATGAACGCCCCCCAGGCAATGACCAAGCCTGCGGGGATCCACGCCGGCCGGAGTCCGGCCGGCGCCACGGCGCGAAAGGTCCGGCGGGGCGGCATCGGTCGAGTCCCATCTTACGCCGCCCGCGGGTATCCGTCCGCTTCATTACATCGAGAGCATGCTTCCCTCGGAAACCTGCTGGTCACCTCATAGTCGAGAGCCGGTCCGCCAGGAACGGCGCGGCTCGGAGGGCAGGCTGTTGTCTGTCAGTCTGCTGCCGCTACCGCCCCCGGCGGATCACCTCACGTTTGCCGGCCTCCCCCGGGAGTTCTCCGCCACCGTCGTGGCCTTGTGGACCAGGATGATCGTCCTCTTCGCTTCGGTCGCATTCTCGATCTGGTCTTCCACCCGCAGGGATAACTCATAGACTCCCGGGTTCACCCCCTGGGTGTCCCATGTACCCAATGCCCCTTTCCAGACCGGCTGGGCGGAATCGCTTAGGAGAGTACTGCCGCCGGACCAGGAGACACTGAGCAGATAGCGCTTGAAGTACGCATCCACGGCGCGGCCTTGCACCTCCACCTTCGCGCCGATGACGACCGAGGAGTAGTCCGCTGGGGTAATCAGCTCCGCCCGCGGCCAGATGATGTCATTGATCCATTCCTCTCGCCTCTTCGCCTCATCCATCAACCATTCCGCATCTTCACCCAAGAGCCGCCTTCCTTCGCCAACATGCGCCTCCATTCGGGACTCGAATGGGTCCAGGGCTACCATGGAGCTCCCCTGGAGGGGCTGTCGAAGCTGTACGACGCGGGAATATTCCGCTGTCCCCGCCTGCCCGGGATCTTCGCGTGGCTTAACGCGCGGTTCTACCTCGTAGCGGACCCTGGGAAATATCCTCGGCTTGTGCCTGCAGGAAAGGCAGTGAACTTCGCCGGCCAACAGCTCTGGCTCTGCGAGGACCCGGAGTTCATGCCCCGCGTGTTCTTTGCGGCCCACGTGGAGCCGACGACCAGCGACGAGAACGTCCTCGACGCGCTCTGCCGGGCACACGCGTCCGACCACCGGGTCTTCGTCGCCGGACGGAGAGGCACAGCCCTCGCCGGCCGCAAGGCCCCGGGCGAAGTGGGGTTGCTCGATCTCGCTCCCAACCGGATCATGGCCGAGGTCGCCGCCACGGGAGACGCGTTCCTTTTCTTCTCCGAGGCCTGGTATCCCGCGTGGACCGGATTCGTGGATGGCGTCCGGGTCCCCGTCGAGCGGGTCAACGTCATGTTCCGCGGGGTCACGGTTCCGAAAGGCCGTCACTCGGTCGAAATGGTCTATCGCTCCCTGCCGCTGCAAATCGGGCTCTGGCTCTCGCTCGTGGGCTGGGTTGCGCTCGCGGGATGGGTCGGCTCTTCGATCCGGCACCCCGCACCCAGCCCAAATGTCACAGCCTAATGCCGCACGGATGACAGGCTGGTGGCTCGCATTCTTCCCGGTGGCGGCCGCCGCCCTGATCGGTCCCTGTCTGATCGGCTCACGAACCCTCGTCGGGCTGGACTTCGTCACCTTCTGGTACCCCGTCTTCTCCTTTGCCGGAGGCGCCTTCGCACGCGACGGGCAGGTCCCCTTCTGGCTCCCGAGCATAGCCGGGGGGATGCCCCTGGCGGAGTCTCTTGGGCCGGCCCTCTACTACCCCACCGACATCGTCGGCTGGGTGCTGGGATTGCCCGCGGCCTCCCGTGTCGCCTGGGATGTGTGGCTCCACCTCGCGGTCGCGGGAACCGGAACGTGTCTCCTCGCGCGGGCCTCCGGGCTGGCGCCAATCCCAACGGTGATTGGAGGCTTCGCCTACATGCTGAGCGGTTACCTCATGGACCAGGTGCAGGCCGGGACACTCGCCTTCATCCGTGGGGCCGCATGGTTGCCATGGCTCCTTCTCGCGATCCAGCGAGCCCGAGATCCGGGCCAGGCCCGGTGGTGGACTGTCGGGAGCGGCCTGCTCGCGCTCCTGGCTCTCGCGGCATCGTTCCAGTTGCTGGCTTATGCGGTCTTCCTGATCCCCGCTTACGCAATCCTGGTCTCTCCCCCCGGAGGCTTCCGGCGTACCGCCATGTGGGTGACGGCCATGCTGACAACGGCAGGACTCCTGGGAGCCCTCACGATCCTGCCGGCCATGCGGTATTTCTCGCTGTCGATTCGAGCCCAGCCGGGACGGGACTGGGCGTATGGAGGAGGCCTGTCTCTCTTCGATGCTCCCCTCCTCGTGATCCCCTCTCTCTGGGGTCCTGCCGTCGGAGACGCCCGCCGATTCCTCGGGATGGTTCCCTTGGCGCTCGCCCTGTTTGCTCTGTTCACCTTTCGGAACGGGCTGTGCCGCTGGGCAGTGTTGGGAGGATTGGGGATCGTGCTCGCGTTCGGTCCCGCGACGCCGGTGGGAATTCTGATCGCACATCTCCCCTTCTTCGGCGGACTCCGTGGAGCCGAACACTGGCTGGTCCTGCTCTACCTCGCAACTGCCATGGCCGCCGCCCACGGGACCGAAGCCCTCATCGAGAGCCCCCGCCAAGGGTTGCAGCAGCTCGCCGCCGTTCTCGGCGTCGCCTGTGTCCTCTTCGCGGCGGGCACGTGGCAGTCGGATGCCCTCGCTCGCCGGGTGAACGCCTCGCCGCGCTTCCAGGAGGATCTCCGGGCGAGCCACGCGTCGCCCGGAGGTATCGGTCCGGCGATGAGAGCGTCTTTCCGGCTTGGAGCACTCGTTTGTGCCGGAGCTGCCATGGGTTCGCTCGCGGCGAGCATGATCCCCGTTCCCGCCGGAATCCTCGGAGCCTCGCTCGTCGTCGCCACCGCAGGGGAGCTCATGTGGAGAGGCGCGAGCAGACCGCTCGCCGAGAGTCCCGATCGCGTGCCCGGCATCGGCATCCCGCCCGATCCGTTCCTGTCGCTCCTTCGCCGGAGCGGAACCCCGTGCCGAATCCTGACGGAGGAGTGGCACAAGTTCGCGAACCTGCGCATGAATCTGGGCCTCGAGTGGCTTCAGGGTTACCATGGGGCGTCGCTCCGCGGTTTCGCGGAGTTCGTTGATGCGGGGGCGTTTCGCTGTCCCGGCCTGCCAGGCCTCTTCACCTGGTTCAACACTCGCTACTACATCCTCGCGGACCCGAATAGGTCTCCGCGGCTGCAGCCGGTGGTGCCGGTAACCAACATGGCGGGCCAGCGGCTCGTCCTCTGCGAGGACCCCGCGTACCTGCCCCGGGCGTTTTTCGTGACCCGGGTGGACGCGGCCGCGGACGACAACGCCGTGTTCGCCGCGCTCTGCCGGACGCCGCCGTCGGCGCGGCGGGTGTTGGTCACGGGCTCGCGCGGCGCCGCACTCGCGGGCCGGAAGGCGCCCGGGACGGTGCGAGCCCTCGACCTCACCCCCAATCGCATCCGGGCGGACGTCACCTCCGAAGGTGACGGGTTCCTTTTCTTCTCCGAGGCCTGGTATCCCGCGTGGACCGGATTCGTGGACGGCGTCCGGGTGCCCGTCGAGCGCGTGAACGTCATGTTCCGGGGGATCGCGGTGCCCAAGGGGCCCCACTCGGTCGACATGGTCTACGCCTCCCTGCCGTTCCGGATCGGGCTGTGGCTCTCGCTGGTCGCGTGGACGGCGCTGGCCGGCTACCTGATGCGGCGGCGGGCAGGGGATTGCCGGACCGCCTGGGACGCGATGCCCGGGGTTCGCCGGGAACAGAGGCTCCTTCCCGGCCACGGTGGAGTACCATAGGAGCAGGAGGCCATGAAGATGGAAGTTCGCCACTACAAGTTCGAACGGATCACCCTCGATCCTGCCAAGTGCTTCGGGAAGCCGTGCATCCGGGGCATGCGCATGCCGGTGGCGTCCATCCTCGGCTACCTCGGATCCGGCATGACAGTGGACGAAATCCTGAAGGAGTGGCCGGAACTCGAGCGTGAAGACATCATGCAAGCCCTCGCCTACGCCTCCTGGGCGATGGAGGAACGCGTGGTTCCTTTGTCCCCTGCCGCCCCGCGGTGAAGTTCCTGCTCAACGTCAATGTTCCACGTGACCTCGGCAAGCGGCTTTCCTCGCAGGGCCACGTCTGCCGCCACGCAGCCGACATCGGGCTGGGCACGGCTCCGGACACCGCCATGGTCGAAGAGGCGCGCCGCGCCGGGGAAATCATCCTGACGCACGATCTCGACTACGGCCACATCCTGGCTTTTTCCGGATTCCGGTCTCCCTCAGTCGTCATCTTCAGGACGGAGAGCACGCATTCCGCCCACCTTGCCGAAAGGCTTCTGCGCGAATGGCCGGAGATCGCCGCCCCGCTCGGCGAAGGGGCCATCGTCGTCATCGAGGATGCCGCTCTCAGGATCCGCAGGCTCCCCATCAACTGACGGTCCGGGCGACCCCGTGTGCGGATCGCCAGCAGTAGCCGGAGTGGTCCAGCACACGAATCGCAGATTCGAAAGAACGTCCCTCAGGCCTCCCCGCAATGCCACCAGCCCAGGCATGCATGCTCTAATGGACCCCTCATGATCGCCCGGTCATGGCGCATGCCGGCATTCGTCGTCGGGAACGCGGTCGCGCTCGGGGTCTGGGTCTGGCGGTTCCACCCGGGACCGGCCGGGATCCTTGGTGATCTCCGGGAGCTGGCGGTGCTCCTGCGCTATCACTTCAGCTTCCTCCGGCTCGCCTCCAACTGGGGCACCTTCGGGCTGGACGTCCTGTCTCTCGTCGGACTCCTCGCCCTCGCCGACTGCGCCGGGTCATGGCTGATCCGGCTCCTGATCGGGCCGCGGCGGGCCCGTCCGGGACTTCCCGGGTCCCTGCTGGCCGGATCGGGGCTGGCCGGCTCCGCCGCGCTGGCGGCCGGGTTCACGGGCCTGCTCTTCTTCCCACCGAAGCCGTTGGCGACCGGAGTGCTGGTACTGTGCGCGGCGGGGTGGATGATCCGGCTCCGGTCCCGGATCCGGCCGCCCGACCTGGAAGGAGACCGCCTCCTCTTCGTGCTCGGCGCCATCGCCCTGGTGGTATGGGTATCGCTGCTGATGCTGCCCGAGACCACGTGGGACGCGCTGACCTACCACCTGCGACTGCCTTCCTTCTTTCTTTACCGGCACAAGCTCTACGACGTCTGGTACAGCTTCTACTCGGACTTCCCCGGCCACGGGGAGATGCTCTTCCTCGTCGGGCTCGGCGTGCGCGGGGAGGGGCTCGCCCGGCTGATTCCGGCCGCGGCGCTCGTCATCCTCCTCGCGCTCACCTCCTCGCTCGCGGGAAGGATGCGTCTGCATCCCGCGCTGCCCCAAGCCCTGGTCGCGCTGGCTCCGCTCACGATCATGGTCTCGTCCCGCGCCTACACGGACGCCGTCCTCGCCGCCTTCGCTCTCCTTTCCTTCCTCGCCCTCCTGGCCGCCCTCGAGACGAGATCACGGGGCTGGCTCGTGCTCTCCGGGCTCTGCATGGGCTGGACGCTCTCGTGCAAGTACACGGCGCTTTTCGCCTTGGCGGCGACGCTGACCGCGTTCGTGCCGCTCAAGGGAAGGGGCCTGCGCGGAGTCGGCGCCTGGAGCGCGGCGGCCGCCGCCGCCTTCGGCCCGTGGCTCGTGAAGAACTGGCTGTTCCGGGCGAATCCCGTCCACCCGATGGCCGGGGGGCTCTTCGGAGTCGAAGCGGCCGTCCCCCCGGAAGCCACGCCTCTTTTCCAGCTCGCGGACCCGCTCGGCACGCTCTGGCGGAGCCTTCCCCGGCGGGCGGTCGCACTGCTCCTGGACGCGGGCGGCGTGGACGGCCCGCTGCCGCCGGTCATCTTCGGAGTCCTGCCGTGGGCGTTTCTCATCCGGCTCAAGGGGCCGCTGGCCGCCTGCCGCACCTACCTCGGCGTCTACCTCGCGGTCTGGATCGTCCTGTGCCCCGATGTCAGGTTCCTCTACCCGGCGTACCCGATCATGTGCCTTGTCATCGGCGGGCTGGTGACGGGCGTCGGGCCGATTCCCGAATGGCGGCGCCCGGGGCGGATTGTCGCGGCGGCAAGCATGGTCGCGGGGCTGGCCTATTCGGCGAGCGTGGCCTCATGCACGTTCGCCCCCTGGGACGTGTTTCTGGGTCTCCAGTCGCCCGGCGAGAAGATCGAGCGCGGGCTCACGCCGGTGCCGTTCGGAGGCTACGCCGCGAAGTGGATGAACGGCAACCTGCCCCGGGACGCGCGGGTCCTCTATGCCTGTCACTTCAGCTCCTACTACGTCGAGCGCGAGTGCCTGACCGACTTCCACTTCGGCCAGGCCCTGGTGACGAAGCTGCTCAATCGCGCCGCCTCTCCCCGCGGGATCGCGAGGCTCCTGCGGCAGCGCGGCATCGGGTACATCCTCGACACCCAGTCCGGAGTCCCCGGCTACACGGACGTGCCCGGGTTCTTCCGGGTGCCGGACGGCCGCTGGGCCGTGTGGAAGGACTTCCTGACGCGGCGCTCGGAGGTGGTCTGGCAGACGGAGGACATCACGGTATCCCGGGTCACCCCGCCGCACGCCCCGCGGCTACTGCCCAACCTTCCCGTGTTCTCGGTCCTCTCGTTCGAGCGGGCGGATGCCCTGCTCGCGCGAGGATCGGCCGCTGAGGCGCTCGCGGCGTACCGAGCGTGCCCGCCCGTCTTCCGGGACGTCGGCTCCACCTGGCTCCGGATCGCGTTCGCGTGCGATGCCGCGGGCGACGATGCAGCCGCCGCCGGTGCGTACCGGAAGGCCTTGGCCGCCGGCCTGGACACCCCGCGCCTCCACCGGTACCTAGCCGACCTTTACGTGCGGCAGGGGAATCCCGCCGCGGCGCTTCGCCACCTGGACGCCGCGCGGCGGGGCAACCCGCTCTCCGCGGACGCGGCCTCGGCCTTCGCCCGGGCCAGCTTCGCGCTGGGCCGGCGCGCCGAGGCGCTGGCGGCCATCGATGAGGCCGTCAGGCTCCGCCCCGACGTGGCCGAGTACCGGGAGCTCGCCGCCAGCTGGCGAAAGCCGTAGCCGGCTACCTGATCCGGCGCGCGCCCCCGTCCCATGAGATCGACGGCCCGGGAGCGTAGGCGTCGCGCAGGGCCTCGGGGTCAAGGACGAGCGGGATTCCCGCGCGCCGGGGCCGCGGCGACGGGATCCTGCGAACCCGCCAGACGGCACCGGGTCCCTCGCGAAAGACCGGGTCCATCCAGCCGGACCAGAGTTCGGCCGCGATCCGCTCCTCCCGCGGGCCGAGCTCAAAGATCGGGTAGCCCCACCGGAACTTGAGCCGCGCCGCCTCGGCGTCGCTCTCGTACACCCAGGAGGCCACCTGGCGGAACCGCTTCGCGGCCTCGCGCGGAGACCGCGCGGACCGGATGATGAGCTCGGCGACCGGAATGTCGGCGTGGGTCTGGAAGACGACCGGCCGGCTCCAGTAGGCGCCGCGCAGCTCCTCGAGGAGCAGGATCCTGCCTCCCGCGGGGACTTCGCGGGCCGCGCGGGCGGCGGCCGCGCCGTACTCGTTCGGCACGGATCGCTCCCAGCGCGCCGCCGGAGTATCGCGCCCCAGGACCCAGCAGGCCGTCTGCCGGCTCCAGCCGGGAAGCTCGCGCAGGAGGGAGAGGGCGCCCGCGACCAGACACGCGACCAGCGCGACGGCCACCGCGGGCCGTCCGCGCCGGGGCGCCGGCCCCGGCGGCCGGGCCGCGAGGGCGAACGCGAGGATCAGGAGCGCCCACGTGGCAAGGTGATAGCGCTGGTTGTGCGAGACGCCGACCCAGGTCGCGAACGCCACGCCGGCCAAGGCCGCGTAGCCCCGCGCCGCGGGACCGGGGCCGAGCAGGAGCAGGCACGGCACCGCGAGCAGGAAGAGCGGTCCGGGAGGGGTCGCCTCGTGCCCGCCGAAGCTGATCCGCCAGGGGAACAGCGGAAGCTCGAGCGGCCCTCCGATGACGAACGCCCGGTTCGCCCGCCGCATGTCGGGAGCCAGCTGGGGCGGGTGCGGAACGAGCGGGCGAAACCAACCCTCGGCGTA
>Ga0315281_10012362_pt1 | contig 11634 bp, 13 predicted proteins | sample YL17G07_0_MG_FD_204540 | JGI IMG/M metagenome (GOLD analysis project Ga0315281, IMG submission 204540) | Sediment microbial communities from Yellowstone Lake, YNP, Wyoming, USA - YL17G07_0 | ecosystem: Environmental > Aquatic > Freshwater > Lake > Sediment | place: USA: Wyoming | collected... | reverse complement strand
CCGGGCAGGTTCCACATGCCGTGCGCAGTACGCTGCGCACTCTTGGGCGCGGGCCGTCGCCGCGGCAAAGCAGCGCCTTGGCGGACTCCTGGGCGAGGAGCGTCTTGCCGACTCCGTCGGGGCCGGCGAACAGGTAAGCATGCCCGATCCGGTCCGGGGCGAACGCCGCGGTCAGGAGCAGTTTGGCCCGCTCCTGTCCGAGCACGTTGCCGAACGCCAGGGGCGGCGGCTCACACTTCGTCGTCTTCCTCGGCTGCTTCGTCGTCTCTGCACTCCATGAGCGCGACCGGTTCGCCGGCCCGGACGATCTCGTCCTCTTCCACAATCCGTTCGATCAGGATGCCGGCGCGCGGACAGGGCACTTCGATCACGCCGGACTCGCAGGAGACCTCCATGAGGATCTCGCCCTGCTCGACGGCCTCACCCTCTTCGAAATGCCATTCCACGACGGTGGCGTGATCGCCGGATTCGTCCCCCAGGTCCGGCAGTTCGACCTCGATGTTCATCGTTTCCGTCCCCCAAACGAAAAGCGGCTTGCGGGGCTGTTGAAAAACCCGTGTGCGTTGTCACCCTGAGCGGAGCGAAGGGTCTAGAACCTCTGGCATTGCTGGCCCGGTTGAGGTATGAGATTCCTCACTTCGTTCGGAATGACACTTTTTCAACGGCCCTCTGCCTCATGTTTATGCGCATTATGAAAAGCAATTCGCGGCCCTCTTGTCAAGCGTTGCCGGCGGGAATATTTGAGGCGCACATCGCCTCGGCGTGATAGGAGCTTCGGACGAACGGTCCGGAAGCGACGGCCGCGAAGCCCATCGCGCGCGCCTGGGCTTCGTAAACGGCGAACTGTCCGGGCGCGACGAATTCGCGGACGGGCAGATGCCGCGGCGACGGCTGGAGGTACTGGCCGATCGTGACCATCTCGCAACCGGCTTCGCGCAGGTCGCCGAGGACGGCGAGGAGTTCGTCGGGCGTCTCGCCGAGGCCGACCATCAGCCCGCTCTTGGTCCGCAGTTCGGGGTGGCGGTCCTTGACGAGCCGCAGCAGCGCCAGCGAGCGCCGGTAGTCGGCTTGAGGCCGGACCTGGGCGTACAGCCGCGGGGCGGTCTCGACGTTGTGATTGTACACGTGCGGATGCGCCGAGGCGACGCGCTCGATGGCGGCGTGATCTCCCTGGAAGTCCGGCGTCAGCACCTCGATCCGGCAACGCAGTTTTCCGGCGAGGGCGAGGATCGTCTGCCGGAACTGTTCCGCGCCGCCGTCCGGGAGATCGTCGCGCGTGACGGAGGTCACGACCACGTGGCTCAGCGCGAGCGCGACGGCGGCTTCGGCCACGCGCGCCGGCTCGGTCGGATCGGGCGGCCGGCATGCGCCGTGCGCCACGGCGCAGAAGCCGCAGCTTCGCGTGCAGATGTTCCCGAGGATCATGAACGCGGCGGTCCCGCGCGCGAAGCATTCGCACTGGTTCGGGCAGCGCGCGCTCTGGCAGACGGTGGCGAGCTGAAGCCGGCTCAGCAGTTCGCGCACGCGTTCGCCCGCGCCGCCGGGTGGAATGCGCTTCTTGATCCAGGGCGGAAATTTTGTCTTTGCCACGTCTTCCTCAGAATGGGAAGCTGTCAGCTGTCAGCTTTCAGCTGTCAGCCACGGCTTGTTTTCGCATTAGCTGAAAGCTGAGGGCTGACAGCTTCGTCGAATCCGAACTCCGCGCGGAAGTGAGCGATGAGCCGGCTCTCGACTTCGCGCCGGTCGGGGGCGCGGCCGAGGATTTTCTCCATCGAGGCGATCTCGACGCCGACGAGTCCGCACGGGTGAATCAGTTTGAAATGCTCCAGGTTCGGCGCGACGTTCAGCGCGAACCCGTGCCAACTGATCCAGTGCGAGATCGCCACGCCGATCGAGGCGATCTTCCCGGAGGGCGTCCAGACGCCGGTGAAGCCCTCCTTGCGCTCCGCCCGGATGCCGTACTCCCAGAGCGCGGCGATCAGGAAGGACTCCAGCCTTCGCAGGTAGCTGTGGACGTCCTTGCCGTGGAACGCCAGCGGCAGGATGGGATAGCCGACGATTTGTCCGGGCCCGTGGTAAGTCACGTCGCCGCCGCGGTTGGTCTCGACGACGCGCACGCCCGCGCGCTGAAGTTCCCGCGCCGAGGCGAGGATGTTCTTCGCCGTGCCGCTTCGGCCGATGGTGAGGACCGGCGGATGCTCGAGGAGAATGAGCGTGCCGGCGTCCTCGAGACTTTGCGCGTACTCGGCCGTCACGCGCTTCTGAAGCGCGAGCGCTTCCTCGTATCCGACCGTGTCGAGTTGGTAAACCGTCAGCCGGCGCGGCATGTCGAGGCGCTCTCCGGGAGTTGAGCGGCAAGGCAGTCTCAATTCAATCGTACTGAGCGTTCGGCTTCGGTGTCAAGGCTCGCATCGTAATCTTACTCTTACTCGTACTCGTAATCGCCTTTGCCTGCGGCAATGAACGAACAGCGATTGCGATTAGGATTACGATTAGGATTACGATTACGAGTTCATTTTCTGGCCCGCGGATGCGCCTTGTCGTAGACCTGCTTGAGGCGCTCGGCGGAGAGGTGGGTGTAGATCTGAGTCGAGCTGAGGCTCGCGTGTCCGAGGAGTTCCTGGACGGAGCGCAGGTCGGCGCCGCGGTCGAGCAGGTGCGTGGCGAAAGAATGGCGGAGCGTGTGCGGCGATGCGCGCGGGCTGAGGTTCGCCTCGGCCAGGCGCCGCGCGAACATGCGCGCGACGCTGCGGGCGGTCAGGCGCGTCCCGCGCAGGCTGAGGAAGAGCGGCTCGCGGCACTGCGGCGCGCGGACCCGCGAGATGCCGCGCCGCGCCAGCCAGGCTTTGAGCGCCTTGAGCGCGTAGCTGCCGAGCGGGCAGAGGCGCTCCTTGCGGCGCTTGCCCATCACGGTGGCGACCTCGGCGAAGAAATCCACGTCGCTCACCTTGAGCGAGACCAGTTCGCCCACGCGCATGCCGCTGCTGTACAGCGTCTCCAGAATGGCGCGGTCGCGCAGGGCCGCGCTGTCGTTCCCGGAGGCCGTCCCCAGGAGCCGCGCGACTTCCTCGACGCTCAGCACGTTCGGGAGGCGCTTGTCCTGTTTCGGCGTGCGCAGGCTGAGCATCGGGTTCGTCCGCACCGTCCCTTCGCGGCAGAGGAATTTGTAGAACGAGCGGAGCGCGGCCAGTTTGCGCATGATCGTCCGCTTGCCGACCCGGCGGCCGTGCAGGTGCGCAAGGAAACTCCGGAGTTGAACGTGCGTGACCGCCGGCAGCCGGCTCGCCTCCGGGCCGAGGAACGCGACGAACTCCGCCAGGTCCTTCCGGTACGCGCGGAGCGTGTGCGGCGAATAGTTCCGCTCCTGATCGAGCCGCCGCAGAAACCGTTCCGGCAACGCGCCGGCGTCCGCCGTCATGACGCGCCTCCTTCGCGAGATTGACTCCAGTAGAGCCTGCGAGTACAGTGGTTGTCAATTGAACCTTGCGAAGGTTCGCAGTGCTGCGCGACAGCGCGGCCTGCACGCTTCGCAAGGATTTCCGATGGAGTCCTGCAATGTTCCGAGTGAAGTGCCCCGCATGCGGCGGCATCCTGATGATTGACGAGCGCCTGCGCAGGGTGGTGGACCACATTGTTCCAGGCCGGCCGGAGCAGAAACCGGAGGAGAAGCTCGGCTCGATCCTGCACAGCATCGAGAAGTCCAAATCGGAGCAGGAGGCGAAGCTCGCCGCCGCCAAGGAGCGGGAGTCGCAGCGCAAGCAGCGCATCGAGGAGATCTTCAAGAAGGCGCAGGAGAAAGCCAGGGAAGCGGGCGAGGACGACAAGCCGCGCGGGCCGGTTTGGGATTGATCGGGCTGTCGTAATGCCTCAGTTACAGGAGGCTCATTTTCAAGATGTCGTGTGTGGCACAGGCGCCCTCGCCTGTGATAACGCCGGCAAGCCTTTCCGCACAGCCGGGGGCGGCTGTGCCACACCTCCTGTAACTGAGGCATTACGGGCTGTCCATCGGCCTCGTTGACACCGGGTTTCGGCGGGTCTATAATCCGGACGCGCTTAGACTTGGAACCGTGCTCGTCCTCGAACTCGTCCTCGTCCCTGGCCGTTCGTAACGGCCGTTCGAGGAGGAGGACGACGACGAGGACGAGGACGACAAAAACATGATGCGCGCCCGCCTCATCATCGTCCTGGCTGTCTTGTGCCTGCTCGGCGCCGCGTCGGCGGAGAAGCCGGCCGCCTCTGGCGATTCCACCGCGCAACCGGCGCTTGCCTCCAAAGTCGCCGTCATCCCGATCAGCGGAGAGATTGATTACGGTCTCCAGAAATCCCTCGAACGCCGCCTGAACTTCGCGCTCGAACAGGGCGCCGGCGTCATCATTTTCGAGATGGACTCCTACGGCGGCGGGCTCGACCCCGGCGCGGAAATGGCCGACATGATCGTGGCCGCCGGCGGCAAGGCGAAGACCGTGGCCTATGTCGAGAAGAAGGCGATCTCCGCCGCCGCGCTCATCAGCCTGGCCTGCCAGCAGATCATCATGCGCCGCGGCGCCACGCTCGGCGACTGCGAGGCGATCATGATCAGCCCGCAGTCGCAGACGATGGAGCCGGCCCCCGAAAAGGTGCAGACCTTCGTGCGCGTGCTGATGCGCAAGTACTCCAAAGCCAACGGCTATCCGGAGGCGCTCTGCGAAAAGATGGTGGACCTGGACATGGAGGTCTACCAGTGCAAGTTCGCGGACGGGACGATGCGCTACCTCTCCGGCCAGCAGGTGGACGAGCTGAAGACCGACGCGAAGCAGGGGCTGGAGAAGAAGCTGATCGCCGGCAAGGGCAAGCTGCTGACCATGGATGACGATGAGGCGCGCGCCTACGGCTTCTCGCGCGCTTCCGTCTCCGGCCTCGATGAAGCGATCGCGCTCGTCGCCGCGCCCGGCGCGCAGCGGATCAACGCCGAAGTGAACTGGTCCGAGGAGATGGTGCGCTTCCTCAACAGCACCGCCGTCTCGAGCCTGCTGATGGTCATCGGCACGATCGCGATCTACATCTGTTTCAAGACGCCCGGCTTCGGCGCGCCCGAGCTCGTGGCCATCGTCTGCTTCGGCATCCTGTTCCTGAGCAAGTACATGGTCGGCCTCGCGACCGTGGCGAACATCCTGCTGTTCGTTGCGGGGATCGGGCTGATCGGCGTCGAGATCTTCGTCTGGCCGGGAGTCGGCGTCATCGGGATTCTCGGTGCGATCTGCATCATCCTGTCGCTCGTGCTGGCGTTCCAGAACTTCACCATCCCGAAGCCGGAGACCCCGCAGTACGACTGGCAGCTCACCTTCCTCGTCCACAACCTGATCTCGATCTTCGGCAGCCTGCTGACGGCGACGCTGCTGTTCATGGTGATCGTGCGCTTCCTGCCGAAGACGCCGTTCCTGAAGAAGCTCGTGCTGGCGACCGCGCAATCGCACGCCGCCGGCTGCGTCGTCGTGAGCGCCGAGCAGCAGGGGCTGGTCGGGCAGACGGGCCGGTCCATGAGCATGCTGCGCCCGTCCGGCGCCGCCGAGATCGGCGGCGAGACGTTCCCCGTCATCACCGACGGCGAATTCATCGAGCCGGGAACCCCGATCGTCGTCGCCGAAGTCAGCGGCAACCGGATCGTCGTGCGGAAGAAAAACTTGAGCTAAAAACTGAAAACTGAAAGTTTTCCTTCTCTCTCGCTTCTCAGTTCTCACTTTTCAGTTCTCAGTTCTCGTCGTGCGTGCCGGTGAATTGTAGGGTAGGAGGCCGCAAGCTTGGGCAACGAACTGTGGATCGTCGCGCTGTTTGCGCTGGGCCTGTCGCTGATCGTCGCCGAGATATTCCTCGTCGGCGTGGTGCTCGGGCTGATCGGGCTCGTCTGCATGCTGGTCAGCATCTACTTCGGGTTTGAGAAGAGCGCGGGCCTCGGCGTGACGCTCGTGGCGATCGCCGCCGCATCGGTTCCGGTGCTGGCTATTGTCTGGGTGAAAGTCATCAACCGCGTCCTGGCGATGAAGTTCACCCAGACCGGCTACACCGGCGCGCAGATGCAGTACAAGGACCTCGTCGGACAGGAAGGCGTGGCGCTGACCTCGCTGCGGCCGGCCGGCATGGCGCGGTTCGGCGAGAAGAAGGTGGACGTGGTCTCCGAAGGCGAAGTCGTGGATCCCGACTCGCGCGTGCGCGTGATCGAGGTCAAAGGAAACCGCGTCGTCGTCCGCGCGATCAGGAGTTGAACGGCTTGGACAGGATAACAGGACCAACCGGATCGAATGAGAACCGCTACTGTCCTCCGGAGGACGGACAAATGGGAAATCCCGGATCAATGAGCCGCAATGAGATTATCGAGACTCTCCGGAGCCACATGGCCGAAATAAAAGCGCAGGGGGTCTTGCGTCTGGCCGTGTTCGGCTCCTGTGTGCGCGGGGAAGGACGGCCGGGCAGTGACGTGGATATTCTCGTCGAGTTTGAGACGCCCGTGAGCATCTTCAAGTTCCTCGACGTGAAGGAGTATCTCGAGGGCATCCTGGGTCGCTCCGTTGACCTGGTCATGCGGGGGGCATTGAAACCGCAATTGCGCGAGCGGATACTTGCGGAGGCCGTCAGTGCGATCTAGAGAATGGCGGTTGCGCATTGAGGATATGCTGGAGGCCATTGGGCGAATCGAAGAGTTCGTCCTGGGCATGGACCGCGAAGCCTTCCTCAAAGACCGCAGGACATCAGATGCAATTGTCCGAAACTTGGAGATTATCGGCGAGGCGGCGCGAAACGTTCCTGACGATATCGCGTCTCGACACCCGGAAGTGCCCTGGAAAAAGGCGCGAGAGATGCGAAATGTTCTGGCCCATGCGTACTTCGGAGTGGACCTCCCCACAGTCTGGCGGACGATCCAGGAGGATTTGCCGCCGCTGAAGGAGCAACTCGGAACACTGCTGAGAAACGCTCCAGGAGATGAGTAAGGTGTCCCCCGAATATCGCAGATGCAATACAAGGACCTCGTCGGACAGGAAGGCGTGGCGCTGACCACGCTGCGGCCGGCCGGCATGGCGCGGTTCGGCGAGAAGAAGGTGGACGTGGTCTCCGAAGGCGAAGTCGTGGATCCCGACTCGCGCGTGCGCGTGATCGAGGTCAAAGGAAACCGCGTCGTCGTCCGCGCGGTGAGGAGTTGAACGGCTTGGACAGGATAGCAGGATCAAACGGATCGAATGAGAACCGGTTCTAGTAAACTCCAAGTGTCATTCCCTTGCGATAAATACGGTTGAAACGTGGAGTCTTACGGGAGGAAAGCGATGATCGCTAAAATCGAGATCGATGGATATAGATTGCTGGACGGCATCAAAGTCGACCTGCGGCAGTTAAATGTTGTCATCGGCGCTAACGCGGTTGGAAAGAGCACGCTTTTGGATTGCCTGCAATGCATATCCCAGTGCGTTGAGCATCCACTCAACACAGCCTTGGGATGGCATTGGGGGCTAGCATCCCTGCTGAATGTGGCAGCTTCCGATAAACAACTCGGCTGGAAAGTTACTGTCGAGAAACCACCGTTCGTGCCGTGGAGTCAACTACCCTTGGAGGAAGGCCGGCCACTGGTATACGAGGTCGTTCTTCGCGGTGACCAGTTGGGTCAAGTCAGCGCCAAATACGAGGTGCTCCGTAAGCCTGATCCGGACCATGGCTATTCGGAGCCCTACAAGTTACTGGAGGCTACTCCCTTCAGGCGGATGATCCAAGACAGGAAGTCCCATCATTTTGTCCCGTTCGACGAAGCTCTTCCACACCCCACATCCCCGGCTGTTCCAGAAACTTTCGGGGGAACTGCTAATGAGCCTGCAAGTTCTTCAAGTTCTTTGCCGCCAGCTGCCCAAGAGGCTGCTCTTCTCCTGTCGCAAATCCGATTTATCAACGAGTTCCCAGCACCATCAGCGATACGCCTGCTGCTTGCCAACATGACGTTCTACCCTGGGTTTGATGTGAGCCGGTTCTCGAACCTTCGGACAAAGGCCTCGGAAATTAGGCCGCCGAGTTTTCTCTCGGTAAATGGAGACAACCTCGGAACGGTGCTGCACGAGATACTGACGCGGTACGATTTTAAAACAGCCGCTGATGAATTACGCCAGTTTCTGGGTGCGGCCTATGCGTCTTTCGAAGAGATCCACTGCGATACGGCGTTCGGTACACCACCCCAAGTTGTGGTGCGCTTGCGTGAGAAGGGCATGTCTCGATCCATGGAACTGTGGGAACTTTCCGATGGCATGTTGCGTTTTCTCTGTCTCGCCACAGCGTTGTTGAATCCGACAGTTTCACCGTTTGTAGCTATTGACGAACCCGAGGTTGGTCTGCATCCTCGCTTGTTGCCGATTGTAGGCGACATGATCAAGACGGCGGCGGAGCGGACGCAGGTTCTAGTCACCACCCACAGTCCCGACCTGCTCAGCCGGTTCGCGATTGAGGATGTAGCCGTCATGGCCCGGGTCGCTGATGCGCCAAGAGCCGCGTGGCTGCGGCCTGCTGACCGCAAGACCTTAGTGCAAATGGTAAAAACTGTAAGTGGGGAGAACCTTGGTGAATTGCAGCGGTCCGGGGAGTTGGAGGCCATAGGATGAAAGTATACGTGTTTGTGGAAGGCCCTGCCGACCGAATTGCCCTTGAGACTCTTTGGGCTGGATGGCAAGAACATCTCTGGCATTCGGGGTGGGGCATTCATATAATCCCGCTGGACGACAAGTCCCGTTACTTTCGGAAGATTGGGCACCGCGCTGCGGAAAAACTTGTGAATAACGACCAAGATCTGGCAGTCGGTCTGCCGGACCTTTATCCAAATGCGGAATACGATCGGACTGAAAACAGACACGCCAATCTAGCGGAACTCAAGACGGTTCAGGCCCGACTCGTAAAGGACGCACTCTTGCGAGTGTTCGGGATCTCTGAAGTCGCTGCGCAGACTGCTCTTAAACGGTTCTATCCTTCCGCAATGAAGCACGATGTTGAGGTGCTGCTACTCGCAGCGGTAGACCAACTCCGCCTTGTGCTGGGTACGTCCGAAGCGTTGGGGCGCTGGCGACATCCGGCAGAGGATCAGAACCAGAGTAAACCGCCAAAGTACGTAGTCGAAGAATTGTTCTTGACAAAGCAAAACAGAGCGTATCGGGATACAGCGCACACAAGGGCTGTTCTTGGCAAGGTTACAGATATCAAGGGATTGCTCTATAGTCATTCAGGTCAACTGGCGTGTGCTGTATTCAAGGCAACCATGGATTGGATTGCGCAAGCGACACGGGTTCCCGGGTATTGAGCATTCCGGTGACACCATACTTGACTATTGACTCGGTGCTCCGGACGTGGTAGAGTCCGGCTTCAAACTACTTCAGAATGGAAGGAGGGCAAGATGGGAATCGGAATGGGACTTTTGACGTTGGCGGACATCGGCACGCCGGAGATTCTTTTGCTCGTGCTGCTGGGGCTGGCCTGCTTCATCCTGCTGATTTTTCTTTTCCAGTACGGCTGGATTTACATTCGCGCGGCCGTCTCCGGCGCGCACGTCAAGTTCGTGACGCTGATCGCCATGCGACTGCGCCGCGTGGACGCCTCCGCGATCGTCCAGGCCCGCATCGCCGCCGTCAAGGCCGGCCTGAATATCGCGACCGACCAGCTCGAAACGCACTTCCTCGCCGGCGGCCACGTCCAGCGCGTCATCACCGCGCTCATCGCCGCGAACAAGGCGGATATCGAGCTCACGTTCGACCGCGCCTGCGCGATTGACCTGGCCGGACGCGACGTGCTCGAGGCGGTGCAGACCAGCGTCAACCCGAGGGTGATTGATTGCCCGAACGCGCAGTCGGGGCGCACGACGGTGGACGGCGTGGCGCTCGACGGGATCCAGGTGAAGGCGCGCGCCCGCGTGACGGTCCGCACCAATATCGCGCGGCTGGTCGGCGGCGCCGGCGAACAGACGATCATCGCGCGCGTCGGCGAGGGGATCGTAGCGACCATCGGCTCGTCCCCGTCGCACAAGCGCGTGCTCGAACAGCCGGACATGATCTCGAAGACCGTCCTCGCGAAGGGCCTCGACGCCGGGACGGCGTTCGAGATTCTCTCGATTGACATCGCCGACGTGGAGATCGGCGTGAATATCGGCGCGAAGCTGCAGACCGACCAGGCCGAGGCGGACAAGAACGTCGCGCAGGCCATGGCCGAGAAGCGCCGCGCGATGGCGGTGGCGCTGGAGCAGGAGATGAAGGCGCGCGTCCGCGAGAACGAGGCGGCCGTGGTGCTCGCCCAGGCTGAGGTGCCGAAGGCGATCGCGCAGGCTTTCCGCGAAGGGAAGCTCGGCGTGATGGATTACTACGGGCTGAGAAACATCCAGGCGGACACGGAGATGCGCCGGTCCATTTCCGGCAAAGCGCCGGGGACCGAGGGGGATTCGCACCAGGCCTGACAGTCTTTTTCATAACCCACGAAAGGCTTTGTACACGAATGACACCAAGGAACGAATGGCACGAAGAACACGGTGATTTTGAACTCTTTCGTGTAATTCGTCTTTCTGTGTAATTCGTGTACCTTACGTTTTTGAGAGTGTGAAGCCGGTTCGAACGGGTTTTCGGAGGCTCGGGATGCGCCCGATATGGACCCTGGCCGACTTCGACAGCGGGATTATCCCGTTCATCGTGATCCTTGTCGTGATCGCGATCAACGTGGTCAAGCTGGCGATGCGCCACTCCAAACAGCAGGAGGAGGAGCGCCGGCGCGAGGCCGAGAAGCCGAAGAGCGCGCCGGAAAGTGGAGCCGCGGCGAGCGCGCCCGAAAAGGGGACCGCCGCGCGCGAGGTAGAACGCTTTTTCGAGGGACTGGCCCGGCAATCGGGCGTGCCCGTTCCGCCGCGCCGGCCCGCGCCGCGCGCTCCGGCGCCCGCGGCGAGACCGCACGCGCCTGTCGCGGCCCATCACGCGCCGGCCGCACGGCCGCAATCGGTCAGGGCGGCGGCAATTGTACCGCCGACGGCGCTGTCCATCGAGCCGGAGCCGGTCGTGGAGTTGCCGGTCATGGACCATCTGAGCCCGCTGGCCCAGGCGGTTGTCTTGCGCGAAATCCTGGGTCCGTGCCGGGCGTTCAGGCCGCATCGGCCTCGGCCGCGACAATGGTGAGAATTTCCACGCATCGTACTCGTCGTCCTCGGCTGTAACTATTGATCTTCGTGTAAGAAAAGGAAAGGTCTCTCGCAAAGACGCAAAGGCCTGCCCCCGGAATCCGTAAACGGGGGGCGCCAAGAACAACAAGAGTGCGCCGCGTACGGCGCACGACATAATCAGGTTGTTTGTCGTTCTTTGCGCTCTTCGCGTCTTGGCGAGAGCATTCCTTTATTTATGCGAACGTCAATAACGGCCGTTCGAGGACGAGGACGATTGGTTGCGGCGCGGCGGCGTGTGCGGTTCAGCGCCTCGGCCCCGCGTGCAGTTGCAGGAAGCCCATGATCGCGTCGCGCGTCAGCAGGCCGAGGAGTTGTCCGTCCTGTGCGACCGCCAACTCGCCGGCGCCTTCGCCGCTCATCCGCCCCAGCGCGCTCCAGAGGTCGCAATCCGGGCGGACCGCCTTCACCCGCTCGATGGGGATCATCGCGTCCACGGCGCGCATCCG
>Ga0315281_10012361_pt1 | contig 11635 bp, 14 predicted proteins | sample YL17G07_0_MG_FD_204540 | JGI IMG/M metagenome (GOLD analysis project Ga0315281, IMG submission 204540) | Sediment microbial communities from Yellowstone Lake, YNP, Wyoming, USA - YL17G07_0 | ecosystem: Environmental > Aquatic > Freshwater > Lake > Sediment | place: USA: Wyoming | collected... | reverse complement strand
GATTCTGGTGCGAAGGGAAGTTGATCGATGTCCATAAAATCAAAAGTTCTGATATCCAAGGAGTGCACTTTTGAACTTTAAACAGTGCACTTTTCAAAAGTTCCTAACATATTTTTTTATGGATTTTTTTATGGATTTAAAAAAGTTTTATAAATTTCCGTAGAAGGGTAGGAAAGAGCTAAAAGTTTTATATATAAAGCTGGATTTCTATTAACAGTTAAAGGTAAAAAGGGTACTGTCTATTTTGCTAACCCATTGATATTATTGGTGGAGCAGACCGGATTCGAACCGGCGACCTACACGCTGCGAACGTGCCGCTCTCCCAGCTGAGCTACTGCCCCATGAGCACGTCAGAGGTTAGAGGTCTAAGGTTTGAGGCTAAGAAGTTTTGATTCTCCATGGTAGGAATTTGCCTCAATCCTCTAACCTACTGCCTCAAACTTTTAAGATACCTTTTCAGCTTTGGGCCGATCTCAGGATGTTTCAAACCATAGGCGATATTCGCCTGAAGGTACCCAAATTTATCGCCCGCATCGTATCGGTCACCAATAAATTCGTAACCGAAAACAGGAACGGTTTTATTCAATTCCTTCAGTCCATTGGTCAACTGGATCTCACCCCTTTGATCCGGGGTGATTTTTTCAAGTATACCAAAAATCTGGGGAGGGAGGATATACCTTCCAATGATAGCCAGATTAGAAGGGGCCTTCCCCTTTTTGGGTTTCTCCACCATTTCTTCAACGCAGTAGATTCGGTCTTCCACCTTCTTGCCTTTAATAATCCCATAGAGGTGTGTCTCACTCTTGGGAACTTTCTGAATGGCCATCAAAGCACCATCCAATTTCTGATAGGCATCGATCATCTGGCGGATACAAGGAATTTTCGCATCAATCAAATCATCACCTAGTAAAACAGCAAAGGGTTCCTCCCCGACTACTTTTTGGGCACAAAGGATGGCATGACCCAATCCCAATGGCTCCTTCTGTCTGACAGCCACCAGGGTCACCATCTCAGAGATATCCTGAACGATTTTTAATAGATCCTTCCTTCCCTTCTTTTTGAGATAGTTCTCCAGCTCTGTGGACGTGTCGAAGTGGTCTTCAATAGATCCTTTCTCCCTGCCAGTGATGAGGATCACCTCTTCGATTCCAGCCTTGGCGATTTCTTCCATGATATATTGGATGGTGGGTTTATCCACAATAGGCAGTAACTCTTTCGGAACGACCTTTGTGGCTGGAAGAAATCGTGTTCCAAAACCTGCTGCCGGGATGACCGCTTTTTTGACTCTCATGATAACCCCAAAAGTTTTCGGATTGTGGATTTGAAGGTTGTCAAATCTGCGCATTTGACGACATAGGCATCCGAAGCCCAGGTGGCGAGATCCTGTTTGTACTCCCCATAGGCAGAACAGAGGATGATGGGAAGGTATCTCTCCTTCTCTCGGATTCGTTTCAGGGCTTCAATGCCGTCCATTACCGGCATCTTGATATCGAGGGAGATGAGGTCTGGTTTAAAGATGGAGAGCTTTTCGAGCGCTTCTTCCCCGTTTTGTGCACACTCCACAAGATACCCTTCCTCCTCTAACTCCTCTTTATAAAGGAAGCGGATGCTCTCTTCGTCGTCTACGACTAAAATCTTTTTCATGGGGTATGCCTCCGCCAATTTAAAAAAGGCACTAGCAATTTAAAAAGGACAACAGGTGCTCAGCCTGCCCTCCGCAAGTCGCCGACGCGCCAAAGCCGCTCTGTCTCCTATACACCATGCGGTGCAGGGCTCTGCGCACAGCGTCAAGAGTCTTTAAATCTATTCTCTCTTCCTCTCTCAGAGGCAGGTAGAGTAATGATGAAATTTGTCCCCTTCCCTGGATGGTTGTCCACTTCGATCTGGCCCCGATGGGAAGTGATAATTTTATGGACAATAGGCAAGCCCAAACCCAGACGGGATTCTTTTGTGGAATAGAAGGGGTTGAAGATATTGTGGAGGTTTTCAGGATCAATCCCCTTTCCGGTATCTTCCACTTCCACCTTGATATAAGATGAACCATTCTTTGAAAAGGAATGAACTCGTAGGGAAAGGACACCTCTCTCCGTCATTGCCTGACAGGCGTTATTGATCAGATTAAAGAAAGCCTGTTTTAATTGAAGAGAATCTCCTATTACTTTAGGGACCTCTTCTGCAAACTCCTTGACGAGTTGAATCCCTCCCGAACGGATTCCTTCTGTGACCATGGAAAGACTTTCTTCTAAGATATCCGGTAGATCCAATTCTTTAAAAACCAAGGATTCCTCTCGGGTATAGTTGAGGAGGTCGTTGAGAATTTTTTCAAGTCGGCTGACCTCTTTGATAATCGTCTGGGTATATTTCTTCTCTTGGGATTCCTCCGAAATGGCCCGATCCAGACGACGTGCGAAACCACCAATGGAGGTGAGGGGGTTCTTAATCTCGTGAGCGATGGTGGTCGACATTTCACCCAAAGCTACCATCTTTTCTAAATGGACCAAAAAGGTCTGGGTCTCTTTGAGTTCCTGATGGACTTCCTCCAAATTTCGATAAAGGATGGCGTTCTCGATGGCCAATCCCGCCTGATTGGCAAACATGCCGAGAAAGTGAATATTCTCCTCTGTAATGGGGTTTTGGTTGTAAAGGTTGTCCACCAGAATTACACCAATGACCTTTCCTTTCCCCAGAAGAGGGACGGTTGCAAAAGAATAGACTCTTGGATCACGACTGAGATGCTCGCCTACATAGCATCCTACCTCAGAGCCTAAGTGGCAACCTCTTTCGCATCGGGTTTGTAGCCATCCCTCTTCGGATTGAGGGAATTGGATATTGAACGGCCTCCCCTCGAGAACGGTTCGTGAAAGAATACACTGTTCCTGTTCCAGAGGGATCTGAATTCCTTTGACGATGGAGTTTAAGGTGGAGTGACCTTCGGGAGAGAGTTGGGTGATCAGATCGGAAAGGGTTCCCTTCCTCTGAGAGAGAGAGGCCCAGACTTTCCCTGCCTCTTCAGCACTTTCTGGCCCTACGGCCATAGTTCCTTCTAAAATATGATCTTTCTCATTGACCAGAAAGAGCATAGCTCGATTGAACCCTAAACCATCACCAATCGTGATGGCGGTCAAGGTTAAATGGAGGATCCGTTCAAAATTTACAGTGGTCAAAAGGGCTTTGTTGAGTTCCCAAAGGGTGGAAAGCTCTTTCGCCGTTTTCTCATGCTCATGGGCCATCTCAGAAGTTTCATGGTGGATCAAGGCATTTTCAATGGCACAGGACATCTGGTTCACCATCATTAATAATAATTGGAAATCCTTTTCATCGAATTTTGTAGAATAGGAATCCTTATCATAAAAGGCCAGGGTTCCAAAAGTTCTTCCCCTTGAAAGAAAGGGAGCGCAGAGGATAGAAAAAGAGGGTTTTTCTTCACCAGGGTGATGGAAGGAGAGGGGGGTTCGGGTATAGAAGACCCTTCTCGCTATCTTCTCATCGAGAGGATTTTGATGATAATCTCCCACACTCCATTTGAGTTTCAACTCTCCAGTCCTTCTGTCCTCGACTCTCAGGACTCCTCCCTTGGCTTTTAGAATTTTCAAACCCGCCCTGACGATTAATTCAAAAAGGCTCTCCAGTTTCAACGTAGAGGTTACCGTTTTTCCCGTTTCATAGAGTGCTGTCAATTCCGAGATGGTCTCTTCCGATTTTTGATGGAGGTTATCATTTCGAATCACTCCTCCCATCGCCTCCCCAATCAGGAGAAAAAGATCAATATCCTGAGGGGAAAACTTGTAGTGCTTTGAGAAACCAATATAGAGAATCCCCTGGAAAGAGGTTTCGTCATACAAAGGAACGCAGGCAAAGGTTGGGCAAAGGAGACCTTCCTCTTCTGAAAGGATATTCTCTTTTTGAAAGGATGCCCCATCCTCTACCCATAAAGGTTTTTTTTCGGAGACCAGACGGGAAAGAAACCCACTTTTATCTATTTTTTCTGGTTTCAGAAGAAGGCATCGATCCGATTTAAAAGCCCCTGAGATGGATTGAAGCATTCGATCCAATTTGACTTGAATGGGAATAGATGAGGTGGAAAGCTGGACGATCGATTTCAGAAGATCATAGGTATTGAGTGGATTGGACATAAAGAATTACCTTGCCTCTCTCATATACTCTGCGGCTTCCTCAGGAGGGGTGGGGTTGATATAGAATCCTGTTCCCCACTCGAATCCAGCCACTTTCGTCAACTTCGGCATGACCTCAAAATGCCAATGATAATGCTCAGCGTCCACCTCTGGGAAGAAGGAGGTATGAATGACATAGTTATAAGGAGGATCAGTGAGTACCTGATTCATTCTCTGGAGGGTATCGGAGAGGATTTGAGCTGCCTGTTCAAATTGGGAAAATTCCATTTGCTCGAAACTGGGATGATGGATTTTGGGTAGAATCCATGTTTCAAATGGAAATCGGGAGGCAAAGGGGGCGATGGAAAGGAAGGATTTATTTTCGGTGATGACACGACGTCTCTGCTGGAGCTCTTGTCGAATGATATCACAGAAGACGCACCGGTCTTTATAATTAAAATAGGTTTTGGCCCCCTCGATCTCTTCACGCACTCTTTTCGGGACGATAGGAAGGGCGATGATCTGAGAATGGGAATGTTCCAGAGAGGCCCCCGCTGCGACGCCATGGTTTTTGAAGACGAGGACATATCGAAGACGTTGGTCACGCCTCAGATCGATGATCCGCTCGCGGTAGGCCATCAGGACGTTCTCTACATTTTTTAGCGGCAAGGTGGTTAAGGTCTCTTCATGCCGAGGCGTTTCGATCACCACTTCATGGGCACCAATTCCGTTCATCTTATCATAGATCCCTTCGCCTTCCCGGTTCAACTCTCCTTCTATTCTGAGAGCAGGGAACTTATTGGAAACGACGCGAAGGGTCCAACCAGGGGAGTTAGGAGGGGTTCCATTATCTCGGAAAGCAATGATCTCTGGAGGGGTTCTATCTTCATTGCCTTCACAGAGAGGACAAAATCCACCGATTGGTCTTCGCTCCTCTGGGGTAAAATCAGAGGGTCTTCGACTCCTCTCTGTGGAAATGATCACCCATCTTCCATGAATGGGATCTTTTCTCAATTCGGGCATAGAGGGTTTTTTCCAGAAGGGAGTTCATGCCTAAGAGGGGAAACTTCTTTTAAACTTTGTTCCTCTTTGCCTCTCCAATCGTTCTTGATTCTCTCCTTCGGTTTTGCATTCGATGCACAGCGTGGTGACTGGTCTGGCCATCAGCCTCTTTTCAGAAATAGACCTTCCACAGGACTCGCAAATCCCAAACGTTCCATTATCAATCCGATCCATCGCCTCTTTGACTTTCATAATCAACTTTCTTTCACGGTCCTTAATTCTCAAAAGGAAATTCCGGTCCGATTCCAAAGAGGCTCGGTCTGTTGGGTCGGGGAAGTCCCCCTTGGCGTCTTGGCGCATGTCGCTACATGTCTTTCCAGCTTCCACCAGCAGGTCATGGAGCATTCCCTCGAGCAGACCTTTAAAGTAGAGAAGCTTTTCTTGATCCATTCAGACTCTCCTTAAGGGTAACTCTGACTCCTCAAAAGGAGGAGATTCTCACAACTTTAATCTTCTCATCATAATATATTTTTCCAAAAGAAATCAAATGATAAATGGGGCAAATGGAGGTACCATAATCCGTAATCAAATCCCGAAACGTTAAGAATATCCCTGTCATGCTGAAATTTTTTCAGCATCTCTGCTCCTCCGTAACCATAGATCCTGAAACGAGTTCAGGATGACGATTACGGATTATGGGGGTATTGAATCTTCTCCCCTTTTCTTTATTCCTTATGTTCTTTTGTAAGAATATAAAGTCCCTTCAACTTTGCCTTCTCAACGTCGTCTGTAACAGGTATATCAAATCTCCAAACGTCACCAGGCTTAAATTTATAATGGCCCTTAGACACAATAGCTATTTGTCCCCCTTTTTCATTATAAAGAATGAATTGGACCTTGACTTCAGAAAATTCTTTTTTAGAGTTATTTTTTATTGTTCCAATGATATGTTTATTAAAATATTTTTCGCCGGAGCTAGGTTTGGTGATAATTTGCCAATCAATGAGAGTCAAGGGGAAATTTGCGTCTGGGAGTTCTTCCCAATATTCTCTTTCCGGGTTTCGAGCATATTTTTCAAGTACAGTTTTCCAATCCTCTGTGAAATGAACGGTGTCCTTTTCATCTAACCCTTTATAAATCTCTGATGGGGCTATTTGAAAATCTGCGACAAACCAGAATAAGGTCGTTAACACGATTACCACTATTCTCTCTAACACTTTCATAATCTCCCCTCCCTGTCACCTAACTCTATAAACTACATTTGACTTCTCTGAAACCCCCCTTTGTCCATAAGACTATTGTGGAAATTTTGGTGAAATTATGGCTTTTTTTCACGCTCAGAAGCGGGAGATAGTTGAATTCTGATTTTCCGAGGATAGAAATTGGTTACCGTAATTCCAGAAGGGACATTCATATTGGTTTCGGAAAGGGAAATTTGATTCGTTCCAGATTGAGCGTTAGAGAGGTCGATTCGAACTCTGAGATTATCAGTCTTTACAGAAGAGAGAAGTCTTTGCGATCCTCTGATGCGAACATTGATCTCTTTCAGTGGTTCACCTGTAATCTCTAAATTATGGGGAACCGAATAATATTCAATAGGCAGATTAAAACTGACCTCCCCTTTACGAATACCTACAACAGAAATCCAGAGGAGACACACGAGCATCAGGAAGAAGGCCTTTCTGGGTAGATCGCTAAAAAGTTTTCCTGGCCATCCCTTCTCCCAAATTTTTTCTTCTGGAAGGGAAGAAAGTTCAGAAAAACTTTTTATCAAGTCCTCCTGGCATTCTTTCTTTTCGACTTTTCCCCTGTAAGCGAATAAAACCTCCTCTCTCTCTTCAGAAATGATAATACATTCTGCATCGGATACCTCAGTGATCCCCACGCCAGCACGGTGCCGGGTCCCCCATTCTTTTGGAAGAGATGCGGAGTTTGAGACTGGGAGAAGGGCGGTAGCATATCGGATACGATCTCCCTGGATGACAACAGCCCCATCGTGTAACGGCGATTGAGGGTTGAAAATAGAGATGATAATTTCCTCACTAATTTCCCAGTCCAAAAGAGTTTTTCCTTGAATAAACTCATCGAGATCATGTCCCTTCTGTAAAACGATTAAACCACCAATCCCTTTTTTTGCCATGCTAAAGGCAGCTTCTGCAATTTTATCAAGCCGTTTCGTAGGAAGCACTTCTGGCTTTCCCAAAAGAAACGTCGGAAGGGTGATCCTTCCCAAAACTTCCCGGATCTCTTGCTGAAAGATCACAACCAGGACAAGCAGAATTACTGCCCAAAGGTTCTGGAGTATCCACACAGAGAGCGGTAAATCGATCCATTGCGCAATGGCATAGCAAAAAGGTAAAGCCAAAATGGCCATAACCATCCGCAAGGCCCTTTTCCTTCTCAGCCAGAGATAAAGACGGTAAAAGACAAAAGTGAGAATTAAGATGTCTAAGCTATCCTGCCAACGGAAGAGATTGAGAAGATCCTTCATCTCATAGCCCCTTTATATTTAATACTGAACGCACCTTATTTACCTGTCAGAGCCTCAGTCGCCTTGAAGTTTAGGCTCCTCAGAACATTATCTCCATCCCTTACTTCGGCTTTCCACTCCCCGAGGCAATGGGGTCGGAGGACAATATAGCTGTAAACTGACCATGCTGGAGGTTTGACATCGATCTTTATCCTATTGAACTCCTCACCCTTCCAGAGCCACACATGCACAATCTTCCCATCTCTCTGTGCCTTAATTCTTGTGAAGAAGTAAACCCTCTGGTTATTGCATTTAAATTCTGAACATTTTCCTCGCAGGACCAGGAAACCACCTTCTTTCTCAATTTCTGACCCTATGCCGGCATCAAGAACCTCGAAAGGGGGAGATTCTGACGGAATAGAATCTTTGGTTTCTGCCTCCTTTGACTTTGAAATCTCCTTCTTTGCGGCTTGATGAGTTATTTGAATTTCCGATTTTCCGGGACCTGACAAAGGAGATGGAATAGAGGGAACAGATGTGGATTCCTCCTCCAAAACAGAAGCAGCCCGCTTTAAGGGTTTGTGGGAAGTAAAGTAACTATAACATATGAAAAATGCGATACAGAGAATGATTGCAAAGATGGGGACAAAAAGGAACCACGATCTGGCTCTCTTTTTTGTAAGTGGGATCTGGTGTGGTAACTCCACCTGTTCCTTGGATATGCTATGGTCTTCTTGATATTTCTGGTGTCGTCGAACAACTTCATAAGGGTCGAGGCCGAGGTATCTGGCATATATAATCAGAAATCCTCTCACATAAACAGCATGAGGCAGGAGATCATACTTGTCTTCTTCGATTGCCTTGAGGAAGTCTTCCTTTATCTTGGTGGATTTAGAAACCTCCTCCAGTGACAGATTTCGAAGCTCCCTCTCTGCTTTCAGGTATTTCCCTGGCGATTCCATAGTTCGTTAGATTAATCAGTTTGAGGTGCGGTTGTCCAAATCTGATGAAATGGATTCGACCAGTGCTGCAATTTCCTCCCATGAGTTTTTAGCAATAACACAATTGGCACCGTATTTAAACGCAGCCTCTCGGTATTCTGCAGAGCCATAATTTGTGAGAATCCCAATGATAACCTCGGGATGATCCTCTTTTATTTTTTGGGTGAGAAGGAGACCGCTTCCCTCGGGTAATTGAACATCCATTAAGATTAGAGCGGGAAGGAAATCATCAACTTTTTTCAAAGCCTCATTTCCGTCCGCTGCTTCCTCAATCACTGTTAAAGGAAACTGCAAATGGAGGGTGACTTTGAGCAATGCTCGAAAAGAAACATTATTCTCGACAAGTAATATTTTCATCATAGCAATTTCTCCATAAAGATTTGTGTTTAAAAAGCTCATTTGTTTTCTTGCCATAAGTGTCATTTTTCAACTACATTTCTTGCTGCTTTGAGGAATTCTCCCGAAGATCTTGCCCCAGAGAAGCCTTAAGAGAATTCCTAAACATTTCACGTTCGTCGTAGCTCAGCGATACGAAGGTTTTCTTTTCCTTGCTGTGGTAATTTATTTTGTCTTCTCGGGCCAGCCAGCCTAAAGCCTGATAAACAATCTCCCCTTTCTCTTTCAGAATTTGAGGAAGTTTTAAAATTTCTACATCTTCTTTTTCTCCCAAAATTTTCCATATTTTCCCTGCAATCTCTCCAATTTTATTCTTCATGATACCGTTAAACAACATCATAAGGGTTAAATGGTGAGTAACCCTTTGACATAAACAACAGGAGGCAGGAACTCATACCTGTCTTCTTCGATTGCCTTGAGGAAGTCTTCCTTTATCTTGGTGGATTTAGAAACCTCCTCCAGTGACAGATTTCGAAGCTCCCTCTCTGCTTTCAGGTATTTCCCTGGCGATTCCATAGTTCGTTAGATTAATCAGTTTGAGGTGTGGTTATCCAAATCTGATGAAATGGATTTGACCAGTGCCTCAATCTCCTTCCATGAGCCCTTAGCAATAAAGTAATTGACCCCACATTTGAATGCAACCTTTCGGTATTCCCAAAGATCATAACTTGTGAGAATGCCAATGATAATCTCGGGATGATCCTTTTTTATTTTTTGTGTAAGAAGGAGAGTGTTTTCCCCAGGTAAATAGATATCCATAAAGATCAAATTGGGAAGGAAGGTATCGACTTTTTCCAAAGCCTCATTTCCGTCCGCTGCCCCCTCGATCATCATCAAAGGAAATTGCAAATGAAGGATATCTTTGAGTGATTGCCGAAAAGAGGCATTTTTCTCAACGATTAATATTCTAACCATGGTAATTCCTCCACAGGGAGTTGTGTTTGAAAGAATCATTTTTTATCTTTCCATAGGAGTGTGATTTTTTTAACTACTTTTATTGTTGCTTTAAGGAGTTCTCCTGAGGACCTGTTTTAGGAGGAGTCTTGAGAGAATTCCTAAACATTTCACGTTCGTCGTAGCTCCAGCATCTCTCGCGCGCTCTGCCTACCGCCTCAATCGCTGATTTCCCTGGCCGGTAGCCATAAGAGTCACTATGAAAAATCGGCTCCACTTTGGGTTCAAGGTAGATCTTGACAACCATCTGGGCAACTCGATCCGCAACTGTTGGAACTCCCAATACCCTCTGACCTCCTTTGTCCTTCGGTACCACTACGGCCCGTACTGGTGGAGGAAAATAACTGCCTGACGACATCCGATTCCAAATCTTATACAGCTTCCCCTTCAGATCCTTCTCAAAATCCGCAATCGATTCCGCATTTACTCCCGTAGCTCCCTTGTTTGCTCTTACTCGTTGGTATGCCTCCCATACGACCTTCTTGAAAATGTTAAACGGCTTCTCCTTATTCACTGATTCCTCCCAACCCTGGTTGATCAATCAATAAGGCTGAACAATATAACCCCTTCGCTCCATCTCCATTACGAAACTTCATCGCTATTACGGGTTACTCCGTCCCTGTGTCCCGCCTCGGTACTCTCACCCTCGTGGGTCCTCCACTTGGGTTTCTCCCTTACCATCGGAACGACAGGTTCCCACGTTCCACACATGAGCCCGATTCAGGTTCGCGCTACCTTTATGCCGGACGCCACCCAGGCCGTATACAGGTTTCTCCTGGACTTATCCTGGTATCCCGTAAGCTACCAGTTTTGACGTCGTCTATTTGTTTTCGACACGTGATCAGCGGTTCACTTGTATTCGTCTCCTTGATTCTTACCTGATCCCGTCTTGCGGGACCTTTTCCTTAACGTTCACCACCTCCCGCCTTTGCGGGAAGCAGCTTAAGATGGTTTGGAGCCTGTCCCTGTAAACCGGCTCCGAGGGGCCTTCCCTCATCTCTTGTGCAACTTCGTGGCGCACTTACGAGTTGAAGGTGAACATAACGTCTGCCATCAGGCATGGTTGGCCTCTCTGTCTTTCTGAAGTTCCGTGATCAGGCATCGGACTTCGTCACGAATTGTGGTGTTCACGCGTTTGAACCCTGTCTCCCCGAAAAGCCCACCGAGGTGGCACCGTCCGCCATTGCCTGTCCATCAAGGGACACGACCATGTTGACCGTATGGGTGAGGCGGACACCTCAGCATGCTTTCTGTCAAGGGGTTCTTCTCGGTTGCTTCGCTAGCTTCCCTTTTGCCTTTTGTTCCTGTTTGTTTATCTTCTGTTTCCGACCCTTGTCCTTATCCTTCTTGCCTTTGTCTCCCATTGCGTACCTCCTTTTCCCGTTGTCCCTCATCTTCTCGCCGCGAGGGTGCCGCTGCGTCGTCAGTTCTGTCTTTGCGTACTTTCATTGTCTTAGCCAATTATTTTAAAAAATTAAGCCTCTATTTTGCGCTGTCCTTTCCTTTCTGGTATGGGTATCGTAATAACAAAAGTGGTTAGTTTGAGCGCCTGGTCATTCTGTACTTTTATGTCTCCGTTACAAGCTTTAATTGTCGCATAGGCGGTAGCTAAACCCAAACCGGTACCCGCTGCTTTAGTAGTGAAAAAAGGATTGAATATCTCTTGGAGAATTTCCTCATCAATGCACCCACCCGTATTG
>Ga0315281_10012360_pt1 | contig 11636 bp, 13 predicted proteins | sample YL17G07_0_MG_FD_204540 | JGI IMG/M metagenome (GOLD analysis project Ga0315281, IMG submission 204540) | Sediment microbial communities from Yellowstone Lake, YNP, Wyoming, USA - YL17G07_0 | ecosystem: Environmental > Aquatic > Freshwater > Lake > Sediment | place: USA: Wyoming | collected... | reverse complement strand
TGCATTTCGCGCCTTCGGCCTACGAAGCGGGCTTCGTGTCCGCGGCGCACAGCGAGCAGGACATCGATGCGACCGTCAGCGCTGCCGAAGCGGTGTTCGCAACCATGGCCAAGTAGACAACGCGAACTGAACGGCGAGCGCGCTGGCGGGTGAAGCTAAAAAACCGGCGCGCGGTCAAGCTGAGTTTGGGTCTAACGCGGCTTAGAGTCGGTAACGATACGAGGGGATACCTCCCCTCGTGCTCCCCTAAATCGGCCCGTCGCAAAATGAATTTTGCTACGGGCTCTTAAGGCTGTCGCGGATTTCGCGCAGCAGCTTCACTTCTTCCGCGGGCTCGGCTGGTGCGGGCGCCGCGGCTTCCGCACGCTTCAGTTTGTTGATCCAGCGCACCAACAGGAAAATAATGAACGCGAGGATGACAAAATTGATGGAGATGGTGAGGAAGTTGCCGTAGGCGAACACCGGCACGCCCGCCTTCTTGGCCGCCTCCAGCGTCACCGCGGTACCCGGAGGAATGTCCTTGAGCGCGACGAAGTAGTTGGAGAAGTCCAGTCCGCCCAGCACCCGCCCGATCACCGGCATGAACAGATCGTTCACGACGGAATCGACGATCTTGCCGAAGGCGGCGCCGATGATCACGCCGACCGCCAGGTCAATTACATTGCCCTTCATCGCGAATTCCTTGAATTCCTTGAGCATGGTGTCAGTCTCCTTTCCGGTAATAACAGACGATAAATCCCGGGTTGTGCCCGTACCCATGGCGGATTCTAGCAGCCGCGTTATGATGGCTGTATCGTTCTTGCATTGGTTTCGAATATGGCCGAAGCGCGCGCGAACGGCGGACTTGAGCGAGACGCACGCCCACTGGAAATCTGGGCCTGGGCAATGTACGACTTTGCCAACTCAGGCTATACGACCGTCGTGCTCACTGCGATTTTCAACGCCTACTTCGTCGCGATAGTGGCGGGCAATGCGCCTTGGGCGACCTTCGCCTGGACCGCTACCTTGTCTTTGTCCTATGCACTGGTGATCGTAACCGCCCCGGTTATCGGCGCTTACGCCGACTTGCGCGCAAACAAGAAGCAGTTGCTGCTTCTTACCACCGTCGGCTGCGTGCTCGGCACTGCGGCCCTCGCCTTGGCCGGCCCCGGCAATCTTGTTATCGCCGTCGTTTGCGTCGTTGTGTCGAACTTTTTCTTTTGCACCGGCTGCGATCTGGTCGCGGCTTTTCTGCCGGAGCTGGCGCGTGGCAGGGACTTGGGCAAGGTATCGGGCTGGGGCTGGAGCTTGGGCTACATCGGCGGCTTGCTTACGCTCGGCGCCTGCCTCGCTTACGTATCCTGGGCTCAAGCCGCCGGCCACGAAGCGGCGCAGTTCGTGCCGGTGACCATGCTCATTACTGCGACCCTGTTCGCGTTGGCGAGCCTGCCCACTTTCGCCATTCTGCGCGAACGCGCTACGCCGCAGCCGCTGCCAGCAGGCGCGTCGCTGGCTGCATCGGCGTTTTCGCGGCTGGCGGACACCTTGCGCCACGCGGCGCGCTACCAGGATCTGCGCCGTTTTCTCGTATGTATCGTGTTCTACCAGGCCGGGGTGCAGACGGTGATCACCCTTGCGGCGATCTACGCCGAACAGGCGATGGGCTTCAATACCCAGGACACGCTCGTTCTGGTGCTGGTGGTGAATGTCACCGCTGCGCTGGGCGCATTTTTCCTCGGCAATGTGCAGGATCGCATCGGCCACGTCCCGACCATAGCGCTCACGCTGGCCGGCTGGATCGCGACCGTGCTCATTGTGTGGACGGCAGACACGCGACCGTTGTTTTGGACCGCGGCCAACCTCGCCGGGTTGTGCCTGGGCGCCTCGCAGTCGGCGGGTCGTGCGCTGGTCGGCTATTTGAGCCCCAGGGCGCGCCGTGCCGAGTTCTTCGGGCTGTGGGGGCTGGCGACGAACCTGTCTTCCATCCTCGGTCCCATCACCTACGGTGCGGTGAGTTGGGTATCGCAGGGCAACCACCGCCTCGCCATGCTAATCACCGGCGCCTTCTTCGTGATCGGATTACTGATGCTCCATGGTATTGACGCGCGCCGCGGCAGGCGCGCTGCGCTGAAAAAAGCGTGATCATCGAGATAACTAGGCGTGCGCAGAAAAAGTCTTTCTGGTCGCCGGTTGCGCACTGAAAGCTACTCCCGCCCCCGGAGAGACATTATTTACCCGCGGTTGATCCGGCTTAGGGGAAACCGTGAAGGGACGCGTCCCCTCATTTGGTAACCGGTCCTTACGGCAGTTCGGCCGAGGGCATGCGCGCGCGTATGGTTTTGCTGTAGTGTTGCAGGAATTCGGAGTCGCGGTTGTGCTCGTAATAAAGCGGCCGCGGCAGCATCGCCGCCAGCCGCGCCGCCTGTTCGGCGTTCAAGCTGGCTGCGCTGACGTTGTAATAATGCCGGGCCGCGGCTTCGGCGCCGAAGACGCCATTGCCCCACTCGGCGATATTCAGATAGATCTCCAGAATGCGCTCCTTGTCCATCAGCATCTCCAGCATCCAGGTGATGACGGCCTCCTGCCCTTTGCGCCACAGGCTTTTTTCGCCGGAGAGGAACAGGTTCTTGGCCAGTTGCTGGCTGATGGTAGAGCCGCCGGCGACCACTTTTCCTCTCTTCTGGTTTTTCTCCAGCGCTTTCTGTATGCCTTCCCAGTCGAAACCGTCGTGCTCGGAGAACTTGGCGTCCTCGGCCACGATCACCGCGCGTTTCAACTCGTCGGAGATGCGCGCGTAACTTGCCCATTGTCGCGTCAGTTTCGCCTTTGGGTCTTTTTCGCGCAGGCGCTCCAGGCGCGCCTGCATGAAGCTGGTGTTCTCGGGGTTGTGCCCGGTCCAGTACCAGATATGCGCGGCAAACCAGCTCTGGTACAGCAGCAGGGCGATGAACAATACGCCCAGCATGTAGCAGATCGCATTCCACAGCCAGGTCAAACTACGCTTTATCGTTCCGGCCATGTTCAAGCTGTTGCTTGCCGAAGCAGCTTCAGTACCGGCGCGGTGTCCGGACGCAGGCCGCGCCAGATAAAGAACGACTCCGCAGCCTGCTCCACCAGCATGCCCAGGCCGTCCGCGAGCGCTGCCGCACCCTCGCCGCGCGCAAAGGCGAGAAAAGGCGTCTCGTCCCTGCCGTACATCATGTCGTAAGCCAGTGCGCCCGGCGCGAACACGCCTGGCGGCAACGGCGGTAGTTCCCCGGCCAGGCTCGCCGAGGTGGCGTTGACGACGAGGTCGAACTGCTGGCCGGCGAGCGCCGCATAGGTGCTGGCCTCGAAACCACCGCCAAAATTTTGCACAAGCAGTTGCGCCTTGCCGAGGGTGCGGTTGGCGAGCATCAGGCACGCCGGTTTCTGCTCCAGCAGGGGCTTGATCACGCCGCGCGCCGCGCCGCCTGCGCCTAGCAACAGCACTCGCCGGCCAGTGACGGCGCAACCGAGATTGCGCACGAGGTCGTTCACCAGGCCGGCACCGTCGGTGTTGTCGCCAAGTATCGCGTTACCCTCGAACTTGAGCGTGTTCACTGCCTGTGCCGCGCGGGCGCGTTCGGACAACAAGCTGGCAAAGTGGAACGCTTCACCCTTGAACGGCAGTGTGACGTTGAGACCGCGCCCGCCGCGGGCGCGGAATGCGCTGGCAGTCTGTGTAAATTCGTCCGCCGGCGCGTGCAACCGTTCATAGGTCAGATCCTGGCCGGTTTGGCGCGCAAACTCGGCGTGGATCTGCGGCGATTTGCTGTGCGCGACGGGATTGCCGATGACAGCATATTTGTCAGGCATGGCGGGAATTCACTCCCCAAATAATTTATCACCTGGCGCGAACGTCCACGTACGGGTGATGACGAGAATGTCGGTGTCGCGCTTGATATTGACGGGGAAGCTGGCGTAGGGCGAGGCCATTTTCACGATGCGCTCGGCCGCGCGGTCGAGAATCTGGTGTCCGGACGAACGCTTCACCTCGACTGATTCGAGATTGCCATCCGCTCTGATCGATACGATGAGTATCAGACTGCCATAGATGCGGCCACGCGCGTCGTCCGGATAATTCAGATTGCCGATGCGCTCGACTTTGAGGCGCCAGTCCTCGACGTATTGCGCGAAGCGGTATTCCTGCGCACTCGAACCAATGAATTTCCGGATCGGACGTTTTTGATACTCCTCGGTCTGGCGGGCGATCTGCGCTTCCAATCGAGCGATCGCGAGCGCGCTGTTAGCGAGATCCTGGCCCGATACCTGGAACTGCGGCGCCTCGGCCGCGGACGGCGCTTTGGCCTGCTCGGCGGCGCTCACGTTTTTCGTCGCGCGCAACTGGGTCATCATTTTCAACTGTTGCGCCTCCAACTCCTGCACCCGGCGTGCTGCGCGTTTAGCCTCGGCGCCGGGCTCGGTCTCCTTTAGCGCGGGCAGCGGCGTCTTGGCGCGGCGGTTTTCGTCGGTATTGCCGCCGCCGTCGAGATTGGCCTGCGCCTGCACGTCGACTTTGACCGGCTTCGCGCGGGTCTTGCTGTTGACCAGCACCACCTCAAGCGGTTGCGATATGTATTTGTCGCGGATGATGTCCGGCAGCTTGAAATGAATGGACAGCGCCACCGCGTGCAGCAGAATGGATAGGCCAAGCGCGAGGGTGAAACTGCGCGATGAAGGATCCATGCCAGCCATAAACTCAGGCCAGCGCATGTGCTTGAAACCGAGCAGATAAACGCTGTGCAATCAAACCTCAAATACTATTAAAATCAAAGTATTTTATGCTTTTCGGGAGAATTTATGTTAACTTTCGCTTGCGCGGTATCCGGCTGTGCTGGACCGGAAGACGGGGTCATCAAACCGGACCATCGCTACTGCCCGCTCCGATTGATCCTCGCGCGTTGCCACTCTCTCCTGCTCAGACATTCGCTAGCCCTCAGCCGGTCCCTTGTATCGGGCTTTGACCGAATTATCGAGCAGGTCTATCCCTTCGATTTCCAGCAGTACCCGGCTGCCTACTTCCAGATTCGGTAGCGAAGGCACGCGGACATACAGCGGAATCCGCTCGAACTTGACCAAATTATCGCGCAGCACCTGCGCCTTTGATAGCGTTACCTGTTCCTGCAACAACCAGCGCAGACACCAGTAATGCTCCATTTTCCCCTGGAATTGGTCGTAGGCAGCGTAGGTCAATTCGAACTCGCGCATCGCCGCGAGCAGCTCGGCGGAGTTTCTTCCGAACGGAGGCGCCGTGCCCGAGAGGCAGGCGAGCAGTTGCCACTGGTTTAGCAGATCGATGTAGCGGCGCAGCGGTGAACTCGCCCAAACGTAATGCGATACGCCCAGGCCCTGGTGCGGAGAGGGCACCGTAGTCATGCGCACCTTGCCGTTGGACTGCGCACGGTAAATGGCGGGCACGCCGCGGTCGGCGAGCATCCTGCCCCAATTGTTGTTGGCGCTGATCATCAGTTCCGACACCAACTTGTCCAGCGGCGCGCCGCGCCGGCGCTCGACGATGCTGACACGCTCATTTTCGACGTAGAAGTTGTAGTCGATGCGGTCCTGGTGCGCCGCGGGCTTGCCGCGCGCCGCCTCCAGTTCGAGCGCGAGTCGCCACAGGAAAAACAGCTCTGCTTCGAACGGCAGTTCGCCCCGTTCTTCTCCGGCGAGAAAGGCGGCGTCCAGCGCCTCCACCTGTTGATGGCGCAGGTTGGCGGCGATCTTCACGCGCTCGATGCGCGTCTCCTGCCCCTCTACCACGTGCGACAGCGGATTGATGTCCAGGTACAGCGAAACCGCCGGGCATGCGCGTCCTTCGGCCAGGGTGTAGCGCTCAATCACCCGCGGCGGCAGCATCGTGATTTTTTCCCCCGGAATGTAGGCCGTGGACAGACGCGCGCGCGCGATCCGGTCCAGCGCGGATCCGGGCGCAAAACCCAGTCCCGGGGCGGCAATGTGAATGCCGACGCGATAGCGGCCGTTGGCAAGCCGCGTCAGGGAAAATGCATCGTCGATTTCGGTTGTGCTGGCATCGTCTAGACTGAACGCCGCGACTTCGGCCAGTGGCAGCTCGGGCGGCTCGTCTGCGGCGATGCTCTCAAACAAGCCGCTGTCCTGAGGAAAGAACTCGAACAGAAACGCCCCCAGGTGGTAGTCATGGCTAGAGGGCAGGGCACCGGCGCGTTCGAGGAGCTTCGCCGGCGACAGCCCGCTCGCCTCGCAGGCCAGCTCCAGCGCCTTGCTCTCGATACGATTACGGTCGGGTTGGTACAACAACTGCGGCAACATGGCGTGCAGCGCTTCGGGTACGGTGCCGCGCTGGAGTTCGTCCGCCCACGTCCGGATTTGTTCCTCCTGCACCCGCTTTTTCTCCACGCCCGCAAGGGCCGCCTTGAGCGTGTCGGCGGGCGCGGCGCGAAAGCGGCCTTTGCCTTTGCGGTAGAAGTACATCGGCGCCGATTGCAGCTTGATCAGGATCGCCGCGGCCTCAAGCGCATTGGGCGCATGGCCGCAATAATCGCGCGCCAGGTCGGTGAAACCGAATTCCGCTTCGCCGCAGCACTGCCATAGGAAATCGGTATCGATCTCCGCAGCGAGCGCTTCGGCATTGCCCATAAGTTCGGCGAGCGGCGGCGCCTGGAAGCGCAGCAGCACGCTCGCCGCCTTGATCTTGCTCCTCTTGCCGTGCGGGGCTTCCACCTGCAATGACGCGTCGCTTTCGGCGAGCACCGCGCCGACCTTGAAAGAGCCGGTCTCTTCGTACAGCACGTTCATGGGTTCAAGGCCGAAGGAGTAGGGTTCGTAGAGCGTCGCCGCCACACCAGACAAGCAGGCTGAAGGGCGCTGAGCTCGCGCGGTGTCGGATTCGAAGCAGCAGGTCGAAATTATACGCCAGGGAAGCTGCAATCGAGTCGTTGACGCAGCCGGAGCTCCCTCTGCTTTGTGCGGGCATTCGCAAGCAGGCGAAATGGGAAGGGAGGGGTTCCACCCCTTCCCTGGGCTCCCTTGTTCAGGCGGTCGCCAAGCGGTTGGGGCGGCTGTCCTTGGGCGCCCGCCGCCCGAGGCCTGGCTCAGACCCGAGCCAGGCCGGCGAAGTTCAGGATCAGCGGGATGTGCTCGGGAAAGCTCGCCAGATTGTGATTACCGCCCGCAATTACGATCTGGCGCGCGTCCCGGTATTTTTCCACCGCTTCGCGATAGTCAAGCACCTCGTCCCCGGTTTCCACCAGCAACAAATAGCGCTGCGCACGGACGTTGGGCAGGTAGAGCTTTTCCCACTGCCGCAGGTGCTCTTCAGTGAGTTCATATTGCTGGTGGGTATGCAGGTTGCGCTGCACGCCGAGATACCCGCGCAACCCGTCGTGCGGATGGACGGCTGGGTTAATCAGAACGGCGCGTAGATCGTGGCGCTCTGCGAGGTAGGTGGAGTAGAAGCCGCCGAGCGAACTGCCGATGAGAGTGATGGATTCGCGCGGGTGTTTCGCAATCTCGGCCTCGACCACGGCAATGGCGTGCTCGGGCAGGTGCGGCAGCGCCGGACAGCAGTATTGGTCGCCCAGGTCGCGCTCCTCCATATAACGCTTCAGCAGTTGGGCCTTGTGCGAACCGGGTGAACTATTGAACCCATGCAGATAGATCAACACTTCAAACCATTGGCACTCAGCCGATCGAGCAGTTTCTGGTGAATGCCGCCAAAACCGCCGTTGGACATGACTAGCACCTGATCCCCGGGCTTGACTTCTGCAGTGATGGCGGCAATCAGGGCGTCGAGATTGTAATGGCAGACTGCCTTGGCGCCCAGCGGAGCGAGCGCTTCCGCGGGATTCCATCCCAGGTTGGCACTGTAGCAATACACCAGATCGGCCTCGGCGAGGCTGCCGGGGAGTGCGTCCTTCATGATCCCGAGTTTCATGGTGTTTGAGCGCGGTTCGAGCACGGCGAGGATGCGCGCCTTGCCCACCCTTTGCCGCAAGCCGGCAACCGTGGTGGCGATCGCCGTCGGGTGGTGGGCGAAGTCGTCATACACCGCGATGCCACCCACCGTGCCGCGCAGCTCCATGCGGCGTTTGACGTTTCTGAAACGGCCCAGCGCTTCGCAGGCTGCGCCGGGGGCCACGCCTGCGTGGCGGGCGGCGGCGATGGCGGCCAGGCTATTGGCTCGGTTATGTTGGCCCAGAAGTTCCCAGCGCACCCTCCCCTGCTCTTGCCCGGCGAGGCTGACGCGGAAGGCACCCGCTTCCAGCGTCTCCGCTTGCCAACCGCCGCTGATGCCGAAGTACTCGACGGCGGTCCAGCGGCCTAGCTTCAATACTCGCGCCAGAGCTGCGTCAGTGCCGTTCGCGACAAGCAGGCCAGACTTCGGAACTATTCGAACGAAATGATGAAATTGTTGCTCGATAGCAGCAAGATCGCGAAAGATATCGGCATGATCGAACTCCAGGTTATTCAAAACTACCGTTCTCGGGTGGTAATGCACAAACTTGGAGCGCTTGTCGAAAAAGGCCGTGTCGTACTCGTCCGCCTCGATCACAAAAAATTGGGAATTGGTCAAGCGGGCGGAAGTGCCGAAGTTTTGCGGCACGCCACCAATGAGAAAACCAGGATTCTTGCCGGACGCTTCGAGGATCCAGGCGAGCATGGAGGATGCTGTCGTTTTCCCGTGGGTCCCAGCGACTGCGAGCACCCACTTCGCAGGCAAAATGTTCTCCGCCAGCCATTGGGGACCGGAGATATAGCGTTCGCCGCGGTCAAGGATTTCCTCTACCAAGGGGGTGCCGCGGGAGACGACATTGCCGATTACCCACAAATCAGGTTTTAAGCTTATCTGGTCTGCGCCGTAGCCTTCGATCAAGGCTATGTCTTGCGCCTCGAGTTGGTTGCTCATAGGCGGATAGACGTTGGCATCGCAGCCGGTGACCTTGTGGCCCGCCTGACGGGCGATCACGGCGATACCGCCCATAAAAGTGCCGCAGATGCCGAGGATGTGGATGTGCATGAACAGTACCGATGGTTTCTTGCGGGATCTGTCACTCCATTGAAGCTTGGAATCTGCCGTCAGACGCAGATTTCCCTGCCTTCGGCCTCGAAATGACACTACCCGGAAGTTTACCGTATTTCGGTTGCAGCCCGGCTGCGCTATCATTCCTTTCCGCTTACGCTTGGAGCGCTGCCATGTCCAGGGAACAGAAGTCCAAGCAACAAAATATGCGTACTCGGATCGCTGCGGTTGCGGCGCGCATCATGGCTGAAGACGGCATCGAGGATTTCGCCATGGCCAAGCGTAAGGCCGCGCGCCAACTTGGAGCCGGTGACACCCAGTCCTTGCCCAACAATGACGAGATCGAAACCGAACTGCGTGTGTACCAGTCGCTGTACCAGGGTGAGGAGCAACGCGAACGGCTGCGCTATCTGCGCCGCCAGGCGCTGGCGGCGATGGAGCAACTCGCGGATTTCAAGCCCTACCTCACCGGCCCGGTGTTGAAAGGCACCGCGGGGCGCTACGCCGACATCGACCTGCAGGTATTTGCTGATAGCGGCAAGGAGCTGGAGATTTTCTTGTTAAACCGCAACATTCCTTACGAAACCTCGGAATCGCGTTATTACAGCGGGAATCAGGCACGGGCGGTGAGCGTGCTGTCGTTGGACTGGCGGGGTACGCCGGTTCGAGTCGCGGTTTGCTGGCCAGACGACGAACGTCGTAGCGTCAAGACCTCGCCTCTGGGCCGCCCGCTCGAGCGCGCCGGCCTGGACGCGGTCCGGACCCTGGTCGCCAACAGTGAATAGACGCCTTCAGGCCGGCCTATTTCTGGTGGTGGCGGTAATTGCCGGCGCCGCCGGTTTCTATCTCAGCCGTGGGAACCTGATCTCCCCCGCAGCAGACGGCGCAGCCCAGAGATTGATGTCGGTATCGCTTTTCGACACTGGGGGCAGATCGCAGACGATGTCCCAATGGCGCGGCATGGTGCTGGTGGTGAATTTCTGGGCGACTTGGTGCGCGCCCTGCCGAGAGGAAATCCCTGCATTGATGAGACTGAAACGAAAATATGCATCGAACGGTGTGCAATTTGTCGGTATTGCCCTAGATGATGTATCTAAAGTACGAGATTATGCTGAGGAGATGCACATTGACTACGCTGTGTTGATTGGCGGTATGGAAACTCTGGGCGTAACCAAGGACTTAGGAAACCGTGCGCGGGTACTGCCCTTTACCGTAGTACTGGACCGCGCCGGAAGGGTGGCATATACCCACGCCGGGGCGCTGAGCGAGGCCTTATTGGGCGCAGTACTGACCCCGTTGCTCTAATGCAGTCGATCGTAAATTTCGATTAATTTCTTGTAACTTCTTTGATAAACTAGACTACTAGCACGTATTTACGGCAAACTTGCATATATGCCAAAAAAAGCTACCGGCCTGGTAGTGCGTGAGACCACGGCCCGTAAAAAACAGGGCCCGAAGAAAATAATAGTACTGCACGGGCCTAATCTGAATTTATTGGGCAGCCGCGAGCCGGAAATCTACGGTCGGGAAACCCTGGCGGATATCAATCGACGCTTGGTTGTTCAGGGCAAAGCGGCAGGTGCCACGGTAACCTGTTTCCAGAGTAACCAAGAAGGGGCGCTCATCGACCGGGTGCAGCAATCGAAGAAAGAGAAGGTAACTTTCATCATTATCAATCCGGCGGGTTTCACCCATACCAGCGTCGCCCTGCGCGATGCTCTGATGGGGGTGACGATCCCGTTCATCGAAGTCCATCTATCCAACATCCACGCCCGCGAGCCGTTTCGCCGCCATTCCTATTTTTCCGATCAGGCGGTAGGAACGATTTGCGGCTTGGGCAGCCGCGGCTACGAGTTGGCGCTACAGTTTATTCTGCAGCACGCCTAGCGTCCGCAGATCCCGGTGCGCCGGGGTGAAGCCGCGCAGCAAGGGGGAACAGCCATGGATTTGCGCAAACTGAAGAAATTGATAGACCTGGTGCAGGAATCGGGCATCTCCGAGCTGGAGGTCACCGAGGGCGAAGAAAAGGTCAAGATTGTCAAGAGCGGCGGCTCAGGCGTCGCCTATGCGGCTCCGAATCCGGCCCCAGTTGCGGCGCCCGTATTGGCGCCCGCGCCGGCTGTTGCGGCTGCCGCTGCCGCGATCCAGGGTCACGTGGTCAAGTCACCCATGGTGGGCACTTTCTACCGCTCGCCCTCTCCTGGCGCCAAGCACTTTGTCGAGGTGGGCGACACGGTCAGGTCGGGCGACACCATCTGCATCATCGAGGCGATGAAACTGCTTAACGAGATTGAGTGTGACAAGGACGGTGTCATCAAAGCGATACTCGTGGAAAATGGCCAGCCGGTCGAGTATGGCGAGCCTCTATTGGTCATAGATTGAGCTATGAGGAGGAACGAGTGAGCGGGAACGCCCGAATCCTGGTCTCGCGTGCGTCAGCCGATCGCCCCTGCCCGATTTCCCCAAATCCGGTCGATGCGACTAAGGAATCTACGTTTCGCGATGTTTAAGAAAGTCCTCATCGCCAACCGGGGCGAGATAGCCCTGCGTATCCAGCGCGCCTGCCGCGAACTGGGTATCAAGACCGTCATGGTGCACTCCGAAGCTGACAGCGAGGCGAAGTACGTCAAACTCGCCG
>Ga0315281_10012359_pt1 | contig 11636 bp, 14 predicted proteins | sample YL17G07_0_MG_FD_204540 | JGI IMG/M metagenome (GOLD analysis project Ga0315281, IMG submission 204540) | Sediment microbial communities from Yellowstone Lake, YNP, Wyoming, USA - YL17G07_0 | ecosystem: Environmental > Aquatic > Freshwater > Lake > Sediment | place: USA: Wyoming | collected... | reverse complement strand
TACGTCAGCCCCTACACAGTATTTCTCATATGTTTCATCATTGCCTTTTATGTCGATTTTGAGTCCATCCATTCCAGCCTCGTAAAGTGCCCTAAGAACATCCAGAGTCATGTAACCATTTGAAACATAACAACAATATCTAATCCCTTCTTCTTTACCTAACTTGAAAAGCGGAATCGTCCATTCGGACAAAAGTGTGGGTTCTTGAAAACTTCCACACAAGCCTAAATCACCATTATAAATAGCTATGTCAACAATTTTTTCGGGCGGATAGTAAACTGCTTTGGCTGATTTTGGTTCAAACTTTGAAAGATGAAAGTTTTGACACCAAATGCAGTTTAGGTTGCAAGACCATGTTGAAAACGTGAGGGCTGTTGAACCTGGCCAGTAATGGAAGAATGGTTTAATTTCTATTGGGCGGCTTTCAACTGTGCTTATGTCGCCGTAAACAAGCGTGTATAACTCGCCACTTATGTTTATTCGGGTTTTGCAAAATCCCTTAGAGTCAGGCGGAATCTCACATTTTCTTTCGCATAAGGTGCATCTGACTCTGTGATTGGAGAGTTTTTCATAAAATGTTGCCTTTCGAACTGTGGGACATTTAGTTAAATCAGACATCAATTACATTACAGTTTACTTCGAAATTAAACATTACCCCTTTTGAAGTGTTCCCAACCTCGCGGCTCAATGACCCTTCTCTTTCCATCAATTTCCATGAGAACTTGCCTTTCAGCAGTAACCCTTCCTATTGACAAAAGTTTCCCGCCAACCTTTTCAACGGCTTTTTTCGCTTTTTTCCAAAGATTAGGTTTTATTGTCAATACGAGTTCATATTCTTCTCCACCGTAAAGCGTCAACTCTAATGGGTCAAGCCTATTGATTTCAGCGAATTCCTCTGCCTCTTTAGCTATTGGAAGTTTGTTTATTAAGACGCCTACATTGCTTGCATTTGCAATTTCATGAAGACTCCATGCCAAACCGTCGCTTGAATCAATGGCTGCAGTAACGGCTTTTGTCTTGCTTAGGGCTAAACCCTCTTTTAATCTTGCATGCGGCATCAAAACTGATTCGACAAGTATTTTGCGAATTTCACCATGCGCTTTGAAACCATCAAGAAGAATTTTCAAGCCTGCAGTTGTTTTGCCGAAAGGACCCGTAACCGCAACAAGGTCTCCGGGTTTGGCTCCACTTCTCAGCATAAGCGCATCTTTTTTTGCAATTCCAAAAAGTGAAAGGCTAATTACGAGGTCTGAGGCTTCACCTGTGTCTCCACCGATAATGTATGCGCCATATTCGCGTGCTCCAGCATTTAGCCCCTTCCCAATTCCTTCAATATCTCTTCTGGTTAGCTTTATCGACAGTCCAAGAGAAACAAGCATTGCTATTGGTTTTACACCTTTTGCTGCAAAATCGCTGATGTTCATGACAACGGCCTTGCGGGCTGCTTGCCAAAGACTCATACTTGGCGGAACATCCGTTTTATCCACAAGCATATCAGTCTTTAAAATTGCTAATCTTCCGTCTTTTAGGTCACACCCAGAAACATCATCACCGAATGCAACCGGCATCTTAGGCATTGTTTCTAACTGCTTCCAGATGAGTTCAATGATTTTACGTTCACCCAATTCTGTAGAATTAGACATAGTTTTCACTTTTAGTCTATTCTCATGTTAAATTTAAAATTATGTTTATTCTCTCAGAAATCCCTGCTCTTTGAGAAACGCTATTAATTTTTTGTTTGTAGTCTTTATGAACTCTTCTTTGTAATGATTTGAATACGTTTTTCCATAAGTTCTCTCTTTAGAAAACTTTTCAACTGCTTCATGTGATGCCTTTTTTCCACCACGTTTCAAATATTCCACCTGAAGGGCTGTTCCGAACATCTTAAAAATAAGCGTTTCCCTCACTAATTAGAAGCATGCCTCGGTGGCTCAGCCTGGTAGAGCGGCTGCCTCGTAAGCAGCAGGTCCCGGGTTCAAAGCCCGGCCGAGGCTTTTTGTTTTTTATTCTGGAAGATAATGTGTATTTTTGTTGTGCGTGTGGACGGAAATGTTTATTAAATATTAATATTAACGATATATAGTAGAAGTAACTACCATAGAAGGATGAATTATGCCTCGTTTCCACATCCACGACGAAAAACTGAAATGCCCATACAAGGGCTGTGAAAAATCGTTTGATAAGCCAACGGTGTTAACTGATTCATCCTCAATACCGAGGCAAACATATTATGCATGTCCCTATTGCATGTCAAAACTGGACATAATGGTTGAAAAAATGAAAATAGTCAGCGTCAAACCAACCGAATATCCAAAAGTTTTTGACTCACCAGCAAAATGTGCCCATTACTTCGGGTTCCTCAATGCGATTCCTAAGGATGCGCCAATCCCAGATGAATGCCTGGTCTGTCCAAAAGTGCTGCAATGTAACATCAAGCGACAATAGCAAAACGGTTGCTTATGCTCTTTTTGAGAGAATGTTTTAAATTTATCTTTTAAACTTTCTATTTGCATGTAAGAACCTATGGGGCTGTCGGCTAGCTTGGTCTAGGCTTGGAGACTTGGGCTCTCTAAGTGCAATGCCTTGCGCTTTGCACGGGAAGGACCCCGGTTCAAATCCGGGCAGCCCCATTATAGGACTTGAACCCGTTTTGGTACGATGGAAGGCTAAAATGTCAGGTATTGGTTCTCACTTTATGGCAGCCCAGCCAAACTTGTGGCCCAGATAACACGTGGATTCAAACTCCATTTCCCGCACCATCGTACGCTAGCTAAAAGTTTATAGCAGCTATCAACTACTGTTTTGGGCGAAATGACTATCCAAGTTTCAGAATTGGCTAACAAAGACTTGCCAATTATCGCGAGATTGCTAAATGAGGAATACAAAGGGTCATATGAGTTCATTCCATTTAGCGAGGAAAGAATCCTATCTGAAATCCGGAAACGAAGTCTCAAGGTTCTTATCGCAAGAGAAAACCGCAAAGTGCTAGGTGTAATTGGGACTCATACTCATGCTGAAGAGCACTTAGAAGAACATATCTCGTGGCTTGCCGCTCACGAAGGACACAATCAAAGGATCATTGAAAATACACTGGTGAACGAAATTGAGAAAAATGCCAAGGGCAACATTGTTTCAACGATGGTTGATGAAGGAAGCCCGAGAATCGACGATTGGATTAATCGAGGCTACGTTTTGTACCCAGGCTTTCAGCGAATGTCCGCAAAACTCGACGGTTTGAAACCAATTCCAGAGCTTGCTGAAGGCATCAGGCTTCGAAGTTTAAGACCTGATGAGGAAGAAAAACTCGTTGCAGTCGTTAACGCTGGATTTGGATGGCAACGGCTCGAACCAGGGGTTCTTGAAACTTGGAAGTCTGAGGATCCACCGTTCAGTGAAGACTGGGTTCAGGTCGCAGAGATTGGCGAACGAATCGTGTCGGCTGTCGTGGCGAAGCCGGACACGAACTACTTGAAGTATCTGCATCTCAAGAGGGGATATCTTGGTCCAGCGGCTACTCTTCCCGAATTTAGAAATAAGCACCTTGCATCAGCACTTACAGCCAAAGCTATGAATTCCCTGTTCGAAAAAGGAATAGACTCAGTCAGATTGGGAACTTCGGAAGAGAACATATCTTCGATTACCTTGCTACGAAGTCTAGGCTTTCAGGTGGACATCGTCAGAAAGGCCTTGCGCAAAGAGTTGAAGAGTGCCTGAGTCAGATGTATGTATTTAGCGTGCGCGCACCTAACGTGGAGGACCTGAACTCATTTGGGTATGGGTACGGGCAGCCCCACCATGCGACTTGCTAAGCATTTATGTAAGTGTTTGATAGAGTAGAATAACAAAAATAAAAGAGGTGGCGACGATGGAAAAAACGCCCGGAATAACCGTTGACAAAAAGTTTCTAATAGTAATGATTTTCATCTGTTTGGCATTGGGTGGAAGTTTTGCCTTTATATACTTGGACTTGAAAGCCGATTTTAAAGCGTTAAGAGACAATTATGCAACGCTTTCAGACCAAATGCAACAACTTCAAAGTCTAATTGAATCTTTACATCATGCTCAAGTCGCAAACCTAACTGCAGTTCAAATCTACAACCAAACGAAGTATTCAGTAGTACTAATTACATGTACACTTACTAACGGTTCTGGTGTTGAGGGTTCTGGTTTCATCTATGATGACGGAGGCCACATTGTCACCAACAACCATGTTGTAGAAGGAGCCGCTAGCATCACCGTAGCCTTCTTCAATGGAACAACAGTCCAAGCACAACTCACAGGACGCGACGTTTACAGCGACTTGGCAGTAATACACGTAGATTCACTGCCAGAACAGTCTCATGCCTTAATCCTTGGAAACTCCACGCAGCTATTGGTGGGCGAACCTGTCTACGCCATCGGGAATCCTTTTGGCTTAAGAGGTTCAATGACATCTGGAATTGTAAGCCAAGTGGGCAGAGTCCTACGGTTGTCTGATTTCGGAGTGCCTCCGCCAGAGGGAAATTATGCAATAGCTGATGTGATCCAAATCGATGCTGCTATCAATCCAGGCAATTCTGGCGGTCCATTACTTAACAGTTTAGGCTTTGTGGTAGGTGTGACATTTGCCATAGAAACTGGCGGAGAAGTCAGAGCCTTCGTAGGCGTAGGATATGCTATACCATCAGTCCTTGTAAAACGGGTTGCTGACGCATTAATTCAACCAGGACACAAATATACGCATCCGTGGCTAGGCATCGAATACTCCGCAAACTATGTTGGCGGATTACTAATCAGCTCAGTTGTGTCAGGGGGCCCAGCGGCCAACGCAGGCTTACAAAGCAATGACATAATCACAGAAGTGGATGGACAACCAATCACCCTACCTGAAGACCTCATCGTTTACATAGAAAGATACAAGAGTCCAAACGACGTGATCTCTTTGAAAGTTCTTCGAGGTAACACTGTTTTGGACAAACCGCTGACACTCGGCGCAAGACCTTGAAGCTAGTTTCTTAGATTTCCTCAAAAAGCTATTCTTCAAAGAGTTTTGTGGTTGCTAGTAATGCTATGAAGAGCGTTAGCGCAATTCCTATGATGAATGGATAAGACGGTGAGATGCTGTATAATACGCCGCCTACGTAAGGGGCTATGAAGGAGCTGAACACAGTTATTGCTTGAGGTATAGAGACCCAACGCGCCCTAATAGATTCTGGAGCAATTGGACCAATAATAGCACCCATTAGAGACCAAGTTATGTACGAACCGCCAGCTATGAAAAACGCAATTACTAGAATGGGAAAAATGTTGAACAGCAGAAGAAGAACTAGAGATATGCTACAAAGAGCGAGAGAAGTGGCTAAAGCATACGATTTTTTCCACTTGTCTCCCAGCCTGCCTAAGAGAATCCCTAAAACAGCTGATCCAAAGAATAAAACCGAACCTAAAACACCGATTTCAAAATCGCTATAACCATACTTGTCTTTAAGAAACTGGGGAATGAATGGTCGAAACAGCATTAAGACGAACCAAATGGAAGCAAAGAAAATTGACAACATGAGTAGCTTTCTTGTTTTTAAGAGTTCGAAAAATGAATTGTGCTCTTGTGAAGGGCTTTGTTTATAGCTCATTAATTGTTGTTTGCTGATAAACATGAGAATGAAGCATGCTGAAGCATAAAGAATTGAACCTAGATAGAAAATGACTCGTGAACCAACTGTTCCAGCTATGTAACCCCCTAATGCTGGAGAAAAAATATAGCCGAAAGACCATCCAGAAGAAATGGCTGTGAAAGTCAAAGTCAACTTGCTTTTGTCAGCAGTGCCTACAACGTAGGCTGTGGTTGTCGGTCCACCAAGCCAAACGCCCCACAGAATCATTCCCGGCAGCATTTGAAGCCAGTTGTTGGCAAGAGAGAAAATCAAAGGAGCTGGAATCCATGCAATCCAGCCTGCAATCATAATCTTTTTGCGGTCGTATCTATCTGCAAGCATTCCAGCCAAAAGCAACGTCAAAGCTGTTGACAGACTCATGATGGCATAGAGTATTCCAACTTCCACCGAATTGGCCTTTAAAGTCCCAGTGATGTAAACGGGTAAAAGGTAAGCGTAGAGACCATCCCCGAAAGAGCCGACCAAGTTGCAAGCTAAAATAAGTTTTAAGTCTCTGTTCAAAACTTCGAAGGGAAAGCCTAGCTTAAAGATTCTTGCCACATCCAACGCCTTGTAGTTTTTTCGCTATCTCTCTGCTTCTACGGATAAATATAGTTTTAAAATTGCTGAATTTGTTAATGTATTAGGATTATTTTCTTCTGTCAATTATGTCTAGGGCTTCTGGTCCTGTGCCAATTAACACAACTGAAATTTCTGTTTGCTTTTCAATTTCGTTTATGAATTGCTTTGCTTCTGTAAAAAGCTTATCGTATATTCTTGCACCTTTGCATTCTGGGAATAAGACGTCAAGTTTTGTAAGGGCGGCTTGCGTTGCACCATTAACCATTACAGCTTTCCTCGCTAGTTCAAAGTTGAAAGGGGCAGAACGTCTATCGCGGCCAGTTCCAGCAGCAGTTTCAAACCATCCACGCTTCAAAGCTTCTTCTTTTATCAATTCTTCAGGTAATGGGCCTGTACCAACGCGTGTCACGAAGGCTTTAAACACTACTAAGACGTTGTCAACTTTTGTTGGGCCAACACCTGCTTCGGAACATATCGCTGAGGCGCTTGTGTCTCTGCTGGTTACGTATGGATATGTTCCGTGGAAAAGCGAGAGCATCAAGCCTTGAGTTCCTTCTAACAAAACTTTTTTGCCAGCGTCTATTGCTTTGTTGACTTCTGTAGTCACATCTGTTAAGTATGGCTGCAGTTCAGGAATGTCTTTTGCGAGTTTTGCTGTTCTGCGGACGCGTTCTTCGATTGCTGGTCCTATGCCCCATCCGGTTGTGCCTAAACCCTTTAGATGTGCGTTTGTTTTGTCTTGAATTGAATGTTTCTCTTCGATGATGGATGCTTGGTGGTCTATGCCTATGCGGTTTTTAACGTTTGTTGCTTCAACTTCCTCGAGGAACTTTGCAACATGAACATTTGAGCCAGCACCAATTAATAAACGACATTTTTCATATACAAAGGCTGCTGGAACCATGTGTAAAGCGTAGCGGTTGCCTTGATACCAAACAGTGTGGGCGGCGTTAACGGAGCCTGTTCTTAGGCAAACGTCCAACTTATCCTTTAAGGCTAGATAGGAAACGATTTTTCCTTTGCCTTCATCTCCCCAGAAGGCTCCGGCTATAACCGTGCAAGGCATTTTATCACCGTTTGAGAGAATTTGCTTTGGGTTATTTAAGATTGTTTGCTGGTTTTATGTAAAAAACGTGTCTCTGATTATTAAATTCCATTTCCATTTATTTTATGGAGTCAACATCAATCTTGCTTAATTTTCATCGTTGACCAGAATCAAGTTTAGGTTTAATTGTTCTGCCCATGCTATGCTTTTCAGCGATATTCTAAACTCGTTTCCTTTTCCATAGGGAATGCATTTAACAAAAGTTTCTCTTCTGAACTCGTCTTTTTGAAGCTCTGATAACTGAACATTTATTATAACTGAGCCGTCTTTCAAGTGAAGGTTCACGTTCTTTCCCAGAAAAGACTTCGCTGTGTTCATGCTGAACTTTTCCATTTTTCACCACTCCAAATCCTTGTCTGCCATTCTGCTCCAGCATCGCCTACAAATAGGCAGTCTTTCCCCTCTAAAAAGAATGTAGACTTCAATATCATTGTTCTTGCATTCCCTATTCCAAGGGTTTTTGCAATGTTCCATTAATGCGTACCTCCAGCGGCAAACCATTGTGAAAACGCTCTGCCATTTTTGCTTTTAAAGCTCTCTGCGAAACGACATTCTCGCACGGTGGAGAGAGATAAGTTAAAGTGGACTAAACCATTTAAGCAATGTCTAGTTTCCATTTTATTTCTTGAGGGTTGAAAAGTTGGACCGCGATGATTTGAGGGAAATATTAACGAGATATAAAACCGTCGCCGTTGTAGGGTTGTCACGAGACCCCTCCAAAGATAGCTATCGGGTGGCTGAATATTTGAAGAGACACGGTTTTCATATCGTGCCAATCAATCCCTTCGCTGATGAAGTTTTGGGCGAGAAAAGCTACAAAAGCCTATTAGGCATGCCAGCCGAAGTTCAGAAAACCCTTGAAATTGTTGACATTTTTAGGTCTTCTGCGGAGGTCTTGCCCATAGTTGAGCAGGTAATTCAATTGAAGAAGTTGTTCGGTGTACCCTATGTGGTTTGGATGCAGCTTGGAATAATAAACGGCCAAGCAGCAGAAACAGCTAAAAATGCAGGCTTAACCGTGGTGATGGATAAATGTATGATGCAACAGCGCAGTCGCCTATTTGCCAGCAATGCAAAGGAAAGTTAACGTGAAATTTACTTTAAAAACGCGGAATACAAATGATGTCTTCATTCAAGTAGTCTCTTCACAGTTGTTTAAGGGTTTTAACGTTTAATTTTTAATGGTGGCTTTTCCAATTTCCTCAGCGGTTTTATTCCAAATTTTTCCAAAGCCAGCTTCTCAAGCCTCTCAAGCTCTGCTCTTCTAAAACCTATGTAAATGCCATCGTATTTTCTGCCAATCCAGGCCCTCGTTGACTTTTCTTTTTCAATAATTTCATTAAGCAAGGGACAAGTTATAACAATGCTTGAAACCACAATCTCTTCTCCATCCAAAATTATCTGGCGTTTTTCCCTCAAAATAACCTCTAAACCGTTCTCAACTCCCCTTACCTCAAGAAAATTGCCTCGTCCTCTACGAATGACTTTTCCCAACCCTATTTTTTCAATATCTACATGGCTGACCCTCGCTCTCGCATAACCTTTCAAGTGAATATAGACTTCAGCGTCAATTTTCTTTTCACAAGGCATCAAAATAGTAGATGCATCTAACCTAAGCTTTCCATGGATTTCCTTTACCATCTGATAACCTGCTTAAATTTGGATTATTGCAGGCGTGATTTTTTCTTTTGTTATTCTCAGCAAAGCCACGGTTGGCTTGGTTATAAAATGTGGCAGAGGATTTGTTGGGCTTCCAGGATTTATGAACAATGTGTTTTCTTCCCATTTTATGCTAGAGTTATGCGTATGTCCATAAACTAACACATTAAAGCCGTTCTTCTTAGCAATTTCACGCATTTTCCTCATCCCGAAAAGTGCTCTAGGGTCATGCATAACCCCGATTTTCCAATCAAAAGCCTTAACAGAATTCAGTTTTGGCAGTTTCCCACGAATTTCTGGTCCATCCATGTTTCCGTAAACAGCCAAAACGGGCGCAAGTTGCTCCAACTCATCAATAACAGACATTTCCACTAAATCACCAGCATGCACTATGAAATCCACTTTATCAAAAACCTCGAAAACTTTTTTCGGAATATCCCTAGCCCTTACGGGTATATGTGTATCAGATATTAAACCAACAGTTTTTGTTGGAGAATATTCACGCAATTGGGAAAGAACTTGGGGTTGCTGAGTGGCCATTTAAAATCCTCTACAACATCCCTATGGAAGTTTCAAATAAAAATGCTTCTCCCTCATCTCTTTTGATATTATTCCAACGCCGCACCACCTTCCAAGAGTTTCAAAAACAACAGCCTTATCAGGGTCTCTGAGGTTAACTTTTGGTTTTCCTTCGTCTCTTTCCTCTAAAGCCTTAGAAATGAAGGTTCCAACTTCTTTGGCAGCTTCTTGTGAGGAGAAAGCTCCCTTGAGTCCACGTCTTTCAACTATAACACGGAAGGACTCGCCCTTCCGAATTTTCTCAATAAGTGACTCAACAGTTTCACAAAATTCCTCAGCAACCCTCTCTGGAGAGAAAATGAAGGACTTTTCGACGGGAACAACTCTAGATAGTGTTAGGATGCTTCTTTTCTCAATTTCCTGCAGAAAAGCCTCAAGGTTTTCAACTTTGCCTCTTATAACATCTCTAAAGCTTGTCTGGTAGAAGTCTCCAAGCTCCTTCAATTGCTCTAATAACTCTCTTTCCCCATAGCGATGGGCGGTTAAAACCACTTCCATATCATTTAGAAAGGATGTTCTCTGAAGGATAAAATTTGCTAAGAAAATTTTGAGACAAACTTGCTCCCGTTAACAAAAAACCTCAATTTTTGAGGTAAATCCGCTTTTACGCCAATTCTATGGGAGGAACAAATTTGGAGGCCTTCGCTTTTTCCCTCAACCACCAATAACTGGCTGTTCTTTTTCGTGACGTCCATTCCATTCAACTCCTTCGTTATTTCTAAAGCTTTCGTTAACTTCCCTGGACCGCTGGCCAAATCGCATACGCCTTTCACGTTTCTGTTCTTTCGCATGGTTTCTATTCCCTTAAGGGGTTCTATAGCCCTTATCAAAACGGCTCCAACGTCACCTTTTAAATGGGCAACTATGTTTAGAAGCCAATTTCCATGAACCATATAAATGAAAGCTTTTCCAACATCCATAAACATTAATTCGTTAAACATTTTCCTGCCCTTATAAGCTTTGGAAGCGGGGTCATTTTCTCCATAATAGGCCTCAGTTTCAACGATTTTTCCAGACAAAATTTCAGAATTAATCTTCCTCACCAAGATTTTCCCAAGCAAATCCTTCGCAACCAGAGCCGGATCCCTCTCATAAAAATCCTTGGAAAGCACACTCATTTCTTTTACACTCTCCCCCTTCAAATTTGAAGTTATAAACTAATAAGAGTAAAGGTTTTGAGAGTTCTGCGGATAGATGAGTTTAATTTTGTTATAGTGTAGAATATTTTGGGGGCATTCCAACTGATTGACTCTTACGAGTTTGGTGTTATAGTTGTGAATGGCAAAAGATACACGACCGACCTCATAGTTTTTCCAGAAAAGATTATTGATGGCTGGTGGAGGAAGGAGGGGCATAGGCTGCGGGTTGAAGATTTAGAGGAGATTTTTAGACGTGAACCAAAGCCGGAAGTGCTCGTCGTTGGTACGGGCTATTATAGACTGGTAAAGGTTTCACCTGAAGTGGAAAATGCTCTGAAATCTCAAGGAATCGAGTTGGTAGCTCAACCTACACGGCAGGCATGTCAAACGTTCAACAAACTTTTAAAGTCTAACAGACGAGTTGCAGGAGCTTTCCACCTTACATGCTAGGAACAAAATCTTAAGTGAATTAGACCTTTATAATCTGAGCAATAGGTGAAATATTGAATGTGCGCTCAATTGTTAAGAGAAGTCGAAAAAGAAGTCACAAATCTTCTAAGCGATTTAATCCGCATAAACACAACCAACCCGCCAGGAAACGAAACAGAAGCAGCAAAATACTTGGCTGAAACTTTAGAAAAAAAAGGCTTTAAATGCGAACTTTTTGAGTCCACGCTTGGAAGAGGAAGTATAATCACACGCATTAAAGGAACAGGCGAAAAGCCAAATCTTCTTTTGCTTTCACACTTAGATGTGGTGGCTGCGAACCCGAAAGAGTGGAGTGTAGACCCATTCGAAGGCGTAGTGAAGGATGGTTTTGTTTGGGGACGTGGTGCATTGGATATGAAGTCGATGACAGCCATGGAAGTCATGGTCATGAAGCTTCTGAAAAGAAATAAGATGAAACTCAAAGGCGATGTTATACTGGCTGCCACAGCGGAC
>Ga0315281_10012358_pt1 | contig 11638 bp, 10 predicted proteins | sample YL17G07_0_MG_FD_204540 | JGI IMG/M metagenome (GOLD analysis project Ga0315281, IMG submission 204540) | Sediment microbial communities from Yellowstone Lake, YNP, Wyoming, USA - YL17G07_0 | ecosystem: Environmental > Aquatic > Freshwater > Lake > Sediment | place: USA: Wyoming | collected... | reverse complement strand
ATGTGGTCTTTCCGCCGCCGTTAACGCCGACCATGAGCAGGACAAAGGGAGTCCCGTCCATGCGGAGTGTGGGGTCATACGGCGACAGGAGCTTGATAAGCTCTTCTTTGAGAAGGTTTTCCAAGGCCGCAGACCCGTCCGTCCTGCGGCTGGCGGCTTTCATCCGTCCGATGACCTTTTCCGCGGTCCCGAGGCTGACATCGGCCAGGATCAGGGCCTCTTCCAGGCCTTCCAGGACTTGCTCCTGGTTCTTATCGCTATGCAGAAGCTCTTCGAGCTTGAGTCGAAGGGCCTGTCTCGTTCGGCCGAGCTTTTCTTTAAGGTTGGCTAACACGTCAGCAAAATTATATTTTTCAATAGTTTAAATGTCAACTTGGAGGGAAAACCCTCTCCGCGTTTCCCCCTTCCAACAGGTGCGTCTCTTCGGCCGGACTCCCCCCTCCCGTTCACGGGCGGGGTCGGCGGCCGCCGCCGTGCGGCCGAGGGGGCAGTTCCCCCTCGGCTCCCTCTCCGCGCGGTTCAATGGGGGGCATTCGGCGGGCGAACCGCTCGGCAAACAGCCCGCCCGGTTGAGGATTGGGCGGGAGTATGCTACAGTTGAAAAAAATGAACGAGAAGATCTGGAGCGTCGCCCCTCCCCGGCCCGAAGCAGAAGGCCTGGCCCTTGAAATGGGCCTGCCTCCGGCCATCGCCCGAATCCTGGTCAATCGGGGTATCTGCGACGCGGTGCAGGGACGGCGGTTCCTTTACGGGACGGACGAGGATTTCAACGACCCCTACCTGTTGTCCGGCATGAAAGAGGCCGTGCAAAGGGTCCGGCAGGCCATCGACAGGCGCGAAAAGATCCTGATCTTCGGCGATTATGACGTCGACGGCGTCCTGTCCGTGGTCATGCTCCTCAAGGCCTTGGAAACCCTGGGCGCGGAAGCCGATTATTTCATCCCCGCCCGCCTCAAGGATGGGTACGGCCTCAAGGTTGAGCACGTGGACGTGGTTCGCGAGAAGGCGGCTCGACTGGTCATCAGCGTCGATTGCGGCATCAAGGCCCATGATTTTGTCAAGAAGGTCAAGGAAATCGGCGTCGAGGTCATCATCACCGACCATCATCTCCCGGGCCCTGACCTCCCTCCAGCGGCGGCCGTTCTCAATCCCACCCTGCGCGATTCGGGCTATCCCGACAAGAACCTGGCCGGCGTGGGCGTGGTCTTCAAACTCCTCCAAGCTCTTTTCGAGGACGATGGGAGGAAGGCCCAGCTTTCCCATTACCTGAAAATGGTGTCCATCGGCACGATCTCTGATATCGCCGAATTGCGCGGCGAGAACCGGATCTTCGTCAAACAGGGGCTCAAAGGTCTCGAAAACCCGGCCAACCTGGGGTTGAAGAGCTTGCTCGAAATCTGCGGCCTGAAAGGCCGGAGGGTCAGGGAGGGCGATGTCGGGTTCCGCATCGGTCCCCGGCTCAACGCGGCCGGCCGCATGGAAAGCGCCGACCAGGCCGTTCGCCTGTTCCTCACATCCTCACCGGACGAAGCCCGGGACATCGTCGCCCACCTGGACGAACTGAACAGCCTTCGACAGCGGACCGAGGAAAAGATCTACAAGCAGGCCGTGGAAAAGGTCCAGGAGCGCAGCCTCGATAAGAACTACAGGATCCTGATCCTAGGCTCCGAGGATTGGCACCGGGGTATCGTGGGCATCGTCGCCTCTCGGCTCAAAGAGGCCTTCCACCGGCCCGTCATCCTGTTTTCTTATGAGGATGGCCTGGCCTTCGGCTCGGGCCGGAGCATCCGCGAGTTCTCGCTGATCGATTGCCTGGACTCCTGCCGGGGATTTTTTCTCAACTACGGCGGGCACCGGGTGGCGGTCGGCTGCACGCTGTCGCGGGACAACCTGAAACCGTTCAAAGCGGCCGTCAATGAACTGGCCGCGGTCGGCTTATCCGATGACGACCTGAAAAAGAAGATCCGGATCGACTCGGCCCTCGACCCGGCCGAGATCACCGATTCCTTCCTAGAGATGTATGCTCTCCTCGAGCCGTTCGGCATGGGGAACCCGAGCCCGGTCTTCGTGACCGAAGGCGTGGAGGTCGTCCGGGCCCCCCAGAAACTGCAGGGCCGTCATTGCAAGATCCACGTCGCTAAAGGCGGGCGAACGATCGAAGCCATCGCCTGGAACAAGGCCGATTGGGCGGATTCCATGGCCCCGGGCCGCCGGCTCAACCTGGCCTATTCCCTCCAGTTTTCGAACTATCTCGGCGAGAACCGGCCGTACCTCTCGCTCGAGGACATCCAGACATGACCCCGTCTGGCCGCGACCGGAAGGGGCGGCCCATGACCCGGACCCTGCGCCGGGGCGTAGCTCTGGCACTCATCCTCGTCCTGGCCGTTTTCCTGGCGCTCTTCCTCACCCGGGGGAAAAAGCCCGTTGCCGTTTCTCCCCAGGAAAGGGCCGCGACCTCGCAGAAGATCGACGAGCGCGAACAGGTCCACTACGTCGAATACCGGGGCGAGAAGGAGAAGACCGAATTCAAGGCCGACCGGAATTTCGTCGGTCCCGACGGGAAATACCATCTCGTGGGCCATGTCCAGGTGACGGACTACGGCCGCCAGGGAGGCCGGAAGGTGCTCGTCCGCTGCGACGAGATCATCCATGATGCGGAAAGAACCCGGTTCTCGCTGGTCGGCCATGTCCGAATGGAGTTCGAGGAAGCGACCTTGGAAACGGACTCCCTGGAGTACGACCGCAAGCAGGATGATTTCTCCACGGAAAAAGCCATCATCATCACCTCGCCCCATTTCAAGGGCACGGCGCTGGGCATGGACTATCTTATGAAGAGCGAGGAGCTCCGGTTCAAAGCTGATGTGCGTCTCGAGACCCAGGTCTCGCAGCGGTCGCCGCTTCCCCTGATCTTCCAGAGCAAGACGATGTACTACAGCCGGCCCGTGCGCAAAGGACGGTTCGAGGGCGGCGTGACTTTTTCCCACGGCCGAAGCTACGGCTCGGCCGAGACCACCGATTTCCAACTTTTTTTCAAAACGGACAAGCTGGACATCGTCGATTTTAACGGGCAGGTCCGGGTTTTTCTGGATGGCGAATTCACCGACCGGTCCAAGGCCGCCGCCTCGAATTCCCTTCTGACCCTGGGCGAGAAGCAGACCGTCCAGGCGGACGAGCTCAAGCTCCGGGCCTTTGTCGATACCTCGCGCCTCCATTCCTATGAATCGTCGGGGAACGTCTCCATGACCTTCCTGTCCTCGACCAAGGGCAACACACGCTTCCAGGGCAAATCGATCGATTTCATCTTCAACCAGGACGGGGGACTCAGGGAATTCCGGGCCGCGACCGACGTCCATATGCTCAAGACCGAGCCCAAGGGGGGCGAGACGCAGTCGGTCGACGGGGATTCGATGCTCATGCCCGGAAATTCGGACATCCTCCAGGTCAAGGCGGGGAAGGGGCGGACGGTGAAGGCCGGGTTCCGGGGCAACGAGATCATCGCCTCGACACTGGGCTACAACCTGAAGAACGAGGACCTCCAGGCCGCCGAGGTCAAGGCCGTCTTTTCTCCCACCCCGGACAGGCGGACCGTCGGGCTGTTCACGGCCAAGGAGCCGATGTTCGTGACCTCCCACTGGATGAAGTACGCCTCCGAAAGGAAGCGGTACCGTTTCTACGGGGGCCTGAAGATGTGGCAGGGCAAGAGCGAGCTGTACGCCAAGGAGGTCGAGCTCCAGGAAGACACGGGCGAGACCGCCTGCACGGGCGACGTCCGGTCTCTCTTCCCCCACAAACCCAAGGACCAGGACAAAGAAGAGCGGGTGGAGATCACCGGCCAGAAGATGAACTATGACCCGAACAAGAACGCGGCCGTTTACGAGAAAGAGGGGGCGATGAAGACCAGCTCCTTCCGGTTGAAGGGCGATCGCATCACGGTCCTCCTCTCCAAGGACACCAAGGACCCGGTGCGCATCACCGCCCAGGCCAACGTCGTCATCAACCAGGATCAACCCGTCCGCGAAGGCAAGGGAGACCAGGCGGTCTACCTCGTGGATGAGCGGCTCGTGGTCCTGACCGGACATCCCACCCTGACCGAGAAAGACAAGGGCGAGGTCCGGGGGGACAAATTGACTTTTCACCTGGCCGATGGTAGCATCACCGTAGAAAACAGCACGCGTGACAGATCTCTTACCAAGATCAAATCTTGACCATGACCTCCCATCTCCGAGCCGTTAACCTGGAAAAGAGCTACCGCTTGAAACGGGTCGTGGCCGGCGTTTCGGTCGAGATCCGGAGCGGGGAAGTGGTCGGCTTGCTGGGGCCCAACGGTGCGGGCAAGACGACGACGTTCTCCCTGATCCTGGGCCTGGTGCCGCAGGACGGCGGCAGCATCTTTCTTGACGGCGAGGACATCACCGGCTATCCCATGTACCTGCGGGCCCAGAAGGGGATCTGCCTTTTGCCCCAGGAAGCGTCCTCCTTCCGGAGGCTGACCGTCGAGGAAAACCTCCTGGCCATCATGGAAACGAGGCCCGGCGGGATGAGTCAGGCCCACAGCCTCCTGCTCAAGACCCTTCAGGATTTCGGCCTGGAAAAAGTGGCCAAGTCCAAAGCCGTCACCCTGTCCGGCGGTGAGCGGCGGCGGCTCGAGATCGCCCGGGCGATGATGACCCAGCCGCGGTTCATGCTCCTGGACGAACCGTTCACCGGCATCGACCCCCTGGCCATCCAGGACCTGCAGCGCATCATCCGCAGTCTCAAGGAAGCCGGGCTGGGCCTGCTCATCACCGACCACAGCGTGCGCGAGACGCTCAAGATCACGGACCGGGCCTATATCATCGACAAGGGCGCCATCCTGTGCGAAGGGACGCCGTCGGATATCGTCTGCTCGGCCGAAGTCCGGAAAAGTTATCTGGGAGAGAATTTTACCCTTCTGTGAGATGAAGGGCATGTTCGAGGGACGAAGGTCATCATGGCTTTGAAGCAGAGGTTGGACCAGCGACAGATCCAGAGGCTGATCCTTGCCCCGGCCCTTCAGCAGGCCATCAAGCTCTTGCCCCTGACCAACCTGGAGCTCATCGACATCATCGACGAAGAGCTGTCCGAGAACGCGATGCTGGAGCTCGAGGAAGAAGAGGTCGAAAAGAAAGAAGAGGCTTCCGCGGAGGGCGCGGCCGAGGTCCCGGAGACGCCGGAGAAGGAGACCGCCGATATTCCCGAGCCGGACCCGGAGACGCCCCCGGCCGAGCCCGAGCTGGCCGTCGAGGAAGAGCCCGGATTCGATGCCTTTTTCCAGGAATACTTCGACGACGGATTCCACTCCTATTCTCCCGAACGGAAGGAAGCGCCGGCCCTCGAGAATTTCCTGTCGCGAAGCCCGTCGCTCTGGGACCATCTGAACTGGCAGGCGGACCTGACCTTTTTCGAGGCCAAGGACAAGGAGATCGCTCAGCTCATCATCGGCAACATCAACGAAGACGGCTACCTGACCGTCCCGGTGGAGGACATCGCCCGCCAGGCGGAAGCCGAGGTCCTGGCCGTGGAGGACATCCGCGAGGAGATCATGATGTTCGACCCGGTCGGGGCGGGCAGCCTGGATCTGAAGGAAGCCCTCCTGGCCCAGATGGAATACCTCCGCCTCAAGGACCCTGTCACCCGGGCCATCGTCAACGAGCACTTGCCGCTCCTCGAAAAATCCGATTACTCCCACCTGGCCAAGGTCATGAACATCCCCCTGACCGCGGTCAAGGTCCATATCGACATCATCAAGGGCCTCGACCCGGCCCCGGGCCGCAAATACTCCCAGGACCGGACGTCCTATGTCGTTCCGGACATCATCCTGACCAAAGAAGAGGGCGAGCTCCGCATCTCCCTGAACAACGAGGGGCTTCCCCGGCTGAGGCTGAACAGCTATTACCGGCGGCTCATCCAATCAGCCAGGAAGGACAACCCCGAGGCCTACCGCTACCTCAAGGACAAGATGAAAAAGGCCCTCTGGTTTCTGCGCAGCCTGGACCAGCGCGACCAGACGATCTACAAGGTGGCCCGCTACATCGTCGATAAGCAGAAGGATTTTTTTGAGAAAGGCCTGGAGTTCATCAAGCCCCTGACCCTGATCGAGATCGCCCAGGAGATCGGCGTCCACGAATCCACGGTGGGCCGGGTGGTGGCCAACAAGTACCTCCAGTCCCAGGAGGGGGTCTTCCCCTTGAAGTATTTCTTCCACAAAGCGCTGGCCGGGGATTTCGGCGAGGAGGTCTCTTCGCTGAGGGTCAAGGAGAAGATCAAGAAACTGGTCGAGGGCGAGGACCGGGACAACCCCCTCAGCGACATGGAGATCGAAGACATCCTGGCCAAGCAAAACTTCCGGATCGCCCGCCGGACCGTGGCCAAGTATCGCAAGCAACTGAAGATCGCGCCTTCGCATATCCGCAAGAGGAAGTCATTGATGGAGGGAACGCCATGATGGTGCATTACACGGCCCGCCGGACGCCCTTGGCCCCCGAGGTCAAGCAGTTTTGCGAAAAGCGGCTGAAGTCCCTGGAGAAGCTGATGCGGGGAGTGATCGAAGTGGACCTGATCTTCAGCGCGACCCGGAACCGGCAGATGGTGGAGATCCACGTCAAGGCCAAGGGCGCCGGGCTGGTGGTCCAGGAAGAAGGCCTGGAGCTGATGCGGGTCCTGATCCAGGCTTTTGACAACCTGGAAAAGAAGCTTAAGAAGGACAAGGAAAAATTCCGGGAGAAGAAGCGGCGCAAAGGACGCGAGATCATGCCGGAAGTGACGGTCCCGGCCGCCGCCGAAACCGGGCGCCGCATCATCCGCAGCGGCGACGTCTCGCCCAAGCCCATGTCCGCCGAGGAAGCCGCGCTCCAGCTCGACCAGACCAAGAGGGACATCCTGGTCTTCCGCAAGTTCGGGTCCGAGCGGTGGGCCATCCTCTACCGGCGCAAAGACGGCCATTACGGCCTGGTTGAACCGGAAGGCTGAGACATGGCTGAGAAAGGAAGGTCGGATGAGTAGGGGTCACCGAGCCTCGCGCTCCGGTCCGACGGCGACCGCAGCCGCGCGCCGGACCGATAAAGCCCTGGTCTCGGGCGGCCTGCTGGGCATCGCCGGCCTGGGCGTCCTCATCACCGGGGACAGCGGCATCGGCAAGAGCGAGAGCGCCCTGGAGCTCATCAGCCGCGGCCATCGCTTTGTTTCGGACGACGTGGTCGAGGTCCGGCGGCCCGGACGGGGCCGGGTCATCGGCCGGTCGCCGTCGCTGACCCGCCACTACATGGAGATCCGGGGCCTGGGCATCATCAACATCAAAGAGATCTTCGGCCCGCGCTCGGTCAAGCTCCAATCGCCCATCGACCTGGTCATCACCCTGCACAAGTGGGAAGGCAGCGGCGGGACGGACCGGCTGGGCCTTAGGTTTCCCGAGGACTATGTCCTCCTCGGGGTGCGCATCCCGCACCTGAATATTCCCGTGGCCCCCGGCCGGAACATCGCCACGCTGATCGAGGTCGCCTGCAAGGTCCAGCGCCTGCGGAAGAAGGGCTACCACGCTTCCCAGGAGATCGTCCTCAAGCTCGAACGGGCCCTCATCCGCCGGAGCCGCAAAGGGGTTGTGACCCGTGAAAAAAGATGACCGGTTCCTGATCATCACCGGCTTGTCGGGCTCGGGCAAGACCGTGGTCAGCCGTTCCCTGGAGGACCTCGGCTATTACTGCATCGATAACCTCCCGGCCAAGCTCATCCCCAACCTGGTGGACCTGTGGCTGCGCCGGGAGATGGAGATCGAAAAGATCGCCCTGGTCGTGGACATCCGCGAGCACGGCTTCCTGACGGTCTTCCCCCAGGTGTTGAAGGCCATCGGCCGAAAGATCACGCCCTGGGTCGTCTTCCTGGACGCCTCGAACGAGACGCTGGTCAAACGGTTCAGCGAGAGCCGGCGGCCGCATCCCCTCAGCCGTCGGCGGTCCATCCTGGACGGCGTCAACCGCGAGCGGAAGCAGCTGGCCGCCATCAAGGACATGGCCGACGAGGTCATCGACACCTCGGCCATGAGCCTGTCCGAGCTCAAAGCCCTCCTGGCCCGGCGCTTCCTCAAAAAGAAACGGCCGCTGCTCCAGGTGTTCATCACGAGCTTCGGCTACAAGCACGGCCTGCCCCTGGATTCGGACCTGGTCCTGGACACCCGCTTCCTGCCCAACCCTTTTTACAGCGACCGGCTGAAAGGCCTGACCGGCCTGAGCCGGCCCGTGCGGGATTTCGTCCTCAAATCCGACCTGACCGAGCTCTTCCTGACCGAGCTTTTCCGGTTCCTCGATTTCCTCATGCCGCGTTTCGTGGAGGAGGGCAAGAGCCACGTCCGGATCGCCATCGGCTGCACCGGCGGCCGGCACCGGTCGGTGGTCATCGCCGAGGCCCTCAGGTCCTACCTGAAGAAACGGAAATATGATATAAAGATAGTTCACCGGGATTTGCGCAAATGACCCGGACGGGACAATGATCGGCGGCATCATCGTTTCTCACGGCAAGCTGGGCGAAGAACTGCTCAACGCCCTGACCATTATCCTGGGGGAAGCCCCCAACATCGAGGCCATCTCCATCGGCTGGTACGACGACGTCGAGGAGTCGAAGCGGAAGATCAACCAGAGCCTCAAGCGGGTGGACCAGAAGAACGGCGTGGTCATCTTCACCGACATGTTCGGCGGCACGCCCTCCAACCTGAGTTTCAGCTTCCTCAAGGCCGACCGGGTGGAGATCGTCACCGGGGTCAACCTGCCCATGCTGATCAAGTTTGTCTCCCTCCAGCGCAGCAACAACCTCAAGGAAGTGGCCAAGAAAGTCGCCGAGCAGGGCAAGAAGAACATCCATCTGGCCAGCGCCCTCCTCAACTCCAAGCAGTGATCCGGGGTCCAGGATGATCGAAAAAGAAGTCTTGATCAAGAATAAGCTGGGCCTCCACGCCCGGGCCGCGGTCAAGTTCGTCAACCTGGCCAACCGCTTCGGCGCCCACGTCAAGATCATCAAGGACGGGGACGAGATCGACGGCAAAAGCATCCTGGGCATCCTGACCCTGGCCGCTACCCAGGGCACCAGCATCATGCTGAAGATCTCGGGCAAGGACGAGAAGGACGCCCTTAAGGCCCTCGAGACTCTCATTGACCATCGCTTCGACGAATCCGAGTAAGGCCATGGAATTGCAGCGCTTCAAAGGCATCGCCGTTTCTCCCGGCATCGCCGTGGGCGAGGTCTGGCTGACCGAGCCGGTCGTCTTCAGCTTCTATAAGGAAAGCATCCCCGCCGCCCAGGTGGACAAAGAGATGGAACGGCTGGCCCTGGCCGTGGGCCGGACCCGGCAGCAACTGGAACAGCTCAAGAGCGAGGTCAAGGAAAAGATCGGCACGGACCAGGCCTTCATCTTCGACGCCCATCTTCTTATCCTGGAGGACGCCTCTCTGCGGGCCAGCCTGGAACATATCATCCGCGGGGAGAAGGTCAAGGCCGAATGGGCCCTGTCCCGGGTCAATTCCAAATACCAGGACCTCTTCAAATCGCTCAAGGACGAGTACTTCCGCCAGCGGCGGTACGACATCTCCGACGTGCTGGCCAAGATCTACCGGAACCTGGAGCTGAAGAAGGAAGATCAGGCCGACGACGATAAGAAAAAGATCCTGGTGGCCCATGACCTGCTGCCCTCCGAGGCCGCCCTTCGGCTGAGCAGCGGCAAAATCCTGGCCGTGGCCCTCAACATGGGCGGGCCGACCTCCCACGCCGCCATCCTGGCCCGGTCCATGAACATCCCGGCCGTGGTCGGCCTCCACAACCTCACCGAGCGGGTCAAGAACGGCGAGACCATCATCGTCGACGGCACGGACGGCGAGGTCATCGTCAACCCCCCGTCCGCCCTCCGCAAGGAATTCGTCAGCAAGAAAGAGAAGTACGACCTCTACCGCCGCGACCTGCGCAAGACGGCCAAGCTGAGATCGGTCACCCTGGATGGGGTGCGGTTCACCCCCATGGCCAACATCGAGCTGCCCGAGGAAGTCGGACAGGCCCTGTCCATGGGCGCCGAGGGCATCGGCCTGTTCCGGTCGGAGTACATTTACCTGCAGAGGCCTTCCCTGCCGACCGAGGACGACCATTTTCAGGTCTATTCACGCCTGGCCAAAGCGGCCTATCCCTCGCCCGTTTACATCCGGACCGTGGACATCGGCGGCGATAAGACGTTCCCCCAGCTCAAGATCGAGAAGGAGCCCAACCCGGCCCTGGGCCTGCGGGCCATCCGCCTCTCGCTGAAGAACCGGGACGAGTTCCGGAGCCAGCTGCGGGCCATCCTTCGGGCGAGCACGCTGAAGAACGTCCGGGTCCTCATCCCCATGGTGACCGAGGCCGAGGAGATCGGCGAGGTCAAGCTTCTGTTCCAGGAGGTCAAGAAGGAGCTGCTGGCCGAGAAGGTCAAGGTGGACGAGCACATCCCCCTGGGGGTGATGATCGAAGTCCCGGCCGCGGCGGCCATGGCCGACATCCTTCTCCGGGACGTCGATTACGTCAGTATCGGGACCAACGACCTGATCCAGTACTACCTGGCCGTGGACCGGTCCAACGAGTTCGTCTCGCATCTTTACAAGCCGCTCCATCCCGCGGTGCTGAGGCTCATCAAGTTCGTCATCGATTCGGCCCAGCGGGCGGGGAAGGACGTGGCCGTGTGCGGGGAGATGGCCGCCGACCCGCTATCCGCCCTGGTCCTCCTGGGCTTGGGGCTCAAGACGTTCAGCATGAACCCCATCTTCATCCCGCGGGTGAAAAAGGCCCTGCGGGCCGTGGAGTACCGGACCGTTCACAAGATCGTCCAGGATTCGATCCATATGCGCACGGCCCAGGAAGTCGAAGAGCACATCATCGAGAAGATCCTGACCAAGCATCCCCTGGCCTTCCTCACCGGCCAGATGTGAGGCCGGCCGTCTGCGGACGGGCCGATATTTATCATTGACACCCCCCGGAGCCGATGATATGTTTTTTCCAAGGAAGGCAGACATCGCGAACTTCCTTAACGATGCCCGAAGCCGGACGTCGACATACCGTCGAGGAGTATCCATGAAAAACGCTAAGCTGACCGCTCTCGTACTGGCGATGACGGCCATGTTCGCTTGCATGATGCCGCTGCCGAAGGCGATCATCAAGCCCGATTCCCAATCCCGGAACGAAGTGATCATGACCAACGAGCTCAAGGCCCTGCTGGTCGATACCCCTCGGCCCAAGCTCGTCATCCGCGTGTCCAACCCGCCGGGGAACGTGACCGAGGCGGAAAAATTCAACGCCTACATCAACCTGGTCGAGAAGGCCCTCCTGACGAACGGATTCACGGTCCGCGACCGGGCCCTGCTCGAGAACCTGATGCGGTCGGGGAATGCGGACTACAGGACCATCGGCGAGAAGATCGACACCGACCTTATCATCGACATCCTGTCCCTGCAGTTCGACGTCCCGAACCACTTCACGACCTATCTCAACGAGACGACCGGCCAGAAGGAAACCTTCCGCTTCCCGGATAACGGCGTCGATTGTCCGCTGGCCAGACTGGAATGCCGGGTCACGATCGTCACCAAGGGCCAGCTGGGCGGCATGTTCACCTTTTATGCTT
>Ga0315281_10012356_pt1 | contig 11639 bp, 8 predicted proteins | sample YL17G07_0_MG_FD_204540 | JGI IMG/M metagenome (GOLD analysis project Ga0315281, IMG submission 204540) | Sediment microbial communities from Yellowstone Lake, YNP, Wyoming, USA - YL17G07_0 | ecosystem: Environmental > Aquatic > Freshwater > Lake > Sediment | place: USA: Wyoming | collected... | reverse complement strand
ATACCGCCAAGTGCTACGACTGCCACGGCAGCCATCGCATCCAGCGCGTGGCCGACGCGAACTCGACCATGCACCCGGCGAACCGGCTCAACGCCTGCCAGAAATGCCACCGGGACGCGACCCAGGGGTTCGTCACCTTCGAGCCGCACGCTACCACGCACGACTTCAAGCGCTATCCGCATGTCTGGCTCACCTCGAAATTCATGATCGCGCTGCTGGCCGGGGTGTTCCTGTTCTTCTGGTCGCACACGGCGCTGTGGTGGTACCGCGAATACCGCGACCGCCAGCAAGGCAAGAGCCGCCCGCACGTCATGATCGACGACTCTCTGCATTCGCAGGACAAGCAGTTCCAGCGCTTCGGCCCGGTCTGGCGCGCGGCGCACCTCGCCTTCGCGCTGAGCGTGATGACGCTGGTCCTCACCGGCATGGCGGTGCTGTTCGCCGAAACCGCGTGGGCGAAGGTGGTCATTTCGATCTTCGGCAGCCCGAAGGCGGCGGCGTTCGTACACCGCACCGCCGCCGTGATCATGCTGGGTATCTTCTTCGTGCACCTGGTGGTCGTTTTTCTGCGCATCGCGCGCAACCTGAGAAGCTGGCACTGGTTCGGTCCGGTTTCGCTGGTGCCCAACTGGCAGGACCTGAAGGACGCCGTCGCGATGTTCAAATGGTTCTTCGGCCTGGGCCCACGGCCCAATTTCGAGCGCTGGACCTACTGGGAGAAGTTCGACTACTGGGCGGTGTTCTGGGGCATGGCGATCATCGGCGGCAGCGGCATGATGCTCGCGTTCCCGGCGGCCACGGCGACGTTCCTGCCCGGATGGCTGTTCAACGTGGCCACCATCATCCACGGCGAAGAGGCGATCCTCGCCGCGGTGTTCCTGTTCACGGTGCATTTCTTCAACAACCACTTCAGACCGGACAAATTCCCGCTCGACACGGTGATGTTCACGGGCGCGGTGCCGCTTGAGGAATTCAGGCGTGAGCACGCGCTGGAGTACAAGCGGCTGGTGGAGAGCGGAGAGCTGTCCAAGCACCTCGTGGACGCCCCGTCCGAGCCGATGACGCTCGGCTCGAAGATCCTCGGCTTCAGCCTGATCGCGTTCGGCCTGCTGCTGCTGGTCTTCGTCATGACGGGTTGGATCGGCAGCATGGTTTCCGCATGATGCGAAAAATTCTCGCCTGCCTGGTTCTTGCGGCCAGTCCCGCGCTGACGCACGCCCAGCCTGCGAAGCCGCCCGCGCAATTGGAATTGCGCCCGATCTTCGCGACGGTGCCCGATATTATTGAAGGCAGGCGCCTCGCCGAGGTGTCGTGCGCGCGCTGCCACGGCGCCAATGGCATCAGCACCACGGCGGGCGTTCCGCACATCGCCGCGCAGCGCTCGCCCTACCTGTACACGCAGTTGCGCGCCTACCTGCAGGGCTCGCGCCCGCAGAGCGCGATGACCGGCGCGGTGAAATTCCTCAGCGACGACGCGCTGGTCAAGGTGGCCGCGTACTTCGGCACGCTCGACCCCCCGCGTCCAGCCGCCGCTCCCAAACCCGCTGCCAAGGCGACAGCACAGAAGGATCCGCTGCTCGCCGGCAAGGCGGCGGCGGAGTCCTGCGCCGGCTGCCACGGCGATAGCGGAGTGAGCAAGACGCCGGGCTCTCCCAGTCTCGCGGGGCTCGATCCGAAATACCTGGTCGCGGCGACGAATGCCTACAAGAGCGGCCAGCGCAAGCACGAGCTCATGAAGTCGCTCGTCGCCGGCGTGAGCGACGCCGACGTAGGCAATCTGGCGCTGTTCTACGCGCTGCAGAAGCCGGCGCGCGCCGGCGCGCCGGCCGCGGGCGACGCGGCGGCAGGCAAGGAAGCGGCCGCCGCCTGCGGCGGTTGCCACGGCGACAAGGGCGTCGCCACCGACCCCGCGAATCCAAGCCTCGCGGGCCAGGACGCGCAGTACCTCGCCACGGCGACACAGGCCTACAAGGACGGCACGCGCAAGGACGAGGCGATGAAGGCAATGGTCGCCGCGCTCGATGACAAGGCGATCCGCGATCTCGCGGCGTTCTACGCCGCGCAGCAGCCGCAAGCGCCCAGGGTGCGCAAGCCGCTCAGCCTGGCGGAGTTGACCGAACGCTGCGACCGCTGCCATGGGGTCAACGGCAACAGCATCGATCCCATGGTGCCCGCGATCGCCGCGCAACGCGCGGACTGGCTCGAGCAGGTCCTGAACGCCTACCGTACCGGGGCGCGCAAGAGCGCGGCCATGGCGGCGATGTCATCCATCATGAGCGAGGCCGAGGTCAAGGAACTCGCCACCCACTATTCGCGCCAGAGCGCGCGCGCGGTCACCTTCATCGCGCTGCCCAACAGATAACCAGAGCCGGGGAACCAGTGCCCGCAAAGGAAACGACCGTGACCGAGACCCCCGTCCACCGGCTCTTCTATCACTTCTCAGAAATGCCCGCGAGCGTGCGCGTGCTTTACACTTCCGTGCTGCTGGTGCTGGGGCTGGCGTACCTGTTCGCGCTGATCTACCTCGTCCACACCTACTCGGGCAAGGACGGCAATCCGATGACCCTGTCGTACGACGACATCGTCATCGCCTATAGCGGCACCGCCAAGGGCTCGAAGCTGGAAGCGGCGCTGCGCGGCTCGATGTCGGTGATGCTGCCGCTCGAGGAAAAGAACACCCTCCTCGACTGGGCAAAAGAAGGCGCCGAGCGCACCAAGTTCGAGGCCGGCATCCGGCCGATCCTCGACAAGCGCTGCCTCGCCTGCCATGACGGCAGCAATCCGAACCTGCCGAACCTGAACGGGCACGACAACGTCCTCAAGGTCACCGAGCATGACACCGGCACGGCGTTGTTCACGCTGGTGCGCGTCTCGCACATCCACCTCTTTGGCCTCACCTTCGTTTTCTTCCTCGTCGGCACGATCTTCAGCCACGCCTACGTGCGTCCGGTCTGGTTCAAGTGCACGGTCATGGCGATGCCGTTCATCTGCCTGGTGCTCGACGTAAGTTCCTGGTACTTCACCAAGCTGTACAACCCCTTCGCCTGGGTGGTGATGATCGCGGGCGGCATCATGGGCATGTCGTTCGCCTTCATGTGGGTCGTGTCCATCTACCAGATGTGGTTCGCGCGCGCGCCCGCCGCCGTGACCGGCCGCGCGGCGCACGACCGAACCGACGTGGGCTGAAGCTTGCCGTTGCGAGGAATCCGATGAAACGATTTCTGGTCAGTCTTGCATGCGCGGCGGCACTCGCCGGCTGCAGCGAACGCGAACGTCCCGCCAAGCCCGCCGCGGCAGTGCCGAGTGCAGTAGCGGGCGATCTCAAGGCAGGCAAGACGTTCGCCGAGACCGAGTGCAAGGGGTGCCATGGCCTGGACGGCGGCAGCGTCGCGCCGGGCGTTCCGCACCTCGCCGCGCAGCAGGAGCGTTACCTTCTCGGCGCGCTGAAAGCCTACAAGGAGGGCAAGCGCACGCACGCCGCCTTGAAAGTTATCGCGGCCCGCATGAGCGAGGCCGATGTGCGCAATGTGTCCGCCTACTACGCGAGCCTGCCCGCGTCGGGGTTGGCGCCGGCCAAGGACGTGTCGCACATCTCCCCCTACGAAAGGGGCAGGTCGAGCGCGGCGGCCTGCGCGAAGTGCCACGGCGAGGACGGCAACAACACCGCGCCCGGCATCCCGAGCCTGGCCGGGCAGCAGCCCCGCTACCTGATCGCCGCGCTCCAGGAGTACGTGCGGGGAGAGCGCAAGTCCTCGCCGATGCACGCCGCAATGCGCGCGCTGTCGCCCGTGGACCAGGAGGCCGTGGCGATATTTTTCGCCTCGCACGCCCCCGCCGAACGCGCTGCGCCGGTCGCCGGTGACGCCGCCGCGGGCGCGGCGCTGAGCGCGGTCTGCAGCGGCTGCCATGGCCTGCACGGAGTCAGCGCCGATTCGATGACACCGAATCTCGCCGGGCAGGACTTCAAGTACCTGGTGGAAGCGATCAAGGCGTACCGCACCACGCGCAAGCGCGACAAAATGCGCCTCTACATCACGGGCCTCGGCGACAAAGACATCCAGAACATCGCCGCGTATTACGTTACGCAGAAATCCGGGCCCGCGGAACGCGGCCAGACCATGGTGCGGGACCTGACCGAGAAATGCGACCGCTGCCACGCGGCCAGCGCGGGCAATCCCGCGATGGTGGTGCCGAAGATTGCCGGACAGGACCGCGACTACCTGGTGATGGCGCTGCGCGCCTACCGCGACGATCGCCGCGAAAGCACCACCATGCACAAGATGAGCCTGCCCTACGGCGACGCCGTGATCGAGAGCATCGCCTCCTACTACGCCAGCCAGCCGACGAATTAGACTAACGCAACGTGACTGGCGTCCTATCGACTACCGGATCTGAAGTCTCTCATCGCGAGAGGGAGTTTCGCGCGTCCGCATGGATCCGAATCCATCCGCGGAAATCTCTACAAGCATCTGCCTCGTGCTCCGGGCTAACGCTTTGTACAGGATGGTTTCGGCAGCCTCTTCCATGTCCCGCGTGAACCGCGGTACCCATTTCAACAGGTGTTCATGCAGAAACGTCTCCGCGATTCCGCCGCTGCGAGGCGTTTTCCCGTTCTCCTCACTCGCACGCTGGAAGACTAACGATAGAAAGTTCAATTCGGCGCCAATATGATCGGGCATGACAGTCGGCTCATCGACGGCTACTCCGAAATCCGCATAGGCCCTTTTCGCCTCATCAGCGGCATCCTGCATCATCATTTTTTTCTGTGACGTGTAAACCGACTCCCACGGCGGGCACGGCAGTCTGTAGGGGCCGATAAAGAGCCGCGTATAGTCCCATAGCACGTCTTCCAATATCTTATCGGAAGCCGCGTCGATGCTTTCCAACGCGCTTTTCAGCTCCACGAAATAAATGGACGTATCGTCGGTCAGCAAAGACCGCCAGCCGATAATTGCCTCCCGTGAAGGTTTGCACAGATACATGCTGCTCAGCAGCTTCGAGGCTCTCGGTGGATCGATAATGATCGCCATCGTAGTCGTCGCAAGGTCCACGGAAAGCGCGAGGCGTGATAGTGCCGCCCCGCCTTCGCCTTATGATTTGATCCCGGAGAACCGTACCGAAGGAATCGTGAGCTTCGGATCGGCGAATCCGGGCAACGCGTTTACCAGTGGCCGTCGATAGATTTCCGGCGGGGTCTTCTGCGCATCGATGTCGGAGAGTTTGCCGTGCCAAAGGGCGTAGCCGGGACACGTCCTCACGCAGGCCGGCGGCAGTCCTTCCTTAAGCCGGTGAATGCACAGCGTGCACTTGTCCATTTTTTGCGTTTTCTCGTTGAAGACCGGCGCGCCGTAGGGGCAGGCCGCGGCGCAGCGCTTGCAGCCGTTGCACTTGTCTTGGTCGATCAGAACCGCGCCGAACTGCGGTTCCTTGGTGATCGCGTCGACGGGACAGGACTTGATGCATGCCGGGTCTGCGCAATGATTGCACGCCGTCGACAGATAGCGCACTTTGGGGTTCGGATATTTGCCTTCCTCGCGGATGATGACCCGGCGCCGTCGCACGCCGACCGGGAGGTCGAATTCCTGCTTGCATGCGGCCTCGCACGCCCGGCAACCGATGCAATTGTTCTCGTTGTAGTACCAGCCAATCTGATTCGGATTCGCCGCCATTTGTCTCTCCCGACTATGCCTTCATCAGCTTGACGCCGATTTCCTTGGTCACGATCTGGCCGCTGAACTTTTCGGCCTTGCCCGCAAAGAACTGGCCATCGGCGGTCCCCGCCGGGGACCACGTGTTGATCTTGTTCAACGCTCCCCGCGCCACCTTGCCGAATCCAGAATGACCGTATCCGTGCTGGAGGGCCACGACTTCTGGATGGATTCTCTCGGTCACCTGGACCGTGCCCTTCGCTTTCGCGTGGGGCGACTCAATCCAGATCGCGTCCCCGTCCTTGAGGCCCAGTTTGGCCGCGGTGACTGAATTGATGAGCAACGGGTTATCCGGCTTCATTTCCATCAGGTAGGTGTTGTTGAAAGTCCGCGAGTGCGTATGCTCGTTCTGCTTGAAGCCGACCAGGTAAAGCGGGAATTGCGATGTCGGCCTGTCTTCGGGTTCGCTGTATTCGGGCAGCCCGGATAGCTTGGCCTTCTTCAGCAACTCGGAGGAGAGTTCCAACTTGCGGGTCGGGGTGCTGAACCCGTTCTGGATCTTGCCCCCAATTCTCACCCCGACGGCCTTTCCGCTCTTGTCTTTCGCGAGGCCGCTCTTGTCGTCGACGCTGCCGCCATCGGGCAGCTTCACTTCCTTGCGGAACTTCTCATACTCGGTCTCGCCGGTCATCGCCAGGGTGGATTTCTTGTATGCCTCCCAGCCCTGCTCCTTCGCAAAGGGCGTGGGATTGTACTCATTGGCATAAAAGGCGTCGTAAGAGACATCGGTAGGCGAATTGCCTTTCTTGTCCTTCAGCCCCATCTTTTTCATTACCGCCATCCAGAACTCGACCTCGGTAAGACCATTGATGACGGACTTGACCACCGGTTTCCTCAGACCCAGCACCGGCCAGGTGACCCAGTACCCGCTGAAGTCATAGCGCTCGAGATAGACCGATCCGGGGATCACGATATCGGCGAGTTCTGCCGTCTCGCTCATGAAAATGTCGTTGACGACGACGTATTCGAGCTTCTTCATGAACTCGATGTTCTTGCGCGTGTTGGGGACGGACATCACGAAGTTCTGAAACACGAACACGCCCGCCTTCGGCACGCCCGATCCCGGCGTCGTTTCCTTACCGGACAGAACCACGTCGCGAGTCTCGACATAAATGCCGGAACCGTGGCCGAGCAGGTATTTCGTGCCCTTGCCGTCCACGCGTGGTTTTTTCAGTGAGGCAAGATCCACTTCCACGGCCTGATGCTGGGTGCCGATCCTCTTCGGCTCTATCATCGTTCCGGGCTTGTCGATCATTCCGAGCAGCGCAGGGAGCACCGTGATCGCGTAGCCGCCCAGGGTGGCGTTGGTGTGATGCCCCGGGCCGCTCCAGACGTCGATGCACACGGGTTTTCCGGCTCTTGCCGTCTCGCCGATTTCGGTGGCGATACGCTCGATCGTAGATGCCGGGATCGAGGTGATTTTTTCAGCCCACTGCGGCGTTTTGTCGGAGACATACTTCGCATAGTCGTCGTAGCCCACGCACCATTCGTCGATAAAGGGCTTGTTGACAAGCCCTTTCTTGACGAGCACGTGTCCGATGGCCAGCGCGAAGGCCCCATCAGTTCCGGGCCGGATGGGAATCCATTCGTCCGCCTTGGCGCCGGTCTGGCTGCAGAAGGGATCCACGTACACCATCCTGGCACCCTTGGCGCGGCCGCGGTTCCAGGTCCCCGGAAGGTGGATCCACTTGGTGGCGCCGAGCATGTTCCAGCCGAAGACCAGTGCGTACGCGGTGTCCTCGAAGTCGGCCAGTGGACGCTCGTTCCCCATCGAAAGCTTGAACGAGGCTTTGCGGGCGACGTCGCAAAGATTGGAGTGGTTGTGATAATTGGGCGTGCCATACATCTTGCACAGATCCTGCTGGATGTGGGTGAAGCTGTGGTCCTCGCTGAACCAGGCGAGACTCTCCGCGCCGTATTTTTCGCGGATCTTCCCGAGATTCTCTGCAACATGGGCAATCGCTGCGTCCCAGGAGATGGCCTTCCACTTGCCGCTGCCCCGCTCACCTATTCGGACCATCGGGCTCTTCAGCCGATCGGGGTCATACAGCGTCCTGAGCCCCGAGTTGCCCTTGGAGCAGAGTCGCCCGGCCGCGTCGCGATCCCCTCCATACAGCGCTGCCAGATCGGCAACCGCCTTCTCGTAGTTCCCCGAGGTGTTGGCGATGTTGCAGGGATTCGCCATCCCCTCGATCTTGACCGCGCGTCCATTGACGACGTGGACCTTGATCCCGGACTGGCCGCCGCACATGTTGCAGTTGCTGTAGATCCACTCCCCTTCCTTGAGGCTCCTTTCCTGCGCGCTGGCCTCCCGGAACAGGCCAAGTTTGCCATCCCACAGAAGACCACTCGCGACAGCGGCGCCGGCAAGAGCCGACGACCATTGGAGGAACGACCGGCGGCTAAATTGTTCGCCCGTGACTTGCTGAAACAGAGTTTCTTCTTCGTCCGATATGATTCGATCGTTGCTCATCGACGTCCTCCGCTATTGAGCATACAAATTCTTGGCACCCTTGATCCCGCCGCTGTGGCAGCCCGCGCACATCTGGGGATCGACCTGTTTGCGCAGCGCGCCTGCGGAGACATCGCGTAAGTCGACAGACTGATGACAATCGGCGCAACCTTTGGGCGTGGTGAGCTTCGATTCGATGTGTAGCCGGTGGTAAGTCTTGATGTTCCTGTTCAGAGACACGCCAGTCGCGATTTTGGCGTGGCATGCGAGGCAGTCCTTGTTACTGAACTTTCCTGCATTCGCATGAAGGTCGACGAGATTTTTCCCGGCGCCGCCTGCTCCCGCTGGGTAGCCAGCGATCATGGCCGTCGCCAACCCGGCGAGTAGGGTCAGTTGCATCAAGGTCGTGCGAAAACTGTTTCTGGTCATTTCTTTCTCCCCTGCTGGAGCCCCGAGGAATGATGATGGTCAAAAAGTTTTCTTTTTTATCTCGAACTGAGAAATCGCCCGCGCCGTTCCGCGATGAGAACTTCGATGGCTGTGCCGCGTACGTCGGCCTCCACAGTCTGGCGAACTAGCTCGCGAGCCCGATGGCGCGGTTGAGAAACCGGAACCCTCCCTTGCCTTGAAACACTCTTCATGATTATTCTTCATGATTAGTACTGCTAATGTATTGCTCTCTTTTGCGTTAGATCAATGCATCGCCTCTTTTGTGTTGAGATAGGTCAAGGAAACGGGCAATTGGCGGCGAAAAGTGCATCCATAAAGGATTTGATGAAACCGAAATAAACTCGCGCCGACGCGCGCTTACGCGCCCGGAAGGCGCTTGTGCGCCAGACTCCGCCGACGATGGTTTCCAACATGAAAACGGCCCTCAAACGGGCCGAAAGGGACTTCCGGGAACGCCACGCGCACGCGGGGAGCCTTCTTCGCGCCGCGGCGCATTCGCTTCACATGGCGATATTACGCGGTAATGCTTCAGAAAGTCCGGTGATCGAAGCGCACTTCGAGGGGCCGAGGCAAGTCGGCCTTCTGAATCCTCACCGTGACAACGTACTGCGTCTTCGCCATCAGCCTGAAGTAGTTGCCGTAGCTCGCCGCGCCGCCGACCGTGACCGGCTCCAGCGCTTTCGTTTCCCCGGACATGCCTAGCTGTTCGACCCGCGCCTCCACCTTCGCGTTCGCAATCGGCGCCTTGCTCGACGCGTCGAGCAGCGACACGTTGACATGGAAATAGCCCGATCCCGAGGGAACCCCGCCGTGCATCGATCGCTCGACGGAGCCTTCGGGTGCCTTGCGCAGGGACTCCGCCGAAACGAATCCCAGCTGAACATCCACGCCTTCGATGGTTTTGGATTGCCCGCCGGTCCTGCCCAACGCAGTCAAAGGCGCGGCCTTCGGCTTCGCCGAAGCACCTGCCGGATTGAACATGTAGTTGATCGCGTTCTTGATTTCGCCGTCGGTCAGGTCTGCCTTGTCGCCGCGCGCGGGCATGCCGCCGTGGCCGCGAATCGCCGACAGCACCAGGGCGTCGATTCCCTGCGTGAGCCTGGGAGCCCAGGCGGCGCGATCGCCGATTTTCGGCGCGCCGCCCTCGCCCTTGGTATGGCATTTCGCGCACTGCGCGTCGACGACCTGCTTGCCGCTGCGTTCGACGGCCATGTCCTTAGCGCTGGCGGGCTCTTTCCACTTGCCGCCCGACTTGTTCACCATGTAGGCCACCGCGCGGCCGATTTCCAGATCGGTGAGATCGAGCTTGCCGCCGTGCGACGGCATTTCGCGCATCCCCTTCAACGCATGCTGCGTGAGGCTGCTAAGCCCCTGGGAGGTGCGCTTGCCCCAGGCCTTCCTGTCGCCGATCTTCGGCGCGCCGCTGGCGCCGCTCGCGTGGCAGCCGGCACACACCGCGTCCACTACGTCCTTGCCGCTGCGCTCGGCGGCCTGCGAGAACCCCGCCTGTGTCAGCGCGAAAAGCGTTACCGCCACCAGTCCCGCCCGCTTGCTATTCAAGGTCGTCTCCATCATGCAATGCTACCAATTTTGGCTCCCCGGCGCACAGCCTAGATAAAGCTCTCATAGTGCGGATCGAACATCCGCGAGCGCATATGGGCCTCCAAATCCGCCGGCCGTGCGCTGCCGGCGAGCCCGGCGCGATACGCGGCCTCGGCAACCGCGGTCGCGATGCGCGCCGATACATCGCGGATGCGCGGCAGCGCCGGATAAAGGCTGCCCTGCGCGAGATCGGAGTCGGAGACCTGTTCTGCGAGCGCGTGCGCCGCGGCGAGGAACATCTCGTCGGTGACGTGGCGCGCGCGGCTGACGATCGCGCCCAGGCCGATGCCCGGGAAAACGTAGGAATTGTTGCCCTGGCGCGGCACGTAGGTACGGCCCTCGAGCGTCACCGGATCGAAGGGGCTGCCGCAGGCGAACAGCGCGCGCCCCTCGGTATGGCGGTAGGCCTCCTCGGCGGTGCATTCGGCCTTGGAGGTCGGGTTGGAGAGTGCGAACACGATCGGCTGGCGGTTGATGCTCGCCATCTCCTCGAGGACTTCGCGCGTGAAGGTGCCGCCCACCGCGGCCACGCCGATGATCGCCGAGGGTTTCAGCGCCTTAACCGCCGCGAGGAAATCCGCCACCGGCGCGCGCTCGTGCGCGTAGGCGAGCTTGTGCGCGGCGAGCCCGGTCCGCCCTTTTACCACCAGACCGTGGGAATCGACCAGCCAGCAGTGCTTGCGCGCCGCGTCCTCCGGCAACCCCTGCGCCACCATGGCGGCGACGACGAGGTCGGCGATGCCGGTCGCGGCCTCGCCCGCCCCCAGGAACAGGATGTTCTGCTCCGCGAGCTTCGCGCCGGTGACGCGTAGCGCCGAGTAGATCCCCGCCAGCGCGACTGCCGCCGTGCCCTGGATATCGTCGTTGAAGGTGCAGATGCGGCCGCGGTATTTCTGCAGCAGGCGAAACGCATTGTGGTTGGCGAAATCCTCGAACTGGATCAGCACGCCGGGAAATACGCGGTGCGCGGCGGTCACGAACTCCTCGACCAGCTCGTCGTAGGCCGCGCCGTGCAGGCGGCGCTGCCGCAGCCCGATGTAGTAAGGGTCCGCCAGAAATTCCTCGTTGTTGGTGCCCACGTCGAGCATCACCGGCAGGCAAAGCCGCGGGTGGATTCCTGCGCACGCGGTGTAGAGCGAGAGCTTGCCGACCGGAATGCCCATGCCGTTGGCGCCGAGATCGCCCAACCCGAGGATGCGCTCGCCGTCGGTGACCACGATGATCGCGGCCGGATAAGGCCAGTTGCGCAGCACCTGCTCGACGCGGCCCTGGTCGTTGGCGCCGATAAAAAGGCCGCGCGGGCGCTGGAAGACGTGACCGTACCTCTGGCAGGCGAGCCCCACCGTCGGTGTGTAGATGAGCGGCTGCATCTCGTCGATGTGATCGACAACGACGCGAAAGAACAGCGATTCATTGCGGTCGTGCAG
>Ga0315281_10012355_pt1 | contig 11639 bp, 9 predicted proteins | sample YL17G07_0_MG_FD_204540 | JGI IMG/M metagenome (GOLD analysis project Ga0315281, IMG submission 204540) | Sediment microbial communities from Yellowstone Lake, YNP, Wyoming, USA - YL17G07_0 | ecosystem: Environmental > Aquatic > Freshwater > Lake > Sediment | place: USA: Wyoming | collected... | reverse complement strand
TTCTGGATTGACCTTGCCAGCTGTCCGCCGATTGATCCAGAAATGCTTGATGTTATACAGGGGCATATGTCCAGTTTGTAATACCGTCATCTTTGATGACTCATAACTACTTAACGTAGTAGTACTAAGTCATTAAGTTACTCAATGGCTTACTAATCAGTCCATAATTGTATGGACACTGAAGACTAAACAAACATATTTGAGATTTGCCCAACTTTAGTCCCCTCCCCCTGTCGATGGGGTGAGGGTGGGGGTGGACAAAAAGCAATCTGGTCCCCCCTCCCCTTCATCCCCTCCCACCGAAGGGAGGGGAGATTTTCGCAAGAATATGTCTAATCAATTATGGACTCCTTAGTAATGACCGAATAACTAAGAAGAATTTAATCTTGGATTTGAAATAGATCATTTTGTTAGAGAATAGACCTTGACAGTACATACCAAACGGGGCGCACGGAGACGGATAAGCCGGTCGGAAAGGCTTCGAGGCGGACCTTTTACTGATCAGCACCTCCGGTTCGCCAGGTTGTTAGAGTTTCCTTGAAGTGAAATCGCCTGGTTCTTTCCATCCGTATGAAAATCGCCATTCGAAGCATTGAAGAGCGGTTTGTCCGTCTCCGACTTTGCAACTGACAGGTAAATTATTTCACCAATTGATTAAAAAATGTTAGAATAAATGGTTATGAATATCCATTTTTTTAAATTCGCCTCCTTTCTTTATCTATTTGGGACGTTGGCCTATTTAGCCTATATCATTTTTCTTAAAGGGGCCCTCTCTAAAATAGCGGCCACTGCCGTGTCCATTGGTTTCGTTTCCCACACCCTGGCCCTCATCACGAGGTATGTGGAAGCCGGCTATACTCCTGTGACCAATCTCTATGAATCTCTCTCCTTTTTTGCATGGATGATCATTGGCATACTTCTAATGGCTAATCTCAAATATAAGGTCAAGGTCTTAGGCGCCTTTCTCACTCCCATTGCCCTCATCCTCATGCTCTTTGCTTTTGCCCTCCCCAAAGAAATCTTTCCCCTGGCTCCAGTTTTAAAAAGTTTCTGGCATCCTTTCCATGTGATCTTTGCTTTTTTGGGCAATGCCATCTTCACCCTAACCTTCTGTTGCGGGGTAATGTATTTAATTCAGGAGCATCAACTCAAATCGAAAAAGATGGGGGCGATCACGAAAAGACTTCCTCCTCTGAATCTTCTGGATGATCTGAGCTACCAGTCCCTCAAGTTTGGGTTTCCACTATTGACCCTGGGGATCATCACGGGTGCCGTTTGGGCAGAATATGCCTGGGGACGATATTGGAATTGGGATCCCAAAGAAACATGGTCCCTGATCACCTGGCTTCTCTATGCGGCACTGCTCCACCAGCGTCTGACGGTTGGATGGAGGGGACGGAAGGCAGCCATTATGGCCATTGTAGGATTCCTGGCTATCCTCTTCACATTTCTTGGTGTGAACCTCCTTCTCTCGGGACTTCATGCTTATTCTAAATGGTAAGTTTTATGAAAATGTCATTTAGGTAACGGTTAGGAAGCCCGTTTGGTTTAAGGTTAGAGGGCTAAGTGAAGTTCATAAGACCTGCCTTCGCCGAAGCGGCTACGCGCAGGCAGGCCAAGAACGTAACCAAATAACGAAACGGGCCCTGTACCTTTGATGTTGGACCTAATCTTTTATGATAACGGCCTTATTTGGCCTAGGGTGCTCTGCTCTTTAGTACTAAGTTGTTTATGCTATGGTACAGGGCGGGCATCTTTGCCCTAACCTTTATACAAAACTTTTACTTTCTCTGTACAAATGGAACTCCTTGTCGTTGGATTAAATCATAATACGGCACCCATTCAGATTCGCGAATGCTTGGCCTTTCCAGAAGATAAAATGGAAGACGCCCTCTCCAAGGTCCATGCCCTGCCTTCTGTAAAAGAAAACATGATTGTCTCCACTTGCAATCGGGTAGAGGTTTATGCCGCCACACGAGAGACAGAAAAAGCCATTCACGATTTGAGAGACTTCCTCTCTCAATACCACGGCATCTCTTTGAAGGAATTTGAAAAAACTCTTTACACCCATGTTGGAGAAGAGGCCGTCAGGCATATTTTTCGAGTCGCCTCTAGCCTTGACTCAATGGTCTTGGGAGAACCTCAAATTTTGGGCCAGATCAAAGATGCCTACGATTTCTCTCAACAGGTCAAAACCTCCGGCCTCATCCTCCATCGACTTCTCCACCGAGCTTTTCATGTGGCAAAAAGGGTCAGAACCGAGACGAAAATCGCCATTAGTGCAGTATCGGTCAGTTCGGTCGCGGTCGAGTTAGCTGAAAAAATCTTTGGGACTCTCGAAAAGAAAACCGTCTTGCTCATTGGAGCCGGAGAGATGTGTGAACTGGCCGCCCGACATCTCGTCTCTGGAGGGATAGAGAAAATTCTGGTGACCAACCGCACCTATGAACGGGCTGTGTCCCTGGCTCAGGAATTTAGAGGAGAAGCCATCCCTTTTGAAGCGATGGGACTGGGTTTGAAGAAAACCGACATCGTCATCAGCGCCACCAATTCGCTCCAATATCTTCTCGGACATGACCAGATCACTAAGGTCATGAAGGGCCGCAAACAGAAGCCGATCTTCTTCATTGATATCGCCGATCCTCGAGATATCGAACCCAAAGTGGGTGATATCGAGAACGTCTACCTCTACAATATCGATGACCTTCAGAAAGTGGCCAACGAAAACATCAAGGATCGTAAAAAGGAAGCACAGAGAGCAGAGACGATTGTCCAGGACGAGGTAGTTAAATTCGTCAACTGGTATCGATCTCTCGATGTGACTCCCACCATCGTTGCTTTAAGGAAAAAGTTTGAAGAAATCAGAAAGAAGGAGTTAGAAAAAACCCTTTCCCTCCACCCCAATCTATCTGACAAGGAGAAGAAATCCTTGGAGGCCCTCACCTCTGCCATTATTAATAAGATTCTCCACGCCCCTATCGCCCTCCTCAAACAAACCAATGAGGAGGCGATGGCTGACCTTTATCTCGATGCCCTCCATGCTCTATTTGGATTGCCAGAGAAATCTTTAGAAACATTCTTAGAAAAATTCGGAGAAGGGGAAGAAAGGGAGGAAACCAATCTCGAAGATGCTTTATGAACTCAAAATCGGAACCCGTGGAAGTCAGCTTGCCCTTTTTCAGGCCAATTGGGTGAAGGATCAACTGGTCCAGACCCATCCTGGTCTCAAGGTGACACTGATCAAAATCAAAACCACAGGAGATAAAATTCAGGATGCTCCATTGGCGAAGATTGGAGGGAAGGGTCTTTTCGTCAAGGAAATCGAGGAGGCACTCATTCAAAAAAGGATCGACCTCGCTGTGCACAGTATCAAGGATGTCCCCACCGAATTTCCTCAAGGTCTCCATCTTTCTGTCATCACCCAAAGAGAGGATCCACGGGATGTTTTCATCTCAAGGAACGGAAAGACATTAAAGGATCTTCCTCAAAACGCAAAGATCGGCACCAGCAGCTTGAGGCGGCAGGCCCAGTTGCTTCATTTCAGAAGCGACCTTGAACTGATTCCTTTGAGGGGAAATTTAGATACGCGACTGAAGAAGTTAAAAACGATGAACTTAGATGGAATTGTCCTGGCTCTTGCAGGGGTGAAAAGATTGGGCCTTGAAGAGAGAATCACAGAAATTATTCCCACAGACATTTCTCTCCCTGCGATCGGACAGGGGGCATTGGGAATCGAGACAAGACTGAATGACAAGATGGTTGAAGAACAAATCCAATTTCTCAATGATAAAGATTCCTGGATCGCTGTTTCAGCAGAGAGGGCCTTTCTCAAGAAACTGGAAGGAGGCTGCCAAGTTCCCATCGCGGCCTTTGCCAGAGCAGTCGGGACCACTCTTCAAATCGATGGATTGGTGGGAACGATAGACGGGAAGAGACTTATCAGACATCGTATGGAGGGACCCATCGAGAAAGCGGAATCGCTCGGGATCGAACTGGCTGAGATCCTCTTGGGCAAAGGAGCAAAAGAGATTCTTGATGAGGTCTACCAAAGGTCATCTTCAGGTTAAGGTTAAGATGCCAGTTTGGGCAAAGGGGGAGGTCATGTGTTTTTCCTCATTTAGCCCTAACCCATAGACACTAAACCAAACAGGCTTCCTAACCCACAGACAAAAGACCTTTTTCATAATTTTCATTTTCCATTGGAACCAAATTCACCATGGATAAAGCTTCCCTTGTCGGAAAAAAAATCTTAATCACCCGAGCCCGTAAGCAGTCGGGTGAATTTGCGACCCAACTTAAAAAGCTGGGGGCAGAGGTGATTGAATTTCCCACTATTGAGATCGTCCCTCCCCTTCGTTGGAAGGAACTCGATCAAGCCATCGATCAATTGAAATCCTATGACTGGATCATCTTCACCAGCGCCAACGGAGTCCATTTCTTCTGGCAAAGGCTGAGGGAGACAGGGAAGTCTAATCGTCTCCCCTCTTCTCTTAAGGTGTGTGCTATTGGACCTGCTACGGCTAATCAATTAAAGGAGAGGGGCGTTTCTGTCCACTATATCCCGAAAGAGTTTATCGCCGAGGCCATCCTTAAAGGATTTGAAAAGATGACGATCAAAGGAAAACGAATCCTTCTGGCTCGTGCTAAAAAGGCGCGGGATATTCTCCCAAAAGGCTTGAGAAAAATGGGCGTAGAAATAGATGTGGTGGAGGCATACCGAACGGTCAAACCAAAGGGAGGGTCGAAGCGATTGAAGAAGCTCCTGACAGAAGGAGGCATCGATGTCATTACCTTCACCTCTTCTTCGACCGTCAATCATTTTGCCGAACTCCTTAATAAAGAAGACCTTAAAAAGCTTTTAAAAGGCATCGCCATTGCTTGTATTGGACCGGTGACTGCCAAAACGGCAAAGGAATGGGGAATGAAAGTCCAGATTCAGCCAAAACAATATACCATCCCTGGATTGACAAAAGCAATCGCCGAATATTTTGATAAGAAATTCCCATAATCCCCCTCTATCCCCCTTTAAAAAAGGGGGATTTATTTTTCTCCTCCCTTTACTAAAGGGAGGTTGGGAGGGATTAGGATTGGCCAAATGCCTGTAGAAGTCATCCTCTTTGATCTTGGCAATGTGATTCTTCCTTTCAACCATTTCCAGATCGCAGAAAAACTTTCCCCGTTCGTTCAAAGAAGAGAATTTCAAGATCCCCAAAGAATATTTTCATCCCTCTTCGATATTGAAAAAGGATTAATTAATAATTTTGATGTTGGAAAAGTCTCCCCTCAGGAATTTTTTCAATCTGTAAATCAAAATCTTGACCTCTCTATTTCTTTTGATGAGTTTATCCCCATTTGGAACCATATCTTTGTAGAAGATCAAGAGGTCTCGAAGATCATTCTCTCCTTAAAAGAAAGAGTGAGACTCGGCCTTCTCTCTAACACGGATCCCCTTCACTTTAATTATATCCTTTCGAAATTCCCTATTATGATGGCTTTTGATAAATGGATTTTATCCTATGAGGTGGGATTTAAGAAACCGGCCATCGAGATCTTTCAAAAAGCAATTGAATGGGCTTCCGTTGAACCCCAAAAGATCCTTTTTATCGATGACATGAAAAAACATGTCGACGTGGCAGTTTCTTTAGGGATGCAGGGTATCCATTTCATTTCTGCTTCCCAACTAAAAAAGGGATTACACAAAAAACTACAGGTAGATGATAAGGGAGAAATTAAAAGGGATGTATCCCTAATTTAAGTTCACTGATAGAAATACGCGGTAATTTGTATTTTATATAAATTGAGGAGTGCAGATGGAGAAGGTCAGGCTGGGAAGGACAAATCTAATAGCGACAAAACTAGGATGGGGTGGAATTCCTATCCAACGGGCCGGTGAACGCGAGGCAATTTCCGTCATACGGGCTGTGATTGAAATGGGAGTAGACCTCCTGGATACCGCCCGTGCTTATACGAACAGCGAGCACCGAATTGGATTGGCACTCCAAAAAATAGATAGACCTGTTATTCTTTCCTCAAAATCTCTCGTAAAAACAGCGAAGATTTATAATGATGTTCACGAAAGCCTCAAGCAAATGAAGGTGAAAAAAGTCAATATCTACCATCTGCACGGTGTCTCCAGCTTTGAGGAGTATGAGAAAGTGATGGCCCCTGGAGGAGCCTACGAAGGACTAAAACGTGCAAGGGATGAGGGCTTAATTGATCATATCGGCATCACAAGCCACAACCTCAATGTATTGGAGAGGGCGATCAAGGAAAACTTTTTTGAAGTCATCATGGCCTGCTATAGTTTTTTGGAACCCGATGCAGCCCAGAAAGTTTTCCCCTTGGCCAAGGAAAAAGACATCGGTGTATTGGCCATGAAGCCATTCTCGGGCGGGGTGATTGAAGAGGGTGGTCCCGCCTTGAGGTTTGTGCTCTCAACGGCGAACATCGTGCCCATCCCGGGGTCAGAGACTCTGGAAAAGGCTTGTGAGAATTGGAAGATTTTTACCGAAGGCTATTCCCTAACTGAGAAAGATAAAGAGCGAATCGAAGTCATCAAGAAGGAATTCGACCGACAATTCTGTAGACGCTGCGACTACTGTCAGCCCTGCACGGAAAAGATCAATATTCAGTTTGCGGTCGGGCTAAAATCCATCATCAAGCGATTTGGCCCTAATGCTCAAGAGATTGGGTGGATGAAGGATTTAATAGAGAAGGCTCGAAACTGCTCGGAATGTGGAGATTGCCTACCGCGCTGTCCTTACCAGTTACCCATCCCCGACATGATTAAAGAGAATCTGGCTTGGTTTGACAGCCTGAAGAATCAGTAAGAAAAGAAGAGATTGTTTCCCAAATAAAATCTTCTATTTTGATTGAAAATCCATCCCCCTCACTCCCAGGAATAAGTTTAAGAAAAAGGGTGCGTTACTTCCTACAAGTCATTACTGTGAACCATATTCAAAAATCAAAGATTATGAGTTGAAAGTGAGCATAACCGTCAGAAATCACCGGTGGGCTATTGCCGATGTGGGATCCCCGCCCTATCTCCCAAGGTGTAGCGATTTGTCAGGGTTTCTTTTTTTTAAATTCAATTACGTAGGTTCTTTTGCCAGTGAATTTCTTAAGCTTCTCGAAATACGTTATTTGTTCTTTTCTCAATTTGTCCCTCGGACCTTTTACCTCACAGAAGAACCAATCTCTGTGATCTGGCGAATATGCGAGCAGGTCTGGACATTGGGCACCATGTAGGTATATTTGAGTAATCTGCTCATTCGTCATCAATTTTCTTAAAATCTTCTGCTTTCTTTCGTGGTTTTGGAATTCATATTTCTCGACGAGACTGAAATAGCCCGTTGAATTATAGATGATTATCGCAGCCAACCATTCGAAGAAGTGATAATTCTGCTGCTTCCTTGTTACTCTAATATCATCTTTATCAAAAATCTTCGGATATTGTTTTGCCCAGATTCTGACCAATTCGCCCGACCGGAACCGATCTCTCTGTGACGCTGTATATTCAATGCTGGTAAGTCTAGCGATTCTCATTGCACCTGTTATGCTACTTTGGAATCCTTTTTGGCCAAATTCACAAACTCAAGGACGGTTGATTTAAAAGATTCGAGGACTTCCTTCTGGGGAAACGCCTCTTCCAATAGAATTGTGGGGCTAATGTTCCCCGCTCTTGCGTCATTCTCATCCCAATTCTTATTGTGAATTATTTTCGACAGCATGGTATTAAAGATTTCGGTATTTTTGTCGCCGATGCGGTTCCTTATATTGGCAAAACGGAACTGAATACGTCCATCTGAATAAACAGTAAACACTGATACGAGTCCGGATTTTGATCGGAGATCTTTGAACTTAAAAGTAATTGATCCGGTTCCTTTCCCGGTTCCGAATTCAAGCAAATCCGCTTTCTTCTCGGCAAAATCGTAAATGTCAATCAATAATTGATAAGCATACTCGTTTTGAATTCGTTCTTTTGAATCCTGGATAAAGCCACCTTTGGTCCAGGTTTTTCTGGATTCTCCCACGTCAATGACCTTTTCCACGTCTCCGAATAACTTCGGAATTACGATTTCATATTCCTCAAATTTGTAATACTCCAGCTGTACAGCGTAGATATCAAATTGGCTATGATGGTTAACGTAGAGTATGAGATCCTTCAATCTTTCATCTAAAGAATCCATAAGAATAACAAATTTGATGTTGCCTGATTGAAGGCTTGTCTTCATCGATTCCCTTAGGATTTGAAAATTTTCGTCCTCAAGATCAAATACTTCTTTGACCTTTTCCTCGAAACCCACATTGAACTTGGACTGGACTTTTTCATCGAGCTTGGTCGTAAACGCATCAAAATCCCTAAAATGTTTCCAAAGGGAAGCTCCGTAATCAAGAACTTGGGCAATGACCGTCCTCTTATCAGGGTTTTTGAAGAGCTTCGTTTCTATGATGTAAATATCTCCATCCTTATCTAATCCTATTGCGTCTACAGGACCTGATTCCGTAGGAAATTCCCTTGCAACCACAAAAAGCTTCTTGTCTTCCTGAATCTCGTAAAGGGGAATCGAATCTGGGCTATGCTGGATAAATTCTTGTAGGTGGGCTTCTTTTTTAAATGCGGTCTTATCAATCTTGATTGCGTTGCCTCCTTCTTTGGAAACAATGATGCTCATTTTCTTGCCCCTTGCTGTCTCTGGATTACAGGTTCAAATCTACGCTTTTTTGGAGACTTCGTCAAACAAATAGTTCAGGAAGGAATCTTTGGGGAAGAAAGATAATTATTGGCATTTTTGAGGCAGGCCACTTACTGGACAACTTCTACTTTGATGAGGTTGGGAAAATAAAGGGGGCCAAATCTTTACTTTTGCAAAAAAATTGATCGAATCTCAAATTGTCAATTTGGAAGTTGCGACCCCATCATCAACTATCCCACAGATCCTCAACCAACAAGATTTTTTCAGGCGTGCTTAATTTAGTGATTTGTGGAATATCGTTTATGCGCACTGTTTGTCTCCTTTCTTCTCAAGCATCTTACTAATAACATTTTTGGCTCTGTTTAACTATGACTCTAACGCTGAGTTGAGCTGAATCCCTGCTGTAAGCCGCGGGGATCTCTGCTCGAACAACCTTGTTCTTAAAGTGTATAGTTTAGCTTCGACCGCGTTTCCACTTCTTTTAAAATGGCCAACCGATGTCAAGTTGTTTCAGAACCTACGCCCCCTTGTTCCATCCCTTTTTTCGATTGGTACAAGTGTTTGGCGCGCTAGTCCAATTGGCCTAACCCGATGTCAAATCCCATATTACTTAATTCGGACAGCTCTTTTGGTACCTGCCTCCAGACCAGATCACCAGTTTTATCTCGCGCTTTCCGGGCTAAGGCGACATATTCAGATGCCCTCCAGGTCTTGGGCACCCGTTCTGGAATTTCGGACAGAAGTATGCGTCTTCCTTCTTCAGTTAGGTGGTTCTGAGATACCAAAGTGCCAAGAAGGGGCTCGACGACCAGCATCGGAAACATGCGTAAACCACACATGAGTTTGCGTACTCTTCGATCTTTTTCGTCGGGGAGGAAATATCCACGCTCAACAAGAGCATTAACGTGTGCCGAGCTAAACCAGAAGTGAATTATCCGATCTTCAAATCTTTTGGCATCGCCTTGTATAAACACCACGATAACCAAAAAACTGTAGTCTGTGTTAACAAGTAAATCCAAATCTTCCTTTTTTACCGAAATAGAGACCTCTGCTTCATCGCGACCCGATGTGCTTGGCCGAAAATCTGAAGACATTAATCGTCGAGACTTGATTTGAAGAGCGAAAGGTGGCTCGAGCAGTCGCCCTTCCAGACGGGGCCCCTTAGACCGCTCTTTTTGGTTCGTGACAATAAGGTCAAAGCCAAAATCAGCAGGCAGCATAAAGGCTTCGTAGCCAGCTGAAAACAGCTTTCCGGCCACATAATGTTCGGCTTCAAACCCCCTGTAAAGCCGCTCAAAGAATTCCATATATCATCCCACAAACATTTCTGTCTAACGACCAAAGCCAGCAACGGCTATCAACCGTTCGCTGGAATGGCTAGGCTCTACCCATTCCTCTGAAAGTGTAGGGTCAAGGAATGGCGAGTTACTTTAGGTGTCACCTTGGCCGTATCCGCCGTTTCCAGCTTCGTGCCCGTTTAGGCTGTCCATAGCACTTCTCCATCCCCTGCCACCTCAAACCGTACGTGAGGTTTTCCCTCATACGGCTTTCCTGTTCTCTTCGCAACAAAGCTTATACACCTATCGGCTCGGAGCTGCTTTCAGGTAGAGATAGCGTATCCGGTAGTCCTGGTATAGACCCCATTTCCCGTAAATCTCTTCCTTACTCCACCGCTTCCAGCCAAAGCCCTTCCGTCCCTTTCTCTTCATAACAAACCGCCTCACCTTCTTCTCAACGGAATACTTCACTTTATAGAAGGTGCTGTTGCTATTCCCTATCCTGAAGTAGTTCACCCAGCCTCGGACCACTGCGTTGACGGCTTGGATCACTTCCTCCAACGGTTTGTCATGATGGAACTTGAGCACCGCCTTCACCTTTCTACCTATCTCTTTACGTTTCTTCATCCGGGGGGTCTTGCTGACGTAGGTCTTCCCTTCTCGATTCCGATTGAGCCGTATGTCGAACCCAAGAAAGCTAAAACAACCACTGTTTTTCAAGTTTACTTCCCTGGTCTTTTCCAGGTTCATCTGTACTTGAAGCTTGTCCAACTCTTCCTTCAACCGCTTCTGTACAGTCTTAAACAGCCGGTCTTCACTCGGATGGCCGTGTACAAGAATGACCATATCGTCTGCACTTCTGATGTAGTCCAGGTTATAGTACCCTTTGCGTCGGGTCACTTCCCTTGCCTTCTCCATCATCTCATCCACCCCATTGAGATACAGGTTCGATAACAGGGGCGAGATTACCCCTCCTTGCGGCACCCCTTTTGTCCCATTGGCTTTGAGGATCAGTCTCAACAAGTGCATGATTTCTGCATCTTGTACCCGACGACCCACTTGCTCCAATAGAAGATGATGCCTGATGTTATCGAAGTATCCGCTCAGATCAACGTCTACCACCCTCGTCAGTCCCTGCAATATCCCTCTCGTTACTCGGTCTATCGCTTGATGGGCATGACGTCTCGGCCTGTACCCGTAGGAGCACCCCCTGAAGTCCGCTTCAAAGATCGGTCCAAGAATCAGTTTCAATGCCCCCTGCACCACCCGGTTTCTTACCGTCGGTATCCCCAAGATTCGGGTCTTACCATTCTCTTTCGGTATCTCCACCCGCCTGTTGGACATCGGTCGGTAAGTCCGGCTCAGCAGCTCCTGCCTTATCCCTTCCAGAAATCCTCCCGCTCCCTCGGCCTCGATGTCCTCAAAACTTGTCCCATCGATCCCGGGCGCCCCACCGTTGGCTTTCGCTGACCGGTAGGCTTCTTCCAGAACTTCCTTCTTCGAGATATGACAGTACAGTCCCCAGAACTTCCATTGCTTCTCGGTCTTCGCTTTGCTGTATATCTTTCGCCTCAGTTCTTGCAGTCCCATGGAAGCTTTTCTCATTCTCCCCTGCCTCACCTCTGCCGAAAGATCTAAGATACAGCAGAGCCCCTTCGCTCCGGTA
>Ga0315281_10012353_pt1 | contig 11642 bp, 9 predicted proteins | sample YL17G07_0_MG_FD_204540 | JGI IMG/M metagenome (GOLD analysis project Ga0315281, IMG submission 204540) | Sediment microbial communities from Yellowstone Lake, YNP, Wyoming, USA - YL17G07_0 | ecosystem: Environmental > Aquatic > Freshwater > Lake > Sediment | place: USA: Wyoming | collected... | reverse complement strand
TCTACACGCTGGGGCCGCTGACCACCGACATCGCGCCCGGCTACGACCACATCACGTCGGCGATCGGCGCCGCGATGATCGGCTGGTACGGCACGGCGATGTTGTGCTACGTCACGCCGAAGGAGCATCTCGGCCTGCCGAACCGCGACGATGTGAAGGCGGGTGTGATCGCGTACAAGATCGCCGCGCACGCCGCCGATCTCGCGAAAGGCCACCCCCGCGCGCGCGAGTGGGACGATGCGCTGTCGAGGGCGCGGTTCGACTTCCGGTGGGACGATCAGTTCAACCTGGCGCTGGATCCCGTGACGGCGCGCGCCTACCACGACGAGACGATGCCCGCTGACGGGGCGAAGACGGCGCATTTCTGCTCGATGTGCGGTCCCAAGTTCTGCAGCATGGAACTGACGCAGCAGGTGCGCGACTACGCGCGCGAGAAGGGGCTCGATGAGCGGGCCGCTGCCGCCGCCGGCATGGAAGAAAAGTCGCTGGAGTTCCGCCGCGGTCGCGAGCTGTACGTCACCACCAAGAGCTGACCCTCACCCGGACTGCCGGTAATCCGGCAGTCCGGCGCTGATTCGCCGGCTGTCCGGTCCGGTCCGTCCGTCCGTCTCCAGCTAAAGGCCCGTCGACATTCACCGCCCAGGCTCAGCACGACCTTTGCAAGGTCCGCCGGCACGCGCTCAACGCGTTGACGGAGGGTTGCCATGAATCGGACGATGCGGGTCGTATTCTGTGTGCTGCTGGCATTGCCCGCGGCAGCGTTCGGACAAGCGCGGCTCACCGGTGCCGATCTCACCGGGGTCCTGACCGATCAATCCGGCGGTGTGCTGCCGGGCGCCACCGTGACCGCCACCAACGTGGAGACGAACGTCTCGCGGACCGTGATGACCGACGGGAGCGGACGGTACATCGTGCCCGCGCTTCCGCCGGGCATGTACACGATGCGGGTGGAACTCGCCGGCTTCGCGACGCGCACGCGCGAGGGGGTCCTGTTGGCGCTCGGTCGATCGGTCACGATGGACTTCACGCTGGCGCTCAGCGCGGCAACCGAGGAGGTGACCGTCAGCGGGAACGTTCCGCTCGTCGACGTGGGCCGCACCGAAGTCTCCACGGTCGTCAGCCAGCAGTTCATCGACAACCTTCCGATCAACGGCCGCAACTTCATCGGCTTTTCCGTCATCACGCCCGGTGTGTCGACCGACAAGACGCCGCAACAGGGCGCCTCGGCCACTTCGGGGCTGTCGTTCACGGGGCAACGCGCCCGATCGAACAACATCATGGTGGATGGGCTCGACAACAACGATCCGGTGGTCGGTGCCGTGCGGGCGGTGTTCAGCCAGGAAGCGATCCGCGAGTTCCAGGTGCTGACCGATTCGTATTCCGCGGAGTTCGGCAAAGCCTCCGGCGGCGTCGTCAACATCGTCACCAAGAGCGGCACGAACACGGTCCACGGCAACGCCTTCTACTACTTCCGCGACAAGAGCCTCAACGCCAAGAACTATTTCGACCAGTTCGACCTGTTCGGAAACGCCGTGGACCTCGAGAAGGCGCCGTTCAATCAGCATCAGTGGGGCGCGACGCTTGGCGGGCCGGCGAAGAAGGATCGGTCGTTCTTCTTTCTGTCGGCGGAGCGGACCGACGTCAAGGACAGCCGACTGGTCAAGATCGATCCGACGGCGGCGGCGCTGCTGACCAGCGTCGGATTCCCCGTCGAGACCGGGAATGTCTCGGCCGGCGTGAAGAACAGCGAAGTATTCGGCAAGCTGGATCATCAGTGGACGCCGGAGCGCTCGCTGACCGTGCGCGGCAGTTTCGCCGACGTCGCGCGCGACGGCGTGGACGACTACGGCGGCACGGTCGCCAAGAGCCTCGGGTCGACCCAGCTCCGGACCGACTGGGGGCTCTCAGCCTCGGAGACCGACGTGTGGTCCGCCCGGTGGCTCAACGAGCTGCGGACGCAGTTTGCACACGAGGATCAGACGATCCAGTCGCTCGACCCGACGTGCGCCGGCCCATGCGTGGGCCTGGATCAGGGTGGGCCGACGCTCGAGATCACCGGTGTGGCGAGCGTGGGACGCCAGCGGTTCACGCCGCAGACGCGCATCAACAGCCGCATCCAGCTGCTCGACACGGTCAGCTATATCGCCGGCAGCCATCACTACAAAGCGGGTGTCGAGTACAACCGGGTCGACACGCCGTCGAGCGCGCTACCGCTGCATTTTGGCGGGCGGTACATCTTCAGCGCCATCCCGGCGCTCGGCGTCACGTCCGCGCTGGACGGCGTGCGGAAGGGCGTGCCGGCCGCCTACGTCCAGGGCTACGGCAATCCGGCCTTCGTCGGCACGACCAACGATCTGTCGCTGTTCGTGCAGGACGAATGGCGGCTGGGACGCGTCACGGTCAAGCCCGGCCTGCGGTATCAGCGGCAGTTCTGGAGCGACTACACGTACAAGGTGAGCGACGTCGGTGGCAGCAGCTTCAGCTATCCGTTCGCGAACGATCCGAACAACCTCGCACCGCGGGTCGCGCTCGCGTACGACCTGACCGGCGACGGCCGCACATCGCTGCACGGGTCGTACGGCATCTTCTACGAGAACACGATCACGGCGCTGCAGTCGATCACCCAGATCATCACCGGCACGCAGGACGGCGTGCGGACGCTCGTGCTCGCGGCGCCGCGCGCCTCGCTCGCGTGGAGCGCGCCGAACCACCGCCTCACGGAAGATCAGGCCAAGGCGCTGCTCGGCGGGTCGTATCCGTCGACCGTCATCTCCGCGGATCCTTCTCTCAAGACCGGGCACACGCATCAGGCCGCGGTCGGCGTGGACCGTGCCTGGGGGCCTGATGTGACCGTCAGCGTGAACGCCGTCTTTGTCCGCGGCTACAATCAACCAGGCACGATCGACTACAACCCGGCGCTGCCGGCTGTGCTCGGCACGAGCCGGCGCCCGAACGATCTGCCGTGCTCGGCGAATCCCGCGGCCACCTGCATCAACGGCGGCATTCCCGGTTCGTCTGCATCGATTCTGCAGTACTCGTCGTTCGGCGACAGCTGGTACAAAGGCATGACCGTCGCGCTCGCCAAGCGTGCCTCGCACAATTCACAGTTCCTCGTGTCGTACACGCTGTCGAAAGCCGAAGACACGTCGACCGATTTCCAGAGCAACTTCATCCCGCAGAACAACGGCCTCGGCCGCAATCCGAGCGACAAGTTCGGCCTGCCGCTGGGCTTCGATCCTGACCTCGAGCGCGGGCCGGCCACGCACGATCAACGGCAGCGGTTCGTGATGTCAGGGATGTACAACCTGCCGGCCGACGTGCAGGTGTCGGGCATCTTCACCGCGGCATCGGGACGGCCCTATACGCCGCTCGCCGGCGCCGACCTGAACGCCGACGGCAATGGCGGTGCGTTCCCGCCCGACCGCGCGCGTGTCAATCCGGCGAGCGAGGCGACGAGCGTCGGTCGCAACAGCGAAACGACCGAGGCCCAGTACAACGTCGACCTCAGGGTCAGCAAACGCATACGGTTCGGGCGACGAGTGGCACTGGAAGTGATCCTGGACGCGTTCAACGTGTTCAACCGCGTCAACTTCGTGGAGGACACGAACCAGTCGTCGTTCACGATCTTCGGCTCTGGGGCGTATCCGTCCAGTCCGCTGTCGACGTACGGCCGGTACACGCTGACGCTGCCGCCGCGGCAGGTGCAGTTGGCCGGGAAAATCAGCTTCTGAGATTTGAGATCTAATCTCAGCGCTCAGTCGTCACCGGCACGATTTGAATAATGGTCGGGAACCGGGCGGGCTGGCCGCCCGGCTTCGGATTCGGGTAGCCCTGCGAGATGTCCGACTGGAAGTCCTTGATCGTCACGCCCGGAGGAAACGCCATCGTCTCCTCGCGGAACTTGCCGACGTCGAATTCGTGCGTGGCCGGCACCTCGTACACGAGTTCGCCCTTCTGCTTCAGCACCGTCCGGTAGTACGCCACCAGGTCGACAAACGTCGCCGCTGATCCGAAGATGTAGTAACGCTGGCCACGCCCGGCGTCGTACGATGCAATGAACTGCGCGCCGGGATAGATCGGCATGCCGAGCGTCGCCTCGGTCGGCGCGGCGTCTGGCGATGGGCGCGCTGGCGCCACGGCTGACGGCGCGGGCGGCGGTGGTTGCGGGACGGGGCGCCCGGGTTGTGAGGTCTGGCCCGATCCGGGCCGCGGAAACGGTTGCGGCGTCGGCTGCTGCTCCGCCGCTAGGACACGGAGTGAGCCGAGCACACAGAGGATAATTAGCCACGGAGTCACGGAGACACGGAGCCAAGAAGTTTTTCTCTGTGTCTCCGTGTCTCTGTGGCTACTCATTCTCGGTGTCCTCTGTGTCCTCGTCGCTCGAACACATGTCATGAACACGATTATAAGCCTCCGCGATTTCTGCCGCGCCAACGGGGAGTGGCTGCTCGAAACCACCGAAACGCTGGTCCGGCTGGAGTCGCCGACGACCGACAAGGCGGCGGTCGATCGTTGCGGATCCGTGCTCGCCTCGCGGCTCGAGGCGATCGGCGGACGCGTCACGCGTCTGTCGCGTCCCGACCGCGGCGATCACCTGCGGGCGGCTTTCGGTCCGGCTGCCAGCCACGACGCCTTCGGTCCGGCTGAAGCCGGACGCCACGATGGGAAGCAGATTCTGTTGCTGGGCCACTTCGACACCGTGTGGCCGGTGGGCCAGCTCGACCGCATGCCGCTGGCCCGCTCCGGCGGGCGGCTGCATGGGCCCGGCATCTTCGATATGAAGGCGGGCATCGCCATCGCGATGCTCGCCACGCGCGCGCTGCTCGAGATCGCGCCAGCGACCGCTCACCGCATCGTCATGCTCTGGACGACCGACGAAGAGATCGGCAGCGAGTCGTCTCGCGAGGCGATCGAGGACGAAGCGCGCCGGAGCCTGGCGGTCCTCGTGCTGGAGCCGTCGCTGCCGGGCGGCGCGGTGAAGACGTCGCGAAAGGGTTGTGGCACGTACGAGCTCGTCGTGCGCGGCATTGCCGCCCACGCGGGAATCGAGCCGCAGAAAGGCGCGAGCGCCGTACACGAGCTGGCGCACCAGATTCTGCGCGTCAACGCGCTGCAGGATCTCGCGCGCGGCATCTCGGTCAACGTCGTGCAGGTGTCGGGCGGCCTGCGCTCGAACGTGATTCCAGACGAGGCGCGCGCCGTCGTGGACGTCCGCGTGCCGACCGCTGCCGCCGCTGCCGAAATCGCCGCCGCCTTCCGCGGCCTGCACGCCGTCGACGAGCGGACGACGGTTGAGGCCGTCGGCGGCGTGGACCGCCCGCCGTTGGAACGCACCGACCTTGTGGTGCGTCTGTACAAAGAGGCCCGAGATATCGCTCGGGAGCTGGGTCAGGAACTGGCAGAGGGCGGCACGGGCGGCGGATCGGACGGAAATTTCACCGCCGCGCTTGGGGTTCCTACGTTAGACGGGCTCGGAGCGATCGGCGACGGGGCACACGCCCTTCACGAACACGTCGACATCGAGACGCTGGCGGATCGCGCCGCGCTCGTAGCGGGGCTCATCACGCGGATAGAATAGCTCTCAGCTCTGAAAGCGTCTATATGAACAACACGGTGAAGACGGCGCTCCTCCTCGGCACGATGAGCGCGTTGCTCTTGCTCATCGGCGAAACGCTCGGCGGCGCGGGAGGCATGGTCGTCGGCTTCTTCTTTGCGGTCGCCACGAACTTCGTCTCGTACTGGTTCTCGGACAAGATCGTCCTTCGAATGTATAACGCGCAGGAGGTGGGCCCGGGCCACCGCCTGTTCGACACGGTCGACCGGCTGGCGAAGCGCGCCGGCTTGCCGCAGCCGCGCTGCTACGTCATTCCGGATGCGTCGCCGAACGCGTTCGCCACCGGGCGCAATCAGGAGCACGCCGCGGTGGCGGCGACGGAAGGCATTCTCCGGATCCTCACCGACGGGGAACTGGAGGGCGTGCTCGCGCACGAACTGGCGCACGTCAAGCACCGCGACATCCTGATCAGCTCTGTGGCCGCAACGTTGGCGGCCGCGATCATGATGATCTCGCGCTTCGCGATGTTCTTCGGTGGCAGCCGTGACGATCGCGAAGGGTCGAACCCGGTTGCGTTGATCGCGACGATCATCCTGGCGCCAATCGCGGCGATGCTGATTCAGGCGGCGATCTCGCGGTCACGCGAATTCGATGCGGACGCCGGCGGCTCGGCGATCGCGGGCGGCCCCAACGGCCTGGTCAGCGCGCTGCGCAAGATCGAGGTCGGGTCGAAGCAGATTCCGCTCGACGCAAACCCTGCGACGGCGCACATGTTCATCATCAAGCCCTTCAACCCGTCGGCGCTGCTCGGGTTGTTCAGCACGCACCCGCCGACCGAAGCCCGGATTCAGGCCCTGCTGCAGCCGCGCTAAGAGCGCAGGCCGGTCTACCAGGCGAACGCGACCTGTTCGGCTTCGTCCGCGGCGGCCGTGGGCGCATGTTCTGCGTTCGCCTCTCTTCTCGCCTGCAGGCCGTAGCGAGCCTGCAGTACGCCCACCATGGCCTGCACTTCCTTTCGGTACGTATCCGGCGGCGACTTCTTTGTGTAGAGCTTCTCGAAGCGCGGGCGCATCAGGGGGAACTCCCGTTCGATGAAGCGCATGAAGTGGTCACGCGTCCCATCCTGCAGGTACATCACGCTGTCGCGCACGACCATCGGACCCTTGGTGATCAGGCCGAACGGCGTGCGCCCGAGGGTGAGCGCCTGAATCGCCGCGCGCGACAGCTTGTAGTGCCCTTCGATCGGTTGGTACGGATCGGTGGCGGTGCCGAACGCGACGAGCTCGCGCGTCCATGACGGCCGATCGAGCTCGCGCGCCAGGACGTCGGCGATGTTCTGTTTGACGAGGATGACCGACGCGAACTCGTCACCCGCATCCATCTCGAACTGCGCGTGATAGCGGCGCGCGAAGCAGTAGTGACAACCGTGCGTGCAGCCGCGATACGGGTTGAGGGTCCATGCGAACGGCATGCCCTTGACGCGATTGAGCGCCGACGGCAGGTGATTTCCTGGTAGCGCGCCTGGTCAGCGCGCTGCCCGGCGTCGGTCAGCGCGGCCGTGCCGCCGGCCTTGACGGCCTTCGCGATGTCGCGTGTGGTGGGTTTCGTGGCGCCGAGATCGAAGAGCAGGGGGAATGAAAACATCAGGGCCCGGCCTGACGGACCGGCTTTCAGTGCGGCTTCGTCATCGGTTTGCGCCTGGCCGGCGCCTTCTTCGCGACCGGTCTTTTCGCTGCACCGTTCGCGGATCGGCTCGTTTGCGCATGCGTTCCCCGCTTGGCGGCGGGCTTCTTCTTCGCCGCCGGCGTCCTGCCAGTGGCGGCGGCGGCGCCGGACGACACGCGCGACGAGTGCTTTGCGCGATGCCTGACCATTTTCTTCGGGGCGGCTTCCGCCATCGACGACAGCGCGAACGCTGCCACCAGCGCGACCACCAGCATCTTCAATGTCTTGCGGACCATACGGACGTTCTCCCGAAGCGAGGGTGACTGGAACAGGTTGCGCCTACGATAGCGCATTCACAGGAGATACGCGAGGGCGAAGCCGATCTGGGCGACGAACATCATCCGGTACATGTGCGCCCACGACACGTGGTTTTCTTCGACCGCCAGATCCTCGGGCCGCCGGAGCATCAGATACAGCACGTAGAGGCCGTAGACCGTCATCAGCCCGCCGAGAATCTGGAGCAGCCAGAAGTTGCCCGTCAGCACGTGCGCGGCCGCGCCCGCGTTGATCATCATGAACGGGATGACGAACGACGGCGAGATCATCCAGGCTGCGCGCCGCACGCCGTACTGAATCGGCAGCGTGCGGCAGCCGCCGCGCCGATCCCCTTCCATATCCGCAAAATCCTTCGTCGTCGTTGCGCCGAGGAGGAACAGGCCGAAGATCGCGCCGATGTACCACGGCTCGAGGCCGATGACCGTCTTGACCGATGACCAGCCGGCCACTTTCAGCAGCACGCCGCGCGGGATCGCGATCGTCACGTTCGCCCAGATGCCCAGCCGCTTCGTGCGGAACGGCGGCACGGAGTAGATGTAGGTGCAGACCACGGCGATCGCGACGAGCCAGAAACATTCGTGGCGTCCACCCGGTGCGACCAGCCAGGCCAGCACGAGCGCCATCGCGTACGTGATGTTGGTGAACCACCAGACCTGCGGGATCGTCAGCCGCCCGCTCGGGAGCGGCCGTTTCGGCTTGTTCACGCGATCGATGTCGAGGTCGTAGATCTGATTGAGCGCGTTGTTGCCGGCGTTCAGGAGCGCGGCCATCGCCGCGCCGACCAACGGCGCGGTCAGCAACGCCGGCGACCACGGCTCGCGCGGCGCGGCGCCGATCGCCGTCAGGGCGCCCGAGACGAACCCGAGCGCGGGCGCCACGAGGGTGAACGGTCGCGCGAGGTCGAGATAGGCGCGCGCGGCACCGCTGTCATTGCGGATTGCGCCCTTCGACGAGCTCAGGGCGGCCTGAGGCTCTCGAAGGCCGGACCGCGGATTGCGGCTCGGTGGATTGAGGCTGCGCGTCACGCGATCGCCAGGACGGCTGCGGCGGCGACCGCCGTGTTGATGAAATTGAGCATGTCGTTGTTCAGGATACCCGGTCCCTCGAGCGTCGCGCCAAGCGCGCTTTCCACCAGGGCGCCCGCCGTGGCGCCGGCGACGACCACCAGAATGGCCGATGCCGGTATCAGCCCCACCGCCGCGCCGATGGCCGCGAGCGCGAACGCCGCGATGAGTCCGGCCGCCGTCCCTTCGCGCGACATCGCCCCGGGAGCTCCCGGCTCCACACGGCTGAACGTCGTCACGAGAAACGTCGATCGCCCCCACGCCTTGCCGATCTCGCTCGCCACCGTGTCGCTGCCGCCCGCGGTCAACGCGGCGACCAGTGCGACGAGCGACGCGGACGCGTGAGGCGTGGTGACAGCGGCGATGGCGGCCACCGCCGCCACGCCGCAGTTGGCGACTGCGTTGCCCGCGCCGCGCCGCCCGCCACGCTCCTCCGCGATGCCGAGCTGCTGTTTGCGCGCCAGCCCGAAGCGCGACGTCACCGACGCGACGAGGAACGTCGACAGCAGCAGCACCCACGCGCCGGGCCCTCCGCCCAGGTAGATGATCGCGCCGACGATCGCACCGACGAGCGCGCCGGACCGCGAGACGGTGTGTGCGCGATAGCCGAGCCATCCGGTGAGCGCGTTGACACCGAGCGCCCACGGCAGCGCGGCAATCATCGCGCCGCGCGCGCCGGCCACCGAGGCCGCCGTCATCAGGCTCGCAATCCACAACACGAATCCCGCCGTCGCCGGCACCGAGATGTTGTCGTCCAGACGAACCGGGATGGTTTCGACCAGCGCCGCCAGCATCGCGGCGGCCAGCGGCGCGGCGATCGTCCACGTCAGCGGCGGCATCGGCATCACGGCCGGCCGCACCCACCACGCAAGCGCGACACCCGCGGCGCTGCCGCACGCGACGAACGCCAGCGTCCCGGCGACCGACTTGTCTGGGTTCCAGGGGAGACGACCAGAAGAAACCGCAGAGATCGCAGAGGGCGCAGAGAAAATATCTTTCTCAGCGGTCTCCCCGATCTCCGCGGTTTCTTCCGAGCGTCGGCGCCCGACGAGCGTCGCGGCGCCATCGCCAAAGGCGAGGATCCCCCACGCGGCGGCAACGATGTCGAGGCGGGACGGGAAGGCGAGCGTCAGCAGTAGCACCGACAGCGGGTACAGCAGAATGCCGAGTGGGAACCCGCGCGCCTCGTCCACCGGCCGATACAGCCGTCTGCCGCCGAGTTGCGGCAGCAGCAGGAGGTTGAACACGAGCGCGCCGGCGGCCATCGCCGCCGCCTGCCACCCGGTCAGTGCGCGCAGCAGCAGCGCGAACAGACCCGATCCGATGTGGACCCATTGGCGCGCGGCTTCCGAATGTGTCGCCTGATGTGTGGTCACGACCGCGCGGGCTCCGCGGCGGCCGCGGCCTGACGGATCGACAGCAGCGTGTGCCTGATGCCTTCGGCCAGCGGCGTGAGCGTGTAGTCAAGTTCGCGGATCGCCTCGCGGCTGTCGAGCGACCAGTCATGGCGGAAGATCTCGACCGCACCGCGCGTGAGCAGCGGTGTCCCGCCGAAGAGCGTCACGCGCAGCTCTTCTGCCGCGCCCATGAGATCGGCGATCGGAAACGGAATACGCGGCGGCGGCCGCCGTCCCGTCATTTGCTGTACGAGCTCGAAGACGCGCCGCTGCGGCGCGTTCTCGCCGCCCAAGGCGTACCGGCCGCCAATGCGTCCGCGTTCGAGTGCGGCGCAATGCCCTGCCGCGACGTCGCTGACGTACGCGTAGGACCAGGGATTCTCCGGACCGACGAGACCGGGGAGCTTGCGGTTCAGGTGATCCGCGATCAGCCGGCCGACCAGGTTGCCTTCCGTGAACGAGCCGGGACCGTACACGACGCCAGGGTAGACGCGAACCAGCGGGCTGCCGTCGCGGACCGCGTCGTCCGCGAGGCGATCAGCCGCGACCTTCGTGCGCTGGTAGTCGTTGGCGACGATCGGCTCGGATCTGCCATGCGGCGGGAGCGCGACGAACGACGAGGTATACAGCACGCGCGGCATGCGGAGCGTCGCGGCGACTGCCAGCACGTTACGCAGCCCGCCGATGTTGATGTCGTCGAAATCTTGGCGCCGACGCCGCCAGATGCTGACGAGCGCCGCGGAATGCGAGATGGCGTCGCAGCCGGCGGCGGCGCGTTCGAGCGCCGCGCGATCGCGGATGTCGCCATCGATCGCCGTGCCGGGAAGGCCGCTGCGGCTGGCGCTGCGCGCGTAGATCACGATGTCGTGTCCCCGCGCGGCCAACGCCGTCACGACGGCGCGGCCGAGATACCCGGTGCCGCCCGTCACCAGCACCTTCATGGCGTCTTGGTGCGCCAGTACTCGAGGAGATCATCGAGCGTCTGCTCGAGCGGAATCGTTGGCGTCCACCCCAGCTCGTCGCGCAGGCGGTCGGGGCTGCCGAGCAGGAGCGGCGTGTCGTTCTGGCGGTAGCGCGCCGGATCCACTTTCACGTCCACCGGCACACGCGCGCGGGCAATCAGCCGGTCGAGAAGCTCGCGGATACTGATGGCGCGGCCGGAGCAGATGTTGTACGGGCGGCCCGGCTGTCCGCGCTCGAGAATCAACCGGTACGCGCGTACCGTGTCGCGGACGTCGGTGAGATCGCGCCGCGCGTCGAGATTACCGACCGAGATCTCCGGCGCACAGCGTCCGAGCTCGATGTCGGCGATGCGCCGGGCGAAGCCCGAGGCGACAAAGTCCGGGTCCTGCCGCGGGCCGAAATGGTTGAACGCGCGGGCGATCGTGACGGCAAGCGGCCCGTGCTGTTTGACGGCGAGCATCTCCTGCGCCAGCTTGCTCAACGCGTAGGGACTGCCCGGCTCGAGCGCGTGATCTTCGTTCAGCGCGTCGTTCGCGCTCCCATACACGAGCGCGGAGCTCGGGACGAGGACGCGCACGGGTGCACCCGCGCGCTCCAGCGCCTCGAGCAGGTGATGCGTGCCGCGCACGTTGATCGCGAATGTCGACTCGGTCGAGTCCCACG
>Ga0315281_10012352_pt1 | contig 11642 bp, 7 predicted proteins | sample YL17G07_0_MG_FD_204540 | JGI IMG/M metagenome (GOLD analysis project Ga0315281, IMG submission 204540) | Sediment microbial communities from Yellowstone Lake, YNP, Wyoming, USA - YL17G07_0 | ecosystem: Environmental > Aquatic > Freshwater > Lake > Sediment | place: USA: Wyoming | collected... | reverse complement strand
CGTTGGAAGCTTCGGTTCCATACAGCGTCGCCGCTGCCGCGCCCTTCAAGATTTCAACCTTCTCGATCACGGTCGGATCGATGTCGTCGAGGCGCGATGGCCGTCCACCGCCGCCGGTACCGACAAACCCGTTGCCGAAACCGCCACCGTTGTCAATGCGAACGCCATCGACGTACACGATCGGCTCATTCGACTGCGAGAGCGAAGCGTTGCCGCGGATCCTGATCCGCGCCCCCTCGCCGGTCAATCCGGAGGACGGCAAAGCCATGACGCCCGGCTCGCGTCCCTGGAGAACGTCGGAGAAGCTGGCAATCGGCGCGTTGGCCGGTGGCTTAATGGACGCCACGGTGTTGCCCAGCTTGCGGGCTTCGACCTGACTGCCGCCGGTGCCTGTGGTGACCACGGCATTCAGCTCGACCGCCGTCTGCTGGAGTTCGAACGCCACTGTAACGGTGCCATTCGCGGTGACCTCCGCGACCTTTTCCAGTAGGGTGTAGCCGAGCAGGCGAGCGCGGACTGAGCGCCGCCCGACGTCGACGTTCAGGATGCGAAACATCCCCTTGGCGTCGGTCAGCGTGCCGACTCTGCCGCCTGTGCCGACGACCGATACCTGGACTCCGGCGATCGGACGCCGATTCCCCGCGGCCGTCACGGTGCCTTCGATACTGCCGGTGCCCTGCGCGACGAGCACGTCTGGGATCGCCGCAAGGGCAAGGAGTCCAGCGGTAGCGAGAAAGGCTCTCGCGCGAACGCAAGCTGACATAGTTCCTCTCACGAAGGAAGAAGTGGTTTTGGTCATTGCCGCAGCGGCAATCGAAAGAACGGCCGGCCTCCCACTGCGACTAATACTGAACCCACTGAATGTGCCTTTGGTCACACAATTGTCAAGCGTCTACCTGCGGACCCGGCCGGTCAACGCAGCGGCCATCGCGCGAGCCGACGCATCAGAGGTATCGAAGACAAGCCCCCGGCGCAGATGTGCAAGCGCGGCCCGCTCGTCACGCCTCAGGAGGCCCACCCGCGCGAGTTGGAAGTGCGCGGGCGCAATACTGGGATCCAGGGCCGCTGTTCGCTCGTACATCGACGCCGCGCGCTCAAGGTCGCCGCGCACGAAGAAAATGTTCGCGAGGTTGAACCAGGCGAGCGGTTCCGACGCATCGAGCGCGATGGCGTGCGCCAACGCCTCGACCGCCGCCGCCGTGTCGCCCTGCGTGCCCAGCGCGATGCCGAGGTTGACCCACGCCAGTGGCACGCGGGAATCGAGCGCGACGCTCTGGCGGTACGATGCGATGGCGCCGGCGAGATCGCCGCGATCGCGCTGCGCGTTGGCCAGGCTGAGAAGCAGGCGCGCCGCACCGGGATGCACTTCGAGAGCGCGCGTGTACGCGGTAACCGCCTTGTCCAAGTCACCCGCCGCGGCGTACTGGTCTCCCTTGAACCCGAGCGCGAGCGCCCACCGAGTTCGCAAGGCGGCGTCCCGCGGACCTTCCGCCCTTAGTGCCGCCGCCAATGTGCGGCGCACGCCACGGTCGTCACCCTGTGCCAGGTGCAGCGACGCGAGCGCCACGGCGCGAAGGTCGGCGTCCGCCGACGCGGCAAGTTGACGCAGCCGCCGCTCGACATCCCGATCAAGCTCGACTCCCGGATCGACGTACGACTCGAGGAAGCGCCCGATGCCGGCAAAGCGCGCGAACGCGTTCGTGGCGCCGGCGTCCTGGCGCTCATCGCCGAGCAGCAGCCGGGCCGCCTCAGCGGCAGGGAGCGACGGCGAGGACCGGAGCTGCGCCGCGACGGTGGCGTTGAGCGGCTTCAATTCGCCCCACCACTCGCGCACCTGACGTTCCTGCTGAGCAACGGACATTTGCGAGTGGCACGCAGCGCAGGCGGACGCCAACCCCAGGGCGCTGTCGAGCGCAGGACGCGGAATGGAAATCGTGTGATCGGATCTGGCGTACGTCACGGCCGCCGCGGTTGGGCGCTGAAGGTTGGCGGCGCGGGTGTCCGGCTGCTGGCGCAGCGGCATATGGCACGACGTGCACGTGCTTCCTGACGAGCCCGCGGGATGGCGCGTGTGCTCTTCGACGCGATCGGCCTTGCTCACGTGACAGGACGTGCACTGGCGATTGTCGAACCGGCCCTGGAGCGGCACGCCGGACACCGAGCGGTACCCTTGCGTGTGCGGATCGTGGCACGACGTGCACGTCATCCCGCCACTGAAGTAGCACGGGCTGAACTGGTGCCCTTCCTGATACGCGAAGGTGCGTGCGCGACCGTCGGGAAGCAGCGGCCGGTCGCCGAGCAGGGGGAACTTCAGCGAGTAATAATCCAGGAGCCACTCGCCGGACACGAAGCCGGGGCGCAGTTGATCCTTGACGGCGTGACACTGGTAGCACACGCGCAACGACGCATCCTTGTCGAGCGTGACCAGCGCTGCAACGCCGATGTCGCCCGGCCGCGGCACTGTTCCACCTGCGGCCAGCGCCACGTGCTTTCTCCCCGGGCCATGGCATGACTCGCAATTGATCGCGAGCGACGTGGCCCGAGTGGTGTAGCCGTGGCGAGCGCTATCCAGCGTCACGGTCGCCTGGCTGGCGTGGCAGCTCTGACAATTGGCGTACCGCGGCAGGTCGCCGATCACCCGAACGGGCGGCCAGTCGCCGCAGTCCGCCAAGTGGGTCGCCGGCGTGATCGGCGCCCAGCCGTTCCCCGCGCGGGAATTGGTGTTGCAGAACCAGGCGCGCTGCTGACGCGACCACTCGAAGGGCAGCACACGCCAGGTCCCGTCGACGTGTTGCGTCACGAACGCCTGGGTCCCGCCGCCGTAGATGTGGCCCCCTCCCACAACACCATCGACACGCAGCGTTCGCAGCGGCTCGGCAGACTGCTCGATGACGAACTCGTAGACTCCGGCCCGAACACGGGGCGTGACGCGCGCATCCGCAAACTTCAGCGGCGCTCCGGAGAACGGCGCGATGACGAGCCGCGGCGATGGCGTGCCCCCGGCGAGGCCATGCGTCGACTTCGTCCACGCCGCGTATTCCGTGGCATGACAGTCCGCGCAACGGTCGGCGCCGACGAAATCCTCCGGCGCCGCGGGCGCCGCCTGCGCGGCCTCACGCGGAGGCGGCAGCGCGACGTCCGAAAACGAACGCGCCACAAACAGCGCGGCCGCGACGACGCTCACCGTCGCGAGGCCGTAGGCCCACGCCCTCGAGGTCATCGACGCCTCCCGTCGCGCGACCACGCCGGACCGGCGCACGAGCACAGCCCGCGGATATAGGCCACGAGGGAACGCATCTCCGGCGGCGTGAGCGTGGCGCCGAACGCAGGCATGCGCGCGCTCTTTCCCATCGGACCGCCGCCGGCGGCGATGACGTCATACAGCGCGTCGTCCGAGCGCGCGCCCATCCTGGCCGCATCCCAATGGACGGCCGGCCGCACAGGCAAGTACTTCGCGTTCGGCCCGTCGCCGCCGCCGTTGTGTCCGTGACACTGTGCGCACCAGCGATTGTAGAGGCCGGACGGCGGAAGACTGCGCCCATACAGCGACGCGCTTTGCGGCATCGGCGGCGCGCCCTCGGCGGCGTTTCGAGCCAGAAAGCGAATCAGCAAGTCGCGTATCGCGGACGGCATGAGTGTCTTCGGCATGACGGCACCGGGAACCACGAGCTGCGGATCCTCGATGATGGCGCGGATGTAGGCCGCGCTCCGCCGGCCACCGACGTCACTGAGCGATGGCGCCGTGCGGCCGCCCTCACCATCGAGCTCGTGACAACCAAGACACGGAAGCTGGTCGCGCAGAAGGGCGCGGGCCTTCTGCTCCTGGAATGGCGTCGTCGCCGGCGCCTGCGCTACCAGCGGGAGGGCAACGAGCAGGGCGAGGACGGCGTGCATGGGCAAGAATATGACGAAGGAGCAACGGGGAATGCCTTCCGATGGGTCCATTTGCAACGAGGAGCCTGATCGTTTCATCTTACACTTACGTCGTAGCGCCCACCCAATCCACCCTCACCAATGCACGGCCAATTCGTGTGGTACGAGCTCCAGACCACGGACTCCGCTGCCGCACAGCGGTTCTATCCCGCCGTTACCGGGTGGGGAATCCAGAAGTGGGACGCCGCCGACGACTACTTGATGTGGACTGCTGGCGGCGTGCCGTTCGCGGGCTTGGCTCAAATCACGCCCGCCCAGCGCGCACAGGCGATTACGACCAACTGGCACACGTACGTGTCCGTGGACAACGTCGACGCCGCGGCCACCAAAGCAACGTCTCTGGGTGGCAAGATCATGACGCCGCCGGAGGACGTTCCGGGCACCGGTCGCTTCGCGATGATCCAAGATCCGTTAGGCGCTTCGATTGCCATTTTCACCTCGAACAACCCGGGTCCGGGTTTCGACGGCACACCCACGCTGGGTCACTTCTCCTGGCACGAGTTGGCGACGTCGGACTACAAAGCCGCCTTCGCGTTCTACAGCCGGATGTTCGGATGGCAGAAGACCAGCGAAATGGACATGGGTGGATCGACGTACCTGATGTTCGGCATGAAGGGAAAGCCGTTCGGCGGGATGTCTACGCGCCAGGCCGGGTCTTCCCTGCCGCCGAGTTGGCTGTACTACGTGAACGTGCGTGACGCCAAGTCCGCGACGGCCTCGATCGCGAGAGGAGGCGGCAAGGTCATGCAGGGGCCGATGCAGGTTCCCGGCGGTGACTGGATTGCGGCCGCGACGGATCCGCAGGGCACGATGTTCGCCGTGCACCAAACCGCTGCCGAGGCGGCTGCCGGGACTGCGGCTACGCCGGCGAAGAAGGCCAAGCCAAAGGCGAAAGTGATGCCCAAACAGAAAACGAAGGCGAAAAAGAAGGTGACGGCCCGAGCGAAGCCAAAAGCCAAGGCGAAGAAAAAGGCGGAGGCAAAGCGGAAATCCGGACGGCGTTGAGGAGGCGCTCGCGCACCGACGTGGTTTGGGGCGCTTGGGCCAGCAAAAAAAAAGCGGTCGGCTGTTCTCAGACAGCCGACCGCTTCTCACAAACTGCTTCCAACTACGAACCGACGTCCATCAGCTGATCACGGACACCCCGGCCCTTGCAAAGCCACGGGCGTCGTCGCCTTGACGCGAATCAGGCACTCGGCCTGCGTAACCGGCTGCACTTTGGCCACAAAGTGGGTCGGCTTGTCCAGCGGAAGAAGCGCGAGCCGGTTGAAGCGCCGGGAATCGACCCACCGATGTCCCTCGAACAGCAGCGAGTAGCGCCGCTGCAGCAGAAGCTCGGTGATGAACTCTGCGTTAGTGCTTGACGCCGCGGTAAGAGTACTACTGGCCGGCAAGCCACCCGAGTTCACACGGATGAAGTCGATGTCCGCGATCGCAGCGGCTTTGGCCCCTGTGAACCACAGGGCCTCGGCGCGCAGGAGAATGAGTTCCTCATTTCTGAGGATCTTGATCCCGGCAAGGCGGTCGGGATACATCTTGAATCGCAAGCCACTCGGGATCCCGGACGTGGGGCCCGCGTTGGGCTGCTTCACTGGTGTTGCGGTATCGACTTTGGCGATGAGCCGAAGATCCCGAGTCCCGCCTGCGCGAATCGGCGCGTCGGTTAGGGTCGACGGATGCGCCACGATGTCGGAAGTCGTCGAAAAGAACAGGGTGTTCTGCGCATCGCCTGTTCCGGTGCTGTACGTGTGGAAGGGCCCGGTGCTCAGCGCGGAGGCGGTGTTGAGGAAGGACGCCGTGAGCGCGGTGAGCGCCTGCGAGTAGCATAACGCAGAAGTTGGGCAGCCCGCACCAACGGGACTCGCAAACTGGCTGATGCTCCCGCGGTAGACCAACGCACGCGCGGCTATCGCGCGATTGAATTGTCGGAACGTCGCTGGCGTATTGAAGCCGACAAACCCGGACGTGAGCACGAATGGAAACGCCGCGGTGCCTGCCGAAACGAGCTTGGCATCAGCCTCGTCCAGTCGGGCCGAGATGTAGGCATATACCGAATCGCGGGAAACGAACGGCGCGAGGGCCTTGGGATCGGCCTTCACCTCCACGACGGCACCGATGGTGTCGCGCGTGGCGATGATGTACAGATACCCGAGCGCCTCGATCGTTTTGGCGAATCCCTCAGCCGCATCCCTCTGCGCCGCCGAAATCGGCGCGACCGCCACGGACGTGAGGAAGTTGAAGATGTTGCGCCCGTTGTTGTATCCGGCGTTCCAGATCCCGCCCCCCGCTGCAAAGCCGGAGTAATCGAGCGGTCCCGGTCCAAACACGTAGTGCGTGTGGCTTCGGCCGTCGGTCGGGAAGTAGTTGAATGATTCACGACCGAAGATGCCGACGTCGCTCACAAATCCAGTGGTGGGTCCACGCAGTTGAGACAGGAGGCCGGTCGCCAGCAGCTGCAGCGCCGACGGATCCTTGCTCGCCTCCTCCACAGTGGGCTGGTTGTAGTTCGGAACAGTTGGCTCCGCACAGCTGCCAAGCGTCACCGTAATAGACGCGGCAAGCAAAGCGTATCTAGCCTTCATGAGAAGAGTCCTCGCGGAAGATGTTGGAGGGCGCATGGTCAGTAGCTCACGTCGACGCTGAAGGACCAACTCTTCGTCGCCGGGAAGGGCGCGAGGTCAACCTGTCGCGCGACGTTTGCATTCCCGAAGTTGTTCACTTCGGGGTCCACTCCCCAATAATTCGACCACATCTTCAGGTTGCGGCCGCTGAGACTGAGCCGCACGTCGTGCCCGGCCCGCATCCACCGCGTCACCAACTGCTGCGGCATCTGATAGCTGAGCGTGATCTCGCGCAGCTTCACGTAGGAGCCGTCCTGGATGTAGATCGGGGCGCCAAGGCCCTGGTTCCATTTGTCATAACGGTATTGCCCGAGCGACGGGGTTGTTGCCCCGCTCGGATTGAACGCCGGGTTCGGTGAGGGCTTGTCATAGTCCCAGGAATTCAGCCCTTCGTCGAACAAGGTCTGCGTCATGTTGGACATATCGCCGCCCTTCCGCCAATCGAACAGCGTGGACAGGGACAGGTCGTGCCACCGCATGTCATTCCCGAACGACATTTCGAAATCCGGCGTCGCGTCACCGATGATCGTGTCCTTGAACGCCAGATCGAGGGTGCATTTGCGGAGGACGACGTCATCCGCATCGCAGGTCGTACGATTTCCCCAGATCGCGGTGACCGATCCCGGCTCTATCGTGACCCTCTTACCGGCCACGGTCCCAGTCCCACCACACTTTCCGAGCGTGCTGAGCGTTGGCGTGGTGTCGTTGACGAAGCCGGGGCAATAGGCGCGAGCGCGGCCAAAGGCCGAGCCGAACCCGGAGCTGCTGATGAACGCCGGAACCGGCAGGTACGTGATTCGCCCGTCGAACGTGTAGTAGTTCACGCGCGAGGTCCAATCGAAGTTGCGCAGATGGACGGGCACGACGGTGAGTCCGAGTTCCCAACCCTCGGTCTTCATCGTGCCGCGGTTGTCGATTTGAGAGCCGATTCCCGAGCTTGGCGCGAGCGGCACGAAGAGAAACATGTCGCTGACCGTGCGATTGAAGCGTGTCCCCTCGAAGCCGATGCGGCTGTCCCAGAACGAGGCGTCGACGCCGAACTCCGTCTCGGTGAGTTTCTCGGGCTCGATCTTGTCATTCCCGAGCGTCGAAGGCGCGGCGAGGCTGGAGCGCCCATCGATGAGACCACCGGCACCGAGAACGATGTCGCGTCGGCCGTAGTCGGGCTGGTTCCCCGTCTTGCCCACGGACGCGCGGAACTTGACGCTGTTGACGTACGGCACCGGATCGAGGAGGCGGTACGACGCACCCGCCTTCGGGTACGTGAAGTACCTGTCGCGCTCGCCGTTCGCGCTGCTGCGCTCCGACCGCATCCCGACGGTCACGTTGAGCCGCTCGTTGAAGGCGAGGACCTCCTCTTGCGCGAAGAAGAACTGATCGTGGACATCGGTAATCGAATGATTGAGCGCGACGGTGCCTTGATTCGCCAATGGAACTCCGGGCAGCAGTCCACGTCCCTGAATTCGGTAGATGTTGAGGTAGCGATTCTCGACTCCCGTTCCCGCTGACCCCGTGGCGATAAACCGCCGGTTCGTCGGCGTAAACGTCCAAACGCCGTTCAGCGACGCGTTCGTCTGCCGGCTCAGCGCGTTGCTTTGGGCGGACGTGCCCAGAAGCGCATCACGCGGCTCGAATTGGAGGAAGTTCGGCGAGTACACCTGATCATCCTGGTTGAACCGATCGATGCCACCGATGGAGCGCACCTGCACACGATTCATGGCCGTATTCAAGGCATCGAACGTGACGCTGACATTTCCGATCTGTCGAAACACGTCTTCGTTGTTCCTCAGGTAGGTCATGGTCTCGAACGGATTCGACGAGAATGAGCCGCCACCGGCGAAGGGATTTCGGACGAACAGCCCTGTGGCAGGGTCCAGTCGATTCAAGCCGAGGACTGCCGGTGTGTACGCCAATCCGTAGAACGGGCTCGTATTCGTGTTGTCGTTGTTCGAGAGGCCGCGGGAGGCGAGTGTCCGAAGAATGTTCGTCCCAATGTTGACCGACCAGCGGCTGCCATACAGCTGGTCCACGCTCACGCGCATCGATTGCCGCCGTGCCTTGGTGTTGAGCAGCGTGCCCTCGTCGTACTTATTGCTTCCAGAAGCGTAGTATTTGGTGGTTCCGTTGTCGGTCCCGCCACTCATGGTCGCCACCGTCTCGTACGACGGCGCGCCGCTTCCATAGAGATCCTTCTGGTAGTCGTAATACGGGATCGGGCCGCTCCCGAGGTTGGCGCGCACCCACGCGTCGCCGTCCCCACGCGCCAAGAGCTGGGTCGTATCCTTGAAGTGTCGCGAGCCCAAAAGCTTGAGGGGCGAATTCGCGCCGAGGCGCTGCGTCAACGTGAACCGGGGCGCTCCCGCGCGCCCGCGCTTCGTCGTGATGAGCACCACGCCGTTCGTGGCGCGCGAGCCATACATCGATGTCGCCGCCGCGCTCTTCAGGATTTCGATCGACTCGATGTCGTTGGGGTTCACGTCCGCGAGCCGGTTGACCATGTTGTCCTGCGTGCTGGCCGGCGCGGTTCCCGAGGCGCGCGTAATGGAGTTGGCGCCACCGGCGATCGAGACGTTGCTGATGATGACTCCATCCACCACGTACAGCGGCTCACCATTGCCGTTGATTGACGTCACGCCGCGGATCTGAATCTGACCACCACCACCGGGCGCTCCGCTGTTCATGTTGATCCGCGCTCCGATCACTTTGCCCTGCAGCGCGCTGGTGAGGTCCACGGCGGGCACGCGAGCTATTTCCTCAGCGGCTATGGTCTGCGTCGCCGTGGAGGCATGGGCCCGTTCCATCGTTGTCGCCGTTCCGGTCACCACCACCTCTTCGAGTTTCAGTACGTCTTTCTCGAGCACGACAGCAACGTCCGTTTGTGCCGCCAGAACCGAAATAATCTGTCGCCGGTAGCCGAGGCGCCGCACGGACAGTTGCACCGGCGCCGAGGCCACGGTCACCGCAAAGCGGCCGTCATCGCCCGTCGTGGTGCCAATGAGCGTTCCGACAACGTTGACCGCGGAGTTACCGATCGGATTCCCGGATGTTTTATCCGTGACCCGTCCGGTTACTCTCCTCTGGGCCGACCCACTGGCAGTGACGAGCAGCAGCATTGCCAAGGCGAGGCCCGCTGGACGGAACTTGCGCATGCGATCTCCTGGATTGAGACGAATCTTGCTGGATTGAAACGAATCTTCGAGCCGACATCGCAAAGGGCGATCGTCGGCTGAATTGTGCGAGATGCTACCATGACCGCTCGACAAGCCGTTGTCAACACCGCGTGCGATGCTCGTCAGGGCTCGCGCCCTTTCGACGTGACCGCGATGACGCCTCCAATGTGTCGGCTACCGTACTTCGTCACGGCGTCCGCCGCGTGGTACAGAAAGATTTCGAAGACTTCGGACGCCGGAATGAGGTGCAGTGTCTGCTCGACCGGGCCCGCTTCAACGCCGTCGATAAACACCGTAATCTTCGGCTGCTCCACGGTGATCACCGGCTGCCCGGACGTTCGGACGCCCGCTTTTGTGATCGGGCCTCGAGTCCTGAGGAAATCGGCGCGCAGCCGAGCAACCAGGTCGTATGCGGTCGCAACCTGAACCGTCGCGATCTCGTCCGCCCGAATGACATTGCGGTCGCGCTCGAGCGCGCGAGGCCGACCGGCACAGGCCGCGAGAAACAGGAGCATCGTAATCGGGACAACCGAGCGAGTCCTCATGAGCACCTCCCAACTTGGCCCCGGGCCATTCAATACTCGAACTATGCCAAGAGGATAGGGCGAAGCGAAGCCACTGGGCAAGGCGAAGAAGAAGGCGCAGGCAGCGCGCGGCGCCGCAGACCATTGCCAAGCCGCGTGCCCGCTGTCTATCCTCAGGCATAACAGGGAGATGGCGCATGCCGCGCAACAAGCCGGCTCCCGGGTCGTATCAACGCCTGACGCATCCGTTCGTTCGCGAGAACGGCGCCCTTCGCAAGGCCACGTGGGACGAAGCGCTCGACGTGGCCGCCGAGGGATTCCGCCGGAATCTCGACGCGCGGGGCGACAACTCGCTCGGAATCTTCAGTTGTTCGAAGGCGACGAACGAAGTGAACTATCTGGCGGCGAAGCTGGCCCGGGTGGCGTTCCGCAACAACAACATCGACAGCTGCAACCGGACGTGACACGCACCTAGCGTCGTCGGTCTGGCGACGGTCTTCGGTGCGGGTGGCGGAACGAGTTCGTACGAGGAAGCCGAGAATACTGATCTCATCTTCCTCTGGGGATCGAACGCCCGTGACGCCCATCCGATTTTTTTCCATCACGTGTTGAAGGGCGTGCGCAACGGCGCGCGCCTGTACGTCATGGATCCGCGCCGCACGAGTACGGCGGCATGGGCAGACGTGTGGCTCGGTCTTCGCGTGGGCAGCGACATCGCGCTCGCGAACGCCATGGCACGCGTCATCATCCACGCGGACCTCGCGCACCAGGAGTTCATCGGCCGCGCCACCAGCGGGTTCGTCGCGTACCAGGCGTGTGTCGAGAAGTACACGCTCGAGTTCGCGACACAGGAAACGGGCATCCCGGGCGACGTCATTCAGGACGCCGCGCTCGCATACGCGCGCGCCCCGCGGGCGATGATCTGCTGGACGCTCGGCATCACGGAGCATCACAACGCGGTCGACAACGTGCTTGCGCTGATCAACCTCGCCTTGCTGACGGGCAAAGTCGGGCGCTATGGCTGCGGCCTCAATCCGCTGCGCGGTCAGAACAACGTGCAGGGCGGTGGCGACATGGGCGCGATCCCGAACCGCCTCACGGGCTTCCAGGACATTCTCGATCCCAAAGCGCGCGGGCGATTCGAAAAAGCGTGGGGCACGAAGATCCAGCCGAGCGTCGGCTTGAACCTCACCCAGATGTTCCAGGCGATGGACGAAGGCAAACTCACGAGCCTGTTCGTCATCGGAGAGAATCCGGCGCAGTCGGACGCGGACCTGCACCGCATCGAGCGCCTCCTCACGGGCCTCGACCATCTGGTGGTCCAGGACATTTTCATGACGAAGACCGCCCAGTTTGCCACAGTCGTGTTGCCGGCGTCGTCCAGTTGGTGCGAG
>Ga0315281_10012351_pt1 | contig 11642 bp, 9 predicted proteins | sample YL17G07_0_MG_FD_204540 | JGI IMG/M metagenome (GOLD analysis project Ga0315281, IMG submission 204540) | Sediment microbial communities from Yellowstone Lake, YNP, Wyoming, USA - YL17G07_0 | ecosystem: Environmental > Aquatic > Freshwater > Lake > Sediment | place: USA: Wyoming | collected... | reverse complement strand
CGAGAATGGGCAGTTGTTGTTAGACTCCCTCGATGTGCGTGTCACAAACGATCCAGGGAACCTCGCTTATCACGATGCGAATCGGCGAAGTGGACGATACATTGGGGAGACTCGCGTGCAATTTGAGTATCAGGACGAGAAAAGCCCCTATTGCGGTTGGTTGCATGTGGATCCAGGAACCCTGAAGGAGCATGCCAGCAAGACGGGATGGAAGTTTGAAGTAATCATGACAGAAGCCAGCGGAGAATACCTTGCTCGGCTCACGAAAGGTCGGGCCACCTGACCAGCGGCTCCCCGACCAAGAGCATCCCGATTGGAATTCATCGGGACAAGTCGGGGCCCCGAAAGACAACTTCGGGGTAAACAGGCAAGCTGACCGGCTAACGCTTCGTACGTCAAGCGTGGCTTATGAACAATGTCCTGGTTCGGTAGATGCATAATTCACCGCGGTAGCTTCCTGTCCGCCATGATTCACCTTATGGCGGAACTTGTCCGCCACGTTGTTTGGCGGAGCTCCCATCCGTTCGGCAGCATCGCGACACACTCACATGAAACTATACTTAACTCCCATAGTGATGCTGCTTGTCGCAGCATTCACAACTGGATGCAAAGATAGGGGCGTCACGGAACCGGCTCCGGCCGATACTTCCGGTGGACCGATTGACCGTAAACCCAACCTCTATCTCTATCCTACGTCGAAGCAGACAATATCGGTTACTCTCGAATTCCCACACGGGGGCAGAATACTCGACTCCGATCCACCTTACGGATCTGGCTGGACCGTGGAAGTAGATCCGAACGGGAGGATCAACGGCCGGTATGATTACCTGTACTACGAAGCTCAGACCGAAGATCGCTATCAGTATTCATCAGGATGGGTGGTCCAAAAAGATACTCTTCACCAGTTCTTTCTCAAGCTGGCTTTTCGGGTCGAGAAACTGGCGATTTTCTCGACTACTGGATTCCGCGATTGCACGCTAGTAACTTCTACGCTGTTTACCCACAGGGGTCTGAGCAAATTGAGAATCTCATCAAGCTTGCCATATCCCCCCATCCCACCTCTCTATTGAGACTATTCTTTGTGATTGAAGCACTACATCAGAATACACCTGCGCTTGCTCAACCTGGATTGATTAGGATTGAGCGTCAGGGATTCTTCGTGGCGGAATGGGGCGTTGTGCTCAAAGAGCACCAATAATGCAACACGACAAGCGACTTCCCGACGGACAGCGGCGGGATAAAGGCGAAAGCCGATGAACGCCGGGAGAATCCTATAATCCAACGTCTGAACGCCGCCTGGCATAAGAAGCACCCGATGCCGCCAAGTGCAACCGTCGAGCAACGCATCGCCTGGCATCTTGACCATGCCAGGCAGTGCGCTTGCCGCCCGATTCCCGCGAAGCTCCAGGCGGAGATCCGCCGGCGCGCCCGTCGAGCCGCGGCACAAAAGGATGCCACCTCCTAAGCAGCTTCTTGTAACTTCAGGAAATCAGCGAATCGGCCATTGCAAGCCGCTTTGTGAAAGAACTCCGCCACGCCGTTTGGCAGATTTGTCCCGTGCTGCTTACGGGAGTTCGATCCGTTAGATGGGCAGGGCACTTTGGATTCATCGAAAAGAGTCATATACTTCAAGGCAATGGAAGGGAGCCGAAGTGCAATACAATTTTGAGTGGGATCCCAGAAAGGCAAAACTGAATTATCGCAAACACAAGGTTAGCTTCGAACGAGCAGCCGAAGTTTTCCTCGATCGATTTATGCTTTCTCTGTTCGACGAAGAGCACAGTCAAGCTGAAGAACGATGGGTCACAATTGGCAAAGACCGAATCGGGATTCCGCTGGTGGTTGTTCATACTTTCCGAGATGTGGACGGCGAGAACTCTTCTATCCGAATCATATCTGCTCGCAGAGCAACGAAGAAGGAAGTCAAAAAATACTCCACAAGGTGACGTTATGAAAAAAGAATACGATTTTTCCAAGGGAGTGCGAGGTAAATTCTATCGCCCAAATGCCCGGTTGAACTTACCCATTTACCTTGACGAGGACATTGCGGAATTCATTCAGAAATATGCCAAGCGCAAGAAGGTTGATGCTCAGACTGTGGTCAACAAGCTCTTGCGCAACAATAAGGAGATCATCCAAGCCATTCAGTAGCGGGTCCTTTTGTTCTGCCCGCCGAGCCCTTCCCCGAGGATTTCAATACATTGGCGCCAGAACTCTGCCCTCGTGATAGTATTCCCGTCGGGATTTCATTGAATGCGTAGAGCGTCCCCTCGCAGGAACAGGGGAACGAGCAGTTGGAGCGCCGCCCACCGTGCAACAATCTGGTCAAGGTGCTCGTAAATTGACCATCTGTATCACTCCGCTTCACTCACAACATAGGAGTCAACTCATATGTCATTCCGCAATATCGTCACGATCCTTTTTCTTGTGCTCTTCGTGCTGCCGGGTGTGGCCCAGCAAAAGAAGGCAGCCGATGAGGGAATCGTCGAGATTCCCTACCAGAAGTTCGTGCTCGACAACGGGCTGAGGGTTATCGTCCACGAAGACCACAAAGCCCCAATCGTGGCTGTTAACATCTGGTACCACGTTGGCTCGAAAGACGAGAAACCGGGTAAATCCGGCTTTGCGCACCTGTTCGAGCACCTGATGTTCAACGGGAGTGAGAACTACAACAAGGATTACTTCCAGGCAATGGAACGAGTGGGCGCAACGGATCTCAATGGGACGACCAATGAGGACCGCACCAACTACTTCCAGAACGTCCCCACCTCGGCATTTGATCTCGCCCTCTGGATGGAATCCGACCGCATGGGGCATTTGCTCGGTGTCATCGACCAGGCAAAGCTGGATGAACAACGCGGGGTGGTTCAGAACGAGAAACGCCAGGGAGAGAATCAGCCGTATGCCATCGCATACGAGCTGATGGAGAAAGCGGCGTGGCCGAAAGGCCATCCGTACGACCATACGGTGATTGGCTCAATGGAAGATCTGAATGCCGCGTCGCTCGAGGATGTGAAGGAATGGTTTAAGAAGTCGTACGGTCCCTCGAATGCAATTCTCTCTATCGCTGGTGATGTGGAGACGAAGGAGGCGCTGAACCTCGTGAAGAAGTACTTCGGGGACATTCCGCCTGGTCCCCCTGTTGCGCACTTCGATTCCTGGATCGCCAAGCGAACGGGCGTCTCACGACAGCGAGCGGAGGACCGAGTTCCCCAGGCAAGAATTTACAAAGTGTGGAACATCCCGGGATGGAAAACCCTCGAAGCGAGACAGCTAGATCTTGTGTCCGATGTCCTCTCTATGGGCAAGTCATCCCGTTTGTACAAGCGCTTGGTGTATGACGATCAGATCGCGACGAACGTCAATGCATACATTGATCTGAGAGAGATCGGAGGGTTGTTTGTCATCGATGCCATGGCTAAGCCGGGAGAGGACCTTGCAAAGGTCGAGAAGGCAATTGACGAAGAACTCGCGAGATTCCTGCAGTCGGGGCCGACGCCGCAGGAGATGGAGCGGGTACAGACACAATTCAATGCTGCCTTCACGCGCGGCATTGAGCGGATCGGCGGATTCGGAGGGAAATCCGACATCCTGGCACAGAATGAAGTCTACGCCGGGAGTCCCGATTTCTACAAGACAACGCTGCAACGTGTGAAGGGCGCGACAGCACAGGAATTACACCAGGTCGCAAAGGACTGGCTCTCCGACGGCGTGTATGTCCTTGAAATCTATCCGTTCCCCAAGCTTGCGAGCGCTGCTGCCGATACGGTGCTGAGAAAGTCGCTGCCCCCGACCGGCAAGCCACCTCTGCCGAAATTCCCGAAATTTGAGCGCTCGACGCTGTCCAACGGCATGACCGTAATCCTTGCCCAGCGGACCTCTGTCCCTCTCGTGAACTTCAACCTGCTGATCAATGCAGGGTATGCTGCCGACCAGTTTGCGCTGCCGGGGACGGCGACCCTGACGATGAACATGATGGATGAAGGCACAACGAGCCGGACAGCGATTCAGATCAGCGACGAGCTCCAGATGCTTGGCGCGACGATCGGCACCGGATCCGATCTCGACCTGTCGTACGTCAGTCTCTCCTCGTTGAAATCGAACTTGGACAAGTCGCTGGAGTTATATGCCGACGTCATCCTGAATCCCTCCTTCCCGAAGACGGATTTCGATCGGCTCCAGAAGCTGACGCTCGCGGGGATCCAGCGTGAACGCGTCCAGCCGTTCCAGATGGCGTTGCGCGTCCTTCCGGGCCTTCTGTACGGAAAGAAACACGCGTATGGACTCCCGTTCACCGGATCGGGCTTTGAGTCGACGGTGAGCAAGATGACCCGCGAAGACATGGTAAAATTTCACCAGACATGGGTCAAGCCAAACAACGCCACCCTCGTGGTGGTGGGGAACGTCAGCATGAGCGAGCTCTTGCCGAAGCTCGAGAGGGTGTTTAAAAACTGGAAGCGCGGCGACGTGCCGACGAAGAACATCAGCGAGGTTCGTCTGGCGGAGAAGCAAACCGTCTACATTATGGACAAGCCGGGTGCGGAGCAATCGGTTATCCTCACTGCACACGTCGCGCTACCCCAGAACAATCCGGACGAGATTGCTTTCCAGACCATGAACACAGCGCTCGGCGGCGCCTTCACCTCCCGCATTAACATGAACCTGCGCGAAAACAAACACTGGTCCTACGGCGCGGGCACCGCGATCATTCCGGCACGCGCACAACGGCCGTTTATCGTCTATGGTCCCGTGCAGACCGACAAGACGAAGGAATCGATGATTGAGATCAGCAAGGAACTGAACGAAATCATGGGGAGCCGGCCCCCAACAGATGACGAGGTGCTCAAGGTGAAGAACAACCTCACGCTGTCGCTCCCCGGCAACTGGGAGACGAACGGTGCTGTCCTCGGATCTCTTATCAACATTGTGCGATTTGGCCTGCCGGATAACTACTACGATACCTACCCCGGAAAGATCAACGCCTTAAGCGTGAGCGAAGTGGGTCAGGCAGCCAAGAAGCTGCTCCATCCCGTTAGCCTGGTGTGGGTTGTCGTCGGCGACAAGAGCAAGATTGAGCAGGGGATCCGCGAGCTGAAGTATGGTGAAGTCCGTTTCATTGATGGGGACGGAAATGTGATCGAATAGATCCCGTCAGTCAATCGTTCAGCAAAGAACAAAGGCCGTCCGGCGGTTATCGGACGGCCTTCTTATGTGTATCGACCTACTCGTGGCAGATGCGATTTGACGGGCACAAACCTGCAGCCAATCTTCTCCTACGCTGGTTTGGCCGCCGTCCAACAGGTGGTGCTCCTTCGGAGGGGTTGCCCTGCCATGCAATTTTGGATATATTCACCTCGTCCTGAATTACCCATCAGACCAGTCCATTTCGGAGGCATTGCCATGAAAACGACTCGAAGCGTTTCGGTTCCCCTCGTCCTGGTTATTCTGGCGATCGCATGGATCTGTTCACCGACGAGCGCACAGAACCTTCAGTACCCGCAAACTAAGAAAGTTGACCATATCGATACCTACTTCGGCGTGAAGGTCGCCGACCCGTACCGATGGCTGGAAGACGAAAACTCACCCGAGACACGACAATGGGTCGAAGAGCAAAACAAGGTGACCTTCGGATACCTGGAGAAGATCCCCTTCCGCCAGCAAGTCAAACAGCGGCTGGAGAAACTCTTCGACTATCCAAAATACAGCGCTCCCTTCAGGAGAGGCGAGTACTTTTTCTTCTCGAAGAACGAGGGCCTGCAAAACCAAAGCGTGCTCTACAGGCAAAAAGGGCTCGACGGCAAACCGGAGGTAGTGCTCGATCCCAACACGTTCTCCGAGGACGGCACGGCGCGCTTGAGTGGGTTTTCCCTTTCAAGGGATGATAAGTACGCCGCCTTCGGGATCTCGCGAGCCGGCTCCGACTGGCAGGAATACTACGTGATGGACATGACGACCCTGAAGAACTTGCCCGACACGCTACGATGGGTCAAAGCCTCCGGCACCGCCTGGCGCGGCCACGGATTCTACTACAGCCGCTACCCGGCTCCTGAGAAGGGGAAGGTGCTCACCACGAAGAATGTGTACCAGACTGTTTACTATCATCAAGCTGGCACATCGCAGTCGAACGACGAGCTCGTGTACGAAGACAAGGCAAATCCGGAACGGTTTCACAACGTCGGCACGACGAGGGATGAGCGGTTTGCATTTCTGATTATCTCCGATCGCGGCAAAGGGAAGAAGGGGAATGCATTGTACTGCCAAGACCTAGCGAAATCCGAAACGGCATTCAAACCAATTGTTGCCGCCATCGGCGATGACTCGTATGGCGTGGTGGACAACGTAGGCGACAAACTCTTGCTCCGTACGGACAACAACGCTCCAAACGGAAGGGTTGTCCTCTGTGATCCGAACAATCCCGATGAAAAGAACTGGAAAGAAATCCTGTCCGAAAGGCCTGAACCACTGCAAGGCGTTGGAACTGCCGGTGGGAAACTCTTCGCATCGTATCTGAAAGACGTTACGACGCGCGTGTACGTCCTCAGTCTTGACGGGAAACTGGAAAATGAGGTCAGCTTACCAGCCCTAGGTGTGGCGGGAGGGTTCGGCGGAGAGAAAGATGAAAAGTTCGTGTTTTATACCTTCACCTCCTTCATCTTTCCTCCTACTATTTATCGTTATGATATAGCAGAACGCAAAACTTCTCTGTTCCGCGCGCCGCAGATCCCGGAATTCAATCCTGTGGAGTACGAAACCAAGCAGGTCTTTTACAGCAGCAAAGATGGCACGCGCGTCCCGATGTTCCTCGTGCATAAGAAAGGCCTACAGTTGGACGGCAAGAATCCGACCCTGCTGTATGGATACGGCGGGTTCAATATCTCAACGTCTCCCTCCTTCAGCCCGCTGCGCCTTGCACTTCTCGAACAAGGGTTTGTCTACGCTTCAGCGAATATGCGCGGCGGAGGGGAGTACGGCGAGAAATGGCACGAGGCCGGAACAAAACTGAAGAAGCAAAACGTCTTTGACGATTTTATTGCAGCGGCGGAATATCTCATAGCCAGCAAGTACACTTCACCGGAGAAGCTCGCGATTCAAGGAGGCTCCAACGGCGGTTTGCTGGTGGGTGCCGTGATCAATCAGCGGCCGGAGCTTTTCAAGGTCGCCATCCCTCAAGTCGGCGTCATGGACATGCTGCGCTTCCACAGATTCACCATTGGCTGGAACTGGATCGCTGACTACGGATCGAGCGAGAACGAAGAAGAATTCAAAGCTCTCTATCATTATTCGCCGCTCCACAACATCCGCGAGGGCGCGCAGTATCCTGCAACCCTCGCTACGAGTGCTGACCATGATGACCGCGTCGTGCCGGCGCATTCTTTCAAATACATCTCGACGTTGCAGGAGAAGTATCGCGGCGACAACCCGGTCCTTATCCGCGTCCAGACCCGGTCGGGACACGGCGCCAGCAGCACGACAAAAGCTCTGGAGGAGACAGCGGACATTTACTCATTCATCTTCTATAATCTTGGTGTGATACCAAAGTACTGATCGATCACAGCGATCTCGCCAAACGGATGCCAACAAGGAAGAAACCGCTCCGGACCTGCCCAAAGTGCGGACATCGGTTTGTGACCGCGAACATGTGGCACTCGTGCAGTCGCCACCAGATCGCTGATCACTTTGTGGGGAAAGATCCTTTGGTGCGAGGGCTCTTCGACAGATTTCGAGCGATGATACAAAAGTGCGGGCCTGTGACGGTCTATGCCCAGAAGACGCGCATCGTCTTCCAGACCCGCGCACGCTTTGCAGGCACTCTGCCGCGAAAGCACTGGCTCGATTGCGGCCTATGGCTCAAGCGTCGGGTGGAGCATCCTCGTTTCCGGCGCATCGAGTCACCAACGCCGCGCGATCATATACATCATTTTCGTGTAACGAAGCTTAAGGACTTAGATCGAGACGTTGCGGCACTCATACGGGAAGCGTACGCTGTCGGCTGCCAGGAGCGAGCAGGCAAAGCTTAGGAAATGGCCGAACAGCTCCCAAGGGAGGAGGGCCGGGGGTAGATTAGGGATGGGTGCTCGGATTTGTGTTTATAGTTTCTGTTCCTGTTTTGAGTCAAATTCTCAAATTGCTGAGCCACACCTTCTGCTTCCTGTCTTCTGGATTCTGATTTCTGACTCCTGCCTCCGTTCCTTCACCGTTCTATGTTCCACATCTTCCGTCTTTCTTTTTCATTTTCACTTCTTGATTTATCAGAGGCATAACGCCGCGACCCACCCAGATGCCCACGCCCCCCGGAGATTGTACCGGCCGAGCCAACCCTTCACATCCACTTGACAATTGAATGGCAAATAGATAGATTAGGTCTGCCTGCCTCATCGCCATCTACGGTGCATGGCGGGAGGTTGGGTCAGCCTAAGGGTTGCCTCCCCGCTTAGGCAACGAGAAAACTTAGGCCCGCCCGCTACGCGGACGGATACAGCGCCAAGCTGAAGACAAGGCGTCGATCCTCGGCCCCTGGCTAAGGGTTGGCGCTTTTTTTTGTCCGACCTCACCCGCCGCCTCCTTCCCTCTGTACCATGAGTTCCAAGTCTAAGGTCTTGAGTGTGAAGTTCCGAGTTGGTTATGGAACTTCCGCGCCACACCTTCTGAATTCTGACCCCCGTCTTCGTTCTTCTCACATCTCACGACTCACATCTTCCAGATTCCTTTTTCATTCTCACTTTTTCCTTTTTCCTTTTTCCTTTTTGATTTTTCGTTTATCAAACGCACTGTCCCGCCACCCAACCTGATGCCCACGCCCACTGGAAATTATACCCACCGAGCCAGCCGGTCACGTCGACACATTCTCCAACAAAGAATAACCCCGGCACTCTCTTGGACTCCATTGTCTTCGAGGAAAGCTCATCGGTGTCTACCCCACCGACGGTCACCTCGGCTTTTCCAAATCCTTCTGTTCCGCTCGGCGTGACTTGCCAATTCTGAAGCCGCTGCGCTATGCCTTCAAGCTCCTTCCTCGAATACTGATTCATTTGCTTCGGGCCTCCGATGTGCTCACACCACTGGAGCGCGAACCGTCGCGGCAGGTACTGATCGAGAAGCGTGGCAAGCTCTTTCTTGCTCTGATGGTTTGCCAGGAATAGGTGGAGGGCGTCAGCCCCCGGCAACACATTGAGAGCAATCGGTTGACCCTCCGCCCAGTATGAAGAAATCTGGAGGACGGCTGGTCCGCTCAAGCCCCGGTGCGTGAACAGCACATTCTCACGAAATGATACGTCATCGCAGCTCACCATGGCGTCAATCGAAACGCCTGCCAGGGAGCTGAAGAATCTGATATCCTTCGGTTGAAATGTCAGCGGGACGAGTCCCGGCCTGAGCTTGGTCACCTTCAGACCGAATTGCCGCGCGATGGCAAACGCAAAGTTCGTCGCGCCGAGCTGCGGAACCGAGAGACCGCCAGTTGCCATCACGAGTGAACGTGACGTGTGTATCCCGAGATTTGTTGACACAGTGAACGTCTCCGCCCTCGATACCTCCTTCACTTCACAGCCTGCTCGTATACAGACCCCAACCTCGTCGCACTCGCGCTTGAGCATATCGATGATCTGCTGGGAGCTTCTGTCACAAAAGAGCTGGCCGAGCGTTTTCTCGTGATATGCAATCTTGTGCTTTTCGACCAGCGCGATGAAATCTGCTGATGTGAAGCGCGCAAGTGCCGACTTGCAGAAATGGGGATTTTGGGAGAGATAGCTCGCATTGTCGGCGTTCAGATTCGTGAAGTTGCACCGTCCGCCGCCGGAGATGCGAATTTTCTCGCCGATCCTCTCGTTGCGCTCGAGGATGAGCACTGAACGACTGCGCTTGCCTGCTTCAATGGCACACATCAGTCCAGCAGCGCCTGCTCCGATGATGATAACGTCGTAGTCCATCAGGGTAGAGTTCCCTCTCCTCTTAGGAGAGGGAGAGGGTGAGGTCATATGACAATATCAAAGAAATTCCATTCACCTTCAATTCCGCATATTTTGTTCAACCCGTGACCAACACGATTGCATAGCTTCGAAGTAATCATTAACATTGCCTCGGTTTTATGCCTGACTCCATCACTTTCATCAACCACGCAACGGTTCTGCTTCAGCTTGACGGGATCTGCATCCTGACCGATCCCATCTACTCGCTCACGGTCTCGTATCTTTTCCCGCGACTCCAGAAGCCGGGCATCGCATTCGGCGACCTTCCACCTATTGACTATGTCCTGATCTCACATAACGACTATGATCACCTGAACTTGAAAACCCTGCGACGCCTCCGACGAAAGCGAGCTTCGACTATCCTTTTCCCAAATGGGCTCGGCTCGTTCGGACACAGGACGGGTTTCCAAGACGTCGTTGAAACAAACTGGTGGGAGGAGTTGGAGAGAGGCGGCGTGAGGATCACGTGCGTTCCTGCCAAACATCTTAGCAAGAGGAGACCGAGGGATCGCAGAGGCTCGGCTTGCTGCGGATATGTTATCCAGGCCAACAGCCGCACAGTCTACTTTGCCGGTGATACCGGCTATGGTGATTTCTTTCGAGAACTGGGCCAGCGCTACATGATCGATGTCGCTCTGCTCCCCATCGGCGCCTACAAGCCGCACGACTGGTTCAAAGACATCCACCTCAACCCTCACACAACGATTCGGGCTTTCATAGACCTCCAAGCGCGGCATCTCATACCAATTCATTGGGGGACGTTTTGGATCAGCGACGAGCCGATGAGTGAGCCGCCGATTCTTCTTCGCGAGGAGGCGGAGCGGCACGGAATTCAGAGCGCGGTTCACATCCTGAGGAACGGTGAACAATTTCTTTTCTCCAGGGCCTTGTAGTTCTACTTCTTGAAGGCTATTTTTCACGAAGGGGAGATCGACGGTATGCCAGGATACACATCTACCACAGAGGGAATTCGAATAGCCGTTCAGCCCATCTATCTCGACGGCCAGTCTGATGTGCTGCAGCGGAAGTTCGTCTTCGCCTATTTCATCCGCATCGAGAACCACAGCCACCAGACGGTTCAGCTGCTTCGGCGACACTGGTTTATTCGCCATTCCAGTGGTCGTGTTGAAGAAGTCGAAGGCGAGGGCGTCGTCGGCAAACAGCCGATCATTCCCCCGGGCAAGTCGTTTGAATACAGCAGCTACTGTATTCTCGAGTCGCTCGAAGGGAACATGGAAGGCACCTACTTGATGCAGCGGCAGAGCGGAGAGCTGTTCCGCGTTGTCATCCCAAAGTTCACGCTGCGCGCGGCTGCGAATTAGTTTTCCTGTTGGTGCCGCTCACAATCAATCCCACGATGACCCTCTATTCTCAAGAGTACGGCTCCGGCCCTCCCCTGATTATCCTTCACGGCCTGCTCGGCTCACTCGACAACTGGCACACTCTCAGCAAGACTCTTGGCGCTTCCTACAAAGTCTTCGCCGTTGACCAGCGCAACCACGGACGATCACCCCACTCAGACGTGTTCAGTTATGAAGCGATGTCGGGAGACCTCAGGGAATTCTTCGACCATCATCATCTCACCGCCGCCCACGTTCTCGGCCATTCGATGGGCGGCAAGACTGCGATGCAGTTTGCGCTATCCTATCCCGAGCGGGTTGAGAGGCTGATCGTCGT
>Ga0315281_10012350_pt1 | contig 11643 bp, 9 predicted proteins | sample YL17G07_0_MG_FD_204540 | JGI IMG/M metagenome (GOLD analysis project Ga0315281, IMG submission 204540) | Sediment microbial communities from Yellowstone Lake, YNP, Wyoming, USA - YL17G07_0 | ecosystem: Environmental > Aquatic > Freshwater > Lake > Sediment | place: USA: Wyoming | collected... | reverse complement strand
CCTGCTCTTCTGGTGTACCTTGCTTATCTTATCAAGCAGTGTTACATTGGCTTTTCGCCTTGGACTTACTGGATTTTTCTCATGTCTATAATAACTGCTCCGACCGACACCTAATACATGGCGCATCTTCGTTACACAAGCGTTGGAGCTTTCTCTGCTTATGAATTCATATCTCATTTGGGTATCCTTGAGAAGATGGCCAATGCTTTTTTTAATGTTGGGAACTGCGTCCCCAAACCCCGCAAGGCATTATGGTATACAAAATAAAATTATTGAATTAGAAGAAATCAAGTAGCTCCAAATCTCAGGTTACATGTGGACAATACAGTATTAGCAGTATAAATAGATTTTCAAGCAGCATTTTTTCAAAAAATTCCCTGGAGTAAGCCCCCACCCCTCGGGCTTCCCAGGTAATCCCTCTTAAATATGTAATGCCTAAGCAACAAGCGATTCTTTTAAGTTGTACTCATTTAAAAGATATTTTTTTAATATTTTCCCTCTTGTTGCCCTGCCTTTTCTACTTGTTGTGCTAGACAATAGATGATAATAATAAAGCGCAAATTCATTATTATTAATATCCCCATGTTTATTTTTTAATATCTGCTCTTCAAACTGTATCAGCATGTCTTTTAAAGACTCTTTAGAAGGCAGAAAGTCTTTTTCCCTTTTTAATTTAATTAGTTCTATTATCAGAGTAAAAAAATTGGATTTACGATACCAAAGGCTTTCATACGCAAAATCGCAAGCCAATATTAATGAACAAGCCTCATCAATATCTTTATAGATTAAGTCTTTATTAGGATATTCAGAGTCATTGTGTTTTATATAGAATTCGTTTTCCTTTGTACCAGTAAAATAACCTCCTTCTTCAACAGTTGACATTATCAAAAGAATAAATTCAATATCTTTCATTCTTGAATACTCATTTTCGCTAAATATAGGTAACTTTTCAATAACTTCACTGGTTTCAATAAGTTTCTTTGCAGTAGATATAAATTCACCTTGATATAATGCGTTTTGTATTTCAATAGAATTTAAAGCATAATCTACAGCATTAATTCTTCTAAATATTTCAATAGTTTTATCTTCACTTATTCTTCCTAGTGACCTTATTACAATTGTATAATCAAAAAAATTTGTTTTTTCTTCATTTGATAAATCAGAAAATTTTTTAATCCTCTTTGTCTTAAAATCTTCTGCCCCAGCAATATAATGATAGATTGTACTTAATCTTTGCTGTCCATCAACGACAAACGTAGTTGACCTTTGCCTTTCAATATCTATCTCTCCATCCGTTAGATATATTTCTGGAAAAGGCAGCCCTTCTAAAATAGTCTCTATAAAATCTTCTTTATGCGAATCATTCCAGACTAATTTTCTTTGGAAATATGGTCTAAGGATTAATTTTTCAGAATTGATCATATCAAATATTTCCAATAATTTTTTATTTGTTGCAATGCCAATTGTAGACATATCATTAACTCCTTTTTCTCATTATATTTATATTAGAAATATGATAATTATCAAAAAATTCATAATTTCGGAAAATTGCGCCAGATATTTTTCTTTCACCAAATTTTTTATGAGAAATACTTTTAAAAAAATTAAACCAATTTGAAGTACCTTCAAAACTAGGTGGAAGTAAATCTGGTCTAACCCATCCTCTAAAAAAATATTCACAAAATTTAATATAATTATTTTCATCACGAATACTTCTACCGATTAAATTAATATTAAAATAATACAGTTCATCCCAAAACTTATTAAAGATTTTCTCAGATATTAGTACCATATCAATATCTGATTCGTCGTTAAAAGGTTGATACTTTTGTTTTGGCTTGATACTAAATCCAAGTTTTGCCGATCCAATCATTATCACTTCATTCTGATGTAAATTAAAATGATTGGCAATTATTTTTTTTAGATGAAAGTATTTTATCTCATCGCCTTCAAAAACATATGGTGTACCATAGCTAATACATTCATGAACAATATCTCTATCACTTAAAGATTTATCTTTTAAAGTGTCTTTGAATTTATTAATCTGTTCATTTAAATTCATTATTTTTATAAAACCTACCTACTCAGCGCCTCTTTAATCTTCCTAATCTCATCAACCGTCACTTTTGATGTTCCAAATGGCGATATCCCCTTAATATCTGCATTAATAATATCCTGATTATACGAGATTGAGCCTATCAGCTTCATATCTTCAATATTATCTTTGATAAATGTGATATTTTCTTCTGCCCTTATCTTATTGGCAACGACAAATACATCCTTAATCCCAAGCCCCTTTGCAAGTTCTCTGATATGCAGCGCTGTCTGAATGCTTCGTTTTCCGGGTTCAACTACCACAATGAAAAAATCAACTGCCTCAGCCGTGCCCCTTGTTAGATGTTCTATCCCTGCCTCCATATCTACTATCACCACATCATCCCTATTTAAGACAATATGTCTGAGTAAATGTTTTAAAAATACGCTTTCAGGACAAAAACATCCTGATGATGCCTCTTTTGATTTTCCCATTACCAAAAGTTTGATACCGTCTATCTCTCTGCTGCAGGCATCTGGAATATCATCTACCTTTGGATTGAGTTTGAAGATTCCGCCTGCGCTCCCCGGTCTTGCCCCAGTTCGCTGCTCAATTAGATCTGCCATCTCTGCTATTGGTCTTATGCCGTCAATATCTTTTTCTGAAATGCCAAGCGCGGCAGCAAGATTTGCGTCTGGATCTGCGTCAACGGCTATAACCTTTTTGCCGTCCCTTGAAAAAAGATGTGATAATATTGCAGACAATGTTGTCTTTCCTACGCCGCCCTTACCTGTTATCGCTATTTTCATGTATATAATCTATCATTAAATACATAATTATGTCAAAAAATTTTACTAATTGCCAGCTTGCTTAAATATTTTTAATTCAAATCTTTATCGCAATTTGTTAATATATCTTTACAATTTCAAGATGGAATTAGCTTTTTACTAGCTTAAGATACTTTTTTTTCATTAAAATAAATTTATTTAAAAAAAACCTTTACATAGAAAATTAAAATGTGATATATTGTTTGAGTTTACTAAAGTTATAACTTTAGATGTCATTGATATAAATTTTAGATAGGAGGACTTCCCCTATGTTAATCATTGGAGAAAAGTTAAGCGTTATAGCAAAAAGGGTCAGAGAGGCAATGAACAATAGGGACAAGGGTCCTATTCAGGAGATTGCCCTGCGACAATTTAAAGAGGGAGCAGGGATGATTGACGCAAATATTGGTCCTTGTGAAGACGGTGGTCCAGAGATAATGGCATGGATGGTAAGGACTATCCAAGAAGTAGTTCATGCGCCAATCTGTCTTGATACTACAAATTTATCTGCAATTGAAGCTGGATTGAAGGCTCATAACAACGAATGGGGCAGACCGCTGATTAATTCCACTTCAAATGACCCAGACAGGTTTCCAATACTTGAACTTGCCGCAAAATATGGAAGTCTGTGTATTGGGCTTACAGTTGGCAAGGGAGGTCTCCCAGCAGATGCTGAAGAGCGCGCTGGTATTGCCTCAGAGATAATGGCAAGGGCAATGGAATATGGGCTGCCTCTTGAAGATTTATATCTTGATCCATTGGTGCTTCAGATTGCCACAACTCAGGAACAGGCAATTAAGGTCATTGATGCCGTAAAGATGTTTCAGGAGTTAAATGACCCTCCTATGAAGACAGTTGTCGGGCTTAGCAATATCTCAAACGGCTGTCCAAAAAATATCAGACCAATCTTGAATAATCATTTGCTTACATTAATGATGTATGAGGGTCTGACTGCCGCTATTGCTGATGCCGCAGAGATTGTTACTACTGTAAAAACGATTGACGCAATAATGGGTAACACCCTTTACGCTCATTCATATCTTGAGATGTAACTGAAGATATTTAAGATTTTAGAATTTAGAATTTAGAATTAAAAAATTTTTTTAAATCATAAATCATAAATCATAAATCATAAATTCAAAAAGGAGGATAGTATGGCATTTACAGCGCCGAAAGAGACATATTCTGGAAAGGTGTACAACATAGATTTAGGCTCAGGTGGCAGCGCAGTCTCAATTGGAGGGGGAAATGTACTCCCTTTTTGTTCATTTGAAGGCAGTCTCCCTAACAGACCTCTTATAGCTTATGAGATTCAGGATATTGCGCCTGACGCATGGCCAGAAAAGATTAGAGAGCCTTATGCTGCTGTATCTGGAGACACTGCAAAATGGGCAAAATACTGCCAAGATGAACTACATGCAAAGGCAATTGCCTTAAGACTTATTGGCACTCATCCTGATAACGGCAATCGCTCAGCCTCAGACGCAGCAAAGACAGTTAAGGATGTGTTAAATGCCATAAATGTGCCATTAATCATACTTGGAAGCAATCATGTTGAAAAAGATACTGATGTGCTTGTCAGCGCATCTGATGCTGCAAAGGGTTCAAACTGTATAATTGGCAAGGCTCAAGAGGCAAATTATAAGACAGTTGTAGCAGCGGCAATGGCTAATAATCAGAAATTAATAGCTATGTCAGAGCTTGATCTCAATCTATCAAAGCAGTTGAATATACTTATAACTCAGATGGGTTTTCCAAAGGAAAATCTGATAACTGATCCAATGTGTTCTGCTTTAGGATATGGCATTGAATATACTTATACAGTCATGGAGAGAATAAAGATTGCTGCCCTTGCCCAAAATGATACAACCATGCAGCCTCCGATTCTTGGAGATATTGGGATGTATGTATGGAAGATAAAAGAGGTTCAGGCTAGCGAGCAGGATATGCCAGAATGGGGTTCTTTAGTTGAAAGAGGCATTGCATGGGAGGCTATGACAGCCTCAACCCTGATGTTAGCAGGCGCAGAGCTTCTAATCATGAGACATCCAGAGGCAATCAAGCAGCTTGAGTCATTTATTCAAGAGTTGATGTAAGTTTTATATAATAGTGTTCAAAGGGACGAGTTTCCTTGCGGGATCCCGTAGATGAAAAGGGCAGCGCCCTCATAAAGTTGAATGAAAACATTTATGTTAATATAAATGGAGGTTGAGAAATGGCATTATCAGGAGTTCAGATATTCAAATTGCTTCCAAAGACAAATTGTAAGAAATGCGGGCATCCGACGTGTCTAGCCTTTGCAATGAAGCTTGCGCAGAGACAGGTAGAGTTAGTTCTGTGTCCTGACGCATCTGATGAGGCAAAGAAGACGCTTGGAGAGGCATCAGCGCCTCCAATCAGACCTATAACCATAGGTCAAGGCGTTAAGGCAGTAAAGACAGGCGAAGAGCTTTCTCTTTATCGTCATGAGAAAAAATTCATACATCCAACTGTTATAACTCTTGGGATTAAAGATACTGATCCTGATGATGTAGTAGCGAAAAAGATAGGCGATATTTTGAGTTCAGAGATAGACAGGGTAGGGCAGATGCTGAAAATTGATGCAGTTGCAATCATTAATGCCTCTGGCGATGCTGGGAAATTTGATAAACTTGCTTTAACTGTATCAGACAAGCTAAAGGATGTGCCAACTATTATCTGCGCATCTAATCCTGATACGGCAAAGTCAGCAATTGCGCATTTTTCAGGTAAAAACCCAATATTATACGGCGCAAATGCAGCAAATGCTGATGCAATGGCTGCTCTGGCAAAGGAATATAAGGCAATACTTGGCGTTAAGGCAGAGAACCTTGATTCCTTGACAGAAATTGTAGAGAAGTTGAAGGGACTTGGCATTGATGATATGGTAATTGATTCAGGGGCAAGGACTGCGAAGGAAATTATTGAGCATAATACGCTTATCAGGCGCGCATGTATCAAAAAAGGCGACAAGTCAGTAGGGTTTCCAGTCATTAATTTTGTAGAGAGAGCCAATCCGACGCTTGAGGCTATGGTTACTGGGGTTTGTATAGCCAAGTATGGCGGAATAGTGGTTATTAACAGCGCTGAGAAGTGGAAGAATCTTGCCATGTTTGCTGTAAGGCAGAATATCTTTACTGATCCTCAGGTACCAATGCAGGTAAAGCAAAATATCTATGAAATTGGAGTTGTATCTGCATCTTCTCCGCTATTAATATCTACCAATTTCTCACTGACATATTTTATAGTATCAGGAGAGATTGAAAACAGTAAGATTCCAACTCGTCTGGCAGTAATGGATTGTGAAGGATTGTCAGTATTAACCGCATGGGCGGCAGGTAAGTTTACAGCGGCAAAGATTGCGGAATTTATTAAGGAAAGCGGTATTGGAGACAAGATTACAACCAAAGAATTGATACTTCCGGGTTATGTCGCTATTCTGAGCGGTTCCCTTGAAGACAAACTTGAAGGTTGGAAGGTAATAGTTGGGCCAAGAGAGGCAAATGCAATCCCTGCATATCTGAAATCCCGAGCAGCTTAACGATTACTGTAACAAAATCATTTAATGTAGTTTTTGATTATTCCTTAAAATAGGGATCAAATTATCATTAATATATTTATAATTTCAAGGAGGCTAAATGTCAAAAATAATTGCGACAGAAGTAGTTAAAGGCTCTAAAATGGCTTATAAACAAGCACAAGAGCTTTTGAATGAAGTGATTAAGGAAAAAGGTGAGAATTATGCGTTTGAATTTCCAGACACATTTTTTCATCTTCCAATGATTTATGCAATGACAGGCTTTAAGGTTTTGAACTTAAAGGACATGAAGACAGCGTTAGAGATGACCAAAGATTATTTGCATGAAGAGCCGACAAAAGATCTATGGGTTCCATATCTTGGAGAGACCCTTGACTGCGGTATGGCAACATTATTTGCGCAAGAGGTATGGCTGGCATGCAGATATATTAAAGGCCTTGAGCCATGTAAAGAGCCTGATGGTTTTGTGTATAATGGATTTATTTCAGACACCATACAGAGAACTTTAGGTATTCAGTTAGTAGACGGCAGGATGCCTGGGTTTGCGGCAATAATTGGCGCAGCCCCTGATGATGAGACAGCAGTCAAGATTGTAAGAGAGATACAGGATAAGGCAATCTTGATATTCCTATCTGGCGAGGATGCCTCAGGTAACAGCGTACTCAAGCAGCTGCGTAGAAAGGGTATTGAGGTAGGCTGGGATGCTTATATAGTGCCTCTTGGTCCAAAGGTCGAGCATACTTTATATGCAGTAGACTGGGCGATTAGAGCAGCGATGATATTTGGCGGTCATAAGCCGGGAGATTTCAAGCAGTGTCTTCTCTATAATAAGGAGAGGGTATTTGCATTTGCTATGGTGCTTGGGCCATTAACCCCTATGATATGGGCAACAGGAGCAGGAGCTATTAATTTAGGATTCCCTGCAGTAGGCGATACAGACATTCCTACAATTTTACCTACAGGCGTATGCACATATGAGCATGTTGAAAAGGAATTAGACCATTCAAAGATTGTACAGAAGGCAATTGAGGTAAGAGGTCTAAAGATTACTGTTGAAAAGCCTCCAATACCTATAACATACGGCCCTGCATTTGAGGGAGAGAGGGTAAGAAAGGAAGACACATTTATTGAGTTTGGCGGATCTAAATCCACATGTTTTGAGGTGGCAAAATCAGCAGAACTTAATGCTATTGAAGATGGCAAGATAATAATAAAGGGCGCAAATTGGAAAGAGAGATACGAAAAAGGCGGGGTAATGCCTCTTGGTATCGTAATTGAAGTAGCTGGTAGAAAGATGCAGCCAGATTTTGAGCCTATTATAGAGAGAAAGATACACTCTGATATTAATGAAGGTCAGGGTATATGGCATATGGGACAAAGAGACGCAAACTGGATAAGGATTAGTAAAGCAGCAAAATCTCAAGGATTTACGCTTGAGCATATTGGACATATTCATCATGCAATGATATTAAAGCGTTATAAGGCGATAGTAGATAAAGTTCAGGTCACTTTATTAACAGACGAGGCGGATGTCATTGCAGAGAGAGACAAGGCAAGGAAGATTTGGAAGGATAGAGACGCTAAGCTAAGTTTGATGAATGACGAGGCAGTTGATACATTTTATTCCTGCCAGTTGTGTCAATCATTTGCGCCAAGTCATATCTGTATAATATCCCCAGAGAGGGTAGGGTTATGCGGGGCTTATAATTGGTTTGATGGTAAGGCAGCCTTTGAGATAGACCCAACAGGCGGTAACCAGCCAATAGCTAAAGAGAAAACCGTTGATGTGAATAAAGGAAGATGGACTGGCGTTGACTCATTCCTTAAAAAGGCAACAAGCGGCGCAGTTGAAACCATGAATGCTTACAGTATCATGGAAGACCCAATGACATCTTGCGGATGTTTTGAGTGTATAATAGCCATAATACCTGAGGCAAACGGAGTAATGATTGTACAGCGCGGGTATCAGGGCATGACCCCAATCGGCATGAAGTTTTCAACGCTTGCAGGAACAGTTGGCGGCGGACTTCAAACTCCAGGTTTTATGGGCGTTGGAGTAACATATCTCTCAAGCAAGAAGTTCCTTAATGGCGATGGCGGAATCAAGAGAATTGTATGGATGCCAAAGGCGTTAAAGGAAAGGATTAAAGAGGATTTTGACAAGAGGGCTGCTGAGATAGGAATAGCTGATTTACTTGACAAGATTGCAGATGAGGGAATCTGTGATGATTCAGAGAAACTGGTTGAACATCTTACGAATGTTGGACATCCTGCCCTTACAATGGATTCAATCATCGGATAATTATGATCTTTAATGATAAAGGTCAGGCATTCAAATATTGAGTTATAAATTATATATAAGGAGGCATTAATGTCAGAAAAGACTACAATGATAAAGAGTGTTGATAAGGCTGCCACAGACATACTTGATTGGGCAAAAGCTCAAGGGTTTGAGACTGCCTTTGATAGAGTAGATAAGATGAAACCGTGTCCTATTGGGTTTAGCGGCGCATGCTGCAAGACCTGTTTTATGGGGCCATGCAGATTTACAGGCAAGGATGCAGAGACCAATGTGGTAGGTATCTGCGGGGCAAGCCTTGCAACAATAGCAGCAAGGCATTTTTTAAGGATGTGCGCTGCTGGAACTGCGGCTCATAGCGACCATGCTAGAGATATGGCGTTGACACTTAGAGGGGCGGCAGATGGACATGCGCCTGATTTTAAGATTGCAGACCCTGAGAAATTGAAGAATTTTGCCAAGTTAGTAGAGGTTTCAACTGAAGGCAAGACGATTAATCAGATAGCTATAGATGTAGCTGATAAGGTAACTGCTCAGTTTGGACTTCAGACTGGGGAGACAGTATTAGCAAAGACTGCGCCTCCAAAGCGTCTTGAGATTTGGAGAAAATATAAGATAGTTCCAAGAGGCGTTGACAGGGAAGTAGTAGAGGCAATGCACAGGACAAACATGGGCGTTGATCAAGACCCAGACAGCTTGTTGACGGCTGCCTTGAGAGTTGGAATGACTGACGGTTGGGCAGGAAGTATGTTCAGCACAGCAATAACAGATATTTTGTTTGGAACGCCAAAACCTCTAAGGTCAAACGCAAGCGCAGGAGTTTTAAGCGAGACAGAGGTAAATATAATAGTACACGGTCATGAGCCAACACTAGCTGAGATGATTGTTGCAGTAGTTCAAGAGCCTGAAATGATAGCATATGCAAAGAAGCAGGGCGCAACTGGGCTGAATCTCACAGGAGTATGCTGTACTGCAAATGAAGTTTTGATGAGAAACGGTATAACAACTGCTGGTGGATTTTTAAATCAGGAGTTGGTAATTCTCACTGGTTTAGCTGAGGCAATGGTGGTTGACGTTCAGTGCATAATGCCTGGTATCAAGAAGGCAGCAGCTAACTTCCATACAAAGATTATTACAACCTCACAAAAAGGCCGTATGGAAAATACTACTCACATTGAGTATGATGAGCATCATGCTAAAGATGTTGCTAGAAAGATTGTAACTGTAGCCTGCGATAACTTTAAAAATCGTACAGTTAAAGGCAGCAGAGGACATGAAAAACAGCCTGTAATCGCAGGATTTTCTCATGAATATATTAATTACATGTTAGGCGGAAAGTTTAGACCATCATTTAGGCCTCTAAATGACGCTATAATGTCAGGAAGGATAAGAGGAGTAGCTGGAGTAGTTGGGTGTAACAATCCAAGAACAACTCAAGATGACAATCATAATTTTCTTATAAGAGAATTCATTAAAAATGATGTATTAGTAGTTGTTACTGGCTGCGGCGCAGCAGCAGCGGCAAAGGCTGGATATTTAACTCCTGAGACAGCTCTTGAAATGGCAGGTCCTGGTCTTAGACAGGTTTGTGAGGCAACAGGAATGCCTCCAGTTCTTCATCTTGGGGCATGCGTAGATAATACAAGGATATTGACTATTGCAACTCAGATGGCTGCTGATGGCGGACTTGGAGATGATATCTCTGATATTCCAGCAATTGGTATAGCGCCAGAATGGATGAGCGAAAAGGCGCTTGCCATAGCATGTTATGTAGTTGCATCTGGTTGTTCGGTAATCTTTGGATCAGAGAATATCGTAGGCGCATCTCCAGAGGTAACTCGTATTATGACTGATGTATGGGAAGAGCGTTATGGCGCATGGTTTAAGTTTATCCCAACTAAGGAAGAGATTTTAAGGGTATCTCTTGAGCATATTGATAAAAAGAGGGATGCGCTCAAGTTAAGGAAGTATGAGAGAGGCGCATTTGGAGTAGAGAGAGTGCTTATGGATATGGCTGCAAGACGTAAGTTAGAAATGGAAAAGGCATAAGCAAGATTTTCAAATAAATAAGTTTAAGAAGGCGCAAGGCTAATTAATTAAATTAATTAGCCTTGCGCCTTTAGTTTTTTATGTAATTATGCTATAATTACATATACCATTTTTTAAGGAATTAAAGGTTTCATACTAATTAAGGAGGAAGATAGAAATGTGTGAAATTGAAACATGTATAAAAGTAATAGCTGTTTTATTAGCTTTAATTACACTAATCAAAGGTGTAATTGAATATGCGCATCAAGGCGCTCAGAAACGGGCAGAGCGATTTATTGAAATGCGTAAACGTCTTAAAGATAACAAGACATTTAAAGAAATATGCTCTATGCTTAACGATAATGACCCTAAATTATTACAGATTGAACGTCAAGAAAAAATGGACTTCTTGGGATTTTTTGAGGAGATAGCGCTTATGCTGAATTCTGGTTTAATAAAGAAGGAAGTTGCGCACTATATGTTTGGTTATTACGTAATACAATGCTGGGAGAGCAACAATTTTTGGAATACTGTTAGTAGAGATGGCACATATTGGGTGGTATTCAAAGAGTTTGTCAAAGAGATGGAAAAGATGGAGGCCAAATTTAAATATAATAAATCCAAATATAGGTTTTAAGATTAATGGGAGATAATCATGAGTAATCAGCGGTTAAGCAATATTACGGAAATGACATCAGATGAAATAGAACAATTGAGCCACTTGCAAAAGTATTTACAAAAAATAATTTCGGCTTGCAAAAGATAGAGTATATTATTATGATAATATATATAATAAGGACAATGGAGTTATATGATATTTCTTGATGTAAAGACAGATTACGCCTTTAAAAAGGTATTTGGCGGCGACAACAGCAAAGGTATACTTATCAGCTTTCTC
>Ga0315281_10012349_pt1 | contig 11643 bp, 12 predicted proteins | sample YL17G07_0_MG_FD_204540 | JGI IMG/M metagenome (GOLD analysis project Ga0315281, IMG submission 204540) | Sediment microbial communities from Yellowstone Lake, YNP, Wyoming, USA - YL17G07_0 | ecosystem: Environmental > Aquatic > Freshwater > Lake > Sediment | place: USA: Wyoming | collected... | reverse complement strand
CCGACCTCATGAACCCGCAAAAGAAGTTTCACCTCGTATTCTCCGCCGTCATGGGCGCCCTGATGATCTCCCTGATGACCCTGGTCATCACCTTCGTCAACGTCGGCCTGGTCGAGGATTTCGTCGGCCGCTGGTTGCGCGCATTTCTGATCGCCTATGTCGTCGGCGTGCCGGTGATTTTTTTCCTTGCCCCGATGGCACGCAAAATCACTGGCCGCCTGCTCGGGATGCCTGCGTGAGCTGACGGTCGATGACCTCGCCGGCGGCACTCGTACAAATGGCAAATCGAGGACAAGCATGAATAGTGCGCGGACACAGGGTGGCTTTGCGAGACCGGCCGTGGCGAAACTGATAGCGTCGCTTGCGCTGGTCTTGTTCGCAGCACCACCGGCCTTTGCCGCGCAGCCAAGCGCCGAGACGCCAGACTGGTACTACCCGCAATGGCTCGCGCAGGCGCCGCACGCACCGGTGTTCGAGGTGCGCGACACGGTCAATAAATACGGCCGCTACGCCGTCGAGACCAAAACCATCACGCTCAAGGATCTTATCAAATTCCACGGCCATTTCTGCGGCGGCCTGGTGGAAGCTGCCACGGCGCTGAAGGTGGGCCTCGACCGTTTGTTCCCGGACGGTGTCGTCGACCGCACCGATCTGGCGATCGCCTCCAACAATTCCGCCTGCGGCGGCGACGTAGCGGCGTATCTCAGCGGCGCGCGCGCCCGCTTCGGCTCGCACTCGATAGACCCGGCACTGAAGGAAAGCGATTTCGTGGTCCGGCGGATTTCCACCGGAAAAAGCGTGCGCGTGGTCATCAACGCGGCCACCTATCCCAACGACGTGCGCGCGCAGATGAAGAAGATCGAATCGGGAAAATTCGAGCCGGCGGATATCGATCGGTTCCAGGAGGTGCAATGGGTGTACGCCAAAAAACTGGTCAGCCGGCCGGCGATCGAGTCGGTGGACATCGTCGAGGACCCGGCCTACGCCTGGCCGGAGCCGCCGTGCAAACCGCTGGGAACGCGCCGCGACAACGACTACAAGAACGTGCCGGAGGTGAAATGACCGCGGATCGGAACAGGATTATTGACCTTCAACAGTCGCTGGCCGCAGGCCGCTCCTGAACCTTATCCATCCAACCAACGAGCTGATGTGACCATGTCGCCACCACCCACCATCGGACTCTCGGCACGACCCTATACGCTGGTCGCAGCCATCGTGTTCCTCGTTGCCGCGGCAGCAGTCGGCGCAGCGGCCTATGTGTTGACGCAGCGCCCGCCGGAATCGAATGCACAGGTGGCCGCCGCAGCCGACGATGCCGTGCAACAGGCGCTGCGCCAGGGCAAGCCCGTGGTCGCCGAGTTCGGCGCCAACAGTTGCGAGAGCTGCCGCGAGATGAAGCTGGTGCTGGGCGCGCTCGCGCGCGAGCATGGTGAACGCGTCACTGTGATCGATATCGACCTGCTGAAGAACACCGCCTATGCCTCGCGCTACAAAATCCAGTTGATTCCCACACAAGTGTTCTTCGATACGCAGGGCCGCGAGATCGGACGCCACATGGGAAAAATTTCAGGCAACGAGATTCTCGTCCGACTCAATGTGTCGCTCACCGGTCGAATGCCATGACCGGCATCGAAGGACTGGCTGCCGCGCTGGTGGGCGGCCTGCTGACTTCGGCATCGCCCTGCGTGCTCGCCGCGGTACCGGTGGCCGTGGGCTACGTCGGCGGTCAGGCGGCGACGCCGCGTCGTGCCTGGACGCTGTCGCTGGCCTTCGTCGGCGGCATGAACGTGGCCTTGCTCCTGATGGGCCTGGTGGCGGCACGCTTGGGGCTGTTGCTTGGTGCGCTCCCCGGGCCCTGGCTAGTCCTTGTCGGCGCGCTGGTCGTGGCGGCCGGGCTCTGGTTATGGCGCTCCGATCCCGCGTCATTTGGATTTCGGCTGCCGCCGGCCGTCGCGCGCCGCCTGGCGCAGTCGGGATTGTGGGGCGCCGTGGTGCTGGGCGCCTTGATCGGCACCGTGATGAGTCCGTGCGCGACACCGGCCCTCGCTGCCGCTTTGGCACTGGCGGGATCGGGCGCGCTGTTCGGCGGGTCGATGGCCTGGGGCGCGGCACTGCTGCTCGCCTACGGACTGGGCCACAGCCTGCTGCTGTTGCTCGCCGGCGGCATGCCCTCGGCCGCTTCGGCCATGGCGCGCCGTTTCACCCCTTTCCAGGCTTGGATTCCCGGGCGCCGCACGTTCGCGCTTATCCTGCTCGCCGCCGGTCTTTGGTGGGTCGCACAGGAACTTGACTTCGCTTGGGTTCTGGAATGAAGAATACAATGAAAAATCTTCCCAGGAGTCGATTCCACCTGGTGCCCTCGCCATAATTACCGCTGGAGGCGATCGATCATGAACGAGCCCGCCCCGAAAATGAGCTTCCATGTGGAATCCCGGCGCGTCGATGCGCATGGCAGTCTCGCCCGCTGCAAGAGCGCCGAGATCGCGCTTGACACCGATCTCGCCGGCAATGCGGACGCCTTCAACCCGGCCGAGTTGCTGCTCGCCGCGCTGTCGGCCTGCATGATCAAGGGTATCGAGCGTGTGACGCCGATGCTCAAGTTCTCGCTGCGCGGCGTCGAGGTGCGCGTGCACGGCGTCCGCCAGGATGTGCCGCCGAAAATGGAGTCAATCGACTACGAGATCGTCGTCGATACCGACGAGCCCGAGCGGCGACTTGAACTGCTGCACGAGAACGTGAAGAAATTCGGCACGGTGTTCAACACCATCGCGCCCGGTACGCAGTTGAGCGGCCGGCTGAAGCGCGCGTCCTGAAGCCGACATGTCTGCCGCAATCTTCGCCGTTCGCCGCTGGGCCGCGTGCTTCGCGTTCATCCTCGGCGTCTTGGCGCCAGCGGTGGCAGGCGCGCAGGCTGCCGGCACGTACCGCCTGGATGTCGCTTTCGACCTCGCCCACTCGCGCCTCATGGGCACGGCGGACATCCTGCTTGCCCGTCCCGGTCGTCTGAAGGTGGACTTGGAAGAACTCAAAATTCTCTCCATCGAGGCGGATGGTCACCTGGTGGCTGTGCCGGCGAACGCCGACGCGTCGCTGGAAGTGACTGTCCGGCGGCGGTTGCGCATCGGCTACCAGGCTGACTACCCCGAGACCGGTGGAGAACAAATTTCCTCGGACGGCGTCGTGCTCGGCGGCGCCTGGTATCCCGTGGTGCGCGGCAGCTACCGCTATCGCCTACGCGCTGTGCTGCCCGAGGGCTGGCAGGCGGTATCCGAAGCCGATGCGATGCGCCGCACGGCCGCGCCCGGTGGAGTGCAGCATGAGTTCGTATTTCGCCATCCTCTGCCCCATCAGGACGGAATCAGCCTGTTGGCCAGCAACCGCTTTGTCGTCAATCATCGCAAGTACCGCGACATCGACCTCTACACCTACTTCCTGCCTGAAGATGCCCACTATTCCGGGCGCTTCCTAGATAAGGCCGCCGAGTACCTTGCCCGCTTCGAGCGCCGCCTGGGGCCTTATCCGTATCGGCGTTTCTCGATGGTCGAGCACATCCCCGCGGGCGCCCATTCCCTGCCCACCTACGTGGTGCTCGGGCGCGACCACATACGCGCCGAGGCGTGGGAAGATACCTCCCTCGACCACGAGATCGCCCACGAATGGTTCGGCAACACGGTGTTCACCGATTCCGGCAGCGGCAACTGGAACGAGGGGCTGACGCTTTACGTCGCCGATTACCTGTCGTCGGAGGCAGCCGGCCGCGGCTGGGACTGCCGGCGACGCATGCTCTCGGGTTACGGCAACAACATCCCGGCGGGCAAGGCCACGCCTCTGGCCGAATTCCTCGACAAGGATGACGACCGCGCAGCCAAGTTTATCGGCTACGGCAAGGCGGGGATGGTGTTCCACATGCTGCGCCGGGAGCTGGGCGATGCGCGCTTTTTCGCGGGCCTGCGGCGCTTTGTGGTGGAACATCGCTTCCGCTTGACTTCCTGGCACGACATCCGCAAGTCCTTCGAGACGGCGGCCGGCCGGCCGCTCGATTGGTTCTTCGCGCAATGGGTGTGGCGCGCGGAGACGCCGATGCTCGACATCGCCTCGATCGAGACGCGCAAGCTGTCCGGTGGCGGGGTCTATGTCGAGACCGTCATCACCCAGCTTGCCCAAGGTGACGAACGGTCGGTCTTCCGCCTGCGCCTGCCGCTGGTGTGGCGCTTCGCCGACGGCCGCAGCCTGCGCGAGACGGTTGCAGTAAGCAACGAGCGCACCGTCCTGCGGCGCAGCTTCGCCGAGGCCCCGATCGAGATCGCGCTCGACCAGGAATTCGATGTCTTCCGTACGCTGCATCAGGAAGAAATCCCGCCCACGATCGAGCGCCTGCTCACGCGGGAGCGCATCATTTACGTAAGCGACAAGGCGGTGCCGTCCTACTACCTGCCCGTCATGGAACGTCTGGCAAAGCTCGATCGCCGGGTGATGGCGATGAGCATCGAAGATACGGCAACGCGCTCGGGCCGGTCGATGCGAGCGCGCCCGGTTGTCGATGGCGGAAGCGCGCGGCGCTGGCAGGCCGTCAACGCGATTGAGGCAGACGCCCCGGCGGCCTCCGGCATGCGGGCGGATTCGGTGTTGGTGTTGGACCGGGCCAACACGATGCTCGCGCGCCTGCTTCCCGCGCCGCCGCCGGCAGCGGGCGATTTCGAAATCACGGTGGCGCCCCATCCACGCGATCCCCGGCGCCTGGTCGGGCTGATACACACCGAGTCGGAGGCGGCCGTGACCGCCGCGCTGGAAGCCATGCCCAATCTCTGGTGTTTTTCCCGCGTGGTGATGAGAGCGGGACGGGTAATCGAAAAAAGCGTGGTCGATACGCCGCGGGGCATCAGAAGACAAATCGCAATATGACGACGCTAGACGGTTACCCGCTATCTGACTGGGCCAGGACCCGACCGAGTCATTCGCGCCTTGAAGAGAGAAAATGAGCGATTCCGACACCGACAGTCACGGACATTCCCACGGCCTGGCGACATACAACCGCGCCTTTGCCATCGGCATCGCGCTCAACATCGGCTTTGTCGCCGTCGAGGCGTTCTATGGCTGGCGCGTGGGATCGTTGGCCCTGCTTGCCGACGCCGGCCACAATCTCTCCGACGTGGCCGGCCTCGTGCTGGCTTGGGTTGCCGCGATGGCCGGAGGTCTCACGCCCGACCGTCGCCATACCTATGGCTGGCGGCGCGCATCGATTTTCGCCGCATTCGCCAACGCCATCCTGCTGCTCGTCGCCATGGGATCGCTTGCCTGGGAGGCCATCTCGCGTCTGAGCACGCCAACGCCGACCGAGGGGTTCACCATCATCGCGGTCGCGGCGGTAGGGGTCGTCGTCAACGGCATCACCGCAGCCCTGTTCATGTCCGGTCGGTCGACCGATCTGAATATTCGCGGCGCATTCCTGCACATGATCGCCGACGCACTGGTGTCCGTGGGCGTCGTCGCGGCTGGCGCGCTGTATCTGTGGACCGGATGGACTTGGCTCGATCCGGTCGCGAGTCTCGTCATCGCCCTGGTGATAGTCATCGGCACCTGGGGATTGTTCAAGCAGTCGCTGCACCTGATGTTCGACGGCGTGCCGGACTCGATCGACCTGATGGCTGTGCAGGCCTATCTGTTGTCGCAGCCCGGGGTCGAAGACGTGCACGATCTGCACGTCTGGGCGATGAGCACTTCGGACATCGCGCTGACCGCGCATGTTGTGATGCCCGCCGGGCATCCGGGCGACGCTTTCTTCAAAGAGATTGCGACAACCCTGCATGATCGTTTTGAGATTACGCATCCGACAATTCAGATCGATCTCTGCCGACTGGATCATGGCTGTGTGGCGCCGAAGCCGGCCTGAAGCTCATGTCCGCGCCCGGAAAACAGTCGTCCGATGCCTTGCGCCAGCCGCTGACGCTGGTGGGCAGCGGTGAGCCACTGTTGCGTCTGGAGAAACGCATGGGCTGCGCCGCGGCGGGTCTGGGACTGAAGCTGAATTTCGATGTGCGTCGCGACCACGAAGCGTTTGGACTCGCCTATGCCGACACATCGGCCGTGCTGCTCGGCGGGCAGCTTGTTTTTTCCGAGCTGCCGCGCACCGAAACCCTTGAAGCCTGGTTACGAAACATCACGGCGGCGATACCGGACACCGCCGATGGTAAAGATTCGCCCGGGAATCCGCTGCAAACCTGACAGAGGCCAATACGGCCTAAATTCACTCAACTCGGAGACATCATGAAAAAACTCGTCATTCATATTTTCCACGCCCATGAAAACGCAGCCATCACCGGCGCCAAACTGGCCGAGCGCATCCGTCTGGTTGCGCCTGAGCGCGGCATCCAGCTCGAAGTGTTCATCTTCGGCGCCGCTATCGCCGCCCTGGCGGACCCGGCGCAAGCGGAATTCCGCGACGCGCTGGCTGCGCTGGCGCAACAGAAGGTCCCGGTGTACGTCTGCCGCCAAACCGTCGAGATGATGGGGAAGGCGGAGATGATCACCAAGCTGGGCTTCGGGCTCGAATACGCGCGCGACGCGTTCATCCGCTATGCGCTCGAAAATGCCACCGTAATCAACCTTTGATGTATTCGCCAGGGGCCTATCGTGAGCGCTGAGAGTCCGCCACCTGTGTCGCCAAATGCAGCCGACGCCGCGCCTGGGCCCGCGGCCACGGTGTGGCCCGCGTTTGTGCTGCTCTTTGCCGTCACACCCGATGCCGCGGCCGGACGCGCCACGGCGCCTGTCGGCTTGCAGCCGATTCCGGATGAGGTGTCGCAATCCTACAGAAGCCGGCTCGAGTCACTCCAGCAGCGCCTGCTCGGCGAGCCCTACCTGCAGGCCAGGCGCTTGCAGCGCACGTCAGTTGGCCGCTTGGACCTGTCCGGCCGCGAGGGCGAACCGGCCCATGCGGATATTCACCTCGTCGTCCACAAGTCGGGCGCGGCGGTGTGGGAGGTTTGGCTGGCCGCTCCACCTCAGCCGATGGACGCTGCGCGCTGGATCGGCTGGCTCGACATGGAAGCGAGCGACAGCCTGGCGCGGGTGATTTGGGACAGGCTCGCCCCGGCGACGAACGGCAAGCCGAGTAATCCGGAAATGTCTCTTCCCCTGGCGGTGCTGCGGTTTCGTGACGGGACGCTGGATCAGTTGCTTGAACTACATGCCCACGATCTCATCAAGCTATTGCATCGCGACGCATCAGCGGAACGCTTCAAGGGCAGCTTCGTGAATGACGAACTCGCGCAGGATTTCTGCCGCCGTGAGGAAGGCTTGTCGCTGGTCGCGCGCAATGGCGCCATCGACGTGCATGCGCAGGCCAAAGACACGGATGAGTCGCTTCTGCCTCGAAACACGCTGCCGCTGCTGGTCACGCTCGAATTGCTGTGTCTCGAACGGGCGGTATTGCGCTCGTTTCTCAATCGGTTCGTGCAAGGTGTGTACGGCACGCTCGACGATCTGGTGCAGCTGCGGCGCGACATATTCGATGGTCTGGAAGAGTATTACGGTACGCTGGCGAAGACCCATGGCTACACCGCGGAAGCCACGGCGCTGGGTGAAACTCTGTTCGGCATCGACGATCTGTTCGAGTCCGTCGTTGAGCGCCTGGAAGCCTTGACTTTCGAGATCACGACGCGCAATCAGCAGTCCGTCAGCAGGCTCGGATTCTGGCTGACCACGTCATTCGGCGCCATCGAAACCGGCTTTGTCGCTGCGAGCATCGCGACTTGGTACTACAAAGTCGACCTGCTTGCCGTGCTCGGCTGGACCATAGGGACAACGTTTGTCACGGCGCTGGTGATCTCCGGCTTATTGCGTTGGAAGATGAAGGCATGACTATTTTTAACCGCGCCGCAGCCGCGTTGCCGTTGAACACGGTCGAAGGCCTGAACCAGGGGTGCTTTTGCCGCACCTTGAACACAGACCGATTGCGCGAGCAACTGGAAAGCGATCCTAGTCTGGCCGGTCTGGCACACAGCATCGCGCAGACGCGACCGCACTTGTTCGCCTCGACGGTTGTATTTGTTTCGCCCGCGATGGCGGCTACCATCGCGGCTACGGTGGCGGCGATCGAGCGCGTCATCGCGTTGCCTGCACACCAGGCGACGGCCTTGTCGCGCGCCCCCGCTATAGCGCAGCACGCATTCGGCCCGGCGGGCGCGTTCATGGGCTACGACTTTCACCTGGGTCCGCTGGGGCCGCGGCTAATCGAGATCAACACCAATGCCGGGGGCGCTTTGCTGGCCGCGGCACTTGCGCGTGCGCAGCAGGCGTGTTGCGAAGCGATGCACTGGGCGTTCACGCCGAATGCCGAGTTGCCCACGCTGGAGCGGACGTTCTTCGACATGTTTGTTGCGGAGTGGCGGCGTCAGCGCGGCGATACCCCCATGGGCTCGCTCGCGATCGTGGACGACCAGCCTGCGGCGCAGTATCTGGCGCCGGAATTCGAATTGCTGCAGCAACTATTCCGGCGCCGTGGGCTTGCTGCCAGCATCGCCGACCCAAAAGAATTCGAGTGGCGTGAAGGCAAGCTCTGGCACCAAGGCGAGGTGGTGGACATGGTCTACAATCGGCTGACCGATTTCTATCTTGCCGAACCCCGGCATCGGGCCTTGCACGACGCCTACGAGGCCGGGGCGGTCGTGCTCACCCCGCACCCGCGCGCGCATGCGCTGCATGCCGACAAGCGCAACCTCATCGCTCTGAGCGACGATTCATTGCTGGCCGCATGGGGTGTGTCTGATGTCGATCGTGAGCTGATAGGCGCAGCCGTTCCGCAGACCCGGCTGGTGACGGCCAAACGCGCCGCCGAACTTTGGGCTGAGCGCCGGCGCCTCTTCTTCAAGCCGGTAGCCGGCTATGGCGGCAAGGCGGCCTACCGCGGGGACAAACTCACGCGGCGGGTGTGGGAAGAGATTCAGGCCGGGGATTTTGTGGCGCAGGCGCTGGTACCGCCCGGAGAGCGCCTGATCGAGGTCGATGGCGTTCAGGCGGATCTGAAATTCGATGTCCGCGCCTATGCCTACGACGGCAAGGTGCTACTCCTCGCCGCACGCATGTACGCCGGCCAGACCACCAATTTCCGCACCCCCGGCGGCGGCTTTGCGCCGGTGGTCGTGGTTCCGTAGGCGGATGAAAGCGTTGTCCGCTTGGGCTTTTCATCCACTCAAGCTCGATGCGCCTTCAGGCTTGCAACCGACTCCTGGACACGGCGTCAATCGCGCAAATTCGAAGCAATAATGTAACGCAGCGTATCAAGCGTTGCGTTCGATACATCGGACTACAACAACGCCATCGCCCGCTTACATTTGAGTGCTCAAATGATCTCTGTCACGACGTGATTGCGCGCCACAGTAAAAGGGTCCAACGAAATCGCCCAAGCTCCAAGAACTAACGATTTGCGCCCGAAGCAGAAAGCGATCGTCGACAAGAACATCGGCCAGATGGGCGGTAGGCGGGTCTGCGGTTACATAGTTACGAGCGGCTACATTTCTCTGGTCGGCGCATGGCATTTTGATACGTTGAAGAAGATGGCTGGCGGCTTGCGGGGTCATTTCGAATCAACCTGAAAGGATCAGGTCATGAAAATCACACACACCGCATTTATGGCATTGATTGGTGTATCGGCAATCGCTCTCGACTTTACTCAGATTGGTTCTGACACGGTAGCGTTGCGCGGCATGAGCGGGCGCATGGGCTCGGCCATTCAGCGCGACGCCGCAATGCCTGCCGACATGCAACTGGTACGCGAAATGGTCACCAAGCACGACCAGCCAAACGTTCGGTGACCAGCATGTCGAATGACCTACGCATGATCAGCGAATCCGACTACCCTGCGGCGGCGCAGGCGGCCGAACCGCGGCAGCGCCACGCGAGGACTGCCCGGCGTCTGGAATTGTAATCACTGGTCAATCGGAGGTTCATATGAAGACGAATAGATTAGTTCTTGCTGCAGTTCTAGGAATCCTTGCAATCTCCTCGGGAACACTGCTGGCTCAGCGCGGCATGGGTCCGGGAATGGGCGGGGGAATGGGAGGAGGTATGGGTATGGGCGGAGGTATGGGCATGGGAGGAGTGCAGGTTCCCGCGGACAATCCCATCACGCCCGAGAAAGTGGAACTGGGCAAACAACTCTACTTCGACGGCCGACTGTCGAAGGACGGCACCATCAGCTGCAATTCCTGTCACAACCTCAAGGCCGGAGGCGCTGACAACAAGGCAGTATCGACGGGCGTCGGCGGAGCGCAGGGAACGCGCAACTCGCCGACGGTATGGAATTCCGCGTTCCATAACGCCCAATTTTGGGATGGGCGCGCGCCGAGCCTGGAAGAGCAAGCGAAGGGGCCACTCGTGAATCCCGTAGAAATGGCGATGCCCAGCCTTGACGCGGTGGTGACGCGGGTGAAGGCAATTCCCGGGTATGTAGCCGAGTTCGATAACGTGTTCGGCAAGAACTCCCTGAACATCGACAACATCGCCAAAGCGATCGCCACCTATGAGCGGACGCTTATCAGTCTAAATTCGAAGTTCGACAATTTCCGTTTTGTGGACAAGAACGCCTTGAATGGCGATGAGTGGGCCGGCTTTCAAACCTTCCGGCAGGTGGGATGCATGGAATGCCATATGGGGCCGGATTTTTCCGGCCCACCCCCGTTGGCGCGCGGGGCCGGCTTTTACCAGAAATTCCCGCGGTTTCCGGACAACGCTCTCGTGGCCCAGTACAAATTGCTCGAAGACAAGGGCCGCTACAACGCGACCAACCTGGAGAGTGACCGCCACGTGTATCGCGTGCCTGCTTTGCGTAACGTGAAGGAAACCGCTCCCTACTTCCACAATGGATCCGTGGCCACGCTCGAGGAGACGGTACGCGTGTGCGCAAAAGGGGGAAACAATCGCGATCTCACTCAGGGTGAAGTCAAGGCGCTTGTTGCCTTTCTGGGCACGCTTAGCGGGGAGTTCCCGGAGCAGAAGGCACCCAAGCTTCCTTGACACCGGGGGCGTGTTGATGGAGAACTTCTTCGCCCTTATCCTGACGCTCTGTCTCTATGTATTTGTCAATCTGGAGCAGACAGCAACCGGATGATGATCTGGCGCAAGATCTTTGCAACGCTTGCCATCGGGCTTGTCTCGGGCTGTGCAGTCTTGCGCCCGGATATGCCGCGTGTTCCGTCGTATGCGTTCGACCGGCCGGAAGAAACCTCACTCGGGCGTAGTTTTGCCCCAGGTCTCGCCGGCTCGCCAGGCTTGTCCGGATTCCATCTGCTGGTATCCGGCGAAGAGGCTTTTATCGTGCGGGCAGCGACGGCCGAAGCGGCGCAAAGGACGCTAGACCTGCAGTATTTCATTGTCGCCGGCGATGCAACCGCGACGCTCCTGCTCTACCGCACCCTGCGCGCCGCCGAGCGCGGGGTGCGCGTGCGCATTCTCGTGGACGATGCCGGCACCCATGATCGCGACGACCTGTTGGCTACCCTCGACGCCCATCCGAACATCGAGGTCCGGGCGTATAACCCGTTTTCCGGCCGCGGCGTCTGGGGGCTCTCCCGGATTCTCGAATATCTCGGCGACAGCGCCCGCCTGAACCGGCGCATGCACAACAAGTTGTGGATTGCCGACAAT
>Ga0315281_10012348_pt1 | contig 11644 bp, 14 predicted proteins | sample YL17G07_0_MG_FD_204540 | JGI IMG/M metagenome (GOLD analysis project Ga0315281, IMG submission 204540) | Sediment microbial communities from Yellowstone Lake, YNP, Wyoming, USA - YL17G07_0 | ecosystem: Environmental > Aquatic > Freshwater > Lake > Sediment | place: USA: Wyoming | collected... | reverse complement strand
GCCGCGTCGGCCAATTCCGCCGCCCGCCGCACATAGGCGATCTCGGCCGGGCTCTTGACCAGACGCAGGCGGCTGACGAGGTCGGAGGCATCGTCGAGCACGCAGAACCCGTCGAGCGCCGCCTTGAGCCGCAGGCCGTTGCGCGCCGTCAGGCCATAGGCCTCGTATTCGACGCCGAGCTTGCGCCCGCGGCAACCCAGATCCTCGAGAATGGCGCGCAAATCCCAGGCCGGTTCGGCGGCCGGCGCGTCCAGCCAAATCCGCACATCCTCGACCGTCGAGGTGTGTTGCGCCTGGCGCAGGTCCGGGGCGCGGGTCAACAGCATGGTCCGCCCGTCGGCGCCCAGATAGAGGCACTGGAAAAAGACGTAGCCGAAGGTGTCGTATCCGGTCAGGTAATACATGCTTTCCTGGCGGAACATGAGCAACCCGTCGAGCCCGCGCGCGGTCATGGCGGCAATGGCCTGGGCGCGTCGTCCGGCCAGTTCGTCGCGGCTGAAGTGGAGGGCCATGGGGGTCAGTCCTTGAGGGCAATGACGGAAAGATTGCGGCCATAGTCGGATTCGCCCGCCAGTGTGGCACGGCGATAGCTGAAGAAGCGCTCGACCTCGGCGCAGGTATCGGCGGGCGAGGGTGCGACATGGCGCAGGCCCAGCCCCTCAAGGCGAGCGGCGGCATAGCCGGGCAGGTCGAACCGTTGCCGGTCGCCGGGGCCTCGATCGAAGAAGTGCGCATTGCTTCCATCCTGGGCCAGGAACGGGGCGGGGAACTCCGGTCCGACCTGATAGGACGCCTGGTGGATGCAGGGGCCGATGGCGGCGACGATGCGCCTGCGCTGGGCCCCCAGCGTCATCATGGCGGCGATGGTCGCTTCAAGCACGCCGGAGAGCGCCCCGCGCCAACCGGCATGGGCGGCGCCGATGATGCCGGCCCGCGCGTCGGCGAACAGCACCGGCGCGCAGTCGGCGGTAAGGATGCCGAGCGCGATGCCCGGCCGGCGCGTCACCACGGCATCGGCGCGCGGGCCCTCGCCGGGCAACCAGGGTTCCATCACCTCGACGACGGTGGCGCTGTGGATCTGATAAAGCGTCACCAGGGCGGCATCCGCGATCCCGGCCTCGATCAGGGCGCGTCGGCGGTTTTCCATCACTCGCGCCTGGTTGTCGCCGGAGCCGAGGCCACAATTGAGCGAGGCGAACAAGCCCTCGCTGACGCCGCCTTGGCGCGTCAGGAAGCAGTGGCCGAGGCCAGCGAGATCGGACGGGGTGTTGGCGCTCAACATGGGCGTTCTTCGGCGATGGTGAATCCGGGCGGCGCCGGCTGGGCCGGGCTCGTCGCCGCCAGCACCTTGAACAAACTGCCCATTTGCCCCTCGTCACACAAGCGCTTGAGGGCGGCGGCGATCTCGTCGGCTTGCCCGGGCTTGGCGTGTTCGGCAAGCCGCGCCGCGCGCAGGCGAATGCCGAGCGCGTCGAGGAAATCGCCCTGGCCGATCGGCCCGCCGACCGTGGCGCCGGCTTCGCGGGCGACCCGGGCGAGGGCCGCGAAATCCACCCGGGCGCTGACGTCGGCCTCGCCCGGATCGGCCAGAAATGGGTGCGTGCCGTGGCGGCGCACAGCCTGGAGGCTATCGCCGAGCGCGCCGGCCTGGCCGTAATCGATGATCAGCGCGCCGCCGCCCCGGGTCACGATCCGCCGGGCGATCAAATCCATGACGCCGAGCGAGGCGGGCGAGACTTCCGCCATGGTGCCGATGGGTGCCGCGGCGCGCTCGTCTGCCTCGATCAGGGCCAGCGTCGGCCCCGGCGCCGTCAGGACGAAGCGCAAACCGTCTTGCGCATCGATATCGATAACGCGCTCCTGCCAGCCTGTAACGGCGCGCTGGAACTGATGCACCGGAAGAGCGTCGAAGAACTCGTTCGCCAGCAGCAGCAGCGGGCCATCGGGAATCCGCGTCAGGTCGTCGTGCCAACTGGGCTTTAGATCGACGGCGGCAAGAGTCTCGGCCTGGAGCCCGCGCAAAAGCGGGCTGGTCTCGACCAGATGCACCCGCGCCGTCGCCTGGAAGCGCGGCGCGACGCGCGCGGCGCGCCAGACATCGGCCATCATGGTGCCGCGCCCGGGCCCGAGTTCGACCAGGGTGCAGGCCGGTTCGCCCATCTGTTGCCAGACCGACACGCACCACAGCCCCAGCAGTTCGCCGAACATCTGGCTCACTTCCGGGGCGGTGACGAAATCGCCCGCTCGGCCAAAGGGATCGGCCCGCCGATAATAGCCGTGCTGGGGATGACCGGCGGCCTCGGCCATGAACTCGGCCACCGTCAGCGGCCCGGTCAGGCGGATGCGCCGGGCCAGGATATCGCTGAGGCTCTCGTTCATGCGCCGGTTGCGACCGTGCGGGCGCGGGCCATGAACAGAACACCGAAGGCGATCATCGGCAGCGACAACCACTGTCCCATGGTCGTGCCGCCGGTAAGAAAGCCGATTTGAATGTCGGGTTGGCGGAACAACTCGCCGATCAGGCGGGCGAGGCCATAGCCGACCAAGAAGGCGCCGCTCAAGAAACCGGGGCGCTCGCGCACGCCGGGGACACGCGCCAGCGCGAACAGGAGCAGGAACAAGGCGATGCCCTCGAGCCCGGCCTGATAGAGCTGGCTCGGATGGCGCGGATCGGGACCGCCGCGGGGAAAGACCATGGCCCAGGGCACGTCGCTGACGCGGCCATAAAGCTCGCCGTTGACGAAGTTGGCCAAGCGCCCGAGGAAGAGGCCGATGGGCGTCGCTCCCGCCACCACGTCGGCGACGACGAAGAAGCGCAAGGCCCGTCGGCGCGCAAACAGGATCATGGCCAGGATGACGCCGGCGAGCCCACCGTGGAACGACATGCCGCCCTGCCACAGGCGCAGGACTTCGAGTGGCTGGGCGAGGAAGAAGTCCGGCTGATAGAAAACGACATAGCCCAGCCGTCCGCCGAGGATGACGCCGAACACGATCCAGACGAACAGATCGTCGAAGGCCAAGGGCGCAATCAGCCCGGCCGGCCGCCTGGCCAGATAAAGGCAATAGCGCCAGCCGAGCAGCAGCCCGACAATATAGGCGAGCGCGTACCAGCGGATGGCGAGGGGGCCGATGGCGATCGCCACCGGATCGATAACGGGGAAGGTCAGGGCAAACAGCATTGGTGCCGGCTCTCCGCTGCAACGGGTCGAACAAATAGCACAGACCGGCGCGCAGTTCATGGGCTTGGACGCCGCCCCGTTCGCCGTCCTATCATCGACCGCCACGAGGGAGGACGCCATGCAGACCGAGAACCGTATTTTCGACGATTTGGCCCGCGTCATGGGCGGGGCCGCCGGCGGCCTCGATGGCCTGCGCCGCGAGGTCGAAAGCTGGATCCAGCAGCGCCTGCGCGGGCTGCTGGCCGACATGGACCTGGTGAGCCGCGAGGAGTTCGAGGCGGTGAAGGACATGGCCGCCAAGGCGCGGGCCGAACAAGAACGGCTCGCCGCCCGCCTGGCCGCGCTTGAGGACACCAAGGCCGCTGGCCGGAGCGGACAAAAAAACGGCTGAAGCGGCTCAAAAACGCAAATCGCTATTGCGCTTCCCGCAACCTTACGGCACCCTACATATAGGGGCTGGAGGGGAGAGTTCTCCACATTAGTTGTACCAGCCCCGCCCTGGACCGGCATTCGCGGCCGGTCCGCCGCAGGGGAGGCGTGTTCGATGGCCACAATCTCGGCCGAACGTATCCCGGCACCGACCAACCCCTTGGACATCTTGGAAGAACTGGTTGACGCCAACGAGTGGCCGTTTGACCGGCTGACCGAGGTCGAGATGTTGGTCGAGATGTCGGGGCGCTGGTGCGACTACCGCATGTTCGTCGCCTGGCAGGAGGATCTGAGCGCGGTCTATTTTGCCTGCCGCATGGACATGCGCGTGCCGGCACTCAAGCGACCGGAGGCGACGGAGCTGCTGGCTCTGGTGAACGAGCGCCTGTGGCTCGGTCACTTCGATTTCTGCTCCGAGGAAGCGGCGCCCGTGTTTCGGCATACCGTGCTGTTGCGCGGACTTGGCGGCGCCAGCGTCGAGCAACTCGAAGACTTGATGGACATCGCGCTCACCGAGTGCGAGCGCTTCTATCCGGCCTTCCAACTCATCTTGTGGGGCGGCCGCAGCCCGCGCGAAGCGATGGACGCGGCCGTCATCGACACGGCCGGCGAGGCTTGAGGCGCGTGCCCGCCGTTGCTGCCGGCACGATGCCGGCCGGACCTTTGCTGCTGCTCGGTTGCGGCAAGATGGGTGGCGCGCTGTTGCGCGGCTGGCTGGCGCGGGGCTTGAAACCCGCAACGGTCGCGGTGGTCGAGCCCAACCCGGCGGCAATGGTGGATCTCGCCGGTTCCGGGGTCAGGATCCTCGCCGACCTGTCCTCGCTGCCCGACGACTTCAAGCCGCGCCTCGTCCTCCTTGCCGTCAAGCCGCAGATGATGGCCCAGGTCATGCCGGGCTGTCGGCGTCTGGGAGGACCGGAGACGCTCTTTCTCTCCATCGCCGCCGGCAAGACCATCGCCTATTTCGAGCGCGAGATTGGCGCCGTTCCCATCGTGCGCTCCATGCCCAATACCCCGGCGGCGGTCGGCCGAGGCATCACCGTCGCTTGCGCCAGCGCCCGGGTTTCCTCAAGTCAGCACGCCGCCGCCGAGGCATTGCTTGGCGCGGTGGGTGAGGTCGCCTGGGTCGAGGACGAGCGCCTGCTCGATCCGGTGACGGCGGTCTCCGGCGGCGGTCCGGCTTACGTCTTTCTGCTTATCGAATGCCTGGCCGAGGCCGGCATTGCCGCCGGCCTGCCGGCCGATCTCGCCATGCGCCTGGCCCGCGTTACGGTCTCGGGAGCCGGCGAATTGGCGCGGCTGTCGGACGAGCCCGCGGCTAAACTGCGTCAGGCCGTGACCAGCCCCGCCGGCACGACCCTCGAGGCGCTCAAGATCCTGATGGCCGAGGACGGCATGAAGCCGCTCTTCGAGCGCGCCATCGCCGCCGCCACCCTCCGCTCGCGCGAACTGGCAGAATAAGCGTTTCGTTTTCGCTTACAGCGAAGCTATTATCATATTGATTATATTGATAATTATACGATAAATACGATATTATGGTGCAGCGCACCATTTTCCTTGACGCAAGTGCAGCATGAACCTATATATCCGTCATGCGCTGCCACGAGGCATGGTCCCGGGCAGCCCCAGTTACGCATCAAACGCACTTGTCCCAAGGGAGAGAAACATGACCAAGACCACGCGCAACACCGCCACCGAGACCCCGAGCTTTCCGGATTTCAGCCAGTTCTTCACCGATTACAGCCGCATGTTCGGCGACGTGACGAAGGTTTTCGGCAACGGCAAGGCCCCGGTCATGGACGTTGACGCCGTGATGGCGAACCAGCGCCGGAACCTTGAGGCCGTCGCCACGATGAACCGCGTTGCCTTCGAGTGCTTCCAGACCACCGCCCAGCGCCAGACCGAGATGGCCCGCCGCGCCGCCGACGAATTCGTCGCCCTCGGCAAGGCCCTGAGCGGCGTCGCCGCTCCGGAGGAGAAGGCAGCCCGTCAGACGGCCCTGGCCAGGGAAGGTTTCGAGACCGCCGTCGCCAATCTGCGCGAGCTTGGCGAGATGGTGCAGAAGTCGGGCAACGAAGCCTTCGCGGTCCTGAGCAAGTGTTGCGGCGAGAATTTCGATGAAGTGCAGGCTGTGCTGCACAAGTCGGCCAAGAAGGCGGCCTAGCCGCCCCGCGACGGTTCCCCTACCGTCGCCAGTACCGCCGCCTCGCTCCCCCCCGAGCGAGGCGGCACTAATCTTTTCAGGCCTTGAAGGTGCCCATTGCCCCCCTTTGAATCTGGCCTTAGCCTGCCCGGCCTTCGCTCCGAAAGAGGAAGCCCGTCGATGACCGCCGAGCCTGTGGCCAAGACTGCCTCGTTCGAGGATTTCCGACGCCTCGACATTCGCGTCGGCACCATCGTCGCCGCCGAGCCCTATCCCGAGGCGCGCAAGCCCGCTCTCAAGCTACAGATAGATTTCGGGGCCGAGATCGGCCTGCGCCGCTCCTCGGCCCAAGTCACCAAGAATTACCGGATCGAGGAGTTGATCGGCCGCCAAGTCGCCGCCGTGGTCAATTTTCCGCCCAAGCAGATCGGCAAGTTCCTGTCGGAAGTGCTGGTACTGGGTTTTCCCGACGGGGCGGGCGAGGTGGTAATGATCGGCCCCAGCCAGCCGGTGCCGAACGGCGGTCGCCTCTACTAAGCCCTAAAGCGGTAACCGCAGCGTCGCCCGCAATCCGCCGAGCGGCGACTCCTCCAGCGTCAAATCCCCACCGTGGCCGCGCGCCACGTCACGGGCGATGGTCAGCCCCAAGCCGATGCCACCGGTATCGCGATTGCGCGAGCCCTCAAGGCGGAAGAACGGCTTGAATACGTCTTCGCGCCGCTCGGGCGGAATGCCCGGTCCGTCATCGTCCACCGCGATCTCGATGTTTTCCTCGCCCCGCGTCACCACGATGGCGATGCGATCGGCATAGCGATGGGCGTTGCTCACCAGGTTCACCAGGCAGCGCCGCAGCGCGTCACGCCGCAGCGGCAACACCAGTTCCTTGGGCGCGTCGAGACAGACGCGGGCGCCTTGGCGCGCGGCGCTGGCGACGACTTCTTCCAGCAACGCCGCCAGATCGGTCGGCGCCGCCTGCTCTGCGCCCTCGCCGCGGGCAAAAGCCAGGTAGCCCTCGACCATCGTCTCCATCTCGGCCACGTCGGCCTTGAGGTCGCCGATGTCGGGCCGTTCGCCGAGCAGGGCCAATTCCAGTTTCATGCGGGTGAGCGGCGTGCGCAGATCGTGCGAGACTCCGGCCAGCATCTCGGTGCGCTGGGTGATCTGGCGGCTGATGCGGCCGCGCATCAGGTTGAAGGCGGTGGCGGCTTGGCGCACCTCGGCCGCGCCCTGGAGCGCGAAATCCGGCACCTCGTGACCCTTGCCAAAGGCTTCGGCGGCGGCCGCCAGGCGGCGGATCGGGCGTACCTGGTCGCGCATGAACACCGTCGCCACCGCGAACAGGATCAAGGACGTGCCCAGCATCCACAGCACGAAGACATAGGCGGTCGAGGAGTAAAGCCTGAGGCGCGGGGCCTCGACCCGCAACACGCCGCCCGGCAGTTGGAGATGGATTTCCACCTCGTTCTTTCGCGAGCGCGAGTCGATCAGGAACGGTTGCCCGACCAGGGTGGTCAGGGCGACGGCCAATTTGCGGTCAACCAGGTTCCGCCGCACCACCGGGCCGTCGGGCAGGGTGGCGCCGGGCGCAAAGACCATGCTGAGGCGGGTGTCGTTGCGGGCGGCGGCGAAAATGGCGTCGTAGCCGGCCTCGTCCGGCGCGGCGCGCATCTGGGCGACGGTCCAGGCGATGTCGCCGGCCACCGATTGCGCCAGGCGCTTGGTTACCGTGTCCCAGTGGCTATCGTAGAACACCCAGGTCGAGACGACCTGAAGCAGCACCAGCGGCGTGACCAGGATCAGCAGCGAGCGGCCGAGCAACGAGCGCGGCAGCAGGGTGTTCAAAAACCAAAGCTGGGGAATAACCATGAAATCCGTCCCTGCCGGTCAGTCGGCGCGCAACAGATAGCCGCGCCCGCGCACGGTTTGAAGATAGCGCGGAAAACGCGGGTCGTCCTCGATCTTGCGTCGCAGCCGTGCCACCTGCACATCCACGGTGCGGGCATCCTCGGCCCCGGTGCCGGTGGCCCGCAGATCCTCGCGCGCGACCGGTTCGCCGGCGCGCCGCGCCAGCGCCGCCAGCAACTCCGTCTCCGCCGAGGTCAGACGGATTTCCTCCCCGCCACGACGCAGGATCAGCCGATCGAGATCGAAACTCATGGGACCGAAGCGGATCTGACGCGGGGTTACATCCTCGTGGGACGTGCGGCGCAGGATGGTGCGGATGCGCAGAACCAGTTCCCGAGGCTCGAACGGTTTGGTTAGATAGTCGTCGGCGCCCGTCTCCAGGCCGGCGATGCGGTCCTCGCCCTCGCTCATGGCGGTCAGTAGCAGGATCGGCACCTGGTTCTCGCGCCGCAGCGCCCGGGTCAGCTCAAGCCCACTTTCGCCCGGCATCATGACATCGAGAACAATCAGGTCGAAAGCCAGCCCGGCCAGCCGCTCGCGCGCCTCGGCGGCGCTGGCGGCGGCGGTAACGAGAAAGCCCTGTTCGCTCAGATAGCGGCGCAACAGCTCGCGCAGCCGCTTATCGTCGTCCACCACCAGGATATGCGCCGGCGCCTCGCTCATGGGGGCACTATAGCGGCCCCGGGCGCCGGCCAGAAGAACGCAGCAAGGGGGGCTTTTTAAGCCTCGCCCAAGGCGGCCTTTCGCGCCATATTATCGGCCAATTGGGCCACGACAAGACGGGATGGATGGAATGAGCGTATTGCCTTTCGACGACCGCGACGGCGTCATCTGGTTCGACGGCCAACTGGTGCCCTGGCGCGAAGCGCGCGTCCATGTGCTGACGCATGCGTTGCACTATGCCTCCTCGGTCTTCGAGGGCGAGCGCGCCTATAACGGCCACGTTTTCAAGTTGACCGAACACAGCGAACGGCTGCTGGCCTCCGGCCGCATTCTCGGTTTCGAGATTCCCTGGAGCGCCGCCCAGATCGACGCCGCCACGCGCGAGGTCATCGCCGCCAACAAGTTGATCGATTGTTACGTGCGGCCGGTCGCCTGGCGCGGCAGCGAGATGATGGGCGTTTCGGCCCAGGCCTCGAAGATCCACCTCGCCATTGCCGTCTGGCAGTGGCCGGCCTATTTCGCGCCCGAGCTGCTGGAGAAGGGTATCCGCATGGCCATCGCCAAGTGGCGCCGGCCGGCGCCCGATACCGCGCCGACCACGAGCAAGGCCGCCGGGCTCTATATGATTTGTACCCTGTCCAAGCACGCCGCCGAGGCCGAGGGCTGCGCCGACGCCCTGATGCTCGACTATCGCGGCCAGATCGCCGAGGCGACAGGCGCCAACATCTTCCTGGCCCAGAAGGGCGTCTTGCACACGCCCAAGCCCGATTGCTTCCTCGACGGCATCACCCGGCGCACGGTCATCGACTTGGCCGGCCGGCGTGGCATCAAGGTGGTCGAGCGGGCCATCATGCCCGAGGAATTGGGCCACACCGATGAGGTCTTCATCACCGGCACCGCCGCCGAGGTGACGCCGGTGGGCGAGATCGGGCCCTACAAGTTCAAGCCCGGTGTCATCACCCTGCGGATGCGCGAGGACTATGCCGCGCTCGTCCGCCAGCTTCCCAACGTCGTCGGCAAGGTCAGCGCCGCCGAGTAGCCGGCTAAAAGCTTGTTGAAAAATGCCCGAAAATACATCCCGCCTCGTCCTTCGACAGGCTCAGGACGAGGCGGGAATTTTGCAAACAATCATCCTCACGCTGAGCTTGTCGAAGCGGGAGGATGAGCGGTTCGGTTTTTCAACAGCCTACTAAAGCTTGGGCCGCAGCGCCGCCGTGGCGTACCACGGCCGCTGCCGCTCGAAGGCGCCGGCGGCAAGGCTCGCTCCCGAGCCGCCCGAGGAACCGCCGCAGGAATAATCCAGGTTCCACGGCGTGCGGGTGACGCCCCAGATTCGGGAATGGGTATAGGGCGCGCAGGAAAACTCCGGCGCGGTTGAGCGCGCATGCATGATGCCGCCGGCCTTGAGGATGCGGTCGATGGACGGGTTGGTCTCCTCGGCGATGTAGTCCTTGTAAATGAGCGAGCCGAAGGTAACGCGCTCGCCCTTGATCAGCGCCTCGTCCTTGATGGCGATGGGCAGGCCGTCGAGCGGGCGTGGGCGCCCGCCCGACTTGGCATAGCGCGTCTCGGCCTGGCGCGCCTGGTCGAGGGCGCGCTCGTAGAACGTGATCGGAAAGGCGTTGATCTTGCGATCCACCGTCTCGGCCCGGGCGATGACCGCTCGCATCACCTCGACCGGCGACAGCTTGCGCGCCTTGAAGCGGCGGATCGCCTCCGTGGCCGGCAGATAACACAATTCCAGATCAAACATGGTCATTCCCCCTTGTAAGAACCATTCGCTACGTCGCCGTCCAGCGCTTGGCGGCGTCGTCGTCGGCTTGGCGGGCCTCGACCCACTCTCCGCCCTCGGCCGTCTCCTCGAATTTCCAGAACGGCGCCTCGGTCTTGAGCCAATCGATCAAGAACTGACAGGCTTCGAGCGCCGCCGTGCGGTGGGCCGAAACGGTCGCCACCAGCACGATGCGCTCGCCCGGCACCAACCGCCCGTGGCGGTGAATGACGAGACAGTCCTGCAACGGCCAGCGCCGCCGCGCCTCGGCCTCGATCTCGGCCAGCTTCCTCTCGGTCATGCCGGGATAGTATTCGAGCGTCATGGCCTGGATCGGCTTGCCGTCGGCCTGGTCCCGCACCAGGCCGATGAACTGGGCCACGCCGCCCACGTCCCTGCGCCCGCGCGTCAGCGCCGCGAGTTCGGCGCCGGGGTCGAAGTCCTGTTGCTGCACCCGGATCATGCGCTAGCCGCCCGTCACCGGGGGAAACAGCGCCACTTCGTCGCCGGCGGCCACGGGGTGATCGAAGCCGACATAGTCCTGGTTCACGGCCACGCGCACCACGCTGCGCTCGGCGAGTGCGGCGGCATAGCCGGGCCCGCGCGAGGCCAGCCAATCGAGCAACTCCCCGACCGTTTTCACGTCCGCGGGCGGCACCACCGTCTCGGCACCCATGCCGATGCGGGTCCGGAACCAGGCGAAATAGAGCAGTTTCATCAGCGCACCTCGGCGAAGGGCAGGAAATCCACCATCGTACCGGCGGCAAGTTGCGTCATTTCCTCGGGCAATTCCACCAGCCCGTCGGAGGCGACCAGCGAGGTCAGGATGCCGGCGCCCTCAGCCGAAAACTTGCGCGCCAGCCAGCCGCCCTCGCCGTCCGGCACCAGTCGCGCCCGCAGCCACTCGCGCCGGTCCTTTTTCTTGCGGTAGTCGAACTCGGCCCGGACGCGAAAACGCGGCATGGTCAACTCGCGCGCGCCCATCAGGCGCAAGATCAGCGGCCGCGCCACGGCGAGGAACGTCACCATTACCGCCACCGGATTGCCCGGCAGGCCGATGAAAGGCACGGCCCGGCCCCTCGAATCCACCTGTCCGAGTGCGATCGGCCGGCCCGGCCGGATGGCCAGCCGCCAGACATGGATCCGCCCCTGCGCCTCGACCGCCGCCTTGACGTGATCTTCCTCGCCGCCCGAGACACCGCCCGAGGTAACGAGCAGATCGTGGCCTGGCGCGGCCTCGGCCAATGCCGCCTGCACGGCCTGGCGCCGGTCGGCGAGGATGCCAAGGTCGGTGACGGCGCAGCCGAGTTGCGTCAACAGCGCCATCAGGGCGAAGCGGTTGCTGTCATAGACCGCACCCAGGGGCAGCTTTCCGCCCGGCTCGGCCAGTTCGTCGCCGGTCGAGAACAGGGCCACGCGCAACGGCTTCGACACGGGCAGCGTCGTCAGCCCGACGGCGGCGGCCAGCGCTATATCCTGCGGCCTGAGGCGGGCGCCCTGTTGCAGAATCCGCGCCCCGGCCTTGACGTCCTCGCCGGCCAGGCGGCGGTTGGC
>Ga0315281_10012347_pt1 | contig 11646 bp, 11 predicted proteins | sample YL17G07_0_MG_FD_204540 | JGI IMG/M metagenome (GOLD analysis project Ga0315281, IMG submission 204540) | Sediment microbial communities from Yellowstone Lake, YNP, Wyoming, USA - YL17G07_0 | ecosystem: Environmental > Aquatic > Freshwater > Lake > Sediment | place: USA: Wyoming | collected... | reverse complement strand
TCATGAATGGCATGATCCCCTTCGAAAATCCGCACGTTTCCCCCCGCGCCCTAGCGGGGCTACGAGACACTATCAGGTGGCCGCGGCCAGGCGAAGACCTCTTCGAGGTGCGCTAAACTCGCTTCATGAACCGCTCTTCGATCGCGGAAATTCTCGACCGCCACGGATTTTTTCTCGAGATGGAAGGGGAGAACCCGTTCAAGTGCCGCGCCTACACGAATGCGTCGCGCGAGATCCGGCACATGGCAGATTTCGACGAAAGGCTCGCGGCGGGAACTCTCGGTGAGGTGAAAGGGTTCGGGAAAGTTCTCGTCGAAAAAATCACTTCGCTCGCGGCCGACCGGATTCCGGACGCGATCGCCGAGCTCGAGGCAAAATTCCCGCCGGGATTTGGCGACCTGACGGCGGTCTCGGGGTTGGGACCGAAGAAACTCAGAATCGTCTGGGAGCGCCTCGGTGTCGGGTCGACCGGAGAGCTCGAATACGCTTGCCGGGAAAACCGCCTGGTCGACGTCCCCGGATTCGGCAAGAAATCGCAGGAGGCAATTCTTCGTTCGCTCGAATTCCTGAGAATGGGGCGGGGACAGGTGCTCCTGTCCGAAGGAGACTCCCAGGCGGAGCGCGCCGCCGACACGATTCGAAAGGCCTCCGGCGTGCGGCGAGTCGAGATTGCCGGCGCGGTCAGACGCCGGATGGAAACGATCGACCGAATCGATCTCGCAGTTCAGGTCGACGACAACGAGATCGCGCCCCGGCTTCGTTCGACCCTCGGCATCGGGGCGCGAGACACAGAAACGGCCGCCCGCTCGGCCGATCTGCCCATCGGGCTGATCGTCGCCACTGAACGACAGTTCGGCGCCGCTCTGATTCAGGCAACGGGAAGCGGCGCGTTTGTCGAAGCTCTGACCCGGCGCACCTCGGGGCGGGCGCTCGAATCCATCGACGGCGCCGAGGAGTCCGACGTTCTGCGCGCGCTCGGCCTTCCCTGGATTCCGCCCGAGCTGCGCGACGACCCCCGGTGGACCGGCACCGAAGCGCCTGCTGTTCCCGAGCTGATCACCGAGGGCGAGCTCTTCGGAGTCTTCCATCTGCACACGATCGCTTCGGACGGCAGTCTCACCCTTCGCGAAACTCTCGACGAAGCCCGACGGCTCGGATTCCGGGCGGTGGGGATTTCCGATCATTCGAAAACCGCGGCCTATGCGCGCGGCCTCGACGGCGCACGCGTCCGGGAGCAGCGCCGCGAGATCGACGGGCTCCGTGGCGACTATCCGGATCTCACGATCTATCACGGCACCGAGAGCGACATCCTGGCCGACGGCTCTCTCGACTTCGACGAGGAAACACTCGGCGGATTCGATTTCGTCGTCGCCTCGGTCCACAGCCGATTCGGAATGGGGCAGGAAGAAATGACCGCGCGTCTCGTGGCGGCGGTGTCGAATCGTCACACGACGGTTCTGGGGCATCCGAGCGGACGGCTTCTGCTCTCACGGCGCCCTTACGATTTCGACCTCGATGCCGTCCTGGACGCCGCGGCGGAACACGGCACCGCCGTCGAGATCAATGCGTCCCCCTACCGGCTCGACCTCGACTGGCGGCACGTCTCCGGCGCCGTTCGCCGGGGGATCCGCCTCGCGATCAATCCCGACGCCCACTCCCTGGCCGATCTGGGGCAGTCGGGCTACGGCGTTTCGATCGCGCGAAAAGGGGGCGCGACCGCGAAGGACATCTGGAATGCCGGGAACGTGGAGGAGTTCGAGAAGCGGCTCAAGAATCGGATTCCCGCCCGGTAAATCACTTTCCGCCCCCCGGCTTCGTGCCCTCCCCCGTGTCGTCGTGTTCAAGCTCGTCCCGTTTTTCCAAAAACATTTCGATTTTCTTTTCCGGCTCGAGGTGCCGCTGGAGCTCCATCAATCCCGCTCCGACCGGGCCTGTTCCGGTTCCGCGGCCATGTTTCTTCCTCTCGCGCCGCGCTTCGAGAATCACGAGAATCGGGACGACGATCACGAGCGTGATGAAGAACCACCCGGCCGGCGTCGGATTCATCGAAGCGCCTCTCGAAGGGCGTGCGCAGCTCGAAGGATCTGCTCCTCAGGAACGGCGTCGGCGGGCTGCCACAGAAAAGCCGCCGCTCCACGAAGCCGGTCGGGCGTGCTTTCAAAGCGCGGAATGACGTGAAAATGAACGTGCGGCACTCGTTCGGCGAAAAGAGCCACGTAACTTTTCCCGGCGCCGAGCCGCTCTCTTTGCGCCTTTGTGATCTTCGCGGCGAACGGCATCACCCGGGCCAGCTGTTCCGTCGACAGTGCGTCCAGGGAAACGGCGTGAATTTTCGGAACGATGACGCACCAGCCTTCCAGCGGAGATCCGCCGAGGACGCAATGAACGGCGAATTCGCCGTCGTCGGCGAGAATTCCGCCGGGCGCCTCGCGGCGCCCGGCCAGGACTTCACATTCGGGACACGGTTCCGTCACACGCGGCAGTTGTCCGCTTTCCAGTTCTTGACCGCCTGCTTGATCAGCTTGCGGTCGGTGATCTTTTCGTCGAGAGCTTTTCGAGCGAGAGCGCCGAGCTCGTCGTCACCGGCGAAGCGAAGACCGACGAGTTGTCCCATCGTGAATTCTCCGAACCGCTTGTCCATGTCGGCGAGTCCGAGGTCGCGAAAGCGGATCTTCATTTCGAGCCGGATCAGGCGGTCCTGAACGGAGAGCGAATAGATCCGGATTTTGAAGAACATGATCATGAGCGCAAAAGCGACGAGCGCGTAGATGATGTCTCCCACCGAGTGGCGGGACACGGCGGCATAAAGAGCCCAGACGAGATTGATGATCAGGATTCCGAACGCAACAACGTGATACGGGGGATCCCACCTTCCGTGATTCTCGAAATTCTGCGGAACGTTTTCATCCATGTTCAAACTCCTTCTATTTCTGCAGCGATTCGATCGATTTCGTTCAATGCGCCGGCCATCAGGGTTTCATGTATTTCTTGAACCAGTCGATGGCGGTCTCGAACCAGAGTTTCGAATTCTGCGGTTTTAGAACCCAGTGCCCCTCGTCCGGAAAATAAAGGAGACGCGACTCGATTCCGCGACGCTGGAGAACCGAGAACAGCTCGATTCCGTTCCCCACCGCGACCCGGTAGTCGAGCTCACCGTGAACGACGAGCGTCGGCTTCTTGAAATTCTTCGCGAGGAGGTGAGGCGAGTACTTGTCATAGCCCGCCGGATTCTCCCACGGCGTTCCGCCGAATTCCCATTCCGGAAACCAGAGCTCTTCGGTCATCCCGTACGACGCGGGAAGATTGTAGGTTCCGGCGTGCGCGAGAAACGCCGCAAACCGGTCGGGACTTTTTCCCATCAGGTACTCGACCATGAATCCGCCATAGGAGCCCCCCATCGCGCCGATCCGGTGTTCGTCGACGAATCCCCGGCTGACCACGAAATCGACCCCTCTCATCAGATCTTCGTACGCCTTGCCACCCCAGTCGCCCGAGATTTCATCGGTGAACTTCTGCCCGTAGGTTTCGGAGCCCCGTATGTTCGGCATGAAGACCACGAATCCCGCGCCCGCAAAGGGCTGCGGATTCCAGCGGTAGTGAAAGGTGTCCATCCAGGCGCCTTGCGGCCCGCCGTGAACCCAGAGAAGCATGGGATACCGCTTCTTGATGTTGAAACCCGGCGGTTTCAGGATCCAGCCGTGAATCATTTCGCCGCCGGCGCCCTTGTACTCGACGACTTCGGGTTTGGAAAGATTGACGTCCTTTAGAACCGGAGTGTTGAGCGCGGTGAGACGGCGCTCGAGCGGAACGTCGACGGGCGATACGAAAATCTCCGCCGGCGAATCCATCGCCGATCCGGCCCAGGCAACGGTTTTTCCATCGGCCGAGAGGTCGAACTGCGCGTGATCTCCCTCGACGAGAAGCGGTTCGATCTTTCCGCTCTCCAGATCGAGAACGTAAAGCGGCGTCCGGCCAAGCGTCCCTGCAGCGAAGACGATCCGCCGGCCGTCCGGATGCCATTCGAATCTTCCAACCGGGTAGTCGAGCCGCGGCGTGACTTCGCGCCGTCCTCCGTCGGCCACGTCGTAGAGCCACAGTGACATCCGGTCGGCCTCGAATCCCGGTTTGGACATCGCGCGATAGAGAATCTTCTTTCCGTCCGGAGAAAAGCGGGCCGTCAGGTCCCGGGCCTTGTTGAGGGAAGTGATGTTCTTTGCGACCTCTTTTCCGTCGACCGGAACGAGGTAGATGTCGACGTTGGTCGAGGTCGCCTCCACGGGATCGGGATTGCGGTGATAGAGAATCCACTTCGAGTCCGGAGAAAAAACGTAATCGTTTTCGTCGCCGACCTGACCCGGAGGGGAATCGTAATTTCCCGGAGTCACATCCCGCTCGCCGGTGCCGTCCGCCCCGACCGTGAAGACGTGAGTGCGAATGCCGTCGCGCCAGCTGTCCCAATGACGATAGAGAAGATGGTCGACATAGTGAGCGCTCGACTTGTCGCCTCCCATGTCCTTGACCCACTTTTTCAAGGGATCGCAAGGCGCCTCGCCGCAGGTTTCGGTGTCGGCCGTGAAGGCAAGAAGGCTCCCGTCGGGTGACCAGACCGGCCCGTCGACGTCGGTCGAATGTTTCGTCACCTGGGAGGCTTCGCCACCCTCGAGCGAAATCTTCCAGATCTGCGCCGACCCGCTTCTCGTCGAGACGAAGGCGAGCTCGTTCTTCTTCGGATTCCAGCGCGGCTGACTGTCCTTCCCTTCTCCGAACGTGAGCTGGCGCGATTCGCCCTTTCGCTGCTCGACCGGCGAGATCCAGATGTGGCTCGTTCTCTTGTTCTTCTCGAGATCCGTGTCGGTCACGGTGAATGCAACGACGGAGCCGTCCGCGGAAAGACGAGGGTCCGACACGCGGCGAACCCGAAACAGGTCCATCACTTCGAAGTTCCGGCGCCCGGATGGCGCTGAGGGCGCGGGGCCCCGCTCCCCCTTCACCTCCGGGATCGGAGGGCGCCCCTCCTGCCCCTTCGGTGGACGGCGGGGGGAGGGAGGAATCGGTGACTGCGCGGCGAGTGCGGCCGGAATGAGGATTGACGCGAGAAACAGGAACGCGATACGGCGCATCGAGAGGCCTCCTTGACCTGTAAACAACCGAGCGGATGACCGCTCCGCGGCGATGTAATCACAGAGAACGGGACGATTCAAAACAATCGATCAGCGCGGAAGGAGTGTGAATCGAGGAAGAGCATAGCGGTGGCGAAACGCGCGAAGGAGCCCAATTTCCCTGAGACGGGCGATCTCTTCGGGAGGGGGGGAAGTCCTGAGTCGATCCAAAGGAAGGGTGGCCTCGTCTTCGATCGACTTCCTGTCGGCCGGATCGAGCTTCGCCAGGAGCCCGGCCGCGAAGCGCCGCTCGATTTCGATCAGACGCCCCTCGCGATCCGATAACGGAGTCCCGTCGTCGGTTTCGAGAATCTCGATTTCCGGAAGAAGATCCACGATCGCCACCGAAACCTCGGGCGCGGTCGATTCGAGCCGGACGGCGGTTTCCCGGAAACGCTCGGAAAGACGCTTCTCCGGGTCGTTCGCCGAATCCTTTTTCTTTTTTCTGGGACGGCCCGCGGCCGCCCCTCCCACCGAAGCGCGGGAATACTCCGCGAATCGTTTGTTCACCGCGTGGCGGCAGTAGGAAATCGAGCTGATCGGTTCGATCCGCCCGGTGGCGACCGCCTTGTCGAAAACTTCGGCCAGGCCGGAAAGAACGATCGGAATCGGCACGCCCTCGTCGAACCAGCCCGACACCAGGGCCCAGTCTTTCGGCGAGACGAGAATCGCGCTGCCGCGGCGCCGCAGGAAATAATCCTCGACAGCGCTCGCGTAAGCCTCACGCGCGGCGTCGTCGTTTGCCGGTTCGGTCGGAAGCTCGGGCTCGGATTCGTTCATGAGCGAGGACAAGGCCGTCGAGCGTGAGATCCGGATCGACGACCGTGAAAAGCGACTTTTCGTGCTGAAATACCGAAGCGAGCCCCCCGGTCGCGATCACTGGAATTCGAGGCTGCCCGAGCTCGACGCGAATCCGCTCGAGGATCCCCTCGATGAGAGAAAGATATCCAAAGTAGAGGCCCGACTGCATGCTCTGGACGGTCGATCGACCGACCACCCGAGCGGGCCTTCGAATTTCGACCCGAGGCAATCTGGCCGCGCGCAGGAAAAGCGCCTCGGCCGAAATGCCGGCGCCCGGCACGATCACCCCTCCGGCGTACTCCCCTGCCGGCGAGACGACGTCGAAGGTGGTGGCCGTTCCGAAATCGACGACGATCGCAGGAGCGCCATAACGCTCTCTGGCCGCAAGGGCGTTCAGAATCCGGTCGGCGCCGACCTCAGCGGGATGGTCGATGCGAATCGGCAAATCGGCGATCGACTCGTGATCGATGAAAAGCGCCGGCACGCCGAAGAGCTCGATCGAGAGCGATTCGAGCACCGGGTCGAGCGGAGGTACGACCGAGCCCACCACGACCTGGCAGATGGACGACGGCTCGAATCCGAGGCGCGCGAGACGATCCCGGAGAAACACCGCATATTCGTCCGAAGTTCGATCACGACTCGATGCCAGCCGAACGACTCCGAGAATCTTCCTCTTGCCCTCGGGGTAAACGCCGAACACCACGTTGGTGTTCCCGGCGTCGATCACCAGAAGATGGCGCCGCCCCGCCCCGCTTTTCTTCGTCTTCATCGCTCGACATCCGCTGACGCGATCAATTTCCGCCCTTCGTCCGTATCAAGGACGAGTCGTCCCACCTCGTCGAGGCCGGCATAAGTTCCGGCAATCCATTCGTCCCCCTGCCGCCGCACTCGGATCGGCTCTCCGGGGCGATGAATCGAGAGCTCCTTCCAGCGGGAAAGAATTTCCTCCCGGCTCCTGGGAAAAGAGGCCTCGTGGTCGTAGGCATCGAGAATCCGGTCGACGACCTCTCCGGAATGGACCGGCTCGGCGACGAATTCCGACAACGCCGCCGCCGAGGAGAGGTCCGCGCCGGCGAGGGCCCTCGTCTCGAGATTGAGGCCGAGACCGACCAGGACGAGCGAACGGCCGGGATCTCTCGTGTGGACGAGCTCGAGAAGAAGCCCGGCGATCTTCCGGCCTTCGACGAGGACGTCGTTGGGCCACTTGATCGCGGCAGAAACATTCCAGGCCCCCCGAATCATTTCAACCAGCACGACGGCGGCGGAAAGAGGCAGGTGGATCGAGTCGGCGAGCGACGGAGCGGGAAGAATCATCGTGACGTAAATTCCTCCGGCGGGCGAGTGCCAGGTACGGCCCCCGCGCCCTTTTCCGCTGGTTTGGCTCGCGGCCACCACCGCAGTGGGGAGAAGCCTCATCTCCTCTTCGTCGAGGGCCGACACCAGCCGTCGCGAAAACTCCTGCGTAGAAGGGAGCTCGGGGAAAACGAGAACGTTCTCAACGAGCCGGAGCGAACGCACGGAACGAATCATGCGTGAAATGCCATCCCTATCAGTCTTTGGAAACGGCGAGATTCGACCGGATCGTTTCTTTTCGCTCGGTCAGCTCGAGAATCCGCGCCCGGAATTTTTCGATCACCGCCACAGGCGCCTTCGCGACGAATTCGGGATTCGCCAGCTTCGCGGTCTGCGAATCGATTTCCGTCGCGATCTGGAGGAGCTCTTTCGCGAGGCGCTCTCGCTCCTTGGAGTCCAGCGGGGCGACGGGAAGCTCGAGAACGAAATCTACTCCGGCCACACGGTCACGAATCTGTCGCACCGGCGAGCCCGATGAGCCGGCGGTGAGCTCGCACTTCGCGAGAACCGGGAACAGGTGACGGAACGATTCGATGGCCGGGTCGCTCCCGGCCGAAGAAATGACGAGCGCCAATTTTTCTCCCGGCGGCACTTTCTGTTCGGCCCGCAGGTTGCGAATTCTCGTGACGACCTGTTGAAAACGATCGACGGCCTCTTCGGCGGCCGGGTCGTTCCCGGCGGAAGGGACGGGGAACGGCGCGACCATGATCGAATTTCCGGCGTTTCCCGGGAGCTTCCGCCAGATCTCGTCGGTGATAAATGGCATGAAGGGATGAAGGAGGCGAAGCGCCGCATCGAGAACGTGGCCGACGACCGCTGCGGTCGTCTCGCGATCGGCAGCGTCTCCGCGCTTTCCTTGCAGAACGGGCTTCGACATTTCGAGATACCAGTCGCAGTACGAATGCCAGACGAAGTGGTAAACCGCCTGGGCCGCCTCGTCGAATCGGAATTCCTGGAGCTGGCGGTCGACCTCCTCCGATGCCTTCGAAAGCTCGGCGAGAATCCAGCGATCAGCCAGCGAAAGGCGCGCGCGGGGCGGAAGCCCACCCTTCGCGCTCTCCAGAAATCCGAGGGCGAATCGGGCCGCATTCCAGATTTTCGTGGCGAAGGCGCGGTAGCCGGCGAGGCGCGTCTTGGCAAAAGGGATGTCTCGCCCGGTGCCGGACAGAATCGCCAGCGTGAATCGGACCGCGTCGGTTCCGAACTCGTCGATGAGGTCGAGGGGATCGATGATGTTCCCTTTCGTCTTCGACATCTTCTGACCCTTTTCGTCCCGGACCAGACCGTGAAGATAAACTTTCCGGAACGGAACCTCCCCCATGAATTTCAAGGAGAGCATCATCATCCGGGCCACCCAGAAGAAGAGGATGTCGAACCCGGTGACGAGAACATCGGTCGGGTAGTAGCGCTCGAGGTCGGCGGTCTTGTCGGGCCACCCAAAGGTCGAAAACGCCCAGAGCCCGGACGAAAACCAGGTATCGAGAACATCCGGATCCTGCGGAGGATTCGGCGCACCGCACTTCGGACAATTCGCCGGCGCCTCCTCGGCGACGGTGATTTCGCCGCAGGGGCAGTAATAAGCCGGAATCCGGTGACCCCACCAGAGCTGCCGGGAGATGCACCAGTCGTGAATGTTTCGCATCCACTCGAAGTAGGTTTTCTCCCAGGTCTTCGGAAGGATTTCGGTTCTCCCGCTCTCGACCGCTTCGACCGCCGGAGCGGCGAGCGGCGCGATTTTGACGAACCATTGCCACGACAGGTGGGGTTCGACGACGGTGTCGCATTTCGCGCAGCGGCCCACCGAGTTCTTGTGATCGGAAACCTTTTCGAGGGCCCCGGTCCGCTCGAGCTCCTGAACCACGCGGCGCCGTGCCTCGAACCGGTCGAGCCCCACGTAATCTTTTCCCGCTTCGGCCGTCATCATCCCGTCGGCGCCAATGACGACGATCTCCGCGAGAGTGTGACGGCGGCCGCAGGCGAAATCGTTGGGATCGTGAGCGGGAGTCACTTTCACCGCGCCGGTTCCGAATTTCGGATCGACGAAAGAATCAGCGATCACCGGGATTCGCCGGCCGGCGATCGGCAGCAGGAGCTCCTTGCCGACCAGATCCTTGTATCGTTCATCGCCGGGATGAACCGCCACGGCCGTATCTCCGAGCATCGTCTCGGGGCGCGTGGTTGCGACCTTGACCACTCCCGTTCCGTCCGCGAACGGATACCGGATCGTCCAGAGCTTTCCATCCGATTCGCGATATTCGACTTCGAGATCCGAGATGGCCGTCGCGCAGCGCGGACACCAATTGACGAGATAGCGGTCCCGGTAAATCAACCCTTCGCGGTACAGGGTCACAAAGACATGTCGAACGGCCCGATTCAGAGACGGGTCCAGCGTGAATCGCTCGCGGGTCCAATCGCACGACACGCCCAGCCGGCGCAGCTGCATCGTGATGGCGCTTCCGTACTCTTTCTTCCACTCCCAGACCCGCTCTTCGAATTTTTCGCGGCCGAGCTCGCGCCGGCTCGTTCCCTGTTTCGCGAGCTCCCGCTCCACCACCATCTGCGTCGAGATTCCGGCGTGATCGGTCCCTGGAAGCCAGAGTGCGTCGTAACCCTGCATCCGTTTCCAGCGAATGAGGACGTCCTGAAGAGTGTTGACGAGCGCGTGCCCGACGTGCAGCCGCCCGGTCACGTTCGGAGGCGGGATCACGATCGTGAAGACTCGATCCTTCTCTCCCGTCGGAGTGAAGTACCCTCTCGATTCCCAGTCCTGGTAGAGATTCTCCTCGAAATCCCGCGGATCGAATCTCGTCGGAAGCGCCGCCTCTTCGGGCGCCGCGTTGTCGGTCATGTCTTCCTCGTCAAACGATTCAGGTCGAAGCGATGAGAACCCATTCCGCCGTCATTCTTCGAAACGGAAGCGATGAAGTGTATCTCCGATGATGGAAGGAAAAGAAACGGGCTCAGGGCCCTTCGCCGCCGGGACCAGGGCGAGTCGCTGGAAGAGCGGAGTAGAAAACCAGGCCGGGAGCGTGGCACCGCTGCGTCGACGCCGCATCGACCGGCGGCAATTTTGCCACCGGCCTGCTTTTCGTCGCGACCGGCCCCTCTACCGAATCTGGCTTTCGAGCTCCGCGATACGTTTCTTGACGACGATTTCAGCCAGCTCAGGAATGACGTCCCACGCGATCTCGCGAAGCACTCCTTCGGAAAGTTTCTCGACGACCCTCTTCGCGATCCGTTCGACGTCTTCCTCGGACAGGGACATTGAACCGATGGAAACCGGAACCGCTGCGGCCATGGTTCCTCCAGTCGCGAGTGCGGCCGCTTCCGCGGGCGCCTGCGGGGGTTCCGGCGCGGGAGGCACCGGAACCGGCTCGGCTGACGACGTGAATGCCGCAGCCGAAGCGAGAGGCGGGGGTGGCTCTGTCACCACTTCGGCAGGTGCCGATGGAGGAGCCCAGGGAATTTCGGGAGGGTACAGGGCTGATTCGGAACTGGAAGCCGCCATCTCCGGCGCGCTCTCGTACGAAGACAAAAGCGGCGGTGGCGGCGTCGGCATTTCCGGTTGAGACATCGGCACGACGGGGGCTGCGAAAATCGTCCCTGCGGCATCAGACTCCGAGTCCGAAGGAGGCGGAGGTGACGGGAGGTCTGGAACGGCCGCCTCGAAAAATTCGTTCGTCGATGAAGCGGGCGGAGGGGCGGGCTGAGCCGAAATCTTGGGAATGTAGACCGTGCTCGCGGCAGCTTCCATCACGCTCGGAGCCGCTTCGGATTCGAACAGAGGCTGGCTCGGCGCAAAGAGAGGCCTCCCCGCATCGGCCTCTTCGACCGGCGGCATTCCCGGAATTGCCATCGTGCCACCCGCATTGGACGCAGGAAGAGGCGTAGCCTCAAATGCGGCGAACGGATCGGCCTGGACGGATGGCGGAGCTGGAGGCGAAGGGGGTGGTGGCGAAGACGGCGGTTGTGGCGCGGGCGGCTCGTCCTCGTCGGCCAAATCGGACGCCAGAGAAGCGCTCGGAATGAACATCGTGCCAAAAGAATCTGCCGGGGCAGCAGCCGGTGGAACATCGAACACCGACGCCGCTGCAGCAGCCGGAGCCTCGAAATCGGCAAAAGGATCCGCAGGGGGTGCGGCAGCCGTGGCCGGAAGAGCGCCCGTTTCAAAAGCGCCGATGTCGGCATCGATGTCGCGAGAAGCAAAGATGTCGTCTTCGGGGCTCGCAGCTGGTGGTGGCGGCGCCACTGCCGGCGCTGGCGCCATTTCCTGCCAGGGAGAAGCCGGAACCGGCGGCGCAGCGGGGAACACACCGGTGGAAACGTCGGCTTT
>Ga0315281_10012346_pt1 | contig 11646 bp, 11 predicted proteins | sample YL17G07_0_MG_FD_204540 | JGI IMG/M metagenome (GOLD analysis project Ga0315281, IMG submission 204540) | Sediment microbial communities from Yellowstone Lake, YNP, Wyoming, USA - YL17G07_0 | ecosystem: Environmental > Aquatic > Freshwater > Lake > Sediment | place: USA: Wyoming | collected... | reverse complement strand
TAAGATTGGCGCGCCCATCAAGGGTCGGTATTTCCACGTCGCCACCGAGCGCTGCCGTGGCGAAGCTCACCGGCATCTCGCAGTGCAGGTCGTCACTGTCACGTTTGAACAGATCATGCGGCTTGAGGCGCACTTGTACATACAGATCACCCGCCGTGCCGCCACTCTCGCCGGCTTCACCCTCGCCCGCGAGGCGAATCTGGTCACCTTCATCCACGCCGGCCGGAACTTTTACCGACAGGGTCTTGCTGGCCTTGATGCGTCCCTGGCCATGGCAGGTATCACAAGGGCTCTTGATCACCTTACCGCTGCCGCGACAGGCGGGACAGGTCTGCTGGATGGAGAAAAATCCCTGCTGCATGCGCACCTGGCCGTGGCCTCCGCAGGTCACACAAGCCGTTGCTGCAGTGCCAGCCTTGGCGCCGCTGCCCTTGCAGGTCTCGCAAGCTTCGAGGGTCGGTACACGGATGCGCACCTCGGTGCCACGTACAGCTTCCTCCAGCGTGAGCTCGAGGTTGTAACGCAGGTCGGCACCGCGGTGCACCTGACCGCGACGTCCCCCGCCGCCGCCACCGAAAATGTCGCCGAACACATCACCGAAGATATCGGCGAAATTCGCGCCAGCGGCACCGCCCTGAAAACCGCCGCCACCACGTCCGCCTGCCGCCATGTTGGGATCGACCCCGGCGTGACCGAATTGATCATACGCAGCACGTTTCTGCGCATTTGTCAGAATTTCGTAGGCTTCATTGGCTTCCTTAAACTTGGCCTCGGCCGACTTGTCGTCCAGATTGCGGTCGGGATGATGCTTCATCGCCAGGCGCCGGTAGGCTTTCTTGATTTCAGCCTCGGAGGCATTACGCGCCAGTCCGAGCACTTCATAGTAGTCACGCTTTGCCATACTTTTTTGTCTTCGGTCGTCGGTCTTCAGTCGTCTGTCCCAAGGCAAACGCGGCAAAGCAGATAACGATTACTCGTTACCTGCTCGCTCAAACAGCTTGCCATTCCTCGCCTCAAGAACCGTCGCCGTCAGTTCGTCAATCGCCAGTATCTCATGACTGACGACTGCCGACTTACGACTTCTTTTTATTGTCCTTCACTTCCTCGAACTCGGCATCGACGACATTATCGTTCGCCTTGCCCGCCGAGGCGCCCTCAGCACTGCCGGCGGACTGAGTTTCGGTAGTGTCCGCCGTGGACTGCGCCTGTGCATACATCTGCTCAGCAATCTTGTGGCTAGCCGTGGTCAGCGCCTCGGTCTTGGCGTCGATCGCTTCCTTGTCGTCACCCGTCAGCACCGCCTCCAGGTCCTTGATGGCCGCTTCAACTTTCTCCTTCTCGGCAGCATCGAGCTTGTCGCCCATGTCCTTCATTGATTTCTGCGCGCCGTGGATCAGACCCTCGGCACGGTTACGCGCATCCACCAGCTCGTGCGCCTTACGGTCTTCCTCGGCATGCGCCTCGGCGTCCTTTACCATGCGGTCGATTTCGGCGTCCGAGAGGCCAGAGCTCGACTTGATGGTGATCTTGTTTTCCTTGCCGCTGGCCTTGTCCTTGGCCGACACATGCAGGATGCCGTTCGCGTCAATGTCGAAGGTCACTTCGATCTGCGGCACGCCACGCGGCGCCGGCGGGATGTCGCCCAGATCAAAACGTCCGAGTGACTTGTTGCCAGTGGCCATTTCGCGCTCACCCTGCAACACGTGCACAGTCACGGCGCCCTGATTGTCTTCGGCGGTCGAGAAAGTCTGCGCAGCGCGCGTCGGAACAGTGGTGTTCTTCTGGATCAGCTTGGTCATCACGCCGCCCAGGGTCTCGATGCCGAGACTCAGCGGGGTCACGTCCAACAGCAGCACGTCCTTCACTTCGCCACCCAGCACGCCGCCCTGAATAGCGGCGCCCACGGCCACCGCTTCATCCGGGTTCACGTCCTTGCGCGGTTCCTGGCCAAAGAAATTCTTGACCGCTTCCTGCACCTTGGGCATGCGCGTTTGGCCACCGACCAGAATCACATCGGCGATGTCGGAAGCCTTGAGGCCGGCATCCCGCAGCGCCACCTTGCACGGCTCGATGGTGCGGGCGATCAGGTCTTCGACCAGCGCTTCCAGCTTGGAGCGCGACAACTTGATATTGAGATGCTTCGGTCCCGAGGCATCGGCGGTCACGTACGGCAGATTGATCTCGGTTGCCTGCGCCGAGCTGAGCTCGATCTTGGCCTTTTCGGCGGCGTCCTTCAGGCGCTGCAGGGCGAGCGGATCCTTCTGTAAATCGATGCCGCTGTCCTTTTTGAATTCGTCGATCAGGTAATCGATGATGCGCTTGTCGAAGTCTTCGCCACCGAGGAAGGTGTCGCCGTTCGTGGACATCACTTCAAACTGGTGTTCCTTGTCGACCTCGGCAATTTCGATAATGGAAATATCGAATGTGCCGCCGCCCAGATCGTACACCGCGATCTTGCGGTCGCCTTCCTTCTTGTCCATGCCGAACGCGAGCGCCGCGGCGGTCGGTTCGTTGATAATGCGCTTCACATCCAGACCGGCGATCTTGCCGGCGTCCTTGGTGGCCTGGCGCTGCGAATCATTAAAGTAGGCCGGCACGGTGATCACCGCCTCGGTCACTTCCTCACCGAGATAATCCTCGGCAGTCTTTTTCATTTTCTGCAGCACGCGCGCGGAAATCTCGGGCGCGGCCATCTGCTTGCCGCGCGCCTCGACCCAGGCATCGCCGTTCTTGGCCTTGACGATCTTGTACGGCACCATCTTGATGTCGCGCTGCACCACCTCGTCCTCGAACTTGCGGCCGATCAGGCGCTTCACGGCATACAGCGTGTTCTGCGGGTTGGTAATGGCCTGGCGCTTGGCGACCTGGCCGACCACCACCTCGTCATCAGCGGTGAAGGCAACAGTCGACGGGGTAGTGCGGTCACCCTCGCTGTTTTCGATCACGCGTGGCTTGCCACCTTCCATCACCGCTACGCAGGAGTTGGTGGTGCCCAAATCGATACCGATAATTCTGCCCATGTGCGTTATTCCTCTGGCTTCGAAAATGTCAGGATAATTTAAAATTTAACTTGGTTTAAGGATGGGGTCGGGGCGCGTCTTTTCAAGCGCCCGGCGCGGACACGTCCGCCGGGGCCTTGGCCACGATCACCAGCGCCGGCCGCAACAGGCGATTGTTGAGTAAATAGCCCCGCTGCAGGGTCATGAGCACGTGATTGGGCGGCACCTCGGCGTTGTCCTGCGCGCTCATCGCCTGGTGCTTTTCCGGGTCGAACTTTTCACCGATGGCCGGGCTGATCTCAGTCAGCGCGAACTTCTGGAAAATACTGTCCATGAGTTTCAAGGTGAGGTCGATGCCTTCGAACATTTTCTCCAGGGCCGCGTCACTGGTCTTGATATCGACGGTCCGGGCACGTTCGAGGCTGTCCTTGACGGCCAGCATCTCGAGCGCGAAACGCTCGATGGCAAATTTGTGGGCACTGGCCACGTCGGTCTCGGCACGTCGGCGCACGTTCTCGGTTTCGGCCTTGGCGCGCACGAACTTGTCGAGATTATCGGCGGCCTGGAACTGCGCTGCGGCCAGCTCCGCCTTGAGGGCCTCCATGGCAGCAAGCGCTTCTGGCGCTGCACCTGCCGCCGGATTCGGGTCTTCGGGTACTGCCGGATTCGATGAATTCATTACCTGTATACACCTTTCATAAAGTCATTATTCTGTAACACGCCATGTGCTGTCGAAGGCATGGGGGCCCGATAAGGCCTTTTCAAGCCAGGGGACGCATCAAGGGCGTTCGGCGCTCAAGGCGCCGCCCAGCAGGCGCGCGGTCACATCCACAATCGAGATGACGTGTTCATAAGGCATGCGCGTCGGCCCGACCACACCCAGCATGCCGACAATGCGGCCATCCACCTGATAAGGTGCGGCCACGACACTGCATTCTTCCAGCGCCTGGTAACCAGATTCCTCACCAATGAAAATCTGCACGCCATTCGAGCGCAGGCACTGGTCGAGCAAATGCAGCAGGTCGTGCTTGGTGTTGAAGGTATCGAACAGCAGGCGCAGTTTGCGCATATCGCCCAGTTCCGGCATTTCCAGCAAATTGGATTCGCCGCTTACGACCAGGCCCGGTTCGTTTTCCTCCGGGGCATTGAACATGTGGCGCGCCATGGCCATGGCGGTGCGCATGGCACGCTGCATGGCATCGGTGTCCTGCTGCATGGCAGCCAGCAACGCCTGCTTGACCTCGGCGAGCGAGCGGCCGGTATAGGCATCATTGAAGAAGTTCGCTGCCTCCACCAGCTCGGCGGGCGAGTACTGGCGTTCGGTAACAATAATACGGTTGTGCACACCGCCGTCGCGTGTTACCAGAATCGCGAGCACGCGATTGGTGGACAGTCGCAGAAATTCGATCTGACGCACGGCAGTCTGTTCCTGACGCGGCACCATCACAATGCCGGCCATGCGTGTAATCTGGGACAGCAGGCTGGAGGCGGATTCCATCAGTTGTCCAGAATCGGGTGCGGACGAGAGTCCACCTTCCAGGCGCCGCACTTCGTTCATGTCCAGCGGGCGCACTTTGAGCATGGTGTCGACAAAGACGCGATAGCCGAGCGGTGTCGGGATGCGACCGGCCGATGTGTGCGGCGCGCGGATCAGGCCCAGCTCTTCGAGGTCGGCCATGACGTTGCGGATAGTCGCCGGGCTCAGTTCGTTGCCCAGCTCCTTGGCCAGCGTGCGCGAACCAACCGGCTGACCGTCGCTGATGTAGCGCTCGATCAGTACTTTGAGCAAGTTTTCCGCGCGGGGGTTTAACATCATGGCTGAATCAGGTAACTTTAGGACCAGTCTGGCACTCGGCCGTGCCGAGTGCCAATCACGCTACCAATCCCCCTTGTGCCTGTCAACCGATTCCAGGGCGCGGAACGGCATGGAGACAGCGAAACCGTTGCAATTGGCCGCCGGGGCGGCGCGTGTTAGCTTATTAATAATAAAGAAGAACCCAGGATCAATGCATGTCGCCCAAGAATAAACCCATCCGCACCATTGGCCTGTTCGGCAAGTACGGATCCAAGGATGTGGGCGGCATTATCGAACGCCTGTGTGATTTCGTGCGTAAACGCGGACTGCAAGTGCTGCTCGAGGACGCCACGGCCGATTTCATGGAACAGAAATGTGCCAACAGCCAGCCGCTCGCTGTCATCAATCAGGGCATCGATCTGGCCATCGTCGTCGGTGGCGACGGTACCATGTTGCATGTCGCGCGCAGTCTGGCGCCGTATGGTGTGCCGCTGGTCGGCATCAATCTCGGACGCCTCGGCTTCCTCACCGATATTTCCACCGAGCAGATGTATGAGGAGCTGACGCGCATTCTGGATGGCGACTTCGAAACCGAGGAACGCATCCTGCTCGAAGCCGAAGTGGTACGCGACGGCAAGGTGCTGCATGCCGCCAATGCCTTCAATGATGTGGTGATCAACAAGGGCCAGCTCGCGCGCCTGATAGAATTTGAGACCTGGCTGGATGGCGAATTCGTGAACTCGACGCGCGCCGACGGTATCATTGTGGCCACACCCACCGGCTCGACCGCCTACGCCTTGTCGGCCGGCGGGCCAATCCTGCACCCGACACTGCCGGCCATCGTGCTCGTGCCGATCTGTCCGCACACTTTGAGCGACCGGCCGCTCGCGGTGAGCAGTGACAGCCATGTCGAAATTGTCATGATCTCGACCGCGCAACAGAAAGCACACGTCACGCTCGATGGCCAGACCAACTTCTCCATCCAGGACAACGACCGCGTACGCGTGCGGCGCGCCGAGCGACCGGTGACCCTGATACACCCGTCGCGCCGTAACCACTACGACGTGTTGCGCGCCAAACTGCACTGGGGTGAGCAGCTCTGACATGCTGAACCATCTCTACATCCGCGATTTCGCGATCGTGCACAAACTCGAGCTGGGCATCGAGTCGGGGCTCACCGTGCTCACCGGCGAGACCGGTGCCGGCAAGTCGGTCATGATCGATGCCCTGGCGCTGGCGCTCGGCGAGCGCGCCGAGAGCGGCGTAATCCGCCACGGCTGCGAGCGTACCGAGGTGGCGGCCGGATTCGATCTCAAGTCCGGGCAAGACGCCGCCACATGGTTGCAGGCACACGACCTGTTCGAAGACGGCGAATGCCTGCTGCGGCGCGTGGTCGAGCGCGACAAGGGCTCGAAGGCGTATATCAATGGCCGGCCGGTGCCGGTGCAGATGCTGCGCGAGCTGGGCGAGTTGCTGGTGGATGTGCACGGCCAGCACGAGCACCAGTCGCTGCTCAAGCGCGACGCGCAGCGCCAGGTGCTGGACGACTACGCCGGTCTGAGCGTACAGATCAATACGCTGGGCGGCATTTACCATGTGCTGCACGAGCTGGAGACACGCCGCGACGCCTTAAGCCGCGAGAGCGCGGACCGCACGGCGCGTATCGACTTCCTGCGCTTCCAGGTGAAGGAACTCGAAGCGCTGAAGCTGACGCCCGAGGAAATTCCGCAGATCGAAGAAGAGCACAAGCGCCTGGCCAACGGTGCCGAGCTGCTGCAGAGCGCGCAGGCCATCGCCCACACCCTGTACGACGACGATGACAACGCCGTGTCCGGGCGCATCAATCAATGCATCCGCCAGCTCGAAGGTCTGAGTGAATACGACGGCAAGCTCGGCGAGCTGATCACCCTGCTCAACGAGGCAGTCGTGCAGGTCGACGAAGCCGCATCTCAGCTACATCAGTATCTCGATGGGCTCGACATCGATCCGGCACGCCTTGAATGGCTGGAAGGCCGCATTGCCGCACTGCACGACCTGTCGCGCAAGCATCAGGTCAAGGCCGAGGAGTTGCCAGCGGTATTGAATCTCCTGAAAACGGAACTCGCGGACATCGAAGACTTCGACGTCAACCTTGAGAAGCTCGATAAGGAAATCAAGGACACGCGTGACGCTTTTCTCAAACTGGCAAAGGAAGTATCGCGCCAACGCACCAAGGCCGCCGTGCAGCTGGGCAAGGAAGTAACCCAGGAAATGCAGAAGCTCGGCATGCCGGGCGGACGTTTTGAGGTCACGCTCACGCCACTACCTAAAGATGAATTGTCGGCCACAGGGCTGGAGCGCATCGAGTACCAGGTGAGCGCCAATCCCGGTCAGCCGGTGAAGCCACTCACCAAGGTCGCCTCGGGCGGCGAGCTATCGCGCATCTCGCTCGCACTGCAGGTGATCACATCGCGTGTTGGCCGCGTGCCGACGCTCATTTTCGACGAGGTCGACGTCGGTATCGGCGGTGGCGTCGCCGAGATTGTCGGCGCGCAACTACGTACACTGGCCGGCGCGCGCCAGGTGCTGTGCATCACCCATCTTGCTCAGGTCGCAGCCCAGGGCCACCACCATTTGCAGGTAACCAAGGAAACCGCCGCCAACACCACGGTCACGCACATCGGTCCGCTGCGCGCCAAAGAACGCGTGCAGGAAATCGCGCGCATGCTGGGTGGCGTCGAGATCACCCGCCAGACCCTCGATCTGGCTGCCGAGATGCTGAGCCGCATCGGGGAAAACGCCGATGTCCCGGCCTGATCCGACCGAAGCAGAGCACACCACGCCGATCATCCGCCCGGCAGCGATCGGCGACGTGCCGACCATCCATCACCTGCTTGAAATCTACGCCGCCAAGGGCAACCTGCTGCCGCGCACCTTCAGCGAGCTTTATCGTCACCTGCGCGATTTTTTCGTCATCGAGATCAGCGGCAAGGTGGTCGCGTGCGGCGCGCTCGAAATCTTCACCGAGGATCTGGGCGAGGTGCGCAGCCTGGTGGTGGACGAGGCGCACGAGGGACGCGGACTCGGCCGCCAGTTGGTCGAGCGCATCACCGATGAAGCGCGTCGCATCGGCTTGAAGCGCCTCATGGCGCTCACCTATGTACCGACGTTCTTCCACAAGCTAGGCTTTCCGACCGTAGCCATGGACACCCTGCCGGAGAAAGTCTGGGGGACCTGCGTGAAGTGCTACAAGTACAACAACTGTGATGAGACGGCGGTGCTTAAGGAATTGAAGTTTTGAGTCTGGAGTCTGGAGTCAAAGACTCAAGACTCAAGACTCCAGACTCCACACTCACGACTGCTTTTTGGAGCACTTCCCCTGCTTCTTCATGCCATCACACATGCCGTAGATGTACAGTGAGTGCTCTTCCATTACGAAGCCGGCCTTCTCCGCGACCTTGCGCTGGCGGTCTTCGATGGCCGGGTCGTTGAACTCGAATACCTTGGCGCACTCGATGCACACCATGTGGTCGTGGTGGTGACCCTGATTCATTTCGAACACGGCGCGTCCGCCCTCAAAATTGTGGCGCATGACCAGACCGGCCGATTCGAATTGGGTAAGCACCCGGTACACGGTGGCAAGCCCGACTTCCTCTCCGGCAGCGAGCATGGCCTTGTACACATCCTCGGCCGTCATGTGGCGCGTCCTGGCGTCTTCGAGGATGCCGAGGATTTTCAGTCGCGGCAGTGTGGCCTTGAGGCCGGCCTTCTTGAGATCGGTGCTGTCTTTCATGGCGCCATCCTGTGTGGTCGGTGCGCCCCATGGCCGCAGAGTTCGGCTTGGGATAAGATAGGCGCAGTGTAAACCTATAACGACTTTTTTGTGCAAGCGTGCCTTCCTTGAACGCGATATTATTTCATAATCCAATGCGCCCCACCCTGCCGATACTGCTACTGCTTGCCGCGCTGCTGACCGGCTGTAATCTGCTCTACAAGGCCGAGGTCCAGCAAGGCACTTTGTTGTCGGCGGAAATGCTGGCCAACCTGAAACCGGACATGACCAAACGCCAGGTGCGTCTGTTGCTCGGTAGCCCATCGGTGTCCGATAGCTTCCATCCGGAACGCTGGGATTACGTCTATTCCGTGAGCCACGCCGGCGAGAAAGTGGTTCCGCAACATCTCGCGCTGTATTTCATCAACGACAAGCTGGTGCGCGCTGAAGGTGATCTCGCGCCTGCGGCACTCATCAAACCAGCCAGCGCGAACAGCGCACCGCACTGAAGTCAGGCATCAGCGCCCTTTCTTCGCCTGGGCGCGTCGCCGGCGTACTTCTTTCGGGTCGGCGATTAACGCGCGATAAATCTCTACGCGTTCCCCACCTTGCAGGCAATCATCGAGACTCACCAGCTCGCCAAACACACCGACACGTTGCCGGGCCAGATCAATCTCCGGAAACTCATCGAGCAGACCACTGGCCAGAATTGCCTGCTCCACGCTGGAACCGCGTGACAGGGTCAACCTCTTCGCGACTTGGCGATTTGGTGTGGCGTACGCGACCTCTACCTCGATCTCATCAACGCTTGCCATAAATCTCCTCGGCGCGCTGGCGAAAACTGTCCACCAGACCGTTGGCAATGTTGCTGAACACCGGACCGATCGCAAAGGCGAGCAGGCGATTGGAGAACTCGAAGTTCAGGTCGAGTGACACCTTGCAGGCCCGTTCGTCCAGCTCTTCGAAGCGCCAGTGACCCTGCAGGAACTTGAACGGTCCGTCCACCAGCTGTAATTCCATCACACGTCCCGGCTCCAGCTTATTGCGGGTGGTGAAGGTCTTGTGCACGCCGTGATAGGCGATATCAATGGCAGCCGTCACGCTGTCGGCATCACGCGCCACGATGCGCGCGCCGCCGCACCACGGCAGGAATTTTCCGTAGGATTCGATATCGGCGACCAGCACATACATTTCGCCGGCGGCATACGGAACCAGGGCAGATTTATGAATGGTCGTCACAGGAACAGCCGCACGGCAAAAAACAGCACGACCAGCAGCACCGGAATGACCAGCCGGTTGAGCCACAACCAGACATCGTGCACACAGGGTGAGTCGATCACCAGCGCGTTGCGCGTTGTCTCCGGACGCAACACCCAACCGGCGAACAAGGCCAGCGCAAGCCCAACCAGCGGCAACAACACGAATGAGGTAACAATGATCAGAACGTCAAACAGGCCAAGTGTGCGTGTGCTGCCGAGGAACGAAAACGAGAACGCCCAGTAGTCGAGCGACAGGATACACACCACGCCAATCGCCCAGGCAGCCGCGCCGGTCCACACGGCGGCGCGGGCGCGCGTCAGCTTGCGGCTCTCCACCAGCCACGCCACCACCGGCTCGGCCAGACCGATGGTCGACATCCAGGCCACCAGGATCAGCAATACGAAAAGAACCGTGCGCATCAAGGCGCCCAGCGACAGCGGATCGTAAGCCACCGCCAGCGACTGGAATACGAGCCCCGGTCCGGCCGCCGACAGTCCGCCACCAGCGAACAGCACCGGGAAAACCGCGAACCCGGCCAGCATGCCGGCCGCCAGGTCGGCAAGCACCACATACAGGGCGAGTCGCAAGACCGGCACGTTCTGCGGCAAATAGGCGCCATACATCATGAAGGTGCCGACACCGAGCCCGAGACTGAAGAACGCGTCGCCCATGGCCACCAGCACGCCATCCGTGCCGAGCTGAGAGAAATCCGTGCGCAGGAAATATTCTGACCCGAGCCGGAACGAGCCACTGCCCGCCGCGTAGCCCACGAGCAACAGCAACAACAGGAAAATAAGCGGCACGACATAGCGGGCCACACGTTCCAGTCCGGCGCGCACGCCAGCGGCCACCGTCAGCATGCTCAGTACGACGAACAGGCTGTGCCAAAAAAGCTGCTTCTCCGGATCCTTGACCAGTGCCATGAACACACTGGCCGCACCTTCTGCGGTCAATCCGTTCAGCGTACCGCTGGCGGCGCGTGCGGTGTAGGCCAGCATCCAGCCGGCCACCACAACATAATAGGAATACACCAGAAAACCGGCCAGTACGCTGGCGGCACCCGTCCACTGCCAGAAGCGTGCAGCGTGCGCACGGCGCGCAATGCCGGTAATCCCGGCTACTGGCGACGCGCGCCCGAGACGTCCGAGCATAATCAGGGTCATGAGCATCGGCACACCCAGCAGCAGCAGGAATAGGACATAGGCAAGCAGGAAGGCGCTGCCGCCATAAAGTGCCAGGTGATGCGGGAACTGCCAGATATTTTTGAGGCCAACGACAAATCCGGCCGATGCCAGCACGAACATCCATGGCGACGACCAGCTTCCATGAATTGTTCTTGCCACTGCTTTCTCTGCCCTTTTGCCGCTCATTGCTCGTGCGGCCCGCAGGCCGAATCCTCCCGGTGGTCAACTACCTGTTCCAAGTACCTGTTATTATAGACAGCTGATCACGTGTACCCGCCACAGGCCAACCATAGCGCATGTCGAAGAAAACCGACAAACCCGCACCCGCCCAGATTGCCCAGAACCGCAAGGCCTGGCATGACTACTTTATTGAGCAGAAATTCGAGGCCGGTATGGCCCTGCACGGCTGGGAAGTGAAAAGCATGCGTGCCGGACGCGCGCAGCTCAAGGAAGCCTATGTGGTCGTGGAGAATGGCGAGATCTTCCTCATCGGCTCGCACATCTCGCCGCTGCCCTCGGCGTCGACCCACATCAACCCCGATCCGGTACGCAAGCGCAAGCTGCTGCTGCACCGCGCTGAAATCAGCAAGCTGGTGGGCTCGGTCGAACGCAAGGGTTACACCCTCGTGCCACTGGCGCTTTACTGGAAGAATGGCC
>Ga0315281_10012345_pt1 | contig 11647 bp, 11 predicted proteins | sample YL17G07_0_MG_FD_204540 | JGI IMG/M metagenome (GOLD analysis project Ga0315281, IMG submission 204540) | Sediment microbial communities from Yellowstone Lake, YNP, Wyoming, USA - YL17G07_0 | ecosystem: Environmental > Aquatic > Freshwater > Lake > Sediment | place: USA: Wyoming | collected... | reverse complement strand
CCAGGCCCACCGGGTTGACGACCGGGTCGACGCTGTCCATCATCTTCGCCCGAAGCTGCGGTGGCAGCCTCTCTAAATCCTGTGTGTGGACCGCCAGTATGCCGACCTCTGGTTCGTCCATGACCTGCACGATTTTCTCGAGCAGGTTGTCCGGCGAGACGGCGTATACTTTCTTTATGCCGGCAAGCCTGAAACCGACGACGAACTCCTCAGAGCCAATCACCGCGATCTCCACTTCACACCACCAGCAAATCCTCGATCACTCTAGTCGAGAGGCCGCTCGCCTTCCCTCTCGCAATCACCCTGATATTGTCCACCTCTACCTTCTTACGCGTCATGTAGTTCACGATCGGCAGAACCGAGAGAGGGTAGAAGTGGGCGAATTTCTCGCTCGTGCCGATCAATGCCTTGTCCAGCGCAATCGTTATCTCAGAGAGCTTGCGGTCCGACTTGAACTGATCCAGAGCAGGCTTGATGTCGTCGTACATCGTGGACTTCTCAAGTCCCTCGATTATCTGGGTCAAGCCCTCACCCTGCGCGAGCCCGCGCAGACTGTCCATGTTCAACTCCATGCCTCCCGGGATGAGGTACTTCGCGATCTTGTCCTCGGGCGTTCGCTCAGCCTTCAGCTTGAGCAGGACTTTCAGGTTCGTCACATCGATCTCGCGCCTGATGAAGTCCCGGAGAAGCTTGTCAGCCGTGTTCGTCGGTTCGACGTCTTTCAACAGGTCGTAGTACAACGTCTTGTCCAAGTGATCCTCGAGCTGAGCCAGCCTTCCAGAGTCGACGACCTCTCTCACGTGCTCTTGAGTGATGCCTAGTGACGGCTCCCGCGAGAGCACGTCCATGATCTCCTGAATGGACTGCATCTGGATCAACGACTTCAGGTAGGCCTCTGAAAACGCTCCCGCGGGTACGAGCGTGTCCGCGATCTCATCATCCTTGACTTTGGTCACCTTTCCTCTGAGAATCGTCTTGACGTTGAACGCGTCCCACCGCTTCAGATAATCCGCGACCATCTCGCGGAGGTGGCCTGTGGTGAAGGCGAGGATGGCAGTATAGGTCGAGGCGAGATTGCGGGTTACCGCCACCTCAACCAAGTTTGCTCCCGAGTACTTCGACGCATACCTAGCCATCTCGTCGCGGTACTGCGTCTCTCCGAGGAATCGGCCTAGCTCGTGCACATCCATTACGAGAAGACGCGAATACGTGTCATGCGAGAGCAAGAATCGCTTCTTCGCTTTCACGCGCGTGCACGCGTATGCATAGTTGCCGCCTCCACCAAAGAGTCCCATGTCCTAGATCACCTTAACAGCTTTCCGAATATCTCCTGCAGTTTCTTGTTCCAGATCTCTTCCAGCAAACTCTCGAATCGGAAGTCTAACCGAATGCTCCTGTCTTTGCTCTCGAACACGAGACCGCCGATGCAGTCGATCACGCCGCCGCCGGCCATGCCCGCGGGAAGCTGAAGAAGTGCCTTGTCGTCCTTGCTCGAATATACGTAGCACTCGCCCAGATCCTTCTTCGCCTTTGCCACAAGCTTCGAGTACAACTTCTTGCGCTTGTCGGCGGGGTATTTGGCCAGCTCGGCGAGCGCCTGCTCCTTGAGCTCCTCGAGGGCTCTTCTCTGAGCGGCGAGAAGTATCTTCTTTGACTCCAACTCTGCGCTGGAGAGTTCCTGCTGCTCCATCTGGGTGATGAGAGATCCTGTCCTCTTCTCTCCCTTTGCGCGATTCTCCTCGATCCTCTTTTCCGCCTGCAGGACCTGTTCATCCCTCTCCTTCTCGCCGAGACGGACGATCTCTCGTTTCTTCTCCTCACCTTTGTGGAGAATGTCCTCGACTACCTTGTTCATGCTCATAGCTTGTCAGCTCCTCCTCTAGTTGGGCTGTTCCGCCGACTTCCGAATTCCTGTTTTCACTTGTTCATCAGCAAGAACGCCACGACGAAGCCGAGGATGACGATCGTCTCGGGCAGAACCATCATGATCATGCCCTTACCGAACATCTTCGGGTCTTCAGCGGTCGCGCCCACTGCTGCTGCACCTACTTGTCCCTGGGCAACTCCGGTGCCTAGGCCCGCCACGCCGATTGCGATGCCAGCACCGAGGAGTGCCATTCCTGTTGGGTCCATTGTTTCACACCTCCGGTTTTGCTTTTGCCATTGAGTACTTCCTCTCGTACTTCAGCGGGGAGAAGTCCGTTCCTCCTCCCTCGAAGAACTTGAGGAAGAACTCCACATAGTTCAACCTGATAGCCTGGATCCCTGCTGACAGGGCTCCCAGGAAGAACACGAAAAACATCTGCGTGACGAAGAGAGCCGCTGCACCGCCTATGATGACGCCGATGTTGTGGCTCTCGAATATGAGTGGGAAAAGCATCGAGTTGAAGGCCAAGGCCATGGCTCCCTTGCCGACTGCCAATGCGGCGAGCCTCGTGTAGGACACGAGATTGGTGAACAGTCCGATTACCTCGGTCAGGGCCAATGCACCCTCGGTGAATGGAAGCACGATGACGCCGGCTACGATGAACACTACTGCAGGCAAGGAAAGCGCGATGCCGGCAAGCGAGGCTGATGCGTCGGGGAGAGGAGCCAGAATCGTGGTATTCATCAGATTGCTAGTCCAGGTTGCACTGCCTGCGATGGTCATGATCTCCGCGAACAGGCCGAACAGTATGATGAACCAGGCGACCTTGGCGACCGCATGCTTCTTGCTGTGACCATAGTTGTTGACGACCCCCAGACCGAATCCAAGACTCAGATGCAGCCAACCCGCCACCAATGATATCGCGAGCATCTCCTTGATGTCGTGCATCTTGTCCAGCATCGGATGGATCGGTAGGTTCGCAAGTGCCTCCCACGAATCCTCATCAGGGCTCGCAGCTGGTGGGTGGAATGGGACACCGAAGGCCTCGGCGAAGACGAACAGCCCGAATACGCTCGCCAACACACCGCCTGCGACAATGATGGCCCCCAATCTATAGAGGTCGGGATAGCCTTTGAGTTTCCAGCGCATGACCGCGCCGAGGGCAACAAGACCGAGGCCGAAACCGACGTCGCCTACCATGAACCCGAAGAACAGAGGGAATGTGATGAATAGCACGAGGGTGGGGTCGATCTCCTCGTATTTCGGAGTCGACACAAGACCGATGAAGAACTCGAACGGCCCTACAAGCTTAGGGTTCCTGAGTTTGACTGGTGGCTCTTCGTCCTTCTCGGGCTGCACCGTTTCTACAAAGGCAAGACCGCAACATAGTGAGTCGAGGCCGATCTGAATGTCCTGCACTTTGGAAACCGGGATCCAACCGTCGATGATGAATGAATTCTCTGACGAGGCGATCCTCAGAGGCGTCTCGGCCTTCAGAACTTCGATGGCGAGATGCTCCTCAGAGGACATTATGAAGTCCGCGAATTTCTTCCGAATAGATTCGATGTCATCCTCGATCCTCTTCAAATCCGCTTCGAGGTCTCTGACCTCCGCAAGATTCGACGAGATTATCTTGTCAGCCGAGCCCTTGAGCTTCGGCATCTTGATTTCCTGGAAATCGTGTTCTGCAAGAATCTTCGCGACTTGCGCCTTCTTCTCAATCCTAGAGAAGACTGCGACTACAACGTCGCCCTTCCTGGATTGGGTGAAAACCTCGATATCCTTCATGGCCGATTCAAGGGCTGACGTTGGATTCGTTCTACAAGTGCCAGTGAAAGATGAAATGTTGTCATAGCCCTCGTAGTCCTCGACGGAGATGCCGAACCCTTGGAATGGCGTGAGGGCTCTGACCTCCCCCTCCTTCTCCCTCATGAGAGTCAGGATTTTCTGCCTGGTCTCAGCTTTCGTGCTGGTGTTCAGATCCAACGTGACCAACGCCTGCTCCAGTTCTTTGTTGATGGCGTCGATGCTGAGCTTCTGCGCTGGCTTGTGGTCCTCGATCTCAAGCGTCCGGATCATCGACCGCAGTTTCAGCAACTTCTGGGAGGCTTCGGAGGCTTTTGATAATGGCTGCCCAATCTTGAACTCTTCGTCCTGTTTCGTGAAATCTATGAGGTGCAGTACGCCGAGCTCGTAGAGACACTCGATGGTCGCATCGAGGCTGCCAATCGACCCGACGACGACAACTCGGGTCATCTCTTCAGGCCTAAGCATCAACTGCCCTCTCAAACTCGGAAAGAACGAACTCCTTTGCCTGACTCATCTTGAGTCGGGCGTTGGACGAGAGCTCGCTAGCCTTCTTGTTACCTTCCTCCAGGAGCGCCTTCTTCCGAACGTCGATATGCGCTTGGGCTTCGGCGACCTCCGAGTCGAGTTTCTTCTTGAGCGCGGCTGCCGCGGCTTCGGTCTTCTGAATCGCGGCCCTCCTACCCTCGGCCTGGAGCTGCTTGCGCCTCTCCTCGGCATCTTTCGTCATTGCGCGGACCTTCTCCTCCGAATCCTTGATCTGTTTGAGGATATCCGCTTTGCCCAAGTCAGCCACGTCCAGCTTGCAGATGCGGGTTTCGATATAAATAGCCAACGCCGGCTGGATTTTTTCGATGTATTCGCCCAAGAATTCGACATTTAACGACAAGCCGCGACAAGGTGCGAATTCCGATGACTAGCTGACGATTGTCGTGTCTCTACCCGCTGATTACATGGGGTCTGCCGTTGGCTTCATTTCTTGAGCTTGTCTGCGAACGCCTTCTTGTCCAATCGCGCGATCTTTGTGCCCGCTTGTTTGAGAAGCTCGACGCCGGAGAGATCAGAATAGTCGTCGATGTAGACCACCCTTGAGACTTGAGCATTGAGGAGCATGCGAGCGCAGATCGGGCAAGGGACGATCGTCGAATACAGTGTTGACCCGCGCGCATTCGTCCCCGCCTGGATGAGCGCATTCTGTTCGGCGTGCACTGCCGTGCATGTCTCGAGTCGAGTGCCAGATGGTATGTTGAGCTTGTCCCTGATGCAGCCGATCTCGTGACAGTGAGGGAGCCCGCGCGGATTCCCGTTGTAGCCTGTGCTCTTGATCTCCCCGACATCGCTGACGATGAGCGCTCCGATCTGCCGCCTTGTGCAGGTGCTTCTGCGAGCGACCTCGATTGCGATGTTCATGAAGTAATGGTCTTTCGAAATCCTCGAGTTGCGGTGCTCTGTCACGACAAGCCTCTCTGGCCTCAATCCCATTATGGCATTTCTAACTTTCTGTCGAGAGGGGAAGCTGAGATCAGTGCCCGTAGCTCCTCATGACTTCCTTGACGAAGGCGTCCCCTTGTATCAAGACGTCCTTAGGGAGTGGTTCCGGGTGATGATCCTTCAGGATCTGCTTAGCCTTCTCTCTAGCGGCAATCTCCATTCCTCTTCCCCCATCGGCTTCCCATGCGTCCCTCGACCGCCTATCGAGCAACATCGGCATGTAGTGCTCCTTACGGAACATCTTCGTTGTGAAAGGGGTCCCGAGATAGTTCGCAGACGGCCCAGCCTTGACTATCTCGTCGACTGCCAGAGTCTCATCCGTCACTTCTATGCCTCGGAGAATCCTCGTGACCATGCCGCATATCTCAGCGTCAACCACTATCTTCCCGTAGGATGTTGCGATGCTTCCATCAAGCGACCCTGCGGCGTCATAGATGAAGTTCATGCCCGAGTAAGCTGCCAAAAGAAGACTCAGCGTCGATTCTATCCCCGCTTGGACATCGACCAACTTCGAGTCTGTGTTCCCACCAGTGCCTCTGCACGGTAGTCCGTAGTGTCTGGCCAGTTGAGCCGTCGCAAGGTTGATCAAACCAACCTCGGGACCGCCCAGCGCAGGGGCTCCCGTCCTCATGTCCATCGCAGCCGAGACAGTCCCGTAGAGAACCGGCGCCCCCGCCTTGGTGAGCTGAGACACCATGATCCCGCTGAGCACCTCGGCATTCTGCTGGACAAGGAGACCTGCGAGCGTTGAAGGTGCGGTGCCACCCGATAACGCCTCAGGTGCGTACAGGACAGGCTGATTGTGCTTCGCGTAGATGATCGCCCCCTCGATCAACTCCTTCGAGAGCTGCATAGGGCTCACCGGGTTTGTGAAACCAAGGAGCATGGGCTTCTTCATGAGCTCGTCCATACCGCCCCTGACGATGGCACCAAGGCGCAGAGTCTCCTCCGCCCACTTGGCACCGTGGTTATAGCCATCCGTCGTCTTCCTAGCGTTCTTCAGATTTGCCCAGAGGGCGTGGATGTGCATGGTCTCGGGAGGAACATCCATCGGGGTGGTCATCATGGACGAGTGGTGGATGGCGTCGAAGTAATCCGCCATCCTAGCCATGTTCTCGACGTCTTTGACCGTGGCCAATCGAATCCTGCCGTCCACGTCTTGGACCTTGACACCTTGTCCACAGAGGGAGAAGTGGACTCGATTCTTGCCCATGAGCAATTTGTAGGCTGGATCTCGACCGTAGAATTCGAAGTGCGAAGGCGCCTTGTGGATCGTTTCCGACACAAGCTCTTCCGACAGCTTGGCCGTCATCGTCTTCTTGTTTACCTCCGCACCAGCATCTTCGAAAAGCCTGAGCGCGGCAGAGGACCACACCTTGACTCCTAGCCTGATGAGAACCTCCATTGTCGCGCCATGAATCTGCTCAACGTCGCTCTTGGACAACACCTCCAGTTGCCCGCCTATCGGTTCTTTCACTTGCATCGGTGTTTCCTCCGGAAGACTGATTGATATGCGGGCCAGCATCGATGAATATGCTTATCTAATTGCACATTCAGGGATGAGAGCACCTGGATCAAGGCTGCAATCGGCCAAAGGCGTGCGGGGAACTGACGCACCATATCCATTTTATATATGAGGTTCGCTCACAACGCTGTGGCAGAAGTGTGGACCAAGCCGAGCAGGATTCCGAAGAAGTATCGGTCCATCGCGACCTTCCTGCGCGATGCGGCAGTGGCGGCCGCATTCGTAGCACTGGTCCTGCTCGCAATGTTTGCGTATACGGGATTGTGGCCTCCGTTGGTCGTAGTCGAGTCCAACAGCATGATGCATAGCGATGACAACCACAGCAGCATAGGCACGATAGACACCGGAGATCTTGTCCTTGTGAAGAAGGTCGATTCCCTTTCCGACATCGAAACATACATGGACAGCCAGGTTTCTGGGCACAAGACCTACGGCGATTACGGCGACGTTGTGATCTACAAGCGCGGGGGGTCCGACGCCATCACACCGATAATCCACAGAGCATTGATCTACCTGGAGATCAACTCGGACGGAACGAGCTACCGGTCGGAATCGCTCCGCCAAGCAGCAACGGACAAGTGGTCGACATCCGACCCGACTGATACCTGGGACAGGCTGACGAGTTCTCTGACGATTAGCAACGTAGGATACAACCATCTCTCGGTCACGATTGACGTTCGGGGTCTTGCGTCCAGCCACAGAAGCGGATTCATAACGAAAGGGGATCACAACCTCGGAACTGATCAGATGTACGCTGCCTCTGGGCCTGTCGACCTCGAGTGGGTCGTGGGCAAAGCCAGAGGAGAGATCCCATGGTTCGGACTGCTGAAGCTTTGGTCCACGGGATCGTTGGGCAGCCCTTCCCCGGACAACAGTGTCCGAGACCTGTGGGCATCGCTAGCGATCATAGTTGCGACGCCCATAATCATAGACATCTCTCTCGCATATCGGGAGAAGCGAGAAATCTCGAAGAAAAGAACCGCGAAGCTTTTGGAGAAGGAATCCGCAGAATCTGAAAAAGAGAAAAAGGTGGAAGCGGAAGTCCTTGACAAGACCCCCGACCAGCCTCCGACGCGACCCTAGCACTCACATGAGAGTGGTCTGGTACCGCAACGTGTAGTTCTTCAGCTGGCTCAGTATCTCGTCTTCTTCCAGGATCTTCCGTGCTTCCACCACGGGCACGCTCGGTTCGATCTCCTTCGTTCTCCCCCCTCTTCCGAAGGATTTCACCCGGGCGTGGATTATTCCGAGCATATCGAGCTCTGAGATCAGATCAGTGATCCTGCGCTGCGTCAAGATCGTCATCGAGATGCATTGGCACAGTTCCTTGTAGGTCTCGTACAGGTCCCCTGTCGTCAACTTGCTGTCCCCGCGCTCGTTGTTCAGGAGGATGCCCATCAGCACGAGCTTTGATTGAACTGGGAGAGTTCGAATCGTTTCGGTCACGCAGTCCAGCTCGATCTTGTTCTTCGCCTTCACGACGTCCGATTCGGTTACCACTGGAACGTGACTCCTGTCCGCGATCTCTGCCGCCACGCGCAGGAGGTCCAGGGCACGTCTCGCGTCCCCATGCTCCTGAGCGGCCAACGCTGCGCAAAGAGGGATGACAGATGACTCGAGCACGCCCTCCTCGAATACTATCTTCGCACGCTGCTCAAGGATGTCCTTGAGCTGCTCCGCATTGTATGGCGGGAAAACCATCTTCTCCTCGCTGAGCGAGCTCCTGACTCGCGGGTCGAGGAATTCCATGAACCTGAGATCGTTGGATATCCCGATCACGCTTACCTTCGCATTCTTCAGATCGTCATTGATTCTGCAGAGGTGATACAGCACATCGTCTCCGCTCTTGGACACCAGCTGGTCTATCTCGTCGAGAGCTATCACGACCACGCGCTTCTCCTCATCGATCTTCTCCCGCAGTATGTTGTAGACCCTCTCCGTGCTCCAGCCGGTGAACGGTATGCGCTCATCGAAGTTCTCGATGAACTTGTTTCCAATGTTCTGCAGAATACCGTACTGCGTGTCGATGACCTCGCAGTTCATGTAGATGAATTGGACCTTGTTCAGGGTCGAGTCCGCCCTCTCAATCTCCTTGCCGATGTATTTCATGCAGGCGGTCTTGCCCGTCCCGGTCTTTCCGAACAACAGCACGTTGGACGGCCGCTGCCCCTCGAGAGCAGTGACAAGTATGGAGGCCAGCTGGTTGATCTCGTTGTCTCTGTGCGGGAGAATGTCGGGTATGTAGGATGAACGTAGAACGTCCTTGTCTCCTCGGAATATCGTCTTCGAACTAATATACTGCTGGAATATGGTATCCTGCATGTTTGTCCCCCTGCAGAAGCAAAACGCTCCTTCCCTCCCCCTAGATTTCCCATGGAAGCCGCTCTCGGAATCCACTTGAAACAGGGGAAATGTGGAATGCGCTAGACCCTACTTAAGCGTTAATATTATCGCACGATATCATTTTTTCCACAGCCCAAGAATTTCGAAGAATTATCCGAGCCAGTTACGTAAGAAAATGTGTTCGACAGAATAAAATGAGATGGTGCACAAGCGTGTACATTCGGACAGGGGGACCCCTTGATTTCCTGTGGAGCCGATTTTTCGACACCCCATTGCCCGTTGCATGGGTGCTTCCAACGGAAGTTGAGGTTCCTGAGGTGGTGAAATCGCTGGAAGTCGTCGGTGAATACTATTATCTCTCTTGAGTCCCTAGATACTGGATACTTATGAAGAAAGCGGTCGTCTTCTCCATCAGTGAAGATACAGAAGAGATCAGAGCTCTGCTTCAGACGTTGGGAACGGAAGTGACCAAAGAGTTCGTCCAGAACAAATCTCGACCGCACAGAGAAAGCTTTCTAGGTCCCGGCAAGATCGAAGAAATCCTCAAGGAAATGGAAGAGATGGACGTTGACTTCATTGTTGTGAATGGAGTGTTGAAACCGTCACAACATCATTTTCTGGAGATGAAATTCCAGATGGAGTGCGTTGATCGCACAGGAGTGATTCTTCGAATCTTCACAGACCATGCACATACTCCAGAGGCAATTGCTCAAGTCACTCTTGCCAAGCTTAGATACGAGCTACCGTTCCTTAGAGAATGGATCCACAAATCCAAGAGCGGAGATAGGCCCGGGTTTCTCGCGGGAGGAGCTTACGCAACCGATGTCTACTTCGAGCATGCGAAAACTCATGCCCGAAGAATCGAGGCAAATCTATTGGATGTGTCCAGACAGCGAGAAGTCACCAGGACCCGGAGACGCGAGAAGGGGTATTCTCTTGTCTCATTGGCAGGCTACACGAACGCTGGGAAATCCGCTCTCATGAACAAGTTGTGTAATGCTGGAGTAGAAGTCGACGATCGTCTCTTCTCGACACTGTCCACAACAACAAGACGTATTTCAGGGATCAAAGGCAATATCCTGATGAGTGACACCGTTGGCTTCATAAAAGATCTTCCTCCTGACCTCATCAATGCATTCAACTCAACCCTAGAGGAGATATTCGATGCTGATTTGATTCTTCTTGTCTTTGATGCTAGTGAATCTGATGATGTAGTGAAGTCCAAGCTCTCAACTTCTTTGAAGATTCTATTGCCTAAGGTTGAGAACAGATCTATAATTGTGATTGGGAATAAGATAGATTTAATATCTCAGGAATCAAGAGATAGCACGACAGTCCTTGTGAAGCCGATCATCCAACCCGATGATTTAATCCTGGTATCTTCTATTTCCGGAGAAGGGATTGATTTCTTGAGGGAGAGGATATTGAGGGTACAGGGGTACACGTGCGTCATCGAGGCCGAAATGCCACTCACGGACGCGGTCTACAGTCTCTTGTCTCGTCTCAGGTCTTCTGCCGAGGTCTCCATGAGGGTAATTAGCCGTCACGCGGCAGTCATTATGAGATGTAAGCCAGAGGATTCCGAGAGGATCGTTGGCTGGCTCAACGCAGCAGGTGCAACGAAGATCACAACCAATGCCGAGACCCAAGAAATGCCCCTACAGAGGGAAACGCCGCCCAGCGGAAATGAAGGGGCCCCCCTCTAACGGAGTATGCGATCAGATTTTGAATTCCTTCTTCTTTGTGAGGACCTTGTCCTCGTATCTCTGCGGCAGAGACCAGGCAAGGTACTCGATCTCGTCGAGGTTCCGCACGAACTTGGCCTTGCTAGGCGTATCGATCAACTCGGCAAGTTCGCGGGTCTTCTTGACGTAGTCGTAGTACCACCAGCCGCAGACAATCAGACCGATAGGGGCGGCCACGACGATCCAAGAGATCCATCTGCCGAAAGGATCGGACAAGTCCTGGAGAAACGAGATGTAGGATGGCAATCTGTTGTTCTCGTTCATGTTCAGATAGACGCCGACGATACCGATGATGGTGAGGAAGCCGAACAAGAGGCTAAGGAAACTGCTGAACTCAAGTCTGTACTCTGTCAAGAAGTCTTTTGGCAGTTTCTCACCTGAGCCCGATAAATCGGTACCCAGTTAAAATGGTTTTCCATCCGTTGGTTCTGGAGCAATTCGGATGACGAGGACGTCCGCAAGCGCGAACATCGTTGTTCGGACGTCTACATGTAGTCACAGTGTGAATCTACTACCGAGTCGATGGACGAATGTGGCTCAGAAACCGCCAACTCTGCCGACGCTCGCGATGGTCCTCATCGTCCTCCTCGGGAGCATTGCCCTGCTGGGCGCAACATCGGAGACTCCTAGATTGGAGATACCTCAGATGTCGTCTGTGGATGACGGGACCTCCGTGGCGGTCTCTGGCGTCCTTGTCGACTTCCGCTCCTACGATGCGGGTGTCGAGAACTTAGTGCTGATGGATTCGCGCTCGGGCGCCACTGTCAAGATCGTATGTTACAGAGGGATCGGTCCGCCCCCGAGCCAGTATGCGGCAATAGGCGACGAACTCTTGATCAAGGGTGAGGTTTCGCAGTACCAGTCCTCTCC
>Ga0315281_10012344_pt1 | contig 11647 bp, 14 predicted proteins | sample YL17G07_0_MG_FD_204540 | JGI IMG/M metagenome (GOLD analysis project Ga0315281, IMG submission 204540) | Sediment microbial communities from Yellowstone Lake, YNP, Wyoming, USA - YL17G07_0 | ecosystem: Environmental > Aquatic > Freshwater > Lake > Sediment | place: USA: Wyoming | collected... | reverse complement strand
TTTTTTATTTGTTTTGTACATAACTATTTAGCCATGCAAATCCAAATCTGAGCGCTGTTTCCTGTCAGAGTGTTGGAATGTACGACATAGCCATAGATGAGAAATGGAACAGGCATTGGAGCGAGCGTAAGCTCAATCTTTTTGATGAAAAGGACACGAAAAGGCCCATCTATGTGATAGACACCCCGCCACCATTCACATCAGGTACGCTCCACATGGGTCACGTGTTCGGCTATTCGCTCATAGATGCGATAGCCAGATACAAGCGAATGAAAGGCTTCAACGTTCTGTACCCTCAAGGATGGGACACTCAGGGCTTTCCAACAGAAAAAGCTGTTGAAAAGGAATACGGTACAAAGCTCGGAAGGGAGGAATTTTATCAAAGGGCCGTGGAGATAGCCAATGAGAATCTCAAGGCCATGAGGCAACAGATGTATGTGCTTGGCTTCTCACCAGATGAACGCTACAGCTATACGACCATGTCAAAGGAATACAAGGCCAAGGTGCAGCTCTCTCTCTTGCTGATGTACGAGAAGGGCTTCGTATACAGGGACAAAACCCCGGTAGAGTGGTGCCCCAGTTGCAACTCTGCGATCGCCCATGCCGAAACAGAAGAGAAGACGGTAGATACAATACTAGCATATGTTAAGTTCGCTATTGTTGGCTCAAAAAGCAGGCACGTGACAGTTGCAACAACAAGGCCCGAGCTCATGCACGCGTGCGTTGCTGTTGCTGTAAACCCAAAAGACGAACGTTTCAAGGGGCTTCTGGGTAAGAACGTTCATGTGCCTATTTTTGATAACAAGGTAGAAATAATAGCCGATGAGGATGTTGAGAAGGAGTTCGGCACCGGAGCCGAGATGGTATGCACATTTGGTGATAAGGATGACAGAGAAATGTACTACAGGCACAAACTGAAGCTCATAGACTCGCTTGATGAGTTCGGAAGGCTCAGAAACGCAAAGGAGTTTACAGGAATGAAAGTTCTTGAGGCAAGGCCGCTTGTAATGGATGCTCTTGATAAGGCCGGGGCTCTCGAGAAAAGAGAGGCGATAACACACACCATCAAGGTTCATGACAGATGCAGCACAGAGATAGAGCTCATAGTGTCGACACAGTGGTTCATAAAGATAAGAGATCACACAAAGAAGATAGTAGAACTGGGAAAAGAGATGAAATGGATTCCGGAATTTACTGAGCAGTATCTTGATGATTGGGCGCGCTTCATAGATTGGGATTGGATAATCTCCAGAAACAGGGTTTTTGGAACACCCATACCGTTCTGGTACTGTGAAAAATGCAGCTTCATACTAGCACCAAAGAGGGAAAGGCTCCCAATTGATCCAACAAAAGACAAACCAGAGATTAATAAATGCCCAAAGTGCAACGGCAGGATCGTGGGCGAGAGCGCAACCTGCGATGTCTGGGTGGATTCATCAATAACTCCCCTTGTAATAGCGGGCTGGCCTGAAAACAAAGCACTGCTCGAGAGGGCGTTTCCTTCAGCACTGAGGTTTCAAGGTCTAGAAATAGTGCGGACGTGGGCGTTTTACACAATTTTCAGAATATGGGCGCTTACGGGAAAGAAGGCCTTCGAGTCAATACTAGTGAACGGCATGATACTCGGTACCGATGGAAAGCGCATGCACAAGAGCAGGGGCAACGGGATATCTCCGGACGATCTTTTAAAGAAGTATCCTGCTGACGCTATAAGGCTCTGGTCAGCGCTCAGCGGGGCAATAGGAAAGGACAAACCCTTCATGTACAACGACATAGAGTACGCCAAGAGCTTCATAACGAAGCTGTTTAATTCAGCCGCGTTCGTGAAGAGCGCAGTTGCAGAAACTGGTACGCCAAAGATAGAACCGGCCAAGGACATGGAACTGTTTGACATATGGATACTCAACAGGTTCAACAGCGTGATAAAGCGTGCAGAAGAATCATATGAAACATTCAATTTCTACGAACTTGCCAATGCGATCATGAACTTCTACTGGCACGAGTTCTGCGACTTTTATATAGAAAACGTGAAGTACAGGGTTTACTCAAAGGAGAAAAAGGCGCAGAAGAGCAGGCACGCAGCAGTCTTCGTGCTGAACCACGTGCTAATGGAAGTGCTTAAACTCCTTTTCCCGATAATACCCCATGCGGCAGAGGAGGTGAACTCAATGTTCAATAAAGAGGGCCTTGAAAAATCCAGTTTTCCTGTTTACAAAGATAAGGGCTCGCCCTCAGACTACGTTATAAACGGCGTTGTCTTCAAGAGCGGGATTGTTGATATAGATTATGAGAACTCTGGCGCATTCCTAAATAACATAATATCAGACGTGAGAAAGGCAAAGGCAAAGGAGAGGATAGCGCTTAACAAGCGCATAGCGTCAATCAATATAAATGTTCCTGAAGAATACTATAAGGTTGTAAACACAGCAAAAGAGGAACTAAAAAACATATGCAAAGCTGATAATATAAAAGTAGAAAAAGCAACCGACTACTCAGCTTCTATAGCAGTATAATTGGCATAATATTTGTATGTTAGCACTTTAGCGAGGATTACGATGGCAAAACTGCACACAAAAGGGCACGGAAGGTCAAAGTCAAGGAAACCCGTGCTGAAGGAGGGCATGCCAGCAAGCACAGCACTCACAAAAGAGCAGGTTGAAAAGCTCATAATCGATTACACAAAGCAGGGCATCAAGCCCGCAACTATAGGTGAAAGGCTCAAAAAAGAGCACAATGTACCATACGCAAAGCAGGTCACAGGAAAGCGCCTTATGCAGGTGCTCAGGGACAACCAGCTTGCAGGTAAAATCCCGCCAGACCTGATGGACCTCATGGCTAAGGCTGTGAACCTTACAAAGCACTTGGAGGTAAACAAAAGAGATGTGCACGGCGCCATAAGACTTGAAAGAACCAAATCAAAGATCTGGAGGCTTACCAAGTACTACATAAGGAACGGCATGCTGCCTGAGAATTGGAGGTACAATTATCAGGAAGCAGAAATTCTTGTAAGGGGCAGGGAGTGATAGATTGGCTTTCCAAAAGGGCGATACCTGGCGATTAAAGAAGTGGTTTACCGTGTATGCACCAAAGGTGTTCAACGAGGTGCAGATAGGTGAGATGCCAGCAAGCGACGAAAAGTCTGCCCTGAACAGAACCATAAAGGTGCCGCTCAGCACACTGACAAAAAATCCAGCACACGCTTATTCAAGTGTCTTTCTCAAAGTCAGCGATGTCAATGGGGATGCCGCTCACACTAACATAATTAGGATAGAGCAGTCACGTGGCTACATAAGGTCGCTTGTGAGGAGGTACAGGGGCGTAGCAGATTCTGTCATTTCAACGACTACAAAAGAGGGCAAGGTGGTCGTGTTTAAAATGATAGTAATAACAAGAAGCAGGGTTGCTCGCTCCAAAACCACAGGCATAAGAAAGGAACTCACCGAATTTGTGCGAGCCTATGCGAAAGATAATGAACTCAATACGGTAATAAACGCGGTTATTGAGGGCAAGCTGCAGGCGGAGTTAACAGCCAAGATAAAAAACATAGCACTCATTTTTAAAGTAGAGGTTAAGAAACTAGAAATACGCTAGCTGATTCCTATCAGGGCGACTCCTACGACTATTACTATTACGCCGACCCACCTTAGAATTGGCACATTCTCATTAAGGATTGCTACTGCAAAAATCGCTGCAAAGATGTAGCTCATACCTCCAAGGCTATAAGCCCATGATAGGTGAACTCTGCTCAACACAAAAAGATAGATGATGGTTGACACACCGTACGCGAGCAGGCCAAACACAAGCACGTACAATGCATTGCCCACAAAGGCATATCTGAAAAACAGCTGGCCAACCCCGCCCAAGAATGTCGAAACTATCAGCAACGCAAAATTTTTCAACCTTCTAGTTTGCTTCAATACATCACGGCCTATAGGGTATAAATAGCGACCATAACTATACCCACAAATACGAGAGCCAGACCAACAACTCTTCTTGCCGAAATGCTTTCACCAAGAAACCTTGTGGAAAAGAGTGCGGTGAAGATGAAGCTGCTTGCGAAAACCGGGTACACTACTGAAAGGGGTGCCTTTGCAAGTGCATAAAGATATACAACAAGACTTAACAGATAGCCGGCAAGCCCAACCATCATCATTTTTGTTTTAAAGGCTTTGAGGACACCAGCCACGCCCTTTATGGGGGCCTTGTCCACCCCCTTTTTGTATAGTAGCTGCGATAACGAAGCAATCACAGCAGCAATAAGTGTTATAAATATCACTGAAGATATATCCAAAGAATCACGTGTCGCTATGGCTGAAAACATCAGAGAGATACTGCTCTCTCTTGCAACTGTGGTACTTGCTATACTCACAATAGGAGTATTTATATTTTATGGAGCAAACGCAACATTCTACATACTGGTAATCGCAACCATAGCCCTAGGAATGGCCAACGCATACCTCATATCAAAGGTGGAATCAAAGGCAGAGCCCAAGCCCCACATTGCAAAGCCAGAAAAAGCAATTGCAGCTGGCCGCAAGAAAAGGGCCAAACGGGGCAGAAAAGCATGAATACCTTGATCATAGCTGAAAAGCCGAGCGTTGCACTCAGGCTCGCAATGGCGTTGGGTGAAGGAAGGCCCAACAGAATATCAAGAGGCAGAGTAAGCTACTTTCAAATAACAAAAAACGCAGAAAGCACCTACATAGCCGCAGCAGCCGGGCACCTGTTCACAATAAAGCAGAGCATAGCCAAAAGGGGCTATCCTGTGCTGGATGTGGAATGGGCCCCATCCTATACTGTGAACAAGAGCTCAGCGTTCACAAAGGACTATCTTGATACATTAAGGAGTATAGCACCGAACTGCAATCTTTTCATAAACGCTTGCGACTATGATATCGAGGGCACGGTAATAGGAACGAACATAATACTAGAGGTGACAAAAAAGCAGCTAACAGAACTTGATGGCCTTGCAAAGCGCATGAAGTTCTCTACAACCACAACCCAGGATCTGATAAACGCATATTCTCAATTGCAGCCCTTGGATGTGTTGAACTTTTACGCTGGCGAAACCAGACACAAACTCGACTGGCTCTGGGGAATAAACTTCAGCCGTGCGCTTACATCTGCAATTTTTATCAAGGGCATTTCAACACAGCTCAGCATAGGCAGGGTGCAGGGCCCTACGCTTGCAATACTTGCAAAAAGAGAAATTGATATAACAGAATTCAAACCCAGGCCGTACTGGAACGTTATGGCAGTAATAGGCAACGTTACATTTACAAACGTGCGCGGCAACATCTTGGATAAGGCTGTTGCTGACAAGGCACTTTCAACCTCAAAAGCGCACATGCACAACGCAACTATAGAAAGGGTTGAGGTCAAAGAGGAGCGCATGAGACCTTATCCCCCATTTGACCTGACATCGCTCCAGCTTGAGGCGAGCAGGGTTTTTCACTTTGATCCATCCATAACGCTCGCGATAGCCCAATCACTCTATGAGCGATCATATGCCTCATATCCCAGAACATCCTCGCAAAAGCTCCCATACACTCTTGGACTGCCGGGGGTCATAGGGCAAATATCAAAAAATCCAGCATATGCCGAGCACGCAAACCTGCTCTTGAGCCAGAAGAGGTTCAAGCCGGCCGAAGGTGCAAAGAGCGATGAGGCGCATCCCGCAATATTTCCTACTGGTGTTATGCCAAAAAATCTCTCAGAAACCGAGGCAAAAATTTACGATATAATAACAAGGCGCTTCCTCGCCTGTTTTGCCGAGCATGCCGCTCTCGCAAAGACAAAAGTCGCAGCAAAGCTGGGAGATGAGGTGTACGAGGCCAATGGCACTAGGGTTGTAAACAGCGGCTGGCTCGACTTCTACAAGTACACAAGAATCGAGGAAACCACGCTGCCCGAGTTCAGCGCGGGAGCAGTTCTGAGTGCATCGAGCGTAAAGCTTAACGAACTTATGACAAAGCCGCCCAGGAGGTTCAGCAAAGCAGGCCTGATAGCAGAGCTTGAAAGGAAAAGCCTAGGCACAAAAGCCACCAGGGCTGCGATAATAGATACGCTCTTCAAACGCAAGTACATAGAGGGATCAAGCATCACGGTCACGCAGTTTGGCTTAACTGTTTATAAGACACTCTCAAAGTACTGCAGCATGATAGTAGACGACAAGACTACCGCAAGGCTAGAAGAAGACATGGACATGGTTGCGAAAGGCAAGAAAACCGAAAATGAGGTTATAGATGAAGGCAAAACAATGCTGCTTGATGCGATCAAGCTCTTTGACAAAAACAAGGAGCAGATAGCCGAGGCTATGAAGACGAGTTTTAATGCGGTAAGCCTTCTAGGAAAATGCCCAAAATGCAACGGCAGTCTAATAATAAGGAAATCAAAGGTTGGCAAGCAGTTCGTTGGCTGCTCTAGCTATCCCATGTGCACAAACACGTATTCGCTGCCGCAGAATGCAAAGATAGAACCGACCGGCAGAGTCTGTGAGCAGTGCAACACGCCATTTGTCAAGGTCATACGCAGGTCATTGCCGGTCATTGAAATAGATCTCGATACAAACTGCCCTAGCAGGAAGAGCACAGTACGCATAATAACACACAAAGAACCTGCAGCAAAGGCTCAGCCAGTAAGCAGGCCAAGCGCCGAAAAGCCCGTCAAAAAGGCGCACAGAAAAAGGAAATCTAAAAAACCAACAAAAAAGAAGTGATTCGGTGTTTTTACCAATGCATTACAAGAAGCTCAAGCGAGGACCCCAAGTAATACTGCCAAAAGACATAGGTATGGTGCTCGCCTATACTGGCGTGGGCAAGGATTCCGTGTGCGTAGATGCAGGCACCGGCAGCGGCTGGCTTGCCGTGTCTCTTGCAAGGGTATGCAAAGAGGTTACGAGCTATGAATTAAGGCCAGAATTCATAAGAATAGCGGAGAAGAACAGAGAGATAACGCAGACCAGCAACCTGACTATAAGAAATGCTGATGTGACAAAAAAAATATTTGAAAAAGAGGTAGATCTGGTTACACTCGACATGCCAAACGCAGAGAAAGCACTTAAGAACGCCCGTAAGGCCCTCAAGCCCGGCGGCTATGTCTTTGGCTACCTGCCCCATATGGAACAGGTCAAAGCGTTTGTTGCAAAGCTAGAATTGCTCAGGTTCGGAAATATCCTCACATTAGAGGTCATAGCAAGAGACATGCTCGTAAGGAAGGAGGGTATTAGGCCTTCAACAAAGGGTGTTTGGCACACCGGCTATCTCGTATTCGCCCAGAAGTAGCAACCGCGTTCAAAACGCGCAAATATACGAAGACGGATATCAAACCAAAAAAGAGCTAATGCTAGTAAAGTAAAAATGTTGAGGCGTATATTACATACGCCTCGGGTGGATGAGAATAGGGTTGTTTACAGAATACGCGTCAATACAATACATATGATTTGAAAGTGTTCAATATAGGGAGGTAAGATATAAAAGCCTTTTTCTGACGTATCTCACATCGACGAATGTCTATTATTTTCCCTTGGTCTGGCTTTTGTACCTTTTTATAAGGAGAACTGCCTGGTCTATGGCTCTTTTTACATCGGCAGTTGTTCTGGCCCCTGTGCATATTATCTTGCCGTTCTTGAAGAGAAGTAGGGCAGACTTGGGCTCATGCACCTTGAATATTGCGCCCGGAAACTGCTCCGGCTCATAGTCTATGTCAAATGAAAGCTTTGCCAAGCCATAAAGGTCAAGCTCTGTGCTAAGATCTGCATTCGCAACAATATTCACGACCCTATATGTGGGTTTAAGCACAGGATGCTTTACGTGTCGAGCAGAGGATGAAAACCTAGTCATTTTTACACCTACAATTAGTTTTATACAAATACAATATCTACAATAGAAGCTTAAATATCTTTTTATACCAAAGCTCTTGTTGATTACATGGCAAAAAGGTCAAGGGGCTTGCTCTCAAAAAGGACAAGGCACTTGGCAAGGCACCATAAGCCCTCTGACCAGCGCGTTAGCGACATAATAAAAGAGTTTAATGTTGGTGACAAGGTTGCAATAGTTCCAAAAGGTAATTTCGCCAACATACCCCACCCGAGATACAAAGGCAAGATTGGCCTTATAACAGAAAGGCGGGGCAGGGCGTACGTTGTTGAGCTCAAGATCATGTCTGCGACCAGAAAGCTTATTGTACCGGCTGTCCACCTTGAGAAGGTTTAGAATGGCTCAGAAGTGGCCTCTTTCCCTTACATACGGCTTTGTAAAAATGTAAAACCTTTCGCCTCCTCTCAGCTCTCTCATGATGCGCTCCATTATCAGCCTTTTTGGATCCTGAAGTAGCGGCACCCTGTTGCTAAGGTCTTCGAAGTTTTCGAACTTCTTTTGATTCCTAGCGCTGAGTATTGCTTGCAGGTGCTTTTTGCCTATTCCTGGTAGCAGTTCCAAAGAGTGCTCCCTTATGTTCAAGGGCCCGGCATTGTTGAAAACATCAACAAACCTCTTTTCGTTGTTTTGCACTACCTGCAATAATGTTCCTTGAAGGTTGCCTTTTGCCGTTTCCGTGAGGTCATCATAGCTTACCCTATATTTTATTACAGCTATCTTGTCGCGCTCCCCCTCGCCTATGTAAACCCTCTCGCCCGTGCTGAGCGAAATGCTGGGCTTTGGCGTTGCCTCAAGAAGTGTGAACCATTCCTCACCCACAACCTGTGCTATTGGCTCAGATCTTGTAGAAAAAGACTTTCCAGTGTACATGAAGTCAAGCACAATTGCATATTCCTCGCGTCTACGACCTTCCATCTGCTCAACTCTTTACACTTTTGCATTAAAACACTAACCCTTCTCCTTCTCACTGATTATAGCTAAGATTTGTGTTATCTGATTATCGTTAAATGCAGTTTTTTCATGGGCGAGTATCTGCCTTGCCAGCATGGGGCTCTTCGGTCTTATTTCGAGTAATTTAATCACCGCCATACTGCTTATGCCCATCTCCTCCAAAGCCTTTTTCTGGGTTTTATAATCCTTCGAAGATTTGAATTTTTCAGCGTACTCCAGCGCAGCCTGTTGCTCATACGTCAAGGGCTTGGAACCCTTCTTCCTCCCACCCAGTATTTCGTATAGCTCGTCTACCGTCACGTAACCTTTTTCCTCCACCCTCTTCCCTATCATATAAATAACCGTGCCATTTTTAGGTGTTTTGTACAAAAGATGCCCCCAATCTGTGTACTAAAAATATTTAGTTACATAAATATAAAAGCATGTGGGTGTTTCTTCCCCCTCGCCCACCGAGGTATGCCGTTGCAAGGATTAAGGTTTGGTTTACCTGCAAATCCTCTCATTATACAAATAAACATTTAATACTTCCAATTCAACCTTAAATACGGTAGTTTAGATGAATCCAAAGGAGGCGTATAGTGCAACGCTAAAGGAAGTTAAGAAAAGGATTGCTGGCAAAGAGGACGTTATAAAGCAGCTTTTCATAGCACTTGTTGCAAACGGTCACGCACTACTCGAAGGCGTGCCTGGGGTTGCAAAGACCACGATGGTGAAAACACTTGCAGAGGCCATACAGGCAAGCTTTGGCAGGATTCAGGGCACTCCAGACCTTGATTTTGAAGACATTATAGGCCATACATACATAGAAAAGGACGAGCTAAAGCTCAAAAAGGGGCAGATATTCAACAATATCTTGCTCGTCGACGAGCTTAACAGGGCTCCGCCAAAAACGACAACCGCACTGCTAGAAGCACTCGAGGAGCGCCAGGTTACTGTTGGCGACGAAACGCTCCCACTTGAAAAACTTTTCATAGCACTTGCAACTCAAAACCCATTGAACATAGAGGGCACAAACCCTATTCCAAAGGTGCTTGCCGATCGTTTTATAATGAGAATCGCCGTGGACTATCCAACCATGCAAGAGGAGCAAGAGATGCTGCGAATAAAGGAGGGTACAGAAATACCCATAAACAAGGTTCTCTCAGTAAATGAGGTGCTGGCGATGCAGCAGGCAACGAAAGAGGTAAACGTGTCTGACAGTATGATACAGTTCATAACGGAGATCGTAGGCGCTACAAGAACCGACATACACGTAGTTATGGGTGCAAGCCCCAGGGCGGAAATAGCATTTCTAAGATGCTCCAAAGCAAAGGCCCTTATTGAAGGCAGGACTGAGGTCGGCCTGGAAGACATAACGTTTCTTGCTAGGGCTATACTGAGCCACAGAATCGTGGTAAGAGCTACCGGTGGTGTTGGCGTCAACGGCGTCATAGACGGAATAATAGCTCAACATACTAGACAGCCAACCCAATAAATTATATGCCTTGCATTTGTATTTGATTGTATGAAAGCCCAAAGCGCAATGGAATACCTAGTAACATACGGCTGGGCAATTCTGATAATAGGTATTGTAATCTCAACACTCTATGCCCTCGGTATATTCAGCCTAAAAAACTATGTTAACACGTTCTGCGTGTTTCCTGCTGATTTCAGCTGCCTGAACAGCTACCTATTCCCAAACGGCAACTTCATAATAAACATAGTGCAGTCGACATCAACACCAATAAACATAACCTCAATAGCCTGTAGCACAAACATGATTCCCAGCAACATAATCGTCTTTGTGCCGACTGCTAACCAGATATACATGAACATAGGCGCAAACTATACCATATCGGGCAACGGAATCGCAACACTTAAGTGCTTCTCGGGCAGCACGGTTTTTAATAGTTCATTAGGCTCCGTGTACTCCGGCTATGTGATAATTAACTACACGAGCGTAGTGACCGGTTTCCCCCACATGATCATCGGCCAGATCACCGAGAAAGTTATATGACCTAGACCATTGAAAAGTTGCTAGGTATAACAGATCTATAAAAACCATTTTTGCGCTATTTGGAACCCCCAAGAGTATTTATATAAACACCACTATAAAAGTATTAGAAACTCCGTTCAATCGACTTGTTGCATAATGATTTACATGGAAGCGAAAATTAATAAAATAAACGACTTTTTATGGGAGATAGAAGCAGACAAGTCGGCAGGAATGAATGTCCCTGTGCATATCTATGCAAACGAATCAATAGCTAATTTAATAGGCAAGGACAGAACACTAAAACAAGCTTTGAACGCGGCCTCACTGCCATCTATAACAAAGCACTTCGTACTAATGCCTGATATGCACGAAGGCTACGGCTTTCCAATTGGTGGAGTTGCAGCTTTTGATGCTGATAATGGAATTGTATCCCCAGCGGCGATCGGATTCGATATAAACTGCGGTGTAAGGCTCATAAGAACAGATCTTACCATCGAGGAACTCAGGCCCAAGCTTAGTGCCCTGATGGATGCATTATTCGAAAATGTGCCCAGTGGCGTAGGCAGCAAAATAAAGCTCGGCTTTACACAGAGTGATCTAGAGAGGGTTGCGATAGAGGGAGTAGGCCATGTAATAAGCAAGGGTTATGGCTTCTCTGATGATTTGGAAAGAATAGAGGAAAATGGCTGCATCTCCGGCTCGGATCCGGGTAAAGTCAGTGCATTGGCAAAGAAGCGCGGCGTTCAGCAGCTCGGCACGCTCGGCGCAGGAAATCACTTCCTTGAGGTGCAAAAGGTAGACAGAATATTCGACGAAAGGCTTGCAAAGGCATTTGGCTTGCATA
>Ga0315281_10012343_pt1 | contig 11649 bp, 10 predicted proteins | sample YL17G07_0_MG_FD_204540 | JGI IMG/M metagenome (GOLD analysis project Ga0315281, IMG submission 204540) | Sediment microbial communities from Yellowstone Lake, YNP, Wyoming, USA - YL17G07_0 | ecosystem: Environmental > Aquatic > Freshwater > Lake > Sediment | place: USA: Wyoming | collected... | reverse complement strand
ACCAGGCTAAAAGAATAGCAGTTGTCGTACCATCACCAGCCACATCATTAGTTTTCTCTGCTGCCTCTTTTAGAACTTCAGCTCCTAAATTCTCCACTTTGTCTTCCAATTCTATTTCTTTAGCGATAGTTACGCCATCATTAGTGATTAAAGGTGAACCAAACCCCCTATCTAAAATAACGTTGGAGCCTTTTGGGCCTAAGGTGATGACTACTGCTTGCGCTAATTTATCAGCGCCTTTTTTGAGAGCTTGACGAGCTTTCTCATCAAAAATAATATTTTTTGCCATAAAAACTTTATTGTTAAATTGTTAAATGTTAATAATTAAGATGTCATTGCGAGTCCCGATTTATCGGGACGAAGCAATCTATTGAAATCGCCACGGGCTCCGCCCTCGCGATGACAGCTTCGCTGTCAATTTTTATTCTATTATTGCTAAAACATCGTCTTCCCTTATCACTAAATATTCTTTTTCCTCTATTTTAATCTCATTAGGTGTATATTTAGTAAAAAGAATTTTGTCTCCTACCTTAATGTTTAAAGGAATAATTTTCCCTTCCTCAGTAGTTTTTCCCGGACCAACGGCAATCACTTTTCCTGCCACTGGTTTTTCTTCTGCTGTATCAGGAATAATGATACCAGCTTTAGTAGTTTTTTCTTCATTTAATGGTTCCACAAAAATATGATCGGATAAAGGCTTTATGTTCATAATTGTTTAAAGTAATTAATTTTAGGTTAGCACTCCTCGACCTTAATTGCTAAATCTCAATTTATTTTACTCGCAAGAAAAATTTTGTCAACCCCGTTAATTATCCGTCTTAACCCCAGATAAATCCCCTGCCAAAGTGCCCCCAAACAGCAGTTTTAGCAAAAATAGGTCGTTTTAATTTCAAGAATTTTATAATCCCCTGCGGGCTTAAATCATATTTCTTAGGTATGGAAATTTCTTTTCCATCTATAAAAGCCAAAGCCATGACTGGTTCTTTTTTGCCAATAGCATAAGCCAGTTTAACCAAAACCTCATCTGCTTTATATTTCTGAATCAAATCAATAGCAATCCTTCTGGCCATATAAGCACCGCTTCTATCCACTTTAGTCGGATCTTTACCAGAAAAAGAACCCCCGCCTACTGGAATTTGGGGACCATAAGCATCAATTACAATTTTTCTTCCACTCAAACCAGAATCAGCATCAAAACCTCCTAATAACCATTCACCAGCAGGATTAATTAAATAATTCTCTGCTTTAATTAATGATCTGACTAATTTTTCTAATTCATTACTTTTAGTATTTTGAAAACTTACAATAACTGTGAGCACTTTTTTCCCTTCAATAGTGACTTGAACCTTGCCATCAAAAGGATATTTTCTGTATACGTTTTTGCATAAATTACGCGCTAATTCGTACTCATAAGGCATAAATGTTTTTGTTTCTCGACAAGCATAACCAACCATAATCCCCTGATCACCAGCACCTCCTTGATTAACGCCCTGGCTAATAAAAGGGCTCTGTTGTTCTAAATTAATCCTTATTTCATATTGTTTGCCTACAATTTTGCTCACAATATCTTTAATCTTCGTCTTAGCTCGGCTTTTAACCTCGCCAGTAATAGTAATGAGTTTATGACCACCTAAAACTTCAATGGCCACTCGACTCTTCTTATCTTTCTTCAGATAGGCATCTAAAATACTATCAGCAATTAAATCACACATTTTATCCGGATGTTTCGCAGAAACAAATTCACAGGTTTTAATCATATATTTTATTTAAATTAAAAAATCTCTTTCCTTCTATTTTGCTTCTATCACTCCCTTTTTAATTTGGTCAGCTAATGAAGGAGTGCTAATTTGAGCTAGAAAATCGAAAAATTTTGTCTGCTCCTCAGCTGTCATAAAAGAAAGCTGACTTTTGTTACTTTGAAGAGGAAAAAGATAAAAAGTTTTTTGAGTTGGTTGCCATTCAAAACCCAAAGCTAATTCTTGCTGGACTGGCTGAGAAAAATACATATCAAAAACAAAATTTCCTAAAGAATAAAAAATCAACTTCCCCTGGTATTCTTCAATCCCCTGCACCACATGAGGATGATGACCAATAATTAAATCTGCGCCAGCCTCAATTAATTGATGAGCTGTTTGTTTTTGAAAATCGTCTGGAGAAGAAGTATATTCTGTGCCCCAATGAGGAGTAATGATAATAAAAAAATTGGTATCTTTAGTTTTTAATTCTTTTATTTCCTGAAGTAAATCTTGAACACAGTATTTACTTTTATAAACTAAATTGGCCCCCAGGAAAACAAAATTATCCTTTTGATATTTATATTTCAAACTACAATCAGAATAATCACCCAAAGGAAAGATATGATTTTCTTCAAGATATTGTCTTGTACTCTCAATAGCTGAATGTCCTTGATCAGCCATATGATTATTGGCAATATTTAAAAGATTAAAACCTAATTTAGCTAATAATTGAGGAATGGCTGGTGAATAGTCAAAGCGCACTGAAAATAAAGAAACGGGCTTAGCTTCAGTTCTCACTGGACCTTCAAGATTACCATAAATAATATCCCAATTAAAAAGATAAAAAAGAGGTATAATATTTGAAAAAGGATATTCTAAGCCATATTTTTCAGTTAATTGGGCAACACCTCGAGCCATCATAATATCACCCACAAAAAGCATTCTCTCAGGAATTAATACTGGAGTAATTGGAGAATTAATTCTGGTTGGTAATTTGGGTTTAAAAAGAACGCTAGCTATAACCAGCGTTCCCATAACAACAAAAACAACAACTGTCTCTATTTTATTCATTTTCTTCTTCTATTTCTTCTTTTGGTTTGTCTAATTCTAGGGGCTCGGTTTCTATTTTCTTGCCAGAAATGTGATAAACATCTTTATCGATTTTATTTAATTCCTTATAGGCAGAGTTATACATACTCACAGTAGTCCCTAAATGACCACCTAATTTTTTCATATAAGTTTCGTAACTCATCAAATGTCTGCCTAGTTCTTCCACTCTTTTTTTGATTTCTTTGGCTGATTCTTCTATTTCTAAAGCTTTTAATCCTTGAAGCACGGTTTGTAAATAAGCCAAAAAAGATGTTGGTGATACGATAATGACTTTTTTCTCCCCCATGGCATATTCTATTAAATCTCGGGTGTTAGCTTTAATGGCACCAATGCGATTAATTAATAAATCATAATAAATAGCTTCTGAAGGAATAAACATAAAAGCAAATTCCATTGTCCCCTCTTCTGGTTTGATATATTTTGAAGTTTCATCAATTCTTGTTTTTAAATCGTTTCTAAATAATTCTTCCAGTTTCTTTTTCTCAGATTCTTCATGAGCTTCTAAAATGCGGTTATAATTTTCCAAACTAAATTTGGAATCAATGGGAATCACTTTGTCTCTAATAAAAATAACCGCATCAACGGCAGTACCATCTTTAAACGCGTATTGCATTTGATAAGTGCCCGGAGGCAAGACATTTTTTAAGACCGTTTCCAAATAATATTCACCTAACACTCCTCTTTGCTTAGGATTAGTGAGGGTATCTTCTAATTTTCGTAATTGGTCAGCAAAATTAACCACTTGCTTATTGGTTTCGTCTAATTTGGTTAATTTCTCAGTAACCTCACGAATAATTTGGGCGCTTTGGCCGAATTGACTCTGAAGCATTTTGGTTGATTCTCCTAATTTATTATCCAAAGTTCTAACAATTTCCTGAATCTGATTTTGAATCATTAATAATGATTGATCCTCTTTAGTTTCTTTTTTCCCTCTTTTTGTTATTAAAAAATAGATAATCCCTAACACGATTCCTAATAAAAGCCCTGAAAGAATGTAAGCAATATTATTCATTAAGATAATTGTACTACAAAATTCTCTAAATTTCTATTCTTCGATTTCTTTTTGAAGATCTTCTAATAGTTCCTTGGCTTTTTTGGAGATGTTTTTTGGTGTTTTAATTTTAACCGTGGCGTATAAATCGCCAAAACCAGCGCTACTAAAATGTTTAATCCCCTTTCCCCTGATTCTAAATATTTCCCCAGCATCAGTTCCTGCAGGGATTTTTAAAATATTTTTTTTCTTATCTAAGGTGTTTATTTCTACATCTTTTCCCAAAGTTGCTTCAGGAAAGGAAAGATAAAGAGTAAGAAACAAATCATCACCTTTTCTTTCAAAAACTGAATGAGATTTAAGAAAGATTTTGATATAGAGATCCCCGGAAGAATTACCTAAAATTCCAGCTTCTCCTTCACCTCTAATCTTGATGGTTTCTCCATTTCTAATTCCTTGAGGAATATCAATAGTAATGGTTTTACTGTCGTAATAACGACCATCTCCTCCGCAAACATGACAAGGTTTCTCAGGAATTTTTCCCCGGCCATGGCATTTAGGACACTCTATGATTTGAGTAAAGGTTCCCAAAATTGTTCTTTTGGCTTCACGGATCACCCCTTCGCCTTTGCACTGCGGACAAGTTTTTACTTGAGACCCTGGTTCATAACCTTTGCCATGACAATGCTCACAAATAATATAAGTTTTAAAGGACACTTCTTTTTTTGCCCCAAAACCTGCTTCTTCAAGAGTAATTTCTGTTGTTATTTCTAAATCACGACCTCGATTTTGATTAGCTGTTTTTCGTCTTTGCCTTGTCCCTCCACCAAAAAATTCAGAAAAAACATCACCAAAATCAAAATTACCTCCGAAATTATTGAAAGAAAATCCAAAAGGTTCTTCGAAGTTCATATTTTGCCAGTCAAAACCAGGAAATCCTCCTCCAGCACCAACACCAGCACCCTCAAAGGTGGTGCCAAACTTATCATACTGAGCTCTCTTTTCTGGATTGGATAAAACTTGATAGGCGGAGTTTATTTCTTTAAATTTTTCAACATCACCCCCTTTATCAGGGTGGTACTTATGAGCTAATTTATAAAAAGCATTTTTAATCTCCGCCTGAGAAGCATCCCGGCGGACACCTAAAATTTCGTAATAATCTTTCATATGAAATGAAATTATGAGAAAGCTATTTCCTCTTTTTCTACTCCCACTCTTTTAATTTGCAGATATTTAACCACGAGAAACAATTTTAATAACAACCAGCTCATTATAATCACTAAAAAGGAAAAAACATAATTAAACAAAGTTAATAAACCCCAAGCAATGGAAAACAGCAAAAGATAAAACACTAATTTTATTTGTAAAGTCATCGTTTGCCAATGAGTCTTGAAATAATTAACAATAAGATTGAAAATTGTTTCTTGGCCAGAAATCGGCAGGCCAATCATCTGCGAAAGGCTATTTCTAGTTTGTTCTAATAATAATTTTTTCGCCGGTTCTCCGATAATCCCCAATTTATTTGTTTGGGTCGCAATGTAGGTATTTAAGATATCATCGATTGTTCCTCCAAAATTAATATTGCCCAAAAAACTGAAAGAAGAACCAATCAAGCCATTAAAATTGTATTTTGATAAATCTAAATTATTTCTTTCGAAATATATCGATGATCCCAGAATAATAAAGAAAGCTAAACTGACAAAAATAATTCCTTTGGAAATGATCCTGGAAAAATTTAATTCGATTAAACTGTTCGCTTCAGTTTTTATTCGCCAGCCAGCGAAAAGATTGGTTAGTAAGATGGCTCCGATCGCGAAGAAAATATTCATCTTCCAAGCTTTATCTAAAAAAATCGGGATAAAGGGAATGAAACTAAAGACGAGACTAAAGAAATAAAATTGCATCTTTGGGGCTACTAAGAAAAAAATGGGTAAAAGAGAAAAAGAAATTAACCAAAGAACTCCAGCCCAAATCAAAAGATTTAAATTGAAATTTTTTAATACTCCCAGAGAAAATAAGGAAGCTAAACTTAAACCACTAATAATTAAAGCGACTAAAATAAGTGATTTGAGAAATTCACTTCTATCCCTGTAGGCTAACTTATAAACTCGGTAAAAATTTGAATCTTGAGGCATTGATTAATTATATCACGATATCACTTTTCCTCAAAATTAGCATCCTGGGCCTCTGGCGGCTCTTTTTTATCCTCTTCAGGTTCTTCTTCTGGTTTTTCCTTGCCCTCCGTAGCTTTAGCGGAGGGGGGTGTTTGTTTATATAAAGCAGCTCCTAATTCAGATAAATTCTTGGAAAGAGCATCTATTTTTTCTTTTATTTGCGCTGGATCAGAACCATCTTTTACTCCTTTTAATTCTTTTATTTTATCTTCTACTTGAGTTTTTAGTTCTGGAGGAACTTTATCAGCGCTGTCTTTTAAAGTTTTTTCAGCAGTATAAATTAAAGTCTCGGCATTATTTTTTAATTCTGCTAATTCTTTTTTCTGTTTATCCTCTGTCGCATATGTTTCTGCTTCTTTCTTTAATTTTTCGATTTCTTCTTTTGATAAACCGATTGATCCTTCAATTCTCACTGATTGACTTTTATTCGTGGCTTTATCTTTCGCTGTCACGCTTAAAATTCCATTGGCGTCAATATCAAAAGTTACCTCAACTTGAGGCAAACCTCTTGGTGCTGGTGGAATGCCATCTAAAATAAATCTGCCTAAACTGCGGCAATCATTAGCCATTGACCTTTCTCCTTGTAAGACATTAATCTCTACTGAAGTTTGATTATCTGCGGCAGTGGAATAAATTTGAGTTTTAGAAGCGGGAATGGTGGTATTTTTTTCAATCATCATTGTATTAATACCTCCCAAAGTTTCAATTCCTAAAGATAAGGGCAAAACATCAAGCAGTAAAACATTTTTTATTTCTCCTTCTGGTGTTCTCTTTTCTTGACTAGCAGTAATAATCTCAGCTTCAATCGCTGCGCCAATAGCCACGATTTCTTCAGGATTAATGGATTTATTCGGTTCTTTACCAAAAAAAGTTTTGACTACTTCTCGAACCGCGGGAATAAGAGTAATGCCTCCCACTAAAACTATTTCTTCTATATCTTTTTTATCAGCTTGAGCTTCTTTTAAAGTCTCCTTTACTTTTTCAATGGACTTTTCTACTAAATCTTTGGTCAAATCATTAAACTTGGCTCTGGTAATTTTAATATATAAATGTTTGGGACCAGAAGCATCGGCAGAAACATAAGGCAGATTGATTTCGGTTTCCAGGGTTGAAGATAATTCAATCTTGGCTTTTTCTGCGGCTTCTTTAATTCTTTGTAAAGCCAAAGGGTCTTTAGAAACATCTACACCTTGTTCTTTTTTGAAATTTTCTACTATCCAATCAATAATTCTCTGATCAAAATCTTTACCGCCTAAATGAGCTTCACCCCCTGTAGCTAAAACTTCCACTGTATCTGGCGCTACTTCAAGAATAGTCACATCAAAAGTGCCTCCGCCAAAATCATAAACTAATACCTTTTGGGCCTGCTTTTTCCCTAACCCATAAGATAAAGCCGCGGCTGTAGGTTCATTAATGACTCTTAAAATTTTTAAACCAGCAATTTCACCAGCTGTTTTAGTGGCTTTTCTTTGAGAATCATCAAAATTAGCCGGACAAGTAATAACAGCTAATTCTATTTTCTCTCCTAATTTTTCTTCAGCATCTAATTTAATCTTTTGAAGAATCATGGAAGAAATTTCAATGGGGCTATACCATTTATCTCCCATCTTGACTTCCACTCCCCCGTCACTGCCTTTTCTTGTCTCGTAAGGCAATCTTTTTATTTCTTTTTGAATTTCTGGCTCATCAAATTTTCTACCAATAAATCTTTTTACTTCAAAAATAGTATTTATTGGATTAGTCACTGCCTGTCTTTTAGCTAAATCGCCGACTAATCTTTCGTCATTTTTCGTTATAGCCACCACAGAAGGAATCAAAATAGACCCTTCCCGACTATCAAGACATTTTGGCTCTCCTTGAATAATGGAAGCCATTTTTGAGATTGAGGTTCCTAAATCAATACCTAATACTTTAGACATAATAATAAAATTTTTAATTTTTAATTTTAATTTGTTTGGCCACTGCCACTCTTACCGGCCGAATTATTTTACCATTAAAGAAATAGCCTTTTTGAAAAATCCCTACCACCCTGCCAGGAGGAAATTCTGAAGTTTCTATCTCAGAAATTATTTCTTCACAAGTTAAATCAGGTATTTTACCTTTTTCTACTTTAATTTCCTCTAAGCCTTCTTTTTTCATTAAATCTTCCAGTTGATTCTTAATTAAATAAATGCCTTTTAAATATTTTTCTTTTGCTGCTTTATCATCAGAACTTTCTAAGCTCTGAATGGCTAAATCAAAACTATCTAAAACAGCGATTAATTCTTTGATCAGCCTTTCATTAGCAAATTTAATTACCCCTCTTAATCTACTTTCTTCGTCTTTTTTATAATTAATTAATTCTGCCCTGGCTTTTTGCCAATCAACTAAATATTTATCCTTTTCCTCTTTTAATTTAGTGAATTCATTTTTTTTCTCTTTTGGTATTGATTTTTCTTCCATAATAATATAAATTTTTAATTTTTAATTACGGGCTCTTATCTGCTTTCTGCCAAAGCGCTGAGTAAGCCAATGTTTCTATCATAAGGCATTCTCTTGTTGCCTAAAATCCCTAAAATATTATGGGAATGACGAGTTTTAGTCAAAACAGCGCTAAATTCATCGGAATTGATAAAAGGATTATCTTGACCGATAAAAACTAATGGTTCATCTTTAATTCTTACTTTTTTAATTTGAGCATCCAAATTTTCCAGGGATTCAGCAATTTCAGGAATTAAATCAAAAGAAGAAGGAAAATCTTCAAGCAAGCTGGAGAAAATATACTTGAGGCCGCACTTTTTGACCTCATTGCCATCTTTCAAATAACAAAAACCTAAAGATTGGCTTTCTTCAGATAAAAAATTGATAATTTTTTCCCAATCATTCAATAGTTTCATTCTTTGTTTTAATATTCTTTCCCATCTTGTTCTCCACTGAATGACAGAATCATCATCTTCTGAGATCATTTGGACAAAAAACCTCCAAGCTTTATCAGTTGGTATTCTACCGCCAGAAATATGAAATTTATATAAATATCCTTCTTCGGTCAATTCCTGGAAATCATTTCTGATGGTTGCTGAACTGACATCAAAATTATAATGAACCACTAAAAATTGAGAAGCTATTGGTTCTCCTTTTCGAATATAGGATTTTACTAATTTTTGTAAAATTCCTCTCTGGCGATTTTTTAATTTTGAGCTAAAATCTTTCATTTTTTAATTCTTTTTCCATTATACTCATTAGCAGTCGAATGTCAAGAGTGCTAATCCCTCACTTGGAAAGCACTGAGCTTCGCCCTTAAAGATGAAATCTTGTGCTTTCCAAGTGAGGGGTGCTAATCCCCCATCTTTATTTCTCCACCTCTTTTCCCCAATCTTATTTGCTCAAAAGATATTCAGATGATATAATATGATAAATATTTAAAAATTAAAATCTATGCGGCAAATATATAAAGGAAAAATTACCTGGGTGGATATTATTTCTCCGGACCCAGAAGATATTGAGTATTTGCAAAAAAATTACCGTTTCCATCCCTTAATTTTGAAGGAGTTAGAAACCTTAAGCCAAAGAAATAAAGCTGAAGTTTACGAAAACTATCTTTTCCTAGTAACGCATTTTCCTAATTGGGATTCTAGAAAACAAACTTCCCTGCCCTGGGAATTAGATATCATTATTTCTTCTAAGGTTTTGGTGACGGTGAGTTATAGTGAGGCCTCTGAAACTCATTTGGAATTAACCGAAAAAATTTATCAAAAAGATTTCGAAAAAGAATATCTCATTGATACCGTTAAATTGCTCCATTTTATTTTTGAACATCACCTTGACTTTGCTGCGAGACAGCTTGTTCATATTCAAGAAAAAATTAATCTCATTGAAGAACAGATTTTTCAGCACAAGCAGCAAGAAGTTATTCCTGCTTTATCTTTTGTCAAAAGAGATATTTTAAATTTTCGCAGGATCTTTCGTTATCTCAAAGAAGATTTAGCTTCATTAGACAGGCGAGGACCACGATTATTTGGCGAAACTTCCAAAATTTATTTTGATGATATGATTGGCGATAGTTTACGAGTAGAAAATATTATTGAAAACTTCAAAGATACGTTAGAATCATTAGAAAACACCAATAACTCCCTTATGGAACATAAAATTAATGTCTTAACCAAGATCTACACTGTTATTTCTTTTGTCACCTGGCCAACTCTTTTGGTTATTAGTATGTACCAAATGAATACTCGTTATTTGCCCTTTATAGGCTATCGCTTCGATTTTTTCATTGTTTTAGCCATCGCTTTTACACCCTCTGTTCTTATTTATCAGTATCTAAAAAGAAAACATCTCCTATAGAATGCTAAAATTATATAATACTCTTACTAAAAAAAAGGAAATTTTTAGACCCCTCAAGGATAAAAAAGTCGGCCTTTATACTTGCGGACCAACTGTTTATTCCTATGCTCATCTTGGCAACTTAAAAACTTATATTTTTGAGGATGTCTTAAAACGAGCTCTCCTTTCCAATGGCTATCAAGTGAAGCACGTAATGAATATTACTGATGTGGGACATTTGACTTCTAATGCTGACACTGGAGAAGATAAAATAGAAAAAGAAGCGAAAAAAGAAAAAAAATCCGCTTGGCAAATAGCAGATTTCTATACCAAAGCTTTTTTTCTAGATATTCAAAAATTAAATATTCTTCAACCGGATATTATTGCCAAAGCCACTGATAATATTAATGAAGATATTCAATTAATTCAGGAATTGGAACGTCAAGGTTTTACCTATCGCACTTCTGATGGTATTTATTTTAATACTTCAAAACTCAAAGATTACGGCAAACTAACCGGTATGACTTTTGACAAATTAAATAAAAGTCTCAAAGCTGGATCACGAATTGAACTTTCTCCGGAAAAAAAGAATATCACTGATTTTTCCCTCTGGAAATTTTCTCCCAATCCGCCAGCTGGCGGAGCTAAAAGACAAATGGAGTGGTCATCTCCTTGGGGTATAGGCTTTCCTGGTTGGCACATCGAATGTGCGGTCATTAATTTAAAATTCCTGGGTCAGGCTTTCAAGGGAAAAAAGTTTCTTCCTGAAAAAGCCATTACTATAGATATCCATTGCGGTGGCATAGATCATATTCCCATTCATCATACTAATGAAATTGCCCAGGTAGAAGCAGCCACAAATAAAAAATTCGTCAATTATTGGCTTCATGGAGAATTTTTAAAATTACCCAAGGCAAGAATGGGAAAATCAGAAGGTAATGCTATCCTCCTTAGCGATTTAGAAAAAACTGGCTATTCTCCCTTAGCTTTCCGTTATCTTGTTTTAAATTCTCATTACCGTACTCCTTTGGATTTTTCTTTAGAAGCTTTAAAAGCTAGCCAAGAAAGTTTGAACAACTTATATAGTTTTGTTTACGATTGTTTATGGTTTTCCAAAAAACAAAAAACTAGAAAAGATTCAACTTTTAAAATTGCTGAGTATCAAAAAGAATTTAAAAAAGCCATTAACGAAGATTTGAATACTCCTCAGGCTTTAGCAGTAATGTGGAAATTGATTAAAAGGTATTACGATTCAACAAGCATAAACTCACAGACTGTCTATCAATTAGCTTCGGAATTTGATAAAATCTTTGGTTTGGGATTAGATAAGATTAAA
>Ga0315281_10012341_pt1 | contig 11651 bp, 14 predicted proteins | sample YL17G07_0_MG_FD_204540 | JGI IMG/M metagenome (GOLD analysis project Ga0315281, IMG submission 204540) | Sediment microbial communities from Yellowstone Lake, YNP, Wyoming, USA - YL17G07_0 | ecosystem: Environmental > Aquatic > Freshwater > Lake > Sediment | place: USA: Wyoming | collected... | reverse complement strand
CACCAAAAACATTTTATTAACAAATTTTTCAAAAATATGTCGCCTAACTAGCAATTATACGAAATATTTTCATAATATTATTCAATAATTGTATATTATACGAATATATATTAGAGTTGTTGCGAAAGTCATTTTTAGTAACCATTTTATATTATAGGCAATTTTTTGACTAACGCAACAAGTCTATTATAATTTAACCATGTGAATAATTATATTTTACATTACCTACCTACTCACTTCCCCTCCCATGTCTCTTCTAAAAAATCCTAATCCCGAACTGCATAAGATTTTAACGAAAAAACATCGAGAAAAAATTAAAAGCTTTAAAGCAAAGATGAATTTACAGAGAAAATTAAGCGATAAAATTGCTGATTTTCTTACAAGCTCTTTTGGAACAGTTTTCTTTTTAGGAATTAATGTTTTATGGTTTGCGGTATGGATTATTTTTAATATGGGATTAATACCAAATTTTCCTATTTTTGATCCATTTCCTTTCGGTTTACTTACAATGATTGTTTCTTTAGAAGCAATTTTTCTTGCAATTATTGTTCTTATTAGTCAAAATCGCGCCGCTGATGTTGCAGATTTGCGTGAAGAAGTCGATCTTCAAATTAATGTTCAAGCAGAAGCAGAGATAACAAAAATGTTAATTATTCTTGATAGAATTCATGATCATCTTGGTTTACCATCAAAAGATGACGCAGAGTTAATTAAAATGAAACAAAAAATCAATCTTGATCAAATTGAAAAAGATTTAACTGAAGAAATAATGCCAAGGTGAAAACAGTGAACAATTAGCAGTGAACAGTGAGCAGTAATTATGAAATTATAAAAATAAGATAATAAAAAAATACTTAAAAATCAACCAAGTTTTTTAATAAGGAACATCGCGATGATACCGAGTAATAAACCGCCTAGTTGCTCTAAGGTTTTAATTAACGCGGTTTCCTTTTTTAATTCTGGAATAAGATCGGCTGTGGCTATATAAATAAAACTGCCAGCGGTAAAAGCAGTAATATAAAGCGCGAAATTTTCAAAAATTGAATTAGCGCTTAAAGCAAAAAAAGCTCCTAAAACTGATATTAGCCCAGAGAGAAAATTTAAAAACAAAGCGTGTTTTCGTTTATAACCGGCATGCAAAAGAACTCCTAAATCGCTAATTTCTTGTGGTATTTCATGAGTCATTACTGCGATAGTCGTAGTTATACCTAGAGGAAAACTGATTAAATAAGAGCTGGCGATAATTGCTCCATCTATAAAATTATGTAGTCCATCGCCAATTAAATTCATTTTGCCGAAGACATGAACCTGATCACAAACATTAAGATTTAAATGGCAATGATGCCAATGAATAATTTTTTCCAAAATAAAAAAAACAATTATGCCTGCTAGTAACCACAGCCAAATTGCTATTGATGGTGTAAATTTATTTTGCTCAACGATTTCTGGTAAAAGATGAATGGCAACATCGCCAAGCATAGTTCCTGCTGACAAACTAACTAAAAACATAATTATTTTCTCTAATTTTTTGGGTGACATCACTAAAAAAAATACTCCGATTAACGAAATTAATGATACAATTATGACACTGGCAAATGTATAAAGGTAGATAGAAAACATAGGCTGGATTTATTAATTTTTTTAAGTCCCCTTCTTTTTAAGAAGGGTCAGGGGTGGTTAAATTGGTTTGACTTTATTTCTAAAGTTTTTCAACTTTTATTATTCTCTCTAATTCCTTCGCCACTTGTCCGCTACGGTGGACGGCGGAGAGGATCTTGGAATTCCTTTTTATATTTTTTATTATACATTATTTCCCGAAAAAATATTTTTTTCACATAATCCAAAACATCGCTACTCCAGCGACTAAGGGGACAGTTAAATTGTCGTCAATTTTAAATTTTCCTAATCGAATTGCTGGTGTTTCGATTAGCATTCCTGCCAGTGAACCAAGCAATGCTATTGGCCAAGTGACAAAAAAGCTTGCGCTAAATGTGCTGAAAATTATTGCCACAAAAAATCCTTCTAAATTCTTTTTAGGATTTAAAGGATTAGGCCAATTGCCAAAAAATCTTCCGACGATATGACTGATTGCATCGCCGATCGTTAAAATTATAATAGCCGCTAAGGCTATATTTAAAGGAAAAAGGAGCATTGAAATGAGTGTGCCAGCAACTAAGAAAAAAGCTCCTTTTCCTGGGAATTCTTTTTTGTGATGTTCTCGTTCAAAAAGCTCTAAGGCATGATTTAAAAATGAAATATGATGTGGTAAAGTTTTAATTAAAAAAGAAATTAATCCCCCTGTAATTAAAATTACAGTAAGTAAAACTGTGTCCAATATTTCTAATCGAATTAAAGAAATCAAAATTAATCCTGCCAAAATATGTAAAAGTTGGCGACGAATTTCAAAATGTTTTTCTGCTAAAAGACGATATAAAGCGTGTGTAATTTCAAAATGTTTTTCTAAATAAATTATTGACCAAGCAATATTAATTCCCAAAAGAGCTCCTGCCAACACATCGCTAAAAAAATGCACTCCTTCATAAATTCTTCCGATACCTATTATTGTCGCAGAAACAAAAAAAAGTTTTTGCCAAGAAGATTGAAAACAGTCGCTAATTTTTTGAACTTGTTCTTTTTTAAGAATAAAAAATTGCGCAAGTGGAGATTTGCTTTGAGTTATGACAAAAGCAAAAAAAGTAGCTATTGCAAAAGCTTCTGTTGTATGAATACTGGGAAAAGAAAAAGTAGAAATTTGAACAGGAATATTAGGAAGTAGAGCTGTTTCTGGTCGAGTTATGGCAAAAATATATTTTAAAAAACTTCCGCAACCTAAGGCTAAACTTAATATTGCAATATAAACGCTAAACCAACGGCGATGTTTTGCTTGCCCATGAGCTAAATTTCCCATGACCACATGCTCTTTGGCAAATCCATCAATAAATTTTGGAGTAAGAAAAAGCCAAATTCCGCTAAAAATTAAAACAGCTGGAAAAATTATATTAGTGAAAAAAAAGATGCTGGGTAATAAATTTTCTAAGCGAATAATCGTAAATATTCGACTAAAAAAATCGTCAAAGTAAAAAGAGATTGTGATCGCCAGCAAGCCGTAAAAATTAATTTTTGACCAAGACATGAGATGTAAGACGTAAAATGTAGGATGTAAAATTTAAAATTAAGAGAATATTGTTTAATTATTTTGTTTGAAGTAATTTTGTAAGTATTTTTTTTCACGACAGAGTGCTAGTTCTCTTTCAAAAATAGCTTTTGGATCAGCATCAACTTTTTGGCAGGCTTTTGTTAATTTAGATAAGACTTCTTGAACTAATTGATTAGTCCAAAATTTTTCAAAATTATCCAAATCAAAAGTCAGCGCCCAAAGACAGAGCCAATAAAAAACTTGTCCGCTTTCAAAAATCACATCGTCTTTTTGGTTATCAGTATGCGCATGCGAACCTGCTATGACGCCTTCTAATTCTTCTAATTCTTCATCCATCCGCGCTTGAAAAAGTGCATGATCGGGATTTTCACGAAGTAATTTAGAGGTAGCAGAATAGCCGGTAAAATCCTGTTCTTTCAAAAACTTAAAAATAGAAAAAAGTTCTTGAGCGAGAGGTTTAAATAAATCATTAGTTTTTTTCTTGACAATCATATAGTAAATATATTAAAATTAAAATAGAACCTCCTCAAAGAGTAATCTTTGAGTGAATTGATCCCGCTGAATTTCAGCGGGATTTTTGTATGTAAACTTTTAAATTATCTATTTCAATATATTTATTAGCAATATAAGCAAGTTCTCTTGAAATATGTCCTCTAGTAGAAAACACTACACATCTTTTTGCTTTTTGTTTTAATCTTTTTAAGAGTACCTCAAAATCACTATCTCCAGAAAATAAAACAAAGGTTCTATATTTTGCTTGTAATTCAAAAGCATCGAGAGCTAATTCGATATCTAAATTACCTTTTTTAATAACCGTTTTATTATTTTGTTGAATAATTTTTAATTGTTTGCAAACTACGATATAACCAATTTTTTCTAATTTATAAATAAAAGCTTTTTCTTTTTCTGATTGATGATTAAAAGCAAGATAAATTCTGATAGCGATAATTCGTTGATATTGATGTAAAAAATCATAAAGCTTTTGATAGTCTATTTTTATTCCTAAAGTTTTTTGCGCGTAAAAAAGATTTGCGCCATCAATAAAAATAATTGTATTTTGTCGAAAAGATTTAAAAATATTATCCATTGTTTAACAATTTAATTATTTATATTTTTCTATAAAAACAAGATCTTTCTCCTGTATGGCAAGCACTTCCGCCAATTTGTTCGACTTTAATTAGTAATGAATCTTCATCGCAATCATAAAAAATTTCTTTAATTTTCTGCACATGTCCCGAAGTCTCGCCTTTATGCCAAAGCTTTTTTCGCGAACGCGACCAAAAATGCGCTTCCTTTGTTTCCAATGTTTTTTCATAAGCTTCTTCATTCATAAAAGCCAACATCAATACTTCATTGGTTTTATAATCTTGAATAATAGCAGAGACAAGACCGTTTAATTTAGAAAAATTTAATTTTGGCATATAATTTTATAAATAATATTCTAAAAAAATCTTTTGTTTTTCAATTTTTTCATAATTTTTAAATTTTAATTCGCACTGGAATTCTTTGTGTTTTTAAAAAATCCTTCACTTCTAGAATGGAAGTTTCTTTGAAATGAAAAAGTGAAGCTACTAGCGCCGCTTCTGCTCCGCCTTCCGTAAGCACTGTGGCAAAATGTTTTAATTCCCCTGCTCCGCCTGAGGCGATTACTGGGATATTGATTGCGGAAGAAACTGCTTTTGTCAGCGCGACATCGAAACCAGTCTTTGTGCCATCTGCATCCATCGAAGTTAGCAAAATTTCGCCAGCGCCCAGTGCCTCACCTTTTTTTGCCCACTCAACAACATTCAAACCAGTTTTTTCTCGTCCACCATGAGTTACCACCTCCCAGTTTTTTTCGTTAGATTTTCTTTTTGCGTCAATTGCCAACACGATACATTGAGATCCAAACCTTCTTGCGCCTTCAGTAATTAAATTTGGATTTTTTACTGAGGCTGTATTAATAGTAATTTTATCTGCGCCAGCTTTTAAAATATCATTCATTTCTTCGACAGAATTGATACCGCCACCAACTGTAAAAGGAATGAAAACTTCATTGGCTACTTTTTCTACCAACTCTATAATTGTGCGACGTTTTTCGTGGGAAGCAGTGATATCAAGAAAACAAAGCTCATCCGCACCTTCGGCATCATAAAATTTCGCCAGCGCAATAGGATCGCCAGCATCGCGCAGATTTAAAAATTTAGTTCCTTTGACTACGCGACCTTGATTGATATCGAGACAAGGAATTAATCGTTTTTTAAGCACAAGAAAAAATTAAGCTAAATTTAATTTAGCATTTCTTTTTAATTAAGTGAAACGATTAATTGGAGTATTTTGTGTTTCCGCTATAATCCGCTATATACAGTATAGTGTTAAATTTTACTTAATTTTATGGATAACATTATTCAAAAATTTGATTATCGTATAAAAAATTATGCGCGATCTCGCAGTTTCAAAATTTGCCGATCGTGATTCACAAGAAGTGCAAGGATATCTTGAAACGCTTCAAAATGTATTTGATAGTTTTCAAACTCTCTTACTTCGAGAAAGCGTTATTACTTCACTTCACAATCAACTTCTTAAATATTCAATTAAAGATGATAGGCATCGCGGTGGCTACAAAAAAAAGAAAATACAGTTGGTGTTCTTGGACCAGTAACGCTCTTGAGAAAAATCGCTTTCATCATTTGCTTATCATCGCAAATTTTATTATAGAATTTTTAAAAATTCATCCGTTTGAAGATGGTAATGGACGGCTTTCGCGCGTGCTTACAAATCTTTTACTTTTGCGTTTAGGCTATCAATTTGCACAGTATGTTTCGCATGAACAAATTGTTGAACATCGAAAAAATGAGTATTATATCGCGCTTCGTAAATCGCAAGAGACATTTAAAACTGATCATGATACTATTGCGCCATGGCTCAATTTCTTTTTTTTAGTAGTATAAAAGAACAAGCTACAAAAGCTCTCTTGTATCTTAAAGAAGAAAACTTTGAGGATATGCTATCTCTCAAGCAATACGAAGTTTGGTAAACTTAAACGGCTTGGGCATGGTCGTGGAACACGGTATGTGAAGATATAAATAAAACAAGTTGAATAACCCCCGAATCCTTATGCTAATATGTGCAAAAGAAATTCGGGGGGAATGAGTATTCTATTCTTGAGATTTTTTAGTCAGATTCTGTGTCGATTCTGTTTCGAAGATATACCAAAGATCAATCTTCCAGATCAAATATATTGTGAAAACTAATATCCAGATCATTAAATAATATTCTATCACTGGCTTGGCATAATTTACTATGCCCCCGGAGTTGTTAACCTTCTGGTACATTTGTAGAATTGTTAAAATTACTGCAAAAATGCTGCTAATAATATATTTGTATTTGTTATTTTGAACAATATCTATATAATTAAAAATTATATAGTATATTATAATACCATATAATACAGCTGGTGGTAAAACTACATATAGAACTATCATAGATTTTACCAATATCCCAAATAATATTGGAATATAAGTGTTTAAATTTAATATTATAAACCAGGCTTTTATGCCTAGGCTTATTAGATAATCAATAATAGCGTTTAATGGGCTAACTTTGCCATTACTAATTATCTCGCATGGGATATTGATTATTATTAATAGTATCGCTAGTATCTCCGCCACTTTAGTAATGATCTTCCGTATCTTCTTCATTGGGTGTTCTCCTTATTTAATTGTTTTCTCTCAAGAATAGAATAGAGAGGTATCTGCTGATTTCTTTTTCTCTTTTAAAGAAAGGAATAAAGCTAATCAGACAGATTGCTCCCTATTCAGAATTGAATAGTTGAAAAAATAGCCGTTATTTCAAAGAACAAAATATAAGAGGGAAATTAAGACATAAATATATCATGACTTAATTTATTTTGTCAAATCATTTTTAAACAAAAAAAATTTACTTATTCCCCCAAAATAGCTTAAAATATTTTTGATTTTTTAAATCTTTAATTTTTCACTATGACCAAACAAGATGTCATTGTTGCTGTCGCTGACAAAGCTAATATTACAAAAAAGTCAGCAGAAGAAATTATCGATGCGTTTATAAGCGCAATCACTGATGGTTTAAAGCAAAATAAAAAAGTGCTCATCAGCGGTTTCGGCACTTTTCGTGTATCACATCGCAAAGCTCGCGAAGGAGTTAATCCACGCAATCCTACCCAGAGAATCAAAATTCCAGCATTAAAAACTCCAGCTTTTACTGCAGGCAAAACTTTGAAAGACGCGATTCGTTAAAAATCGAAATTTTCTACTTGAAAATGGATTTTTTGAATTTTAGTTTGCGGGAAATATTCTTGTAGATTTTTTAAAATTTCTTTTTCAGCTAAGCGTAATTCTTGAGAATAAACATTTGCTGTTACCGCCAAATATAAAATACCGTTTTTAAAAAACTTCGGTTTTAATATTTGATTGATATTTTTTTCCGGAAAAACATCTTGCGCTAGTAAAATATATTTTTTGCCAATATGAGCACTAAGAAATTCACCACGTAAATTTTTCTTATTAGCAACTCGATCGATAACTAATTTGATTGGTTCAAACATAATGAAAAATAAATTAAATTTTTAAACTCATAATTAATTTTAATCTCTTCTCTTGTTAATTAAAAATCTCGTTAGTTTTTTGCGTGAAGATTTTACAAAAAACTTAAGCGCACAATTTAAACAAACAAAACAAAGTACCGTATCTGGGTCTGGCAATGCTTCATCCAAGGCTTTTTTGTTGAGCTTGTTAATGAAAAATATTCCTTTTAGAAAAATTTTTTGGATAACAAATAGATTTGCGGAAGCGCAAGAGATCAAAGAAACTTTGCCTCAGTGGATTGATAATCCTGTATTTTTTTTAACGAATATAATTTTGGGAGAAACTAGGCAAGAAAATATTGCCGGTTTGCTTGGTCAATTAAAAAATTTAAATTCTCAAATTTTTATTTTAACTAAAGATGATTTTTCCTCTCCTTTTCCGACATTAGATGAAGTTGAAGAACATAAATTTACTTTAATGGAGGGCGCTAGTTTTGATTTAATTTATTTAATCAACATACTTATTGAGATGGGTTATCGCAATGCTGATGAAAATATTTTGAAATTAGGCGAGTATTCACACAAAGGAAATATTTTAAATATTTTTCCTTTTAATGCTGTCTCCTCGTTTAAAATAGAATTTGATGATGATCAAGTTGCGCAAATTTTCCCTCTTGATATTGAACAAAAAAAATTGCTTTTACCGGTTAAAGAACTTGCTCTTTATCCGCTTAGATTTTCTTCTCGAACAGGAGAATTGAAAAATTTCTTGCAAGAAAATGATTTGGTTATTACAGATGAATTGGATGAAGAACTTATTTTTGCTCAAGAGAAAACCCCTTTTTTCAATCTTAAATTAAATTCTTTTCCTGAAGAAAATGAAGAACATTTTCATTTACGCTTTTTATCAGTTTTAAAATTTCAAAATGGTTTAGATTTCGTTTTAGATGTAAGAGAAAAAATTAATCAAGGGTGGCAAGTGATTGTTGCTACTCGTCGGTTACAAGAATTGCAAAATATTTTAAAAGATAAAGGTATTGTTTCTGAAGTTTTAACTGATGATTTTAATCTTGATAATATTAAAAATGCAAGCGTATTTTTATTGCATTACGGAAGCGCTAAAAATTTTCCTCCAGCATTTCAAAATCCTAGATTTAAAAGTATGTTTTTGACTGATAATGAGATATTTGGTTTTTACAGAGGAAATAAAGCGATGGTTCAAGAAAAAATTTATTTAGAATTCATTGCTTCTTTGAAAGCTGGAGATTTTATTGTGCATATAAATCATGGAATCGGAAGATTTTTAGGTATTGAACAACATACAGTTGATGAAATTACTCGAGAATACCTTAAGATCGGTTATGCTGAAAATGACAAACTTTTTGTGCCGATTGATCAAGCGGATAAAGTCAGTAAATTTATTGGTGTAGGTGATGAAGAACCAAAATTAAGTCGCCTTGGATCAGTAGAGTGGAATACTATTACTAAAAAAGCAAAGTTAGAAACTCAACAAATAGCGAAAGAATTATTGGAGATTTTTGCTAAAAGAGCTGCTGCGATAGGATTTAAATATAAAGAAGAAGCAGAGCAAGCGCGTTTCGAAAGTACTTTTGCTTATGAAGAAACACCTGGTCAAATTAAAGCTATTGATGATGTTAAAAGAGATATGGAATCAGATAAACCAATGGATCGATTGATTTGCGGAGATGTTGGTTTTGGCAAAACCGAAGTGGCTTTGCGTGCAGCTTTTAAAGCAGTGCGTAACAACAAACAAGTGGTGATGATTTCGCCAATTACTATTTTGGCAGATCAGCATTTTCATACTTTTCAAAAACGCATGAAGGATTTTTATATAAGAGTTGAAATGCTTTCACGGTTTCGTACTGCCAGAGAACAAAAAGAAATTGTTAAAAAAATAGAAAACGGTGAGATTGATATTATTATTGGTACGCATAGAATTTTGCAACCAGATGTTAAATTTAAAAATCTTGGTTTAGTGATCATTGATGAAGAACAACGCTTTGGAGTAAAGCAAAAAGAAAATTTGAAATCTTTACGCGCCTCTATTGATATATTGACTTTGACTGCTACTCCGATTCCACGCACGCTTAATATGAGTTTGCATAATTTACGTGATATTACGACTATCACCACTCCTCCGCCAGGACGTTTGCCGATTATTACGGAGGTTCGGCATTTCAATTTAATTTTGATTCGAGAAGCAATTTTGCGTGAATTAAGTCGTGGCGGTCAAATTTATTTTCTTCATAATCGTGTTCAAACTATCAATGGAATTGCCGAAAGATTACGCGCTTTAGTTCCAGAAGCGCGTTTTGGTGTAGCGCATGGACAATTGGACAGCGGTGATTTGGAAGAAAGAATATTGGATTTTAAAAATCATAAATTTGATGTATTGGTTTCTTCAGCCATTATTGAAAATGGTATTGATTTACCAAATGCTAATACTCTAATTGTTGATAATGCAGAAAGATTTGGCTTATCTCAACTTTATCAATTACGCGGACGCGTGGGACGCAGTAAAAAACAAGCTTATGCTTATTTTCTTTATCACACCAAACAACTTAAACTTGATGCAAAAAAACGATTGCGTGCTATCATTGAAGCTTCTGAATTGGGTTCTGGTTTTCAAATCGCTATGCGTGATTTAGAAATTCGTGGCGCGGGCGATATCCTTGGAGCAAAACAACATGGCACAATTAATGTAGTTGGCGTAAATCATTTTTTGCGTTTATTAAATAAAGCAGTGGAGGATTTGAAATCGGGAAAAGCTGATAAACCAGAAGGAGAAGAAGAAGTGGAAGTAACAATCGAAATTCCTCTAAGTGCTTATATCCCAGATCTTTTTATTCCAGATATGAGAGAAAAAATTAAAATTTATCAAAAGCTTTCTTCTTTAGATAATGTAAATATTTTAAATTCTTATCATGAAGAATTAATAGAAGAATATGGAGAATTGCCAAAAGAAATGCTTAATCTATTTAAAGTTTTGCATTTAAAAATCTTAGCAAAAAAAGCTAATTTAATTAATGTTAAAATAACGAATGTTAATCATACAGAAAAACAAGTAGAATTATTGATGTCTGCTAAAATTAAACCTAAACAAATTTTAAAAGTGATAGAATACAATCCTAAATGGTTAATTTCTGGTTCTAAATTAAAAATTAATTTAAAAGATTTAGGATTTAGCTGGTTTGAAGAGCTTAAAAAAAGTATTGAAGTTTTAGGTTAGTTTTAGGATATTTTGGATTTATCGCGTAGTTTTTTTTCCAATGCACGAATTTCTTTTTCATCAAATCCAAAATGATGACCTATTTCATGCCAAACTACTTCTTTTACAAGTTGATAAACTTCTTTTTTTGATTTAACAGCTTTTTCAATTGGTTCTTGGAAGATTGTAATTTTGTCTGGCAATCGCATGCTCAAACCTCTTCCCCAAGCATTTTGAGGAACTCCTTCATATAATCCTAAAAGATTTTGGCTTTTAATATTATTGAGGTTTTCTTGCTTTCGCATTAATTTTTTTTCAACAATAATTGCCACATCATCCATTTTTTCACGGATTTGTTTGGGTAATTCGAGCAAAGCTTTTTGAACTAATTTTTCAAAATCAGATTGAGTCATTGTTTGTATTGATAAATTTTATCGTAGCAAATAATAAGATTGTTTTAGTAAAAAAGCTAGATTGGGTTAGAATATCTATGTTACAATTAAATTTAGCTCGTTGAAATTATGGCAAAAATAAAATTACCTTAGGTTACTTCTTTGAGCTTTTAAATTTTAGAAGTTCAATTGGTAGCCTTAGGTTATCAAATTTTAAATAAAAAAAAGAAAAAGGAGCAAGCGATGAAAAAAGTAATTTTTTTGTTGACAGTAATATTGTGTATAATAATCCATTATGATTATGCACAAGCTAGCACGCTTACGGATAAT
>Ga0315281_10012340_pt1 | contig 11651 bp, 14 predicted proteins | sample YL17G07_0_MG_FD_204540 | JGI IMG/M metagenome (GOLD analysis project Ga0315281, IMG submission 204540) | Sediment microbial communities from Yellowstone Lake, YNP, Wyoming, USA - YL17G07_0 | ecosystem: Environmental > Aquatic > Freshwater > Lake > Sediment | place: USA: Wyoming | collected... | reverse complement strand
AGCACAAGGGCGTCGAGAAGTGCTTCGCCATGCAAGCCGGGCGCGAAGTGCGCGTCATGGTGAAGCCGGCGGAGATCGACGACGGCGGCACGACGCTGTTGGCGCGTGACATCGCCAAGGAGATCGAGACGCAGCTGGACTACCCGGGGCAGGTCAAGGTGACCGTGATCCGCGAGAGCCGCGCCGTCGACTACGCCAAGTGAGCTGACGCCCCGCGGCCGCCGCCTCGGCGTGGGGGGACCTGATGCGCACGTACTACCTGCGCTCGTTCGGCTGCCAGATGAACGAGCATGACGCCGAACGGATCCGCTTCGCGCTCGAGAACGAAGGCCTCGTCGCCGTGGCCGCGCCCGGCGAGGCCGACGTGCTCGTGTACAACACGTGCACGGTCCGGCGGAGTGCCGACGAGCGGCTCGCCGGCCATCTCGGCGAAGCCGCGCGCCTGAAGCGCGAGCGCCCGGAGCGGGTCGTGCTCGTGACCGGCTGCTTGCCGCAGGCGGAGCAGCACGGGCTCTTCGACCGGTTCCCGTTCGTGGACGGCGCTCTCGGCCCCCAGAACCTTCATCGTCTGCCCGAGCTGCTCTCTGCGGCCGTGAGACCCGCCGGCTCTGCCGGCGAGCCGCCCGGCCGCCCCGGCTTCTTCGCCGACGGTCCCCACGTCAGCGGCGCCCTGCCTGGCAGACGGGCGCGGCGACACCAGGCCTGGGTGCAGATCATGTCGGGGTGCACGAACTTCTGCTCGTACTGCATCGTGCCGTACGTGCGCGGCCCCGAGCGGAGCCGCGACTCCGCGGACATCCTCGCGGAGATCAAGGCGCTCGCCGCCGACGGCGTGCGCGAGGTCACCCTGCTGGGCCAGAACGTGAACGCCTACGGCCTCGACCTGCGACGTGCCGGTCGCGAGGACGCGCCCGACTTCGCGTCGCTCCTGCGGACGATCGACGCGCACGGCGGCGTGCCCCGCGTCCGCTTCATGACGTCGCACCCCGGAGATCTCTCGGACGACCTCATCGTCGCCATCGCGACGCTGCCCTCCGTCTGCGAACACGTCCACCTGCCGCTGCAGTCGGGCTCCGACGCCGTCCTCGCGGCGATGAGGCGCTCGTACACCGTGGCGACGTACCTCGAGCGCGTCGCCGCCTTGCGGACGGCCGTCCCCGGCATCCACGTGACGACCGACCTCATCGCGGGGTTCCCGGGCGAGACCGAGGACGACTTCGCCGGCACCCTCGACGTCGTCGCCCGGGCGCGGTTCGACGGCGCCTTCACCTTCGTCTACTCGGCGCGCGAAGGCACCGCCGCCGCGGAGTTCGTCGGCCAGGTCCCCTTCGACATCCGCCGCGTCCGCGTCGAGCGTCTCGTGGCGACGACCCAGGGACTCGCTCTGGCCTCCCGGCGCGCCTCGATCGGGGGCACGGCGGAGGTGCTCGTCGAGGGTCCCAGCCGGCGCGGCGACGGGCTTCGCGGCCGCACCCGTCAGAACGTCACGGTGAACTTCGCCGGGGCCGTCGAGGCCGGTGCTATAGTGGAAGTCGAGATCGAGGCCGCCACCTCGACGACACTGCGGGGACGCCTGAAGCAGGCGTGAGGAGGGAGGAGCCGGTCATGCGAGGCTGCATCTGCCCACACCCGCCGCTGCTCATCCCCGAGATCGGCGGCGAGGCTCTCAAGGCCGTCGCGGCGACGGTCCACGGCATGGAGGCGCTGGCTGCCGACGTCGGCCAGCCGGAGACGGTCGTCGTCGTCTCGCCGCACACGCCCGGGTACGCCGACGCCCACGTCGTCAAGGTCGCGCCGCGCCTGAGCGGCGACTTCGGCAGCTTCGGCTGCCCACAAGCCGAGTTCGCCTTCGAGAACGACGGCGCGCTGGTCGACCTGCTCCTGGCGCTGGCCGGCGGCGAGAGGGACGTGACGCTCATGCCCGGCGAGGACGACCTTCTCGATCATGGCGCGCTGGTCCCTCTCAGCTTCCTCCGCCCCGGACGCGTGGTCTCCATCTCCATCGTCAACTCCTACAGTTCGCATCGCGCGCTGGGTCAGCTCGTGCGGCGCTGCGCCGAGGAGCTCGGACGTGACGTCCTGTTCCTCGCCTCGGGCGACCTCTCGCACCGGCTCATCCCTTCGGCGCCGGCGGGGTACGACCCGCGCGGCAAGACCTTCGACGAGCTGCTGCTGCACGCGTTCGAGGCGGGCGATTTCGGCGCCCTGTCGAGCCTCGATCGGGGTATCGTCAGCGGCGCCGGCGAGTGCGGCCTGCGCTCGTTCATCGCCCTCGGCGGCTTCCTCGGCGACGACGCCCTCGTGGATCCGCACGTCTACAGCTACGAAGGCCCCTTCGGGGTCGGCTACCTCGTGGCTCGCTTCGGCCGGTCGGAGCGCCGGCCGGACGCCTGAGACGATGGCGGCGGCGGCAGAGCCGGATGGTCGCCCGGGCGCCGGCTCAGGGCCGGCCGACTACGCCCGCGCCTGCATCGAGGCTATGGTCGCCGGCGCCCCCGTGCCGCCGGCGCCGGACACGCCGTTCTACACCGGCCGGGCGGCGTGCTTCGTGTCGCTCAAGAAGCAGGGCGAGCTGCGCGGCTGCATCGGCACCCTGGCGCCGGCCGAACCCGACCTGGGTCGCGAGATCGCCCGCAACGCGCACTCGGCGGCGTTTCAGGACCCGCGCTTCCCGCCGCTGCGCGCGGACGAGCTGGCCGACCTCACCGTCTCGGTGGACGTGCTCAGCCCGAGCGAGCCGTGCCTGCCGGCGGATCTCGATCCCGCGCGTTACGGAGTGATCGTCGCCGCCGGCTTTCGTCGCGGCGTCCTGCTGCCCGACCTGCCGGGCATCGACACCGTCGCCCTGCAACTGGGTGTCGCCCTGCAGAAGGCCGGCCTCTCGCCGGCGGAGGACTTCGACGTCGAACGCTTCACGGTCGACCGCTATCGGGAGGGCGACGCCCCGGGGGTCTCGTGCGGGTGATCGCCCTGTTCGGCGCCACGGGTCTCGGCAAGACCGAGGTCGCCGTGGCGCTGGCGGAGCGCATCGGCGCCGAGATCGTCGTCGCCGACTCGATGCAGGTCTATCGCGGCCTGCCGATCGTCACCAATCAGCCGAGCCCTGCGCAGCTGACGCGCGTGCGCTTCCACCTCGCCGGGATCCTCGAGCCCTCCGTCGAGTCCTCGGTCGCCGCATACGCGGTTCTCGCCCATGCGGCGATCGACGACGTGCTGGCGCGCGGCGCGCCGGTGATCGTCGAGGGGGGGTCCGGTCTCTACCTGCGGGCGGCGCTCGGGCGGTTGGCGTTCGCCGGCCGCCCGGATCCGGCTGCGCGCCGCGAGCTCGAGGCGGCGTGGGCGCGCGACCCGAGCGGGGTGGTCGGCGAGCTCCGCTCGCTGGATCCCGCCACGGCCGCGCGCCTCGACCTTGCCAACCCGCGGCGCGTCATCCGGGCGCTCGAAGCGCTGCGCTCGCTCGGGAGGCCGCTCGCGGATGCCGAACGCGGCGCGCTCTGGCGCGCGCCCGAGCGCTACCCGCATCGCCTGTTCGCCCTCGAGCCGGCGCGAGAGACCCTGCGCGCGAGTATCGACGCGCGAGTCGACGCCATGGTCGCCGCCGGCGCGCTCGACGAAGTGCGGCGCGCCCGCGCGGCCGGACCCTTGTCGCGCACCGTCCTCCAGGCGATCGGCGTGCGCGAGTTGCTCGGGGTCCTCGACGGGGGACTGGACCTCCCGCAGGCGGTCGCCCGCATGCGCTCGCGCACGCACGCCCTCGTGCGCCGCCAGCTGACCTGGCTGCGCAAGCTGTCCGATGCCGTGCTCGAGCCGGCCGGCGACGGTGAGCCCGCGGACGTCGCCTCGTCGATCCTCGCTCGCCTCCGCGAAGGCTGACCACGCCGCCGGGCGGCTTCGACGAGTGACGCTCGCCGCGAGCCCGGCGCCCGCGACCCGCCATGGTACCATTGGCGCTCCACCGACTCCACGGAGGTGTCGCGCGTGACGGTGAAGTGGCGGGGTCTCGGCAAGATCCAGTTCTCGAAGTGGCAGGGTCTCGGCAACAACTACATCGTCCTCCATCGTGAGGAGGTCCCGTTCGAGCTCACCATCGAACGCGTCCGGCTCCTCTGTGACCGGAACATCGGCATCGGCAGCGACGGGATCCTGGTCGTCGGACCGCGGACCGGCAAGGACCGCTTCAGGCTGCAGATCTTCAACCCCGACGGCAGCGAGGCCGAGATGTGCGGGAATGGCGTCCGCATGGTGGCCCGCAAGCTGAAGATGGAGGGTTCCCTGAGCGGCGACACGGTCGTGCTCGAGACCGAGGCCGGCGAGATCAAGCCCACCCTTCTCGGGGGGGAGTCGGTGCGCGTCGACATGGGCGTGGCCCGCTTCGGCGGCGAGAAGCTGACCGGCGTCGAGGGGGAGGCGGTGAACGCGGCCCTGCACACGGCAGGGCGCAACTTCACCTTCACCTTCGTCGACGTCGGCAACCCGCACGCCGTGATCCAGTCGCCGTGGCCGCTCGAGCTCGTCCCTCTGCACGAGGTCGGACCGATGATCGAGGAACACAAGTTCTTCCCCCGCAAGGCGAACGTCGAGTTCGTGAAGCTCTGCGGCGAGCACGAGGCCAAGGTCCGCGTCTGGGAACGCGGGGTGGGGGAGACCCGCGCCTGCGGCACCGGCGCCACCGCCACCGCCGTCGCCCTGGTCAAGACCGGACAGTGCACGAGCCCCGTCACGGTCGAGCTCCCGGGCGGCAGGCTCGAGGTCGAGGTGCTGCCGGACTGGCGCGTGTTCATGACCGGACCCGCCGAGGAGATCTACCACGGGGACCTCTCGCTCGAGTTCCTGCGTCATCTGGAATAGGGAAGAGACGTTGCACCGCGTCCTGCCTACGACTTGCTTCGGAGTGCCATGAGATTCTCACAGCGTGTACAGAGCCTGCCGCCGTACCTGTTCGCCGAGCTCGAACGCAAGGTGTCGGCGCGCCGCGCCGCGGGCGCCGACGTCATCAGTCTCGGCATCGGCGACCCGGACATGCCGACGCCGCCGCATATCGTCGAGGCGCTGGTGGCCGGCGTGCACGATGCCGCGACCCACCAGTACCCGAGCAACCGCGGCGACCTCGGCTTCAGGGAGGCGGTCGCCGGCTACTACGGGCGCCGCTTCGGGGTGGACCTCGACGTCGAGACCGAGATCGTGCCTCTCCTGGGCGCCAAGGAGGGCGTCGCCCACATCTGCTTGGCTTTGCTCGACCAGGGTGATGTCTGCCTGGCGGCGGATCCGGGCTATCCTGTGTACACGTCGGGCCCGCTGCTCGCCGACGGCGCCGCGGCACACCTGCGCCTGGTGCCCGAGTTCGGCTTTCAGCCCGATCTTGAGGCGATCGAGCCCTCAGTCCTCGCTCGGGCGAAAATGATCTTCGTCTGCTACCCCAACAACCCTACGGGCGCCGTGATCGAGGACGACTTCTTCGCCCGTCTCGTCGCCTTCGCCCGCGCACATGATCTCGTGGTCGTGCACGACAACGCCTACGGCGACATCACCTTCGACGGCTACGTCGCGCCGAGCTTCCTCGAGACGCCGGGGGCCAAGGAAGTCGGCGTCGAGCTCTTCTCGCTCTCGAAGAGCTACAACATGACCGGCTGGCGGGCCGGCGCGATCGTCGGCAACAAGGATGTCGTCGACGCCTACTGGCGCCTCAAGACCAACATAGACTCGGGGATATTCCGCGCCGTGCAGCGCGCCGCCGTCGCAGCGCTGAACGGGCCGCAGGACTGCGTGCGCGAGATGTGCGTCACGTACGCGCGGCGCCGCGACCTGCTGGTCGAAGCGCTGCGCTCGATCGGCCTGCATGCGACGGCGCCCAAGGGGACGATCTACCTCTGGGCGCACGTCCCCGAGGGCCACACCTCGGCGAGCTTCAGCGAACTCGTGCTCAACCAGGCGGACGTCGTCGTCTCGCCGGGAGCCGCCTACGGCCCCTCCGGCGAGGGCTACGTCCGCTTCTCGCTCACAGTCCCCGACGCCCGGCTCGAAGAGGCCGTCGCGCGCATCGCCGCGCGCGTACGGCTGTAGGGTGTGCGCGCAGACCGTGACCGACGACTCCACCGCGGTCGAGCGAGCCAGGGCGGTGGTCTTCGCCGCGCTCCCGGGCGGCCAGGGGGACGAACCCGGCGTCGACGACCCTCTCGGCGAGATCAAGGAGCTGCTCCGGTCGGCGGACATCGACTGGGCGGCCGACGTGGTCCAGCATCGCGACCGGCCCGACGCGCACTCGTACCTGGGCAGCGGCAAGATGGGCGAGCTCAAGACCGCGGTCAAGGCCGCCGGCGCCACCGTCGCCGTGTGCGAGGACGACCTCTCGCCGGGACAGGTGGGTGCCGTCCTCGACGCCGTCGACGTCGACGTCCTCGACCGCACCGAGCTCATCCTCACCGTCTTCTCGCGGCACGCCCATTCGCTCGAGGGGACCTTGCAGGTGCACCTGGCGCAGCTCGAGTACGAGCTCACGCGTATGCGCGGCAAGGGCCTGGTCATGTCGCGCCTCGGCGCCGGGGTCGACATGCGCGGCCCCGGCGAGACCAAGCTCGAGGTCGACCGCCGCGTCGTGCGCAAGCGCATCCGCACCCTTCGCCAGCGCATCGACCGGCTGGCGCAGACACGACGCACGCAGCGCGCCCGGCGGCTGAGCAGTTCGGTCCCGCTGATCGCCCTCGCCGGGTACACCAACGCCGGCAAGTCCACCCTGCTGAACGCGCTCACCGACGCGCACGTCTCGGTGGCCGACCGGCTGTTCGAGACCCTCGACCCGACGAGTCGAGCGTTCCGCTATCGCGACCGCGACTACGTGATCACCGACACCGTCGGCTTCATCCGCAAGCTGCCGCACCAGCTCGTCGACGCCTTCGCCTCGACCCTCGAGGAGACGACGCTCGCCGACCTGGTCCTCGTGGTGGCGGACGCCGGTCTCGAGGCGGCGGAGATCGCCTCCCGCGAGGAGACGGTGGCCGAGGTCCTCGAGATGATCGGCTCGCACGCGCCACGCCTCGTCGTCTTCAACAAGATCGACCTCGTGACCGACGCGGGCAAGCGGACTCGCCTCGAGGCGCTGTACCCGCAGGCCGCGTTCGTCTCGGCGACGACGGGGGAGGGGCTCGAGACGCTGCAGGCGCGCCTGGCCGACTTCTTCGACCGCGCCCTGCGCCCCGTGCGCCTGCTGTTCCCGTACACCGAGGGCGCGGACCGGAACCGCCTGCGCGGCGTCGCCAGCGACCTGCGCGAGGAACACACCCCGGACGGCGTGATCGTCGAGGCGCGGCTTCCCGCGGCGGAGGCGGCGCGCTACGCGCGCTACGAGGCCGCCGCGGCGCCAGAGGGCCCAGAGACCCCTCAAACGCCTCAAGAAACCGCAGAGGGCCCCTCAGAGGCCTCTGCGAGCCTCGCCGCCGGCCGGCGCGAGAGCGAAGGCGGCGAGGGCGCGGGAGCCCCCTCGTGACCATGGGGCCGATACCGGTCCCCGTGAAGCTGCTGTCCGATTCCGCGCGGGTGCCGCAGCGCGCCTACGAGAACGACGCGGCCTTCGATCTGTACGCGGCCGAGGCGGCGGTCATCGAGCCTCAGGAACGCGCCGTCGTCGGCACCGGCATCGCCCTCGGACTTCCGCCGGGTCTCGCGGCTCTCACGCTGCCGCGCTCGGGCCTCGCCGCCCGGCACGGCATCTCGATCGTCAATGCGCCGGGGCTGATCGACCCGGGGTACAGGGGAGAGGTGCGCGTCATCCTGCTCAACACGGACGCGCGCCGGCCTTTCACCGTGGCCCCGGGCGACCGCATCGCCCAACTCCTGCTCGTGCCGCTGGAGGCCGTGACTCTGGTCGATACCGTCGAACTCGACGGGACCCAACGCGGCGCCCAGGGCTTCGGCTCCAGTGGCCTGCGCGACACCACTGACGTTCCAGGAGGCGCGCCCACATGACCGACGATGCAGTCCGGAACGGGGCCGAGAGGCCTACTATTCGCGTCGCAGGGTTCTTCGCCGTCGACGACGAGATCCTCATGGTCCAGCAGGGGCGCGGAGACGAGCGGTACTGGCTGCTTCCCGGCGGCGGCGTCCGCTTCGCCGAGCCGCTTTCCCAGGCGCTGATACGTGAGACGCAGGAGGAACTCGGGCTGCGCGTCGCCGTCGGGCCGCTTTTGGCGATCGTCGAGTCGATCTCTCCCGAGCCGGAGTATCCCAAGCACGTCATCCATCTCATCTTCGACGTGTCCGCCGCCAGGGAGGCGGACTTCGCTCCGCGCGAGGCCGCCGTGCTCGGGGCGGCGTTTCTCTCCGAGACCCAACTGCATACCGCGGACGTCCGCCCGCCGATCGCCGAGTTCCTCGCCGCCTGCCTGCGCGAGCGCCCCTCGTCACCGCAGTACCTCGGGCGACGCTGGTAACTCCTCCTGAGAGCGGCGCCGGCGGCTTCATCGGGCAGTCGTGAGCGTCTCGTGAGGCTGGAAGGCGACGCACGATAATCTCCGTTATGTAAAGTTACTCCTTCGGGAGTCGCCTCCGGTCCCGAGACTCCCCCGCCCCCTGCCGATGTGAATCGCGCGGCCCGTCGCAGCTGTGCAACGGGTCGACGTGTCGACCACGGGCCAGCCGCGCCACGACGGGGACCTGCGCGACGAGGTGCGACGTGGGCGCGTGAGCCGATCTGACGCGCCATGCGGACTCAGGCGTGGTCCCGTCGCCCCTCCCCGAGCCGGCTGGGTCGTGGTGCTTACATGTGAGAAGCGAACACCTGTTCGGTAGCTAAGAGCAGGGGCGGAAGGGGCGGATGGGTGCGTCGAGGTGTGTGACCCTGAAGCGCCCCGGATCAGTAGGTGATCAGGCTGAAGACGTCGTAGCCTTCGAGCTTGTCGCGCCCCTTGAGGGCGGCGAGCTCGATGAGGAAGGCGATGCCCACGACCTTGCCGCCGAGCTTCTCGACGAGCTCGATCTTGGCGCGCGCTGTGCCGCCGGTGGCGAGCAGATCGTCGTGGATGAGAACGTTCTGGCCCGGCTTGATCGCGTCGGCGTGGACCTCGAGCCTGTCGGTGCCGTACTCGAGGTCATATTCGGCGGAGATGGTCTCGTACGGCAGCTTTCCAGGTTTGCGCGCGCAGACGAAGCCAGCGCCGAGGCCGTAGGCGACGGCGGCGCCGAGGATGAACCCGCGCGCCTCGGCCCCGAGAACGATGTCGACGTGCCTGCCGGTGCCGTACTCGACGATCCGGTCCACGGCCTCGCGCAGGGTGCTGGGATCCTGGAGGAGCGGCATGATGTCGCGGAAGAGGATGCCCTCCTTGGGAAAGTCCGGGATGGCCCGCACCTTCGCGGCGAGGTCGATCAGGGCGTCACTCATCGTCGTCTCCTCGTTCGGTCTCTCAAGCCTCTCGTTGGCGATACCCGCCGGCGTCTGCCATGACACGGGTCACGCCACGACGCGCTCAGCCCTCGTCGGACGTGCCCGCGGTCAGGCGGCGGATGCCCCTGGTCAGCAGAAGCTGGCGCAGCTGGGTGGTCGCCTGCACGATGTCCTCGAGCTGGTCGAGGCCCTCGCGACGGCGCTCGGGGCGACGCGACTTGAGCGCCGGCAGCAGCACCTGCTCGACCAGGCCGATCTCGCGGTCGATGGCGCTCTTGACCAGGCGCAGGTTCTTCGGCCGCAGGCCGTTCATCGCGAGCTGGGCGGCGGCCCCGACGATGCCGCACTCGGTCTCGCCGTAGCGGCGCACGCCGCTCACCTGCCGGCTGCGGACGAGCTCGTACTCCTCGAGCTCGTCGAGCAGGCCGGCGTCGGCGCCCGTGAGCTGCAGGACCTCCTCCGCCGTGTAGGTGCGCTCTTCCCCGGGCACGACGAAGTCGGCCTTGCGCAGCCCCTGGCGCGCCGCCGGCGCCCCCGCGGCCGGGCTGCGCTCGAGCTCGCGCCGGATGACCTTGAGGGGCAGGTACTCGTCGCGCTGCATGGTGAGCACGCGCACCAGGCGGTTGAAGTCGTCCTGCGAGTACAGGCGGTACCCCGACTTGGTGCGTCGCGGCATCACCAGCCCCTGCTCCTCAAGATAGCGCAGCTTGCTCACGCTGATGTCGGGGAACTCGCCCTTGAGGCGGTCGACCACCGACCCGATGGTGAGGAGCTTCTCGTCCTCGATGTCGAACAGCAGCTCGACGCTCTCGCGCATCACGGCACGATGAAGGTCAGCTTGTACTTGCCGATCTGGATCTCGTCGCCGTCGGCGAGGACGGTCTTCTCGGCGCGCCGCCGGTTCACGTAGGTGCCGTTGAGGCTGCCTTCGTCGATGAGCACGTAGCCTTCGCCCTCGCGCTGCACCACGGCGTGGTTGCGCGACACGGTAACGTCGTCGAGGAAGATGTCGGCGTCGGGGTGCCGGCCGACGGTGGTGCGCTCGGCCTTGAGCACGTACGTCTCTCCGGCTCGCCCGCCGCCGCTGCGGATCACGAGCGTGGGCTGTTCACGTGAGACGCCGGCGACCGGCGCCAGGGCGCCCTCGTCGTCGCCGGGCTGAAAACTGATCGTCGCCTGGTCGTCGGGCTGCTCGGCAGCGAGGCTCGCCCCGCAGCGCGCGCAGAAGCCCGAGCCGTCCGAGTTCTTGAACCCGCACTCGGGGCAGAACACGTCAGTCCCCCGACGATTCCCTGGGTGCGTCGTCGGCGGAATGCGCGGTCAGGGGGTCAGGGCCCTCTCCACTGAGGATACGCTTGAGCCCTTCGACGTCCCCGGCGGTGATGACCGCCTCGCCCTCGCTGTGCTTCTTCTGCAGGCGCATCACGAGCTCGGCGCGCAGGATGTCGAGCTTGCCCTGCAGGATCCGTCGCTGGCGGGAGATCTCGCGCTCTTCGGCCTCGAGCTCGGCGATCAGGGCCCGCAGCTCGTCGTCCGATCTGGAAACGAGGTCGACGATGTCGTCCATCGCGCTCATCCTCCGTAGGTAGCGGGACTGTCTACGTTAGCTGAGCGCGGCTCAACGTTCAAGCTCAGGTTGAGGCGGTCCTCCCTGCGCCAGGGGCCCGCCGTCAGGCCCCATCGGGATGTCGATGAGCACGATCCCTCGCTCGTGGAGGCGGCCGAGCGCCTTGAGCGTGTCGTACTCGTCGAACTCGCCGCCGACGAGGATGCCCTCGACGATGTCGCCGACCGCGCGCGCACCCGGGCCGATGTAGCCGAGGACGCGTGCCTCGGTCGGGTCGTCGGACAGCGCCCCGCGGACGCGCATGCCGACGATCGCCGGCGCCGGGTAGTGGCGGCGCAGCTCCTGGATCTCGTCTATGCGGCGCATGCCTTCCATGAGCAACGATGCCGTCTGCAGGTTGCAGCTCTCGTCGTCGACCGGCGAGTCCGGGTCGAAGTCGAAGCTTCCGTCCTGCAGGTCGAGCAGGCTGTAGAACGCCTTCTCCGCGGTCAGCCTACCGTGTGAGGCGCCGACGAGTCGCCCGTCGCGGAACGCCAGGTCGCCGGCAAGCTCGCCGGCGGCGTCGTACAGGAAGAGGCGCCCCGACTTACCCCCCAGCGAGGTCATCTCGATGAGGTCGCTGAGCGGCAGCTCCCCAAGGTCGCCTTTCAAGCCCATCTGTGCGTCACCTGACTCCCATCGCGGTCGATGATACCTGACTCATGCTCG
>Ga0315281_10012338_pt1 | contig 11652 bp, 8 predicted proteins | sample YL17G07_0_MG_FD_204540 | JGI IMG/M metagenome (GOLD analysis project Ga0315281, IMG submission 204540) | Sediment microbial communities from Yellowstone Lake, YNP, Wyoming, USA - YL17G07_0 | ecosystem: Environmental > Aquatic > Freshwater > Lake > Sediment | place: USA: Wyoming | collected... | reverse complement strand
TTGCTGCCCCTCAACTTCAGTTTCATCTTGTCGGGGTTGTGCAGCCCGGCGGCGGAATATGACATCACAAGGAGGCGCGGGTTGTCGGGCATCTGGAAATAAACCTTGAACTCTATCTCGGAGGTGTCAACTATTTCCTGCTGCACGAATAGCCATATCAGGACCGCGAGGCCCAGCATGAGGAGAAAGTTCACAATACTTGAGGGCCTAATCGTCATTTTCCTCACCTTGCAGTTTTCTGAAAGCGCGTGTGGCCTTTCTCATGCTTTGCGCGAACATGTTTTCGAGCGTCGCCAGCAGGTTGTCCGGGTTGAGCGCGCCAGTGAGCCTGCCGTTGAACGCGATGCGTATCGCGCCGGTCTGTTCGGAGACGATTATGACCAGCGCGTCCGTCTCCTCGCTCAGCCCCAGGGCCGCCCTGTGCCTTGTGCCGAAGGAATGCTTCAATTCGCTCTCGGACAGGGGCAGGAAGCAACTTGCGGCGCTGGCGCGCCCGTGCTGGATTATCACGGCGCCGTCGTGGAGCCGCGTGCCGGGGTAGAAAATGGTCTCGAGCAGAGCAGCGGTAACCACGGCGTCGATCGGCACGCCGCCGTCGGCGTAGTTGTTGAGGCCGACATTGCGCTCGATGGCGATGAGCGCGCCGGTTTTCTTTTCCGCGAGGGCAAGCGAGGCGTTGGCGACCTCGCGAAGGGTCCGGGCCGTCTCGCTGTCGCCGCGCCAGCGCAGCCTGTAGCCTCCCAGCCGCGTCAACCCGCGGCGTATCTCCGGCTGGAATATCACGACCACCGCGATGACACCCCATATCACGAAGTAGCGCAGCATGAAGGTGATGGTCTCGAGTTTGAATATCACCGCGGCGACGTACAAAATGAAGAACGCAATCGCGACGGTTATGATAAGCCCTTTCACGACGCCGGCCCCGCGCGTGCCGCGCATTGTCCGGAAGACCAGGTAGAGCACCAGGCAGATGATCGCTATTTCGACAATCATCCCCACGATGTTCTTGCCCAACGGCGGCAACAACTCAGGCCAGCGAACCATTATGTTGTGCAGGAAGTCGGACATCCGGAACCCCAAAGGTAAATTCAGTCGTCCGCCGCGTCCGCACGTCGCGGCGACCACGCCGCATGACTCAGCGCTTCATCTTGGAACGGACAGCATCGCAGACCTTGATGACGCGGACCATCTCACGGACGTCGTGCACGCGCACAATGTCCGCGCCGCCCAGCACGCACGCGGCGACCGCGGCGGCGGTGCCTTCCAACCGCTCCTCGGAGGGGAGGCCGAGAATGCGCCCTATGAACGATTTGCGCGACACCCCCACCATGAGCGGCAGGCGTAGAGACGCCAGTTTATGCAAGTTTCCCAGAATTTCAAGGTTCTGCTCCGCATTCTTTGCGAAACCAATGCCGGGGTCCACCACGACCTGGTCGTATCCCAGCCCCGCGTTTATGCACTCGGACACGGCAGCGAGGAGGTAATCTTCAACCTCGCGCATCAAGTCGCCATACGTCGTGTACTGCTGCATGGTCGCGGGCGTGCCCCTCATGTGCATCAGGACAACCGGCGTGCCGTTTTCGGCGGCGACGCGGAGCATTTCGGGGTCGTGATGGAGGGCGCTGATGTCGTTTATTATTTGCGCGCCCGCCTTGACGGCCCGGCGAGCGACGCCGGACTTGCGGGTATCAACGGAAATGGGGACATCGGCCTTTTCTGCAAGGCTCTCGATCACAGGCAACACCCTGCGAATTTCCTCCTCCTCCGGAATGTCTTGAGCCGCGGGGCGCGTTGACTCGCCGCCGACATCAATGATGTCCGCGCCGTCTCGCACAAGTTCGAGCGCGTGCCGCACTGCCGCCGCGGGGTCGAGGTACTTGCCGCCGTCGGAAAACGAGTCAGGCGTGATGTTCAATATGCCCATCACCAGCGTCCGCTGGCCGAGAGGCAGAGTTGCGCGGGGGCAGCGCAGGCGCGAAGGCTTTGCGTCCGGCAGAATGCGCCGGGCGGATAGCGGATGGCTCTGGTTTGCGGACATTTGCCGTGAATTCCCCCCTCTCGAATGACCGCCCTTCGGTCGGCAAGATAATCAGACCATATACGGCTGAGCCGCGGAACACGGTCGCGTCAGAGGCCGTGCCAGAGGCACGGCACCGCGCTTATATCGTCGGCGTACCGTCGCCGTGCGGCTTGTGGTCGCCGTCAACGGGGTTATAAACCATTTGCTTCCTGGGACCCAGGTCCTTGCCTTGCATAATGAGTTCAACATCCTCCGCATCGAGCGTCTCGTATTGCAGGAGCGCCTTTGCGATAGCCTCGGTCTGGGCCTTGTGCTCATTTACGAGCGTCTGGGCGCGTTCCATGCACTCGCCTATGATCCGGCGGATTTCAGCGTCTATGGTGACCGCAGTCGCCTCGCTGTAAGGCTTGGCCCCGGAAAGTTCCTTTGCAAGGGTTGTGGGTTCATTATCATCACTGAAGTCAATGGGGCCGAGTTTTTCACTCATGCCCCACTTCGTGACCATGTAACGAGCCAGCATGGTGGCGTGCTTCAGGTCGCTCTGGTTGCCGGAAGTAAGATCGTGGCAGAACAGTTCCTCCGCGACGAGTCCACCCATAAGTTGCGTTATCTGGGCGAGGATGCTGGTCTTGGAGACAGAGTACTGGTCCTTCTCGGGGATGCTCATGGTGGCGCCCAGCGCCATGCCGCGCGGGACTATGCCCACCTTGTGCAGCGGGTCAACGCCCTTGAGCAACTTGGACAGCACCGCGTGGCCGCTTTCGTGGTAGGCGGTTATCTCTCGGTCCTGTTCGGACATTACACGGCTGCGCTTTTCGCGGCCGAAGCGGATTTTGTCGCGCGCCTCTTCAAGTTCCTCCATCGTGACGGCTTCCTTGTTGTGCATGGCGGCGTTGATGGCGGCCTCGTTTATGATCGCCTCGAGTTCCGCGCCGGAGAACGTGGCCGTAAGCCGCGCGAGCCGCCCCAGGTCGGCGTCGGACGCCAGTTTCACCTTCCTGGAATGAATCTTGAGTATCTGCTCGCGGCCCCGGATGTCCGGAAGGTCCAACACGATTTCGCGGTCGAAACGGCCCGGCCTGAGAAGCGCCGGGTCGAGCATGTCCGGCCGGTTGGTTGCGGCCATGACGATGATTTTGTCGTCGGTGTCGAAACCGTCGATTTCCACGAGAATGGCGTTGAGGGTCTGGTTGCTCTCGCGGTCGGCGCTGGTGGGGTCGTAGCCGCGCTTGCGGCCGACGGCGTCGATTTCGTCGAGGAATATGATGCAGGGCGCGCTTTCCTTGGCCTGCGAGAAGAGGTCGCGGACTCGGGCCGCGCCGACGCCCACGAACATCTCAACGAAGTCCGAGCCGGATATGCTGAAGAACGGGACGTGCGCCTCGCCGGCGACCGCCTTCGCAAGGAGGGTCTTGCCCGTTCCCGGAGCGCCGACAAGCAGTACGCCGCGCGGCACGCGGCCTCCCAGCCGCCTGAAGCGGGCGGGGTCCTTCAGGAATTCTATTATTTCGCGCACTTCTTCCTTTGCTTCCTCAATGCCCGCTACGTCGTCAAAGGTGACGGTCGGGCGTTCCTTGTTGGCCAGTTTGGCGCGGGAGCGGCCGAATGACAGAACGCTGCCCGGCACGCCGCCCGCACCCCGGAACTGCCGGAAGAAAAAGAAATAGATGAGCGCGAAGACAAGGGCGACGGGCAGAATGACCATGAAGATGACGTTCTTCAGGTCGCCGCGTTTGTCGTTCTGAAAAACCAGGGGTGTGGGCTTATTCATGTACTCCTTGACGAGTTTCATGCGGTCGGCGTCTTTGAAGAAGTCCTCGCCGACGCTCATCGTGGCCTTGCTCTCCTGGCCGGCCTGTTTGTTGTCAAACGGCTTCGACGAATCGCGCTGCCCCTTGTAGGTCACTTCGATCTCCGAAGCATCAGTGTAATAGACAATCCTGGTGATCTGCCCCTGCGCAAGCAGCGAGTCAAACTGGTTCACGGTCATCAGCTGCGCCGCGGGAGGGCTGAGCCAATAATAAAGGGCAATCCCTCCGGTGGCGAGCAGCAGCAGTATGAGAAGATTCTTGCCGCCGCTTTTCGGACGCTGGCGTCCCATGAGGTCCTGGTCTCGGTCATCCCCTCGCCGATCAGGGTTCATCCTGTTCCTGTCCGGTTCTCTGTTGTCTGTGTCGTTACTCACGGTGTCCTTTGCATAAAGTGTTTCACCACTCTTCTTCCATCGCCTCGACTATTCTTTTCGCAAGGAGTTCCACAGCCTTCTGGACGGCCAGGGCGTGGTTTTCGCCGCGGAGGATGTTGAAAGAGGCTCGCGCCGTAACTATTTTGACGCGAAGCGGTATCTCGCTGTTTGTCCGGGCATCCATCCACTTAAGGTCCGCCGTCAACACAACGTCTCCGCCGGTAATTGTGCCGAAATCGCTTTCCACAAGAGAGGCGTTTTTCGTCTCGATCAGCGTGCCCTTCAGAATCGAGTCAGGGTGCGTATCCGTCACCTTAAGCTTCGACACGTTCAGTTCCTTCGTGAGCGCGTTGGTGACGTTGAGTTCCACATCCGTCCTGTGACTATCGTTGTCAAAGATATTGACCTGCACACTCTTGATGTCCGCCGGGAAGAGCGATTTGGGCGCATATCCGCATCCGCTCAAAAGAACCGCCCACGCCGCGAGCGGGAGCACGATGAAGACGCCGAATTTTCTCATTGTTCTGTCCTCGCTATCTCTCCTCGTCGATTTTCTTCTGGGCTTTGGCGAGCAGTTGGTCCGCCTTGTCCGCCCAAGTCGTTCCGGGATACTGCGTCGGAACCCTGCGCAGCACATACGCCGCCGAACGGTAGCGGCCATGGTCAAAATAGTCCTTGCCGACCAGGTACTGGTTCTCCGCCATCGTGTTGCGGATGGCTTCAAGCCTTGCTCTTGCCTGAGTCACATACTTTTCATCGGTCCTGCCGACCCCGCCCGCGGCCTTTTCCAGAAACTTCTCATAATGCTTCTGGGCGTCCGCAAGCGTTCCCTCGTCGAACCTCGCCCCCTGGTTCTGGAGGTAGAAGGACTCGGCCAGCAGGAATTCCGATATCGTCGTCCAGTAACTGTCCTTGAAGTTCTCTATCAGGAACTCGAACTCCCGCTGCGCCTCCTCGTAGCGCTCGTTCTTGAACAGGTACGTGGCCAGTTTATACTGCGCGTCCGGCAGAAAGGCGTAGCCCTGCTTGCTGCTCCTCAGCACGACCTTCCTGACAATTTCCACGCCGAGTTCGGGGTGCGCACTGCGGAAGAGGTTGGTGCCGAACCAGCCGGTCTTGATTGTGCCGTCAAGGAACTTCAGGCCGATGTCCTCGATCTCGCGCTTCACGATTTCCTCGCGCCTGGGATTGCGCACGTAAAGGCGCAGGCCCTCTTCGTACTTCTGATAGGCCTTGTAGAACTTCCCTTTTGAGAAGAGGATGTCGGCCTCGTCAATTGCTTTCTGCGAGGCGACGCGGTCCTCAATGACCGGCTCATTCTCGCCGGGGGCGGACTTGCAGCCGGCGGCCGCCGCGCACGCGGCCAGAATAAAGAGAACGAGTATCTTCCTCATTTTCTCCTCGCGTTTCTCACTCCTGAGGCTTGAGTTGGAACGGACTAAGGCAAGCTCCACGTTACGCACTCAAGTCTCAGTTACTTATATAACGCCTGCATGTATTTTAAGGTCTTTGACGGCCGCTCGCGCAGGAACGTGAAAAAATAATCGAGCGCGCGGCGCAGGTCTTTGGCGGTCTCGCCGCTGATCTCAACCCTTCCGGTCCGCACCGCGCCGGTCCTCGGCCCGGCTGCCGAAGGCCGCCGTTTTCCCAGCGCTTCCATGAGAGCGGCGGTGCTTCCGCGTATCGTGATGGCGTTGGGGTCGCTCTGTCCGCATTTGTCGCACAGGCAGCCGCCCTTGAGCGCGCTGAAGGCGATTTCCCTGAGCCTTCCGCGCGGCGCGCCGCACTCGGCGCAGGCCGCAACGCGCGGCTCGTGGCCCAGCAGCCTGAGGAGCGCCAGTTCAAAACTGAAAACATGAGGCGCGACCCTTTCCGTCCCCGCCAGGGCGCGAAGCGTGGCCGCGGCGGCATCATATACTTCAGGCAGAGGCTGGAACTCCGGCGCCAGGTCCAACAGCAATTCAGCAAGATAACACGCGGCCCAGAAACGTTCCACCTTTTTCCCGATGCCGCGCATGTCGTCCATAACGGCGGATTCGGTGAGGATGCCGAGAGTGCCTTCCCGTCGAAGGGAGAATACCACATCGTTTATGGAAAACAACTCGGGCTCTGATTCGTGCGCCGCGCCGCCGCGTTTTATCCCCTTTGCGATAAGTCCCAGCCTGCCCATCTCCCGCGTAAAGACGCTGAACACCATGCTGGTGTTGCTGTAATCGGTCTTGCGCAGGATTATCGCCTCGGTTCGATGATAAGGCATCTTCTGGTTATCGCGCCAACAGTATTCGCCTCCGTCGCCCGGCGTCGCGCCGCTCAGTTTCCTTCCTTCTTGATTTTTATCGCGACCCGCTTGACTCGGCGCTGGTCAGCCTCAAGAATGGTCATCTGAACGTCATCAACGGCAAGCGTTTCGCCCGCGCCGGGGATCCGATCCAGCCGGGAGGAAATCAACCCGCTTATTGTATCGTAATCGGCGCTTTCCGGCAAGTTAATGCCGAGCGTTCTGTTCACTTCGCTCACCCTTGCGCGGGCCGAGACCTCCGCGCGGCCGTCGGTGAGCGGGCCGACAAGTTCGCGGCTTTCGATGTCGAATTCATCCTCTATCTCGCCGACGATTTCCTCCACGATGTCCTCTATCGTCACCAGCCCGGCCACGCCGCCGTACTCGTCAAGGACTACGGCCATGTGGACTTTGCTCTTCTGGAACTGCTCGAGCAGTTCCGCGATTCGCTTGGTTTCGGGCACAAAGGTCGCCGGCCTGAGTATTTCCTTCAGGGCGGGCTGCTCTTCGTGCTCGCATGCGCCGAGGAGGTCCTTGGCGTAGAGTATGCCGATGACGTTGTCGCGGTACTGCTCGATGACGGGCACGCGGGAATAGCCGCATTTCTTGACGAAATCCAGAGCGGCTTCAAGGCTGGCCTGGGAATCCAGGCAGACCATGTCCGTGCGAGGGGTCATAATGTCCGCCACCCTGGCGTCCCTGAATTTGATGACGCTCTTAATCATCTCCTTTTCTTCCTCTTGGATAACGCCTTCCATTTCGCCCTCGCTGACGGCGGCGAGTATCTGCTCCTGGGCCTGCTCCCCGGTGGAAGGTTCCCGCCTGTAGCCGAGGAGCCTTCCGGCCGCGCGCAGTGCGGCCCTCAGAGGCATTACCGCGGGACCCAGGACGGAGGCGGAGGCGCTGAGGACTGGAAACACATAGCCGAGGAAACGCTCGGGGTTTCTTTTAGCAAGATATCGAGGCAGCAGCCCTCCCGCGAACACCACCGCGAGGAAGAGCGCCAGAGCCGTGTACCATGCCGCGCCCGCTCCCCAGCCGCTCGCCAGCAAGACTATCATCACAACCAGAATCGCCCTGAAGCAGAGGTCGCACAGAAGGGCCGCGAACGCCATGTCTTCCCTTCGATCCAGATAGCCCTTTATACGTTTCTTCCTGAATTCCGGGATGAAAAGCCTGTCGAATTTGGCGGCGGAAAACGTGTCGAGGGCGGCCAAGGCCATTGCGAAGAAAAAGGTCGCCGCAAACGCCACGACGGCAATCACCCAGTAGTAAGTTTCCAAACGGCGGTTACCTCCGGTATTGCAATCACCCCGCTGAGAAGCGGTACAAGTCTCACACGCTGAAGCGTCCATGTATTATATCATCATGTATGAATTCCACAAGGGACGGCGTAGTCGCCGGGCGATCGGCGAATTTCGGGCGGGGAAGAAAATCAAACGTTTTCTTGCGAGCATCGTTTAATTGTGATAGAGTGTGCCGACAATCGTTGTTTCATGTTCCGTAATGACTTCCGGGATCGCCCGGGGTACGCGCGCCCACGGGCTTGTTTTCATTATTATATGGAGGAGCCAGAGATGGCGTTCACGGATCTGAGTTGCAAACACCGTCGCACCGCAGCCCTGTTCATTCTGCTGTTCGGCGCTTTTGTATGCATACCCGGGCTTGTCGGGCGCGCACTGGCACAAGGAGATCAGCCGCAACCCGGCGCGGATAAGCAAAAGGGCCAGACTTTCGAGAATTACGCGGTCAGCGAGGACGGGCTGAACAACACGATGACGTTGAACGAGGCCGACGCGGACAGTTCAGAGATCGTGGGCCACCTGCACAGCGCCGTGGACGAGCAGCAGCGCGGACAATGGAACGACGCGCTCAAGGATTACTACTTCGTCATCAACGCGCCGAAGGACTTCCTCTATAAGCGCTCGGGGCTGGATGAGGACCGCGTGTACATCGGGCTGAAGGAATTCTGCCGCCAGCAACTGGAGAATTTCCCCCAGGAAGGCAGAGACGCGTTCAACCGCCAGTTTGAGAACATAGTGAAGGATATGTACGAAAGGGCCAGGCGCGACCTCGACCTTGACACTCTCAAAGTCATTCACTTCAACTACGGCCTCAGCAAATACAGCGGCGACGCATTGCTGCTGACCGCGGACGTTCTCTACGAACAAGGCAACGTCAACGAGGCATTTGCGTACTACAACAGGCTAATCACGAAACAGGCCGCCACCAGCCAGGCGCCAGGCGTGATTTACGGCAGGCTGAGCACGTGCGCCCTGAAGATTGGGGCATCGGTGCTGCCCATCATGCGTGAGCGCGGCAAGGAAGTGGAAGGCGACCTGGGCAATGCGAAACTCATGAGTGTCGGCCCGCACGGCGAACACATCGAAGTGGTGCTGAAGGAGTTCGTGAACAATGTAATCAAGAAACTCGAGGCGACGGCGAATGCCGGCGCCGCGGCGACCGCCCCCCAAGACATCGATGTCGGAATGTTCAACAGGCTTGAACTGAAGTGGAAGCCCGATAACAACCTGGGGATGGCCCGGTCCTGGAACGCGGGACTTTTCGGCAACAGGCTTTTCGTCGATCCGATGGGCTCGCCCTTCGGGATAGGATTGTTCGACGCGCGGTCCGGCAAGATCATCAACGTGATTGGCTCCACCCAATCGCCCAGACAAAGTTTCGACTCCAAGATTCTCGCGGGCAATGAATTGATCCCGCAAACCATCAGCGAAGACGCGGACAACCACTACGTTGTCATTCCGTACAGTCTGAAAGAACAGCCTGTCCCCGGCTTCAACCTTGTGGAGCGCTGGGGCACGCGCCTGCTGGCGCACAACAACCGCACCAACAAGTTGATGTGGTATTGGACGGACCCGGGCGAACAGGACCTTATCGGCGTGCCGGTTTCCGGCACTGAAGCCCGCCAGTTCATGAGCGAGGTTTACCTGACCGCGGCGCCGGTCCGATACGGGGCCTACCTCTATACCGGCGCGGTCCGCGTCGCAAGGCCGGCGTCTCTGGAATACTACGTGGTCTGCTTTGATGCGGTCTCTGGGGCGATAAAATGGCGCACCTTCATCGGCGAGGATTCCCCCTCAGCCGTTGAGCATCCCGCAGCGGGAGGACCAGGAGCGTTAATGCCCGCGCCGGGCTCCGAGGTATGCGTAGCCAATGACTCGGTTTTCTTCACAACGAACATGGGCGCGGTCGGCGCGGTCAACGCCGTTACCGGAGATGTCAGGTGGGTTGCGAAGTATCACAAGCCGCCCCAGTTCTTCATGGGCAACGGCCTCAACACGTGCGACCCCCTCTATATATGGCACGCGTCGGCGCCCGTGCTTCTGCCAAACGTTGTGCGGAAGAACGCGAAGGGGAAAGATGAAACCGTCTCCATGCTCGTTGTAGCGCCGCGAGACTCCGACCACCTGTATGCTTATGACCCCGATACAGGCAAGCGAATCTGGGACAAGTCGATGCGGGCCAATGACAACGTGCCCGTGGAGCCAAACGCCCCGCCCAGGCTGGTGGAATACATCAACGGCAAGGCAATGATTTTCCAGAGCGCGCTCGACGAGACCTCGAAAATCCGCGCGGAACAGACGGCCCTGAGGCTGAAGCGCAGCGAGGAGCCGCCGCAGGAAACCCCGCCGCCCGCCGAAGGCCAGCCCGGCCAGCCTCCGGCAGCGCCGGCGCAGTCGGTTCTGACGAAGGCGCAGATGCTTGATCTTGCCACCGGCAACGAGGTCCCCTTCTCTGCGTATCTCGGCCAGAACTCGATGGTCCTGGGCCGTCCGATTGTCTTCGGGCCCCTTGTGTTCCTTCTGATTTCCACCATGGACAAGGGACAGCCGATCTACGCCGTCATCGGCTACGACACCAGCAAGAACGACAAGATAGTGGTTTATAAGGAAGTGGGCGCCATGTGCGAGGGGAAAAAGATCTATCGCATGTTCATTACGCCGGATCGCGTGATTTTCGTGTGTGACGGTTCTGTGTACGCATACGGCCCAGCCGGCGGCCCGTGAAGCGGCGCGCTATCCGCGGTTCCAACGCAAAAGAAAAGTCTCGGACATGAGTCCGGGACTTTTTGTTTCAATCATTTCCTCGGCTCGCGCAGTCCGCAAGCAGGCGCTCGGTTCCGGGCTTCCCCGCGGCGGCGTTGCACAACGTTCGCCCCTCCCTATTTCTGCGGAGATTCAGGAAGCGGTTTGAACGGATATGCGTTCTCTTTTTTCGTCCTCGATTTTTCCACCACAATCGGCAAGTCGCTTTTTTCCGTGATGAAAATATCGACTTGCATCACGGGAGCGCCGCCCGGAAGGGCCTTTCCCTCCTCCGCCCGCCCCGCGGAAATCTCGACGACTATCTGCTTGTCGGTCCGATAGACACGGTCCATCTTGATGCGCACCGCCGAGGTGATGCTTCCGGTGAACAGGACGACGGCCATATTCTGGTCGTAGTTCACCACTGTGAGTTTCTTCGTCGCCGCCTCGTCCATGCCGGAGGCCTTGGCCAACTCCGCCGCCTTCTCAGGCGTGTTCACCGTGGCCCCGGCGACTGCTTCAACCTTGCACGTCGCGCCCTCAAGCGGTTCGCCGACCATCTCCATTTCATACTGGATGACTATGGGCGCTTGCGGCTTCGGGAACTTCACCACCACAAATGGCTGGAAATGCCCGCGGCCGCCGCTGTGCGTGGGGATGTGCTTCAGCACCGAAACGTGCACGATGTTGTCCCGCTGGTAAACCGCGGGCACGGACACGGAATACCCGGCGTCCCTCTTCATCCCCCACGCCGCCAGCAGCACTGTCTCGCGATCGAAATCGACTGTCGGCAGTTCAGGCTTCTCCTTCTTGTAGGCGTAAATCCTTTCCCACGCGGCCTTGAACTGCTCCTCATTCTCTATAAGAGTGGTTTCTTCCTTATCCAGGGAACTCTTGTCGCCTTCGGCGATTGTCTCGGCCTTGACCCAGTAGTCCGCGTCCGGGCGCGGGGTCTCGTCAATGAACACGATGGGCAGCGGCCGCCTTTCCATTGTGATAAGCAAATACGGATTGGCCGCCTTGTCGCGGTCCCCCTTTTCCACGTATCGGATGTAAACATTGACCGACTTCGCCGTCTCCGTTATATCGATAATCTCGAGGTGCGACTCCTTGCCGTCCTGCG
>Ga0315281_10012337_pt1 | contig 11653 bp, 7 predicted proteins | sample YL17G07_0_MG_FD_204540 | JGI IMG/M metagenome (GOLD analysis project Ga0315281, IMG submission 204540) | Sediment microbial communities from Yellowstone Lake, YNP, Wyoming, USA - YL17G07_0 | ecosystem: Environmental > Aquatic > Freshwater > Lake > Sediment | place: USA: Wyoming | collected... | reverse complement strand
CTCCGGGGGGGGGGTGTGGAGTTCTAGCCTGCTCTGGAGCAAAATCATGGCTCCACCGACCTAAAGTCGGCGGGGGCGATATGGAGAGCGTGTCAGCTCTGGAGCAAAATCATGGCTCCACCGACCTAAAGTCGGCGGGGGCGATATGGAGAGCGTGTCAGCTCTGGAGCAAAATCACCGCTCCACCGACGTAAAGTCGGCGGGGGCGATATGGAGAGCATGTCATCTCTGGAGCAAAATCACCGCTCCACCGACGTAAAGTCGGCGGGGGGCGTTTGAAAGCGGCAGGCGAGACGCCCGCCCTACTTTGTCCGTCCCCACGGTTTGGCTGCAGAGTCAAGATGCGCCCGGGGGGACGTCCCTTGGACTCTTATCCTTGCGAAGGGGAGGCCGTACCCTTAGTATGTTCCTTATGATCCGACTACTGAGGGACAGTGTCATCCGAAAGTCCGGAAAGAAGTGCTCATATAGAGAAGGCCTGGGGAGGTGAATGATGAGAAGCGTGAGAAGCGTGAAAAGCGTGAAAAACGTGAAAAACGTGACGGGGAAAATGCTGGCGGTGTTTGCGATGGGAGCAGCCGTTAGCGGGTCGGCCCTGGCGGACGCGAGCGACTTGGTTCTGCGGTACGACAAGCCGGGCGCCAAGTGGACCGAAGCGCTGGTGCTCGGAAACGGGCGTCTCGGCGGCATGGTGTGGGGCGGCGTGGAGAAAGAGCGGATCCAGCTCAACGAGGACACCTTGTGGTCCGGCGAACCGCGCGTGCTCCAGAGGGCCGACACGCTTGCGGCCCTTCCGGAAATCCGCAAACTGCTGCTGGAGGGCAAGACCAAGGCGGCGGCGGATCTTGTGAATCAGAAGATGCTGGGTCCGTGGAACCAATCGTACATGCCGCTGGGCGACCTTCTGGTGGAGTTTGATGCGCCGGGCGCGCCCGCCGGGGATTACCGCCGGGAACTGGATCTGCGCCAAGGCATCGCGCGCGTCACCTACCGCTGCGGCGCCGCCACCTTCACGCGAGAGGTGTTCGCCAGTTTTCCGGACCAGGTGATCGTGATGCGCCTTACCTGCGACCAACCCGGGAAGATCAGCTTCACGGCCAAGCTCGCCAGCCAGATCCGACACAAGACAACAGCCGCGGGGGACCGCTTGGTGCTGACCGGCAAGTGCCCAAAGCACGTGGAGCCCAACTATCAGGGGGACGTGCCCAACCCCGTGGTCTATGACGACGCCCCGGACGGCAAAGGCATGCGCTTCGAGACACACCTGCGGGCGCAGGCAGACGGCGGGAAAACGACGGTGACGGACCAATCCCTGCGCGTCGAAGGCGCCAACGCCGTCACGCTGCTCCTAACCGCCGCCACGAGCTTCAACGGCCCCCACAAGAGTCCCAGCGCCGAGGGCAAGAACCCGCGCCCCCTCTGCGAGCGCGCCGTGTCCGCCGCGGCGGGCAAGAGCTACCTGGCCCTGCGCGAGGCGCACGTGGCCGACTTCCGCGCGCTTTTCGACCGGGTCGAGTTGGACCTGGGTCAAACCGACGCATCCAGGCTGCCCACCGATCAACGCATCCGCGAATACGCGCCCGGCAAGGACCCGGCCCTGGCGGCGCTTTACTTCCAGTTCGGCCGCTACCTGCTGATCTCGAGTTCGCGTCCCGGCACCCAGCCCGCCAACCTCCAGGGCATCTGGAATGAGAAGATGCGGCCGGACTGGAGCGCCAACTGGACGCTGAACTGCAACGTGGAAATCAACTACTGGCCCGTGGAGGTGGCGAACCTGCCGGAGTGCCATCTGCCGCTGGCTGATATGATCGAGGGGTTGAAGGTGGACGGAGCGCGGACGTCCAAGGTCATGTATGGCGCGCGCGGCTGGATGGCCCACCACAACGCCGATATCTGGCTTACCACGCCGCCCGTCGGCGGCACGGGCCTGTGGGCGATCTACCAGGTGGGCAGCGGCTGGCTCTGCCACCACCTCTGGGAACACTATGCATTTACCGGCGACCGCGAGTTTCTTAAGCGCGTGTATCCCACGCTGCGCGATGCCGCCCTCTTCTACATGGACACCCTGATCGAGGAACGCCACGGCTGGCTGGTAACCGCGCCCGCCACTTCGTTTGAGAGCAGCTACCGCAAACCCGACGGCGAAGTCAACTGGGTGTGCATGGGACCGACGATGGACATGCAGATCGTCCGGGACCTGTATCAGAACGTGGTGGAGGCGAGCAAGATCCTGGGTGAGGACGCGGAGTTGCGCGCGCGGCTGGAAAAGGACCTGAAACGGCTCGCGCCGAATCAGGTCAGCCCCACCACGGGCCGGCTCCAGGAATGGTCGGAGGACTGGGAGAACGCCGATCCGCGCAACGGGCAGGTGGCGCAGGGCTGGGGCCTGGTCCCCGGCAGCCAGATTCACCCGCGGCGCGCGCCGGATCTGGCCGCCGCCATGCGCAAGACACTGGAATTCCGCCGTCCGTGGGAAACAAACAGCTGCGCAAGTTGGACCGGAAGCTGGGCCGCGAATATGTGGGCGCGGCTGGGGGACGGGGACAAGGCGGCAATGGTTCTCGACACTCACTTCAAACAGGCCCTCAATCCCAACCTCAGCGCCCACTTCATGGGCGGTGTGGATTGGGAGATTGACGGGAACCTGGGCATCACGGCCGCCATCGCCGAAATGCTGCTGCAGAGCCACGAGAAAAAGGATGAAGGCGGAAGGATGAAGGATGAAGAGATTAGGAAGGACTCTTCGCCGTATGTGATCGAGCTATTGCCCGCGCTGCCGAAGGCCTGGGCGGCTCAGGGCAGCGTGAAGGGCCTCAAGGCGCGCGGCAACGTCACCGTGGACATCGAATGGAAGAACGGCAAGGTGACGAACTTCAAGTTCCGCTCTCCCAGCCCCAAGCCTGTCGCCGCTCGCATCAATGGTGAAAGCAAGACCATCACTCCGGAGAAACTGCAATGAATCCGTGCTGCCTGGAAAGCGGGGGAATTGGTTCATGAAAACATCCATACTTCATGTTCTACTGTGCGGTCTGGCGTGTGCGACCGCGACTCATGGAGAAGCAGCGAACTCTGAAGCGACGACGACCCTCACCTTCACCGGTGACGCCCCTTCCCCGGCCTCGCCCATGACTCTCTGGTATCGCCGGCCCGCCCAGCGTTGGCTCGAGGCGTTGCCGGTGGGCAATGGCCGCCTCGGCGCGATGGTGTTTGGCGGCGTTACAACCGAGCGACTGGCACTGAACGAATCCACTTTCTGGTCAGGCGCCCCCGGAACGGATCACGACAATCCCGCCGCCCGTGAGCATCTGCGGGAGATTCGCAAGTTGCTGTTTGCGGGAGAGTTTCGGCAGGCGACGGACCTCATTGGCCGCCACCTGCTGGGCCGACGGGGCAACTACGGCACCCATCTTCCGGTGGGCGACCTTCTTCTGCGGATGCGCCACGAGAAGGGCGAGGTTCGGGATTACCGCCGCGACCTCGACATCAATGATGCGGTTGCGGCCGTCAGTTACTCTCTCGGCGGGGTTCGCTTCACGCGGGAGGTTCTGGCCACGCACGAGGACAAGGTGATCGCCGTGCGTTTGACCGCCGACAAGCCGGGCCATATCTCGTTTCAGGTCCGGTTCCAGGCGAACCGGGAGCCGTGCAAGGTGACAACCCGGGGGGCCGACACTCTGGTCATCGCGGGGGATGCCCGGGAGGACGTGCACAGCGACGGCAAGACCGGCGTTTCCCTGGCCGGATGGGTTCGCGCCATCCCCGAGGGCGGAAAGATGACAGCCCAGGGCGATTCCCTTGAAGTCGGCAACGCCAATGCGGTGACGCTGTTGATCGCTCTCAACACCACCTTCAAGGGGGCGCAACCGGCCGCGCTATGCGGGGAGCAGATCGCCGCCGCCGCACAGCATTCCTACGCCACGCTTCGCCGGCGGCACGTGGCGGATTACCAGACGCTCTTCCGGCGTGTCTCGCTCGACCTTGGTCCGTCCACGGCGAGGAATGTCCCCACCAACGAGCAGTTGGAGCGTGTGCGCCGCGGCCAGGATGATCCGGCGCTGGTGGCACAGTTCTTCCAATATGGGCGCTACCTGCTCATCTCAGGGTCGCGCGACGATTCGCCCCTGCCGGCCAACCTGCAAGGTCTCTGGAATGACAATCTCGCCTGCACCATGGGCTGGACCTGCGATTTCCATCTCGACATCAACACCCAGCAGAATTACTGGCCCGCCGAGGTGTGCAATCTCTCGGAATGCCACGAGCCGCTTTTCCGGCTGATCGAGTCGCTGCGCGAGCCGGGGCGGCGGACCGCGCGGACGCTTTACGGCGCGCGCGGCTGGGTCTGCCACGTCTTCACCAATGCCTGGGGCTACACCGCTCCGGGCTGGGGGCTGGGCTGGGGCATGCATCCGACCGGCGGCATCTGGATTGCCTCCCACCTATGGGAGCGCTTTCGTTTCACCGGCGACCGCGAGTTTCTGCGGCAGCGCGCCTATCCCGTGTTGAAGGAGGCGGCGGAGTTCTTCCTCGATTACATGGTGGAAGACCCGAAGCACGGGTGGCTGGTGACCGGTCCGTCCACCTCTCCGGAAAACGCCTTCATCACACCGAACGGCCAGGGGGATTGCAGCGAATACATGGGGCCGACCTGCGACATCGTCCTGGTGCGCGACCTCTTCGCCTCCTGCCTAAAGGCGGCCCAACTTCTCGACTTGGATTCCGATTTCCGCGCCAAACTCCAGGCGGCCCTGCCCAAGCTGCCGCCGTTGAGAATCGGCAAGCACGGCCAGTTGATGGAATGGCTGGAGGACTTCGACGAAGCCGCGCCCAACCATCGCCACACGTCGCACCTGATCGCGCTTTACCCCAGCGGCCAAATCACACCGCGTACCACGCCCGACCTCGCCAAAGCCGCGCGTGTGACCCTTGAGCGCCGCCTCGGCGCGCGCGATTGGGAGGACGTGGAATGGAGCCGAGGCAACCTGATCAACTACTACGCCCGCCTCGGCGACGGGGACGAAGCCCGCAAGCACGTGATGGGATTGCTGCGTTCGGATACCGACGCCAACCTGCTGACCTTTTCACGCGGAGGCATTGCCGGCGCGCCGGAGAACATATTCGTGGTGGACGGCAACAGCGCCGGCACCGCGGGCATCGCCGAGATGCTGCTGCAAAGTCACGAGAACAAGGATGAAGGCGGAAGGATGAAGGATGAAGAGACCAGGAAAGACTCTTCGCCGTATGTGATCGAGCTATTGCCCGCGTTGCCGAAGGTCTGGGCGGCGCAGGGCAACGTGAAAGGCCTCAAGGCCCGCGGGAATTTCACCGTGGACCTTGAGTGGAAGGATGGAAAAGTCTCCTCCTGCCGCATCGCCTCACCGGAGCCGCGGTCCGTGGAGGTGCGCTCCAATGGAAAGGTCCGGACTGCCACATCGGAGAAACTCTGACATGGATAGAGACGCTCAACCGGAACCGCAAGAGGCTGGGCGCAATGCTCGTGAGCATACGGTAGAACATCGGAGGATTCTCAATATGCAGCGACCAGTGAGCCAAAAGAAGATGATTCACAACTCCTTGGCTGGTTGCCTGACTCTGGTGGGGATCCTCCGGGTCGTCCCCGGCAGCCAGATCCACCTGCGGCGCCATTGTTGCCGGAGATGACAAGCCGGGTGTTGCCGCGTCCGTCGTTCTCACTCGCGATATGATCCACCGGCGCCTCGGCCGGACCGGGCTTCCAGAATGTGAACCCGTGGCTGTCGAATTCTGAGGGTTTTGCGAAACGGGCGATTTGCCCCATTCTTGCCTCTCCCGTTTTCGTCTTCCCCGCCCTTTTGCCTCTCCCGCTTTCGCCTCCCTCAGTTTCGTCTCCCTCATTCTCGCCTCCCCCGCTCTTGCCTCACCGGAGAATGGCCGCAAAAGGGCATTGATGGCCAACGCAGCCCTTAGTTCCCGAGTTGTCCTGGCCATCTTTTTTTGTCTTTTTTGCTTGACAAATCATGGCGCGGTATCTACACTAAGACGTTAGATGGTTAGTGGCAGTCCTTCGCGAAAGGAGGCTGGGCCATGAGCGGGATCTTGAGAAACTCGATGCGGGTGGCGGTGATTGCTTTGATATGCGCGGGGGCGATGAGCGTGGCGTGGGCCCAGGAAGAGTGGAAGACCCTCTCCGGCGAGGCGTTGTGGGAACAGGCCGGGGTCTATGAGCAGAAGAATTGGTGGGGGGAGCAGGCCAGCGCCCTAACCAAGTACCTGGAAGACGCGGCCCGGCCCGGCGCCGGGGACCTCGCGCCGGAGCGCGTGATCGAGGCGCGGTTTCGTCTGGCACGCGCGGAATTCCAGGCCGCCCGCTCCAGTAAGGACTTTGCTCGTTTTGACACGCTCCTCGCGGCTTTCGAGACCTCGCACACCGTCGAGTCCGCCCGGATTCAGACACTGCGGCAGCTTTGGACCGAAATCCCGCTCACCAAGGACGATTGGACCGAGGGCGAGCGGCGGCTCAAGTGGTATCTCGAGAACTATCCCAACGCTCCGGAAGCCGTGCTGGTGAAGAAGGATCTGGCGCGGAAGAAGTGGCAGGACGGTGACCAGGACGGCGCCGTGGCGGACCTGAGGGCCATTCTCGCGGGCAACCCGGGAAACACGTTTCTAGCGCCGGTGGCCGGGGCGCTCGGAGATTGCGAATGCGAGCGGGAAGGGGGATACGAGGCGCAGGCGGCGGCGCTGGAGGGTTTCCTGAAGGACCATGCGGAAGACTACCCCGGGCTTGCGCCGCTGCATCTCGCGCTGGGCATGGCGTACCTCAACCTGGGCCGCCCCGCCGAGGTGGGCGCGCAGATGGCCTACGTGATCGAGCATGATTTTTACGGCGGGCACGCGCATGAGGCGGTGAGGGTGTCGGCCCAGGCGCTGGACAAGATGGGGCTGGCGCGGGACGGGCTGGCCTATCTGGAAGAAGTGGTCCGGCGCTACGCGGACACCATGCCGCGGTTCGAGTTCGTAATCCAGGAGCGCGCCGACTTCCAACTGCGTCTGGACGGGCCGGACGCGGCCATCGCGAGCCTCAAGGCGCACATTACGTCGCACCCGGCGTTGGTGACGGTGGGCGACGCGGTGTACGTCCTGAGCCGGGTGGTGATGAAAGCGCAGGGTCCCGCGGCGGCGATCGCGGAGATGGAGCGGATGGCCGCGGCGTACGGCCTTTACGCCGGCCGCCACGCGCAGTCCCTGCTGGCGGGATTGTGCGCATGTAATGGCGATCCCGCTTCAGCCGCGAAGTATTGCCCGGAATTTGTTGAAAAGTATCCGGACTCCCCGGCTCTGGACAGTGTGCTCAACATGGAATGCTTCCACCTGTACCAGGCCGGCCGCTTTGAGGAAGCGCAAAAGGCCGCGGAAGCGCGGCTCCAGGCCGGCAAGACTCGCACGCGGCGGGATATTATCCCCGCTTTTGTGCTCAGCTACACGCTCCGGGTAAAGGCAAGGAACCTCGGCCTGCGGAAGAAAACGGAAGAGGCGGCAAAAGCGCTCGCCTATGGGCGCGAAGTCTTCGACATTTATCTCCAGCTGACGGATGACGAATACATTGTCCACACCATGTCGCTCTATACGGTTTGGAAGGAGTATGGCAAGGCGCTGGAGCTCGGCGCCCGTTATTTGGCCGCGTACCCCGATGAAAACGCGGAGAGAGACTGGATCCAGCTTTACATCGCGACCTGTCAGTTTCTCCAGTTTCTTGCTGATCCGGCCAACCGGGACTCGGCGGCAAAGGCGGCGGAAACCCTGGATGATCTGCGGACCCGGCAGAGAGGCCTATCGTATAAAGCCTTGAGGGACGTGCTCGACTACGATCCAAGCCAACGGAACAACGACAATGTCAAAGGGTGGGCAGTCTGGAACGGCAGCTGTGAATGATCCTCCTTCTGGTTACTAGGAACGTCTCGCCTGGAACAATCACTTTTCATAAAGGAGAAAATCATGAAATACTCGAAAATGGTCCGAATACTCATTGCGGTGTTTTCTGCAACGATGCTAGTTTCCTCAATCTATGCGGAGACTTCTGAGGAAAAGGCGATGCGTGAAGATTTCAGCCAAATGTACAAACAGATTGACCAACTAGGCAAAGACAAAGACATGTCTGGCCTAATGCGCAAGGCCGATGAAATCTCCAGAAACTGGAAGGCTCCAAGCATGAAGTACTATGGTGAGTTGACGGTTCGTGTCTGCACTGTGTTACGTTCCGACTGTGCGGAAAAGAAAATCCCCATTGAAGAGATCAGGGGAATCGCTGAACGCGCCTTGCAAACATACGATCCAAAAAAAGAAGATAACATTTCAGTTGAATCGCATTATTCGCTCCTTTGTGCCGTGCAGGGGCAATATACGTACTCGAAGGAAACGACGAAGGGCGCGATGAGCGATGAGAAATGGGTGGCAAAACGAAAAACCGAAGCTGAGCGGTGGATGATAGTATGGGATCGAATGGAAACTGCAATTGATCCGAAGTGGGACCCCAATGCTCGGTTGTTCGCGAAGGTTATGCCTCCTGCCGGGACTAACCTTTCGCCGGGTGCCTCGCCTGATGGCATCAAGGATCAAGCGTTGAGAGCGGAATATGAAAAGGCAATCGAAGAGAATAATCTCAAAATCAAACATGATTCTGAGCAACGCCAACTTCAGAAACTGAGAAAGCAATTCACCCGTTCCCTTGTGCGGTATTTCGGTGGAACCTATTCCGTTGCGCCTTACAACGATGAGGAACTCGAAGCGCTGCTGTCGCGGCATATCAAGGATGCGGATATCAGATCGGCGATTCTCAAGGCGGTGAAGGAGAATAAGCTGATCTGTGATAAGTGCACATCAAGGAAAAAAAGCAGGTTTTTTCCGCCCCCGGTGATTGCCCGGTGGTCCTCGTCCCGCGCGCCGCGAACGCCTCCGCAATCGGGCCACAGCACACTTATATCGTCCTTCTTGACTCTTTCTGCGCTTTGTGTCGAGATATAAGTATGGTGTCCCCCGATTGACGATCCGAACGATTCTTTGAATTGGTAGTCAATTCTTGATTGGAGGGCTAACAAATGAACAGAGAAATGCGGACTGTGGTTTTGATTGGAGCTATGTTCATCGTTGCGTTTTTCGCACGCATCGGGGCGTGGGGATCTGACGCCGCTGTTCAAAGTCGTCTTCAGTCCAAGGTACGCCATGCCAGAGAAGCATTGCGTGAACACCTTCCTGAACTTAGCGATGAAGAACAGCGGCTTTGTGAAAAGTACATAGCTTTGCAGGAGGCGCAATTGTCTCAAAATGGTCGCAAAGCCATTGATGGTGCTAATGATTTGTATGATGCGTTTATTCGGCATCAACAGGGGAAAGAAAAATCGCGGAAACCAAATGTGCTTTGGCGCGTATTTAATTTCAGTGACGACGCCCTTCCCTACATAGCGGCTAATACTGCGATGTTTAGCAGAGACTTAACGGATGACGCTAAGCTGGTAGAACTCAAGAAGCAGCTTGTGAGAACAGAATACTCTCATAAGGTTGGAAGGCATATTGTGACGCTGTTGGAGGAGCATGAGCGGTATACGGAAGTCATTGATTATCTTTCGAGTCTTCTGAAAAAGGATATGTCTGACTATAACAAAGCTGAATATCGTTTGCTTCTTTGCGGTGCATACTTAGCCAGACACTCGATGGATTTTAAGGAAGCAAGAAAACAATGGCGTCAGGGCCATCCTGATTCGGGTGCCACCACTAAAGGAATGCAATACAAGACGGAGGATTGGGTAAGGGCGGCAAAAATTGCGCGCAACGAGATATCCCGTCAACCGCGGCTTGTTGAAGGTTACTTTGGTCTTTTTGAGTGTCGCGGCCCGCTGATTAATCCTGAAAACAGACGTGAACTATACCAGGCTTTTCTTTATTGCGCGAACAGAACGGTTAATACCAATGACAAAGAGAGAATCCGAGGGAAGATTGAGCGTGCGCTCAAAGAACTGCCTGCTGAATTGGAAGTGTTCGATTAGGATAGCGATGCCTACGATTTCCTCGAATTCTGGGGACACCACACTTATATCCCCGCGCCATTCTCCCGGATCTCCGTCGTGCGCAGCTCGACCACGTTTGCGCCGACGGTTACGCGCAGCGCCGCCTCGACGTTCACCCGCGTGAACTCGAGCCGGTACTCTGCGGAGTCTGCGCAGAGCTTCTTGAACGTGATCACACAGGGTTCCGCCTTGCCGTTCAATTCCACCGTGGAGACCGGCTCTGTCTGGCCGTCGAGCGTGGCCCCGTCCGCCTGTTGAGCCTCGACGGCACACCGGACGGGCAGGCTCCCGAAACCGGGGGATGGCAGGCGACGCCGGTCCAGGCGGCTTACCTGGCACTGCCGCGCGAGGCGGCGCGTCTGGCCAGCATCAACTTCCACGACCGGTTCACCTATTTCACGGACAACGTGAACATGACGGTTCCGCCGCTGTCGCACCCGAAGCCCCGGTTTCCGGCGTTCTGGGAGACGAAGATGGACTACACGCCGGACGGCGATCATGGCGCCAACTCGGCGAACGCGCTGCAAAGCATGTTGCTGCAGAGCGACGGCGGGAGGATTTACCTGCTGCCCGCGTGGCCGGAGGACTGGGATGTTTCGTTCAAACTCCATGCCCCCGCTCAGACGACGGTGGAGTGCGTCTACCGCCGCGGCAAAGTCGAGTCTCTGAACGTGACGCCGAGGTCGCGCCGGAAGGACATCATCAACATGGCCTCGGCGGAAAATCGCGTGCGCACCCTGGTGAGCGTTGCCTGTGCCGACCGGAATTATCTCTTCGACATTCCGCCGATGCTTGACGGCCGGGCCGCGCCGGAGGACGTGCAACGACTCAAGACCACGGGGCCGTGGCTCGCGAAATACGGCGAAAGCCTCTGCGGAACCCGGAGCGGGCCGTTCGCCCCCGGCAAGTGGGGCGGCAGCGTGTTCAAGGGCAATGTGGCTTATCTGCACGTTCTGCAATGGCCGAACAACGGCATCGAACTTCCCGCCATCGGACGAAAGTTGCTTGCGTCAGTCGCGCTGACCGGGGGCAAACCCACCGCCGCGCGGAACGAAAAAGGCATCATCGTCAATCTCCCGGAGGGGAGCCGCGACCCGGTGGACACGATCATCAGGTTGGAATTCGACGGTCCCCTGGAGCCAATCGCGCTTGCTGCGCCCTACCTGGGCTCGCTAACCACCGGCAAAAAAGTGACCGCGTCCAGCGCGAAGGCGGGCTTCGAGCCGGAACGCGCGGTGGACGCCGACGCGCAAACAGCGTGGGCCGCGGCACAGTCCGGCCAAGGCTGGCTGGAGGTTGATCTCGGTCAGCCCATGACATTTGAGCGGGTCGAAATCCGCCTCGACAACCCCGGACACGTACGCGGACAAAACATCGGGTTCGATATCCAAACCAAACAGCCCGACGGCTCATGGAAGAGATGCTATCAAGGCGCCGTCTATGGAAACATCTGCGGCAAGAGGTTCGAGCCGGTAACCGCACAGGTCATACGCCTGAACACCAGCGCCGCCGGTGTCCGCCAGTTCGATCTTTTCCGATCCGATCAATGAAGAAGAGCGGAAATGGAGGCGCAGCCGAACTGGCCAACTGGCAGACCGGCAAACTCGCTTTTTCTG
>Ga0315281_10012335_pt1 | contig 11655 bp, 5 predicted proteins | sample YL17G07_0_MG_FD_204540 | JGI IMG/M metagenome (GOLD analysis project Ga0315281, IMG submission 204540) | Sediment microbial communities from Yellowstone Lake, YNP, Wyoming, USA - YL17G07_0 | ecosystem: Environmental > Aquatic > Freshwater > Lake > Sediment | place: USA: Wyoming | collected... | reverse complement strand
AAAGGTCGCCTTTCGCTTCTCCAGGAAAGCCTTGATGCCCTCCGCCCTGTCCTTTGTGCTCTGAAGCAGGAACGAAAGGTCTGCTTCCAGCCTCAGCCCTTGAGCCAGGGTCATATCCATGCCCTTGCTCACCGCCTCTTTGGCATATCTCACGGCTATGGGCGCCCGCGAGATGAGCTTCCCGGCGATCTCCTCAGCCTCAGTCGAGAGCTTTTGCTTGGGCACTACCTTGGAGACCAGCCCCACCCGGTATGCCTCCGCAGCATCTATGGGCTCAGCGGTGATGACCATCTCCGTAGCCTTACCCTTGCCCACAATTCTGGGCAGACGCTGGGTCCCCCCACCGCCGGGAATAAGGCCATAAGACGTCTCAGGGAAGCCAAAATGCGCGTTCTCCGAGCAAATCCTGATGTCGCAGCTCAGCGCCAGCTCCAGGCCAGCCCCCAGAGCGTCCCCGTTTACGGCAGCGATGATAGGGCAATTCAGGCCAGCCACAGCAGTTGAGCTCAGGCTTGCAGTGTTGGTTTTCTTCAGATTATTAGCAGAGGTTGTGCGAAGCTCAGTCAGGTCGCAGCCAGAGCAGAACGCCTCTCCAACTCCGGTGATGATAGCCGCCCTGACCTCGTCATCCTGATTTATGGCACGGCAGGCATCAACAAGCTCATTCGCCAGTTCCAGGTTTATGGTGTTGCCAACTTTGGGGCGGTTGAGGCTGAGCCAGACGACCTGCTCTTTCCTCTCGTAGATTATCGTCTTGTAGGGCATGAAGGTTCCTTGGTTCGGAGTCCAGAGCAAATCTTACCTGACCCACGAGTCTGTGTCAAGAAAAACGCTCTTGGAGTCCCCGTCCATTGCAGCACAGCGGCAGATGGAATATTATTAGCAGCAAGAAACTCAGCTAAGTGACTGAGCAGGGTAACTGATAGGCTCCGGGGAGGTACATTGAGATGTCAGAAGTTGATGGAGGCACTCTTGTTGCCAAAGCGCTAAAAGCAGAGGGGGTGAAATATCTTTTCGTGCTATGGGGCTTTCACATCATCACCATCATCCAGGCCTGCGAGCGTGAGGGTATCAAAGTAATCGATACCAGACATGAGCAGGCGGCAGGACACGCCGCAGAGGGATGGGCCAAGGTAACAGGACAGCCAGGTGTAGCTGCCGTAACAGCGGGCCCCGGTGTTACCGACGTGGTTACCGCAGTGGCCAACGCCTTCCAGGCAGGCAGCCCCATGCTGGTCATAGGAGGGCGCAGCCCGGTGAATTCTTTCGAGAAAGGCACCCTCCAGGAACTCGACCACATTCCGTTCATGAAGCCTATCACCAAATGGGCCCGCACCGTTTTCGAAACCAGGCGCCTCCCTGAGTACGTCAGCATCGCCTATAGAAATGCGCTGGCCGGCAGGCCGGGACCTGTATTCCTGGAATGCCCCATCGACATCCTAGAGAGCCAGGTTGACGAGTCCCAGGTCACCTTCCCTGAGCCGACAAAGTCTCGCGCACCCTCCAGGACGCCGGGAAATCCCGACCTGATTAAGGCAGCAGCCAAACTTCTCGCCGCCTCGCGAACTCCCGTGGTCATCGCAGGGAACTCCGTATATTGGTCTCAGGCAAGCCAGGAGCTTCGCCAGTTCATCGAAGCCATAAAAGCGCCAGTGTTCTTGAATGGCATGGGGCGCGGCTGTATTTCTGCCGACCACCCTCAGTTCTTCGTCTACTCTCGCCGCTTCGCCCTGAGCCAGGCCGACGTCGCCGTGCTGATTGGGACCGAAATCGATTTCAGGTTGAACTACGGGGCTCCGCCCCTGTTCAATCCCAAGGGAAAAGTCATTCAAATCGACATCGACCCGACCGAGATCGGGCATAACCGGAATATCGATGTCGGCATCGTGGGAGATACCAAGGAGGTGCTGAACCAACTGCTGACAGAGCTGCACAAGAAAAGAATGCCCCGGAGAACAGCCTGGCTGGAGAAAGTTCGAGCCTCCGAGGCCGAGAGAGTCAAGGGACTCGAACCCTTGCTGAACTCCGAGGCTGTTCCCATCCATCCTTTGAGGCTGCTCAAAGAAGTATCCAACTTCCTGGACCGCGACGCCATCGTAGTCGGAGATGGGGGTGACATTGTCTCCTTCGCTGCCCAGGTTCTGAAAACCCACTACCCCGGACACTGGCTCGATACAGGTAAGCTGGGATGTCTAGGAGTGGGGACTGGTTTCGCCATGGCGGCAAAACTGGCCAAGCCGGACAAGCAGGTGCTCATTGTGCACGGGGACGGTTCCTTCGGCCTCAATGGCATGGAGTTCGACACCATGGTTCGACACAATATACCGGTAGTATCGGTCATCGGAAACAATTGTTGCTGGATGCCCATCGTCGATGGCGATCCCGGCCTGGCCAGGCACCTGGGCAGAGCCAGATACGATAAGATGGTGGAAGCCCTGGGTGGACATGGTGAGTTCGTGAAGCGCCCCAAGCAGATTCGCCCCGCTTTGGAGAGAGCCTTCGCCAGCGGCCTTCCCGCCGCCATTAATGTGATGATCGACCAAAAGGCTGGCTATTTTCATGTGACGTCTTCTCTGGGAGCGCCAGGCTAAACTGGACGGAGAGAAGAAAAATGCGGATTGTGCTAATCGGACAGGCTGCCTTCGGACAGAAGGTTCTAGAAGCTCTGCTGAACAGGGGCGAGCAGGTTGCGGCTGTTTACGTGCCGCCCGATAAACCTGGCTCCAGGATTGACCCTCTCAAGGAATCGGCCCAGCAGCGAGGTATCCCCGTTTTCCAGCCCCAACACATGCGCGACCCCGGTATCTATGAAAAATTTGTGGAACTTGCACCCGACCTCGGGGGCATGGCTTTTGTCACCGATATTGTGCCCGAGTCCATACTGAACTGTCCCAGGCTGGGGACTATTCAATATCATCCTTCATTACTGCCCAAGCACCGGGGGAGGAGTTCCATCAACTGGGCTATCATAAATGGAGACAAGAAAACAGGCGTCACCATCTTATGGCCCGATGCCGGTATCGATACAGGGCCCATACTGCTGCAAAAAGAGGCCGACATCTCGCCTACCGATACTGTAGGCTCGCTCTATTACGATAAGCTTTTTCCTCTCGGTGTGAAAGCCATAATTGAATCCATTGACCTCATCCAGAAGGGGAAAGCCCCCCGGATACCCCAGGACGAGTCTCAGGCCACCTACGAACGCCCCTGTCAGGAGAAGGACGCTATTATCGATTGGGCTCAGCCCATAGTCCAGGTCTACAATCTGATTCGCGGCACAAACCCCCAGCCTGGCGCCAATACCTCGCTGCGCGGCCAGAAAATCAAGATATTCGATTGTGAGCTGATCATGCAGCGCGTCTCTGCCACGCCCGGCGAGATTATCGAAAGCTCCGACAAAGGCATAGCCGTTGCCGGCCAGGGAGGATATCTGCTCATCAAGCGAGTGCAGCCGCAGGGACAGCCCAAGGTGAGCGCTTCTGAGTACGCCCTCAAAGAAGGCCTTAAATCTGGGGAAAGGCTTGGCTAATATTCAACAGTCCCTGTCAGGATCGGTCTCCCTAGCTCCAGAATCGAGTGTTTCTAGAGTACCTCTCGCACTCGATCAAGTTAAGGTGTCTGCTGCTCTATAGGGTTGACATGCACCCGCGCGAGGTTTACTATGATTCAGCCAAAGGTAACCTGCGATTGTCTCTGTAGTATAGAAGGTGATGTTGGGGGGTGGGCAGAGGATTCCACTTTAATCTCGAGAACCCACAGCACAATTCTATATATGTTCGAATCTCCACCCGACTGTGTGAAGGGACATAAGATGCTAAGAATCCATCTAGGCCAGATACTGTATAATCCTGCGTATTTTGATGGTAATTCCGACCTTCTGGAAGAACCTGCTCCTTCGATTGACCTGACGCGAACAATGGGACATCTGAGGCAGGTCAAATCTATTGAAGGGCTTTTAGCAGAATTCCGTACATCCTACGTCACTCACATCACTGAAAAACTGTGCGCCATAGCTCGATGGAGTCAATCCAGAGGGGCAAAGATACTGGTTTTCCCAGAGTATTCTGTGCCATGTGAGGCCTTGCCTGCTCTTCGAGATATCGCCAGGGAAGCCGGGCTTCTCATTGTAGCCGGGACGCACAGGGTCAGATTTACCGAAACCTCAAAGGAGGTCTACAAAAGCATCGGTTTAGACATCGGAACTCTCAGGAATGGTTCAGCCATAGCCCCCATAATCCATCCTAACACAGGCATAGTAGAAATCTCTGCCAAGAGGTATCGCTCAAAATGGGAACCGAACCTTGATGTATCACTGCAGACCAAGGACATCTACGAGGTTAGCCTTGACGACAAGCTGCTGAGAATCGGAGTTGCTACATGTATAGATGCGCTTCACGTAGATAGACTTGGCTCGCTATGGACCGACAAGGTTAGCAAACCCCATATTATAATTTGCCCTTCATTGTCGCCCTCGGTTGAGCAATTCACCAACGTGGGCAAGATCCTGGCTGCCCAGGAAACGCTTTTCGCGTTTGTCAATTTGGCAGAGTTCGGCGGTACAGCTTTCAATATCCCCAAGGAATGGGAACAGTACCTGCCGGGCACCCGCATGCCTGGTGGCGATATGCTCCACAGGGCGGAAGCCATTCTTGAGATCGATGTTAATGTGGAATGCTTCTTTATTAAGAAGCGTTCTGTGGAAACGGCGCCACCGTGCAGCAGTACCAGGTATTTCCCCATCGTATATGCTTCGACAGGCAAGTGGATGGACAGGTACTCAGCGCTGGAGAAACAGGTATTGGAACTGCTGAGCTCCGGTGACTCAGGTAGTACCATTGAGCGGGTTGACGGCTTCCTATCAGAACAAGAGGCTCCGCTACCCAGGGAGGTCGTAACTAAGCTGCACGAGTTGCGACAAGGGCAACTTGCTCTATTTGCTGGAGATGTCAACGCTGTTCAGGAAAGCCTGACGCTCGTTGTGCTGCCAAAGGAAATCGACGACACGCGCCTCTTCTTTGCCAGGCGGATACAGCAAGTTATAGGTTTGATCACTGCCACTCTGAAATCTCCGACAGGTGAATTCACTCAATCGCTTATCAACTATCTGGGCGCGCTCAAATCGATGCAGGATGTTTTCAGCCTGGCACAACTCGAGCAGGCTGCTGAGAAACCAAAGGCACTATCCCCGAAATACCTGGCCGACAGAATCCTCGCTGCCCGGCCCAGCGTTGAAGGAGAACGCAAGCAGGTAACCGTCATCTTCGCCGATGTTACCGTATTTTCGGTGTCGACTAAGGGGCTCGACCCTGAAGATGAGCTCAATTACGCCAGGCAATGCCTCAGCATGATAGCAGACGAAATACACCGCTATGAAGGTACCATAACGCACTTTCATGCGGATGGCGTGATAGCCTTCTTTGGGGCCCCTATAGCACACGAGTATGCCACACAGCGCGGCCTGTACGCTGCCCTGGGCATCCAGCAGCGTCTGAGACGTTATGCAGACCAGCTCAAGGAAGAAGGAGCCCTGGTTGCAGTGCGGATCGGGGTCAACACCGGCCCCATAGTCATCACCAGTATCGGCGATGATCTCTCCATAGAATACACCTCCGTAGGTGATACCGTCAGTCTGGCTTCGGAGATGAATCACTCGGCTGATGCAGGCACGATATTGGTATCTGAAAAAACTTATGGTCTTACCAAGGACTACTTTGAGTATGAGCCAGCAGGCAGTATTGAGATAAAGGGGAAGAGAAAACCCCTGAAGTCATACCAGGTCCTGGGATTGGGCAAAGCGAGGACCAGGCTGAGGGCAGCCATGTCCCGAGGTCTGACACCACTTGTGGGACGCGAGAGGGAGCTTGAGCTGTTAGTTGATGCCTTCGAGAGAGTTAAAGAGGGCCAGGGGCAGGCACTATCCATCATGGGCGAGGCGGGGGTGGGCAAATCCAGGCTGCTTTACGAGTTTAAGAACGAAGTGGCCAAAGGGGATATAACCTTCCTGGAGGGGAGATGCCTGCCCTACAGCAGGGGGGTGGCCTATCACCCCATCATAGACTGCCTCAGGTCTAACTTCGACATCAGAGAGGGCGACGACGACAGCCAGATAACGGATAAAGTCAAGCGAGGGCTCGCTTTGATTAAGCTGGAGGAGACCAATACCCTTCCCTATTTCTTAGAGCTTTTATCAGTCAAAGACAGCGGGATAGACAGCCTATCCATGAGCCCCGAGGCCCGCAAGGATCGCACCATGGCAGCAATAACGCAACTTATACTCAAGGGCTCTGAGCTCAGACCGTTTATTGCAGCCATCGAGGATCTGCACTGGGTCGACAAAAGCACAGAAGAGACATTGAAGTTGTGGCTGAACAGCATATCCGGTGCTCGCGTTCTTCTGATATTCACCTATCGTCCTGACTACTTGCACACCTGGGGCGCCAGGTCTTATCACAGTCAGGTAACACTGAACAAGCTCTCCAACCGGGAAAGCCTGATCATGGTATCCCATATTCTAGGCACAGAAGAGATAGACAAAGAGCTCCAGGAACTGGTGCTGAAAAAGACCGAAGGGATCCCCTTTTTCATCGAGGAGTTTGTCAGGTCCCTGAGAGACCTCGGGGTAATCGAGAGGAAGGGGAACAGGTACTGTCTCAACAAAGATGTGAAGGACCTGGTTATACCAAGCACTATACACGAAGTGATCATGGCCAGGGTGGACTCGCTACCCAAGGGAGCGAAGAGCGTGCTGCAGGCCGGGTCTGCTATTGAAAGGGAGTTCAGCTATGAGCTGATAAGACGGGTGATGGGGCTGCCGGAGCTGGAGCTTATCTCGCACCTGTCGGTGCTCAGGGATTCGGAACTGCTGTACGAGAGGGGCATATTCCCAAAGTCGACCTATGTATTTAAACATAATCTAACGCGTGAGGTTGTTTATGACTCGATACTGAAGAATGCCAGGAAAGTACTTCATAATAAGATAGGCAATGCCATAGAGGAGATCCACAAAGACAATCTGGATGAATACTACGGGGTTCTGTCTGAGCACTTTATTGCCGGCGGCAATTACGACAAAGCAGCAGATTATTGCAGGCTGGCTGAGAGGAAGGCTGAGAAGACTGCCTCTCTCCCCGATGCTATTACGTATGCTCAAAAACGTGTGTCCTGCCTGGAGAAGCTGCCTCAAACTGAGGATGTATTGAGGAAGATGGTAGATGCCAGAACAACCATCGGGCTCTATTTGACTGAAATTAATCACTGTATTGAAGCAAAAGAGGCAGTTGAGCCCGTGGTTGACCTTGCTTTGAAGCTCGGCTACAAGAGAAGGATCTCCCAAATATATAGCACATTAGGGTTCTATAGCTGGTGGGTGGAGGAGGACTATCCGCGCGCTCACAGATACTTAACGGATGGGTTAAGGCTAGCAGAGGAGCTAAATGATTTGCCTTCCTTAGCAATGGCGAATTTATGGTTCAGTTTCGTGTTTTCTCTGAACTGCGAATGGGAGAAGGCCTCATATCACTTCGGGAAAGCTTTGGAGATTAACATAGCGGCGAACAGCCTCTGGGGCATATCAAGTATCAAGAGTATTGTAGCCCTTTGGGTCTATAACAATCGGGGCAAAATAAATGAGGGCTTCAAGGAAAGCTATGAAGCTTTGCAGACTGCCGAAGAGAGTGGGGACATTTTTTCAAAGGCATGGGCTTACACCTCTAATGGTCATTCGTGCTACTGCAAAGGCTTTTTCAGGGAGGCAGAGGAGTATTTAGTAAAGGGCATCAATTTAGCCGAGCGCATCAACGACCCTGCGCTTACTGGTTATATTTACTTTTTTCTGGGCGAGATCTATCTCATTGTGGGCAAGTACGATCAAGCCAGGGAGGTTTTTCAAAAAGCGATCTCCCTGCTGGAACAACACAGAATCCTCCCTTCATGGCTGAACATGGCTAGGTTAGCTCTGGCACTGGTGAAAATCTTGAGCGGTGACGTTGATATCGAGTTGGAGCCTTTATACGGCTATCTGACCGCAAATAGACTAAAGTTCTTGCAAGGTTACATGCAAAGATACCTGAGTGCCATTCTGATGAACATTGACAAAAAGGACTTGCCTGAGGCGGAGAACTGGATTAGAAAAGCCATCGAAGACGACAGCAAGAATGGCACGAGATGGTCTTTAGCACAAGACTTTGCACACTACGCCGAGCTCTGCAAACGCAAGGGCGACCTGGCAATGGCTAAGGAGAAGCTAAGCAAGGCGATTGAGATTTTCAAGGAATGCGGAGCCGATGGCTGGGTGAAAAAATATGAGGAAGAATTAGTAAAGCTTTGAATACTTCGTAACACACGCGCCCCACAACCAAGCCATTTCAGAGACACCATGCTATCTGAGAAGCAGGTTCCCTAGCCTCCCCACGAAATTGTATGTCTCGGCCGCTTGCCTGCCCAAGCCTGGAATGAGTTATAATAGACGGTGACCTTTTGAATTTTTAGCTGAGCAGCGGTGGTGCGTCTATGGACCTATTCGATAAGTTCAACGCAGAGAAATGCACCCAATGCGGCGAATGTTTTCAGCAGTGCCCGGTTATGCAATTGCCTCTCAAGGTTGCCAAGGACGAGATCCGCAGGCTTCTAAATGGCGATGATACGAAGCATGTGCTGCAGAAATGCACAAGCTGTTTCGCCTGCAACTTTGTGTGCCCCGAAGGATGTAATCCAACCCAACTGATTCTAGACATCTGGCACGAGAAATCTGTGAGTAAAGGGCTTCCCCTAAGGGCAATGTACTACACACCGGACAGCGCGCTCAATTTCAGAACCTACGTTTTAAACAGGTTGCCCGATGACGAGAAAGCCCTTGTGAAATCCTGGGATGACCGATCGCCCTGCCAGGAGATATTCTATCCCGGGTGCAACTGGATTACCGTGCCCTATATCACCCGAACCAAGCTGCTAGAAGGCGTGAATATCAGGGGCTCTCTAGCCCTATGCTGTGGCGAAACTTACTATCGCACCGGCCAGTACGATATGGTGGAAAAGGCTGCCGGACGCCTGGAGGCATGGCATAAGCAACTTGGTTTCAAGCGTATGATCATTCCCTGCACTGCCGGCCGCAACATGTTCACCAACGTTCTGCCTAAATTCGGGGTGAAGCTAGATTTCGAGGTTCAGCACCTTCTGCCGTGGCTTCTCGAGAGGATAGAGAAAGGCGAAATACGGATTACAAATCCCCTGAATATGACAGTCACCATACAAGAGTCCTGCTACGGTAAATTCTTCGGTGAGGAATACCTTGATATCCCCAGAAAGCTCCTGAGAATAATAGGTGCTAAGGTAATAGAAGAGGAACTCAGCCGTCAGAAGGCTCTTTGTTGTGGTATCGGAGGCGGGTTTAGCTATTATTCGGCATATCACCCCTGGGATATTACACTCGCCACGATAAGAACTCTGCGTCTCGCCCAGAAGACGAGAGCACAAGCGCTGGCAGTCTACTGCGCTGGCTGCCTGCAAATGCTAACAGTAGGGCAGATAGTTTATCCGAATCGTATGCCCGTGTATCATATATTCGAATTACTTCAGATGGCAGTTGGCGAACAGCCGGCTAGACTTCACAAGGCAAGGGCCAGGACTATGTTTAAAGGGGTCGTTATACACCAGTTTCCTAAAGTCATTTCCCGGAAGCGCTTTTTCATGAGGAACCTGCCTTAGCGCTCCTTGCAGATAGGAGTTTATGAGTCTCGAGCACACATCCCGCTGGTTCAAGGAAGACCTCTGCAATCGCTGTGGTGAGTGCTTCGTAAAATGCCCCGTTTTGAATCTTCCTGAAAGTGCAGCCAAAGCAGATATTCAAGCGCTTATTGAAGGCGATGCGGAGAAATCGCTTGCTTTTCAATACTGCACCACCTGCAACTTTTGCGATTCTATCTGCCCCAAGGGCGCTGACCCCTATGAGCTCATACTCGAGCGTTATAATGACTATATTAGAAAGCACGGCCTGCCCTTCCTGGCAAAGATGATATTCCCCAATGAACCCGAGAATATCTGGTCCTGTATCAGGGCCCTTATGGATAAAGACGATGTCTCTCTCCTGAGCACGTGGGAGCATAATCTCCACAAACCACAGAAACATATCCTGCTCACCGGTTTCTACACTAACCTTGTACCCTATCTGGTTAGGGGAAAGGCGCTGGAGGAGTTTCAACACATGACTGTCGGGGCCGAAGGATTGTGGGGGTGCGGCGGCGACAGCAACAAATTGGGTGCGATGGATTTGACAGAGCAGGTTGTAGAACTAATACGCAGCCAGTTTACGCAGATGGGCGTAGAAAGAGTGTATTGCTTCATGGAAGCAGAGGCAGCTATGCTGTCCGAGGTGCTGCCGAAAAGATTTGGGGCACAGTTCAAGTTTGAGGCCTTACCGCTTGAGTATTTGATTCTGGAGAAGCTTCAAAACGGCGACATTAAAGTTGGCCGCAACCTGAATCTGAAGGTGACTGTGCATGATAACTGCATGTCTCGATACTTCGGCGGTAAACCTCAAGAGGTGGTTCGCCAGATTCTGACCTTGACAGGTTGTGAGGTCGTTGAAATGGAACACAGCCGACTCAACAGTCTTTGCTGTGGGTGGGCAGCCACAATTCCCACTCTATACGGCAAGGGTTCGGGCAATCCGCTTCGTACTTTGATGTACCTGCTTCATAGCCTCTATCGTCGCTTGCAGGAAGGCCAGGCTACGGGAGCAGATGCCATAGTAACAGCTTGTCCCGCCTGCTATATATTTCTTTCCTTGATTAAGGAAATAACCAATGCAAAAATAAAAATCTATCATCCGCTGGAAATTGTGCAAATAGCATCTGGCGAGCAATACGATGATAAGACACAGCGGAGATCGTGGGAAATACTTGCAGTAGCTACGAACCTGATGCTGAAATGGGCCATATCCTCAAGGAATCGAAAACGGTTCTTCCCCAAACCCATAGATGTATCGAAGGTCGAAACACTTCCAAAGGCCCCTGGAAGTGATATAAGAACGGCCAAACTAATTGCCTCTTTCTTTAACAGCCCGCTTGTGCAGAATCCTCTCTCCAGGTTTCTAATAGGCGCGTTTGTAAGAACCGCAATCGCAGCATACAGGCTACAATTAAGAAGGAAACTGGTAGCCAAGCCTCTGGAAGAAACTCCTTAATTTTGTCTCCACAGATTTTATGACTTTTCGATGTGCGTTCACCTATTATAATGTGTAAGAGCACAGCACGATCCTGCTGATGAGGAGGCAGCGCACACTTTGAGCAATGCCGGAGAGGGGTAAACTGACGCGGGATGCAATGCCCGCGAGGTGGCGGCGGCCGCCCCAAACTGCACATGATTTCAGCTTGCCCTCGTTTATCCTGGCAGCTATACTGTTTGAGAGGAGACAAGAATGGCAAATGATGCTGCCTTAGAAAAAGCCATTGAGGAGATGAAAGGGATCGTTCCCTACGCCGTCGCCTCAAAGAGCGGCACAAACTACGACGGGAAGAGATTCAGGATACCCTTCTTCAACCGAGTTTTCCTTGTGTACTATCCGGAAATAAAAATAGCCGAGGAAGGAAAGCCAGCCCCTGTTCCGCAATATCTGGAGATTATCTTGCTGCACTACCTGCTGCAGGCCAAGGGCGCATC